>BNJV01000200.1_pt1 | contig 104650 bp, 133 predicted proteins | sample 8540591 | NCBI WGS metagenome assembly BNJV01 (sample SAMD00202457, study PRJDB9452) | human saliva metagenome | host: Homo sapiens
GTGCCTTGCTTTTCAGATCTGTTATATTACCATAATCTGTCTTAATTTTCGTTAATGTCAGAATGTTTTCCTAATTCGCTACTACTAACCAAAGTTATCAATCACGTGCCCACTTGTTTTCCAGTTCCTTTGTTGTTTCCTTTACAAATTCCTCTGTTGTGTCTTTTTATAGCCTCTCACTGTTTGCAGGAATTTCTATTATTTTCAACAAAAGTCTATCTGATTGTCAGGAGTATCATATATATCTAAATCAGCATCTTCCAAGTTTTCATGTCAGATAGTGCTGATTTTAAATTTTAATCCAGAAAACCGCTTCTTGTAAAGTACATTTCAGCTTTTCCCTTTCCGAGATCCTTTCTACGTTTAATACAAAATTATCAAATATTATTTCACTGTCCTTTGTTGAATATCTTAGATTTTGCAAATTCAAATTCTTTGTTTTCAGTCATGGCCCATAGACTATCTTGTTGGAGAAAATTACACCTGTTACGCAATTAGCTTGTCAGCTCAAAATGGCTCAATAAATATTTAAAAACTTCGCTACGTCCTCCTGTAACAGTAATTTTAATCTCTTCCATTTTAACAATTAAAATTTAATTTCTGACATTAAAGAGCTTTTGATTGCCAATGTCAAAATATGCAGGAACGACGAGTAAAGTCCTCATAAAACGATTAGTGTTTATCTAACCTTGTATTTGTCAAGCTGTTCCTGAACATATTTCTGATTTTGCTTCCTGTCGTTTTCTGAGACTTTCATCTGATATCATCATCTTTCACTATCATATGCTTGCAGCGATCACTTTAGGCTCCTTGTCCCGAAGCTTTTGCAACTGCTTTCCGTTTCGAACGTATAATACTATTTATAACCTGTCCTTTCTGAGCTTTTACTGGCGAGATAGTTTGCGGCATGTGTCTTTGCTGTTTCAGCTTCAAAGGAGATCATTTGTTTCTCCTGTTCCTGCATTTGGTATTTGAATATTTCTTTACAAATTCAGTAAAGATTTATTTTGGATTAGCAGTAGCTTCCTTCAATGCGAGTATCAGCTTTTGCCTGATTTACGAAGTGCCTGATCAGCTGCAGCTACAGCTTTATCTATCAGGTCTTGCTTAAATGCTGAAGGGTTTGCATCATATTATGGCTTCATCATCTGTTACGTTTACCTTGTTACACTGAGTCTGCTATCGTAAAGTGTTGCAAGTATATTATCTTTGCTGTTTCTATGCTTTTCTGTTGTATTTCTTGTCGCTGTATCAGAGCTTTTGGCTTGCAACTAGCTAGCAATGCGCATAGCCTTTGTCAGAGCTATGCTCTGTTACTATACTATGGCTTCAAAGCTGATCTTTTGGTATATCTGATTCTTTTAATCCTGTGTGCAGACAGATTTTTCTGTATTTTCAGTGTTGCTTCCTGATTCGTCTACCTTTACTTTTTGTCAGGTGATTCAAAAGAACCTTTCTCTGATGTTTTGCTTCACCACGTGCTAAATGCTAGTGTACACATTGACTGAAATCATTATTCCTAAGCCCAATTTTATCATTATAGCTCTCATTTTTCTTATCATCTGTATACTTGTATTTTATCATATTTTTCCCATTTAGTAACAGATTTTTATGATTCCTACTTTTTCAGTATCTTACATATTTTATAATTTTGTCATAATTACTGCATATACTATTCTTCTATATTTCTAATATATTTCTTTAATTTTCTTTGACTTCTTTTATAATGAGTGTTCTGGTGCTTTCACACTTTTTCCTTCGATAAGAAGGCTGTCATACTTTTCTGCAAATATCTTTCCATGCGAATTTCCTAGACATTTTCAGATATCCTGTCTTCAGTTCCTTCAACTCTTTCAAAATAAAAGGTTCAAATGTTTTCTAGTTTTTCCTCCTATTTTATAGCAGATGTGATTCAGCTCTGCGAAAATTTTGAACTTTACGCTTAAATATAAAATTAGTGTCTCCTCAGGTATTTTCCAGATCTGTCTTTTATTTTCATTAACAAATTGAGAGAGGTTCAGAATAGGACTCCCGTTATTACCAAACCTTTTGTAGATGACCAAGCCTGTCTTCCCTCTGAATACTAACTTTCCAGGAATATATCCCTTCTCATCCAAGAACCATTTCCCACATTTTCGATTTTCCCTGTATTCGCCCTTCTGTTTGCGTATTTCTTCATTAAAGCATATGTAAAGATCATATCCAAAAGTTTCTATGGTTCCATGCTGTCTGTCTCCCAGTATTTCCACCTGCTCCCTCTTATTTTCATGTCCTCCGCCGATCTGAAATCCCTCCCGACTTGATTCCTTCCACCTGGCCGTACTCTCTTCCTTCTTCTTACCCTTACTTGTATGCTCCCTGTTTTCAGCGGATGGCGAGTATCCCTGTCTGTCACTTCTACTGCCCGTCCTCGCAGGCTGATGTACGCGGTCCGGAGTCCTGTAAAGTTTTCTATCAGAATGGTATTGGCATGTACCATCTATACCATTTTTCAATTATAGTCTGAAAGCAGAGGATATCAGATTCCCCTGTTCAAACCTTTTCAGCTTATCCTTTATTTCCTTTGGCGGTAACTGCCCATGTATAGAATTCCATCTTTACAAAATCAAGGAAGCATCATTTCTTGCAGTTTATACTTCTGCCATCCTTACATTGTAAATGTAAAATACTTGTCCATCTCTTGATAGTTCCTTCAAAATGGCTATTTTTATTTCATCATCTGTTCCATTTATTACTTCGGGTATAATTTGGAAGTCTGTTAACAGGCTGGTGTCTATCGAAATCTCCTTATTCCAAAGCGGTGCAAAGGTTTAAAGTTCTCGGAATGATGGCAGTCGTGTAGATGAACATCAGCTTCTGCCTTTTCTTCTTCAATGTTTCCTTGCCCTTCACTCCAAATTTCTGTTCCTCATCTATTATCAGCAGTCCCTGTATAAAATTCCATCATCGCTTAAAGTCATGGCAGTACCGATAACCGTATCCAACTATTCCCTTTTAAAAGCTTTTCGGTATTTCCTTCGATTTTCCCTGTGTCAGCCTTGGCGGATTCTCTGTGTTACAGGATAATCCCGAAAACCTCTGGCAGAATCTTTTATAATATGCTGTTCCGCAAGGACAGTGGTAGAGTGCTATGATTGCCACCTGCTTGTGTTCTATTGCCTTGAAAGCTGCCCTCATTGCAACTTCAGTTTTCCATATCCTACATCTCCACGAAAGACAATTCTGTCCATAATTCTCCAGGACTTTCCATATCTTCGCTGAGCATCTGATTGCCTTTTCTGAGTCTTCAGTTTCTTCAAATGGAAACAGTGCCTCCAAACTCTTTTCCTGCCATGCCGTGTCCCGCTGATATACAAATCCATTTCCTGGCTTTGTCTTTGAGCCTGTATTTTAATAGAGTTCAGCAGCAAACTTTTCTAATATCTTCCAAGCCAGTTTCTGTTTTTCACTTTCAGCCCTCTTGTTCCCAGCTTATAAAAGCTTAGGCTCTTCCCATAGGACCACATATTTTTCAAGCCTGTTCAGTTTTCAACAGGAATATAAGAGTATATCCCTCATCTGCATACTTTCTATTTTCAGCAGATGGTCTGTGCCGTCCATAGTCTGTATTCCCTTGTAAATTCCGACTGCGTGCTGTACATGTATCTTATAGTCATCTACAATATCTGAAGTTTGGCTTCTTATATTTGTACCTATGTCTCTTTCTTTTCTCCTCGATATATCCGTCAAGTTCCCTGTCCAGTAAAGCTTCACAGAGGTATCTTTGATCATTAAAACCTTCAAACAGTTCATAATTTACAATTTCTATCTGCTCGTATATGTCCCTGTAATCTTCAATCTTTTGAATAATTACCCAGTGTAAGCTGTATATACTTTAGTTTTTGACGACTTATTCCAGTTTTTCTTTATCCTTAAAAGTTTCCATCTGTTCTTCAGTAAGTTTACAGTTTCAATTATGGGAGACCTGTGATTTTTCAAGTCTCTTTCTGTATCTATTTTCCTTTTCCTGTTAATGAGAATGTATTCTTCCATCTTATGCGTTAGAGGGCTACTTTCGTTTTCTGAGGACAATAACAACATCATCCCCCTCAGCTCCTCTATAAAGTTCAACAAAGTTCATAGTGTATTCCTGACAGAATGTTTCCATTTTGTTTCCTCCGGTCTGGCTTAGGGGATCTGTGGCTGCCCACATCAAATTCCTTATGCTTTCCAGCTCTTCGTCAGCTCTGAGTCTTATTGGATTTTCCATGTTGGAGGAAAGTGTGTCAAGAATATCTCTCTTCTGCTGAATTCTCCTTCTTTTCAACCATATAAGACTGTTCCTTGGCATGCATTTCCACTAAAAGTCTACTTCGACAAATTTATATTCCTTCCCTGTCCTGGAGATCAAGAAAATTAACCTTTTCATATCAGTGTAATCTGCGATTCAGGAATAAAATAAATCGGACCCTATTTTCAATATATCAAAAGATTTCTATGTTGTATCCTGTCAGATCTTCCTTATTTGATGATATATCTCTCAAATATTGAAAGGCTTTTTCCATGCTTCGCTGTATATAGCTTTCCAGCATGCTGTAATAATTTTCAAAGTTTCTGTTGGATGTCGCAAACATATATAATCATCCGAACTTATAGCAAAACCAAGGAATTGCTCCTCGGTAGCCATTTGTGTTTCAAGTTTTAAAAGCATTTCTGTCTCTCTTATCGAAAAACTTTGACTTTGCATCTCCTTAACTTCCCTCCCGGCATTCAAAATTTTATGAAAAATATGAAATTATGCCTTATATAAAATGGTTGTCCGAATGAAATAAGGTTTTACCATTTTATGGGCATAATAGTATTTTCGAGATATAAAAGTACGCCGAGAGTGAGAGTTTGAGCGACGTCTGAGGCTCTCCATAAAACTTCTGTAATCTCTTTTGATTTTGACCAACATCACCGTGCTATAAAGTTATACAGATAAACAGAAGATATTTACCAAGTCCAAAATGATGAGAGAGTGAAAGTACTATGGCCCTCGAGTATTACAAAAGCATAAACTACTCCTCTTCCTATCTTTTTCTCCCTGAACCTCTTCAGCATCTTCTCCAAACCAGTAACGTGTAAAGTATCGTTTAATGGAGGTACGAAAACCATTCAGTACCACAAAGTATCGCATATGAAAGAGTCTCTCATTTCGCAGTTTTAAATGTCTGAATCCCTGGAAATGCACCACTCTCATCCATAATTCCATGATCGTCCCATGCGGAGTTGACGAGCGATGCATAGGCATATCTGTTGCCATGTATATTCCACCGGGCATACAGGCATCTAATGAAATACCTGCTGCATTTATACCTGTCGTCTTGAAATCATCATTTCCTACAAAAGACTGTAATAAATAAAGTTGCAGGGAATGTGCCAGGAAATTCTGTCTATAGATGAGGTATGCTCCTCCAGAACTGAAGAAGAAGGACTGAATATTTCCCCAATTGCACCCTGATGATTTTAATATAGAGTGGATCAAGGGTTATTAAAATGATTTCCTAAAATCCAAACAACTTTGCTCCTGTTGCCTGCACTGCTTCCTCATTATACCAGATTGTACCCTGGAAGCCATTACTGTACTGACACTTACAGTCGTGAATTGCTTCAACGCTATGCGTTAAATCTGTTTCTTGCAAGTCCGCTGTATGCCAGGCTTTCCGATATTGTACCAACCATCGCACTTTTGCCATAGTGCTGACCACGCCGCAAGGGGTGTGAAAGGGGCTAGCATCAGTGCAAGCAGTATTCCTGTCACTACTGCCGATAAATTTAATATTGGGTCGTGTTTCTTACAAAATATTGCAGAAAATAGCTCTGTTACTACGGCTGAAACTACGAGTGTGCAAAATAGCAAGCAGAGGATAATATCCACCAAACTCGCGCTTGCGCAATATGGCAGAGCAGTAATGCTATTACTACATCTCCATCCTCTTGGAACACTGTCCTTTACTCTGACGCGAGGGGTGTAATGTTTTATAATTATATTCTCCATTGTATTTTCCATTATTTCATTTCCCCATTTCTCTAAGCTTTTCTTTTTCCCTCTTTTATGCTTTTTATTAAAGGCACGCTTGACGGACAGACATATCCACATGCACCGCATTCTATACAGTTGTCCAGATGATACACGGTAACAAGCTTACCATACTGTTCCTTTCTGTAATTTTCCTCGAATTTCATAGGCATCAGTCCCATTGGACAGACATCTACGCAATATCCGCATGAAATACAGTTTTCCCTTTTTACGGAATCTATATCCTTTGAAAGAAATAAAATTCGGACGTTCCTTTTTACAACAGGAGTCAGAGGCTCATTCACTTCTTCTCCCATCGTCAGTCCTCCGAATACTGATTTTTCGCATTATCTTAGGACGTTTAACTGATCCATTATATGATTTAAGGAAGTTCCTATCTTTAAAGATAATTTCCCTTGTACTCGATTTTTCACCTGATACGGTTACAACTCTTTCAACTAGAGGTTTTCCTTCAGTAAATGCATCATATATCGATTTTACTGTTCCGACATTGCTCACAATCACTCCATGATTTCCGGTATTTCACCTTTCTTTATTTCCTTTCCGGTAACACTCTTATAAGCTGAAGCTCACTTCCCTGGGGATAGGCTGTTGGCAGCACATGAACTTTTTATATTGAGACATTCTTCTTTCCTTCAGAATACCTGCAATATGTTCTGCAATATCCATATTTTTCTTCTTCAACCCCTATTACAACTTCCTAGGTCTTATAAGCTTTTCAATAATTTTTATATTCCTCCCAGCAGATCTTCCATATAATTTGACATTATTGTATAGTCTGCTGTAAGATATGAGTTCACATTCAGCTCCGTTTAATATAAATGTATCAATTTTATATCCTATATCATATTTTACATAAGTTGGAAACTGTGCTCCACCTTCACCTACAATACCTGACTGCTTTATAATTTCCAGCAGTTCATCTCTCTCCTGAATCTTCCAACTTCCTCTATTCTTCTTTTTCAGTTTCAATTTCCTTATACTCCAAATCGTTTCTTATTACAACTGTTCTCGACTTCTTTACCATTAGCAATTGGACTGTTTACAATATCTACAACCTTTCCTGGAAACAGGAATGCACCATTGAAGAAACTTTCCTGAAATCTCCCTATTTTTTCATAACGATGAACATAGTCACCCTTACTTACTGTTTTCCTTTGCCATCTGTCCTATATGCTGAGATAACGGAACATAAAATTCAGGATCCTTCATATGTTGCAGAGACCTGTTTTTAGTAATATGTTTCATTGATTCTACTTTTCATTTTTCACTTATAACATCTTTCATCTTACTAATTCCTTCTCTCTCCATTTTTATATATTATTGTTGACAATATGTTTAAAAATCCTTTTGAATAATGAATTTTTCCTTCTTCGCTCTATCATATATCCTTCTACCTTTATTTCCCTGTTTAACTTGTCCAGTATTTCAAAAATTTTTCAGGACTCTGATTATAAAGTCCTGTAGAAATAACATCTCCTGCAAAGGCTTCTTTTCGTGATTATTCCTATTTGTCTATTTTTCCTGGATAACCTGTCTTTGGACTCAATATATGTCCATATTTCTGATTATCTATTTCAACAAAGGTGTTCTGATTTGAAGTACAATAGATTCATCTGAAATTTTTATATCAAATAAGTCTGTCATCATCTTTTTCTTTATAACTATCAAGTAATATCCGAGTCACATAACCCTGTTCATCTGATATTTTTCCTTTTTCAGGATTTTCAACACCAATTATCCATTCATCTTCCGGCATCTGATTTACTGCCACTATGCTGCTTCCTCCTGCATTTACTATTGCATCATCTATTCCTCTCTTTTCATTTCCTTTACAAAGCTTATCCACAGCATAAGATTTGATAAAAAGAGCCGGTTATTATTTCTGACCAGCATCTATTTTTACTCTTTTCTTTCCTGTCAATTATTATTTTTATAATCAATCAATTTTCTATTTCATCAATTTCTTCCTTTTCAGGCATTCTAACATCTGATTTCTTATAAAATCCCAAAGTTTTATTAACGGCATTATGTAATATCATATTCACCATTCATCATATCTGAAAAAATGAACAACTTTTTCAAGAATTTCAATCATTTCTTCATTTACTTCTACAAAATTACCATTATTTTTATTTATCCTGTCAATAAAAAGAATTTTTCTGAATAGAATTATATTTTTCATTTACATCTTCAAAGTATGCCATATAGCTCATCAAAAACTGTTTCTGTATAATAAACTTCAGGTATTTTTATTTTTATATTTGTATGAAATAAAAATCTATTCTGAACCTATAATTTCTACTCATTTTCTCTTCACCCTAATCATTATTACTGCTTGATGAAGATTTTCTTTTTCCCTTAGATTCTGATTTCCGTTTCGGCTTTTTAGGAGTTTCACACTTTGTTTCTGCCTTAGGGTGCTTCCTTTACTACCGGTGCCACTTCTGCAGGGAACATTTTTCCTTAGCTTCAGAGTTTGCCTGTACAGCCTTCTGATTCTTTTTATTCTTTTTTGTGAGATTGTTTTACATTCTGATTTACAACAGGCGTGTCCTTGTACATTTCCTTCAACAGTTGTAACTTCTACAGGCTGTCCTTGTACTGTATTCTGTACCTGTCCATTATTTTCTACTGCAACCGCAACTGCATCAGCTTTTTGCTTTCTTTTTAGAAGTTGTTTCTTCCTTAGTTTCAGCAACTGTATTTTTATTTGATTTACTTCCTATTGTGTTAAAACTTCCAAATGCAACCAATGAGATTGCCCCTAAAAATAAAATTACCTTCTTTGCATTTTTCTATTTATTTTTCCTCCTAATTTTTAATTTTTGAAACTTTTATTGTATAACGATTTGTATATACCATCTTTTATTGAGTAACTCTTCATGAGTTCCTGTTTCTCTAATTTCACCCCTGCTGAATAACAACTATCTTGTCACTGTTTATTATTGTAGAAAGTCTGTGCACAACAAAAATGTTGTTTTTTTCCTTTCATAAGTTTTTTCAGTGCATCCTGAACAAGCTGTTCAGATTCATTGATCAAGGGCGCTTGTCGCTTCATCCAGAATAAGTATCTGTGGATTTTCAAGTATTGCTCTTGCTATTGATATTCTCTGTTTCTGTCCTCCTGAAAGCTTTATTCCTCTTTCACCGATTTCAGTTTCATATCCCTGTTCCAGCTTTTCTATAAATTCATGTACATTGGCCTTTTTGCGGCTTCTACAACTTCCTCAACGGAAGCATTCTGATTCGCATATTTTATGTTTTTCAAAGTATTGTTCCTCCAAAAAGGAAGGTTTCCTGTGGAACAATTCCTATCCGTAGACTTTTTATTTTATAATTTTTACATCTATACCGTCTATTGTTATTTTTCCACCGGTAACATCAAAAATCTTGGTATCAGGTTTACTAAAGTAGACTTTCCTCCACCTGAATTTCCCTGCAAGGGACAAATCCGTTTCACCTTTTTAGACCAGATTTATATTCTTCAGAACCTTTTCATCACTGTCCTTATAACTAAAGTCAGCATTTTTCAAATGTTATATCACTTTTAAATTTCATTTACCAGTACAGTCAGGTGCATCCGCTATTTCAGAACAACATCCAGAATTTCAAATATTCTTCCCTATTGAAGGGATATTTGTGCTAAGGGAATTATATATATTGGCACTTTCTAACCGGTGTATACATTGATCCTATTGCGACATACATTGTCAAAAATCTCCAGTTAGTAAAAACCCTTCCTCTTAATATTCTATATCCTCCAAACAATAGTAATATCGCCATCATTACATAATTTAAAGCTTCAGAAACTGAATTTGACTTTGCATTATAACCAACTGTTTTTCATTACAACTTTTTAATTCCAGACTTATTTTTAAAATTACGTATTTCCTGCTTTTTCTGTAGCAAATGCCCTTATAACTCTTATTCCAGATAGAGTTTCCTGCAGTTTTTGATTCAATGTTCCTGTTGCTTCCTCGTCGTTCTTTCTTTCCTGATAAGTTTTTAGAATATTTTTACAGTTGTCATCAAAATAGGCGCTACTATAAACATTCCCAAAGTTAATTTCCAGTCTATCCGAATAGCTATAACTAAATATGAAATTGTCTGTCAAAAACATATTTTAAAAATTCAAAGAATTCTAAAAATAAATGTATTTACATTAGCAGGATCATTAAGTACTTTTGTCATTAATTCTCCTACTTTTGTCGTTGAAAAATATTCCATATCCAGCGATTGTATTTTTACATACAAATCATCTGATATTCTTGTAAATTGACGAAGATATCTTTCCTGAAAGTATAGTTGTCCAGTATACTAGAAATGCTCCCCAAAACAGATAATAGTATCATTCCACCAGCAGCATAAAGTATATCTTTTCATCTTTTCCCTGAATTCCCCTATCAAAAAGTCTCTTTATTAATGTTACTGGAGTTGCTAGAGCAGCAGAAGAAACCAATGCTAAAAAGTATATTTTAAAAATAATTAGAATATAGTATTTTCTACATACTTTTTAGCTTCTTTACCATTAAGAAATCTTCACTTTTCAGTATTTTTCATTATTTTTATCCACTTCTCTATTTATTACCCTTTATTGTACACGTGTTTCAATTTTTCAAATAAATTATAGTCCTTTATCTTATCACCATTTATACGGTAAATTTTTCAGGATTTATTTTTATATTGTTTGCTTTACCTGTGGTCATTACAAAGATTTTATTCCTAATTTTTATTCTCTCTACATTTCCTTTATAGGTATGCCCCCACGGATATGAAAGAAATTCCGCTTTTTATTTAATTTTTCCTCTATTAGTCTTTTATTTTCTGTTATTTCAAACTCCACTTTTTTCAAATTCCTCTTTGAAATTTCTGAAAAACTCCTTTTTGTATTTTAAAGAGTTTATTTAAAAATATTTTTCTTTCCCTGGAAGATTTTCTTATGAACTCTTCAGAATTTGCAAGTTTCCCTACTTATCCATAAATCCTTTCTTTCAGCTTTTCAAACCCTTTCATTGAAATCTGACTTCTTATTTTAAATACAGGAAGTCCTGTAAAAATCAAGATTCCTAAATCCTTTATTTCAGCTTTTTCTTCTTTGAAAGACCTTCCTGAAAATGGAGAAATATTCTCTTTTTACAAAATCCCCTTCCGTCTTTTTCAAAAATCCTTTTATTTCAGGTTTCCTTATTGTCGGATAATGGGAATGTGTATGAAGCTGAAAATCTATGAGACCACTTTCATACATTTCTCTTATTTCATTCCAGTCAAGGTAATCCCTGTCATTTCCTATGAGACTGTATTAAGAAAAATGTAGCCTTTTATGTTGTATTTTCTTCAAGATGGGAAAAAGCTTTAGTATAGTTATTTTTTATATCCATCATCAAAGGTCACAAGTATACTTTCCTCATCAAGAATATAGTTCATCTTTTTCAAGTTCTTCCATTTTTATAAGTCTTCATGTCTTTTATGTATTTCATATGCTTTTCAAATTCTTTTTCCGATATTATTCCTTCAGTTTTTTCAGCAAAAACATTATGATACATAAGACAGGCTACTGATTTTCTATTTTATTATAAATATGATCAGAATTACGACTAATCCAGCTAACAGTAAGTACATTCTATTTTTACCTTTCCAAATAATTTTTAAAAATGTATATCTTATTTTTCTTTATCATCCTGTCTATCTTAAAGTCTAGAACGCTGTTTTTCCCTTTTTCTGCTAAAGTGCACATGTCTCTTATCCCCAATATGTTCCACATACTTTTCCTTAAAATAGATAGTTCTGTAATTTCTGTCTTTATAAAATTTTGACAGCTCTATTTCATAAAAGCTTATCCTTCAGTTTTTCATGAGATCCGAACAAATCGTTGTCGGATTTTTCTCCTAAGACCGGATTATAAGTAAAAATTTCATCCCTTTACTTCACTTAAAATTTTTCTCCATCTTTTGAGATATATTCTTCCTTCCTGAAAAACTTTCCTTAAAAATCTTTTTGCTTCGTAATCCCACTGTGAGAGAGTCCTGTCTTCCTTAAGAAGTTTCAGAGACTTTTCTATAAATCCTTTTTCAGTAATACCCAATCATCCTCGCAATGAAATATATATTCGGTATCTACTTCGTTATAGGCCTTGTCAATTGATCTTAACTGACCCTCTCTTGTCTCATTTATTATCAGGCAGAAATTATGCTTATTTTTTTCTCATTCTCATATTGAGAAATAAGATTTTCCAGTTTCTTTCCTTCGGTACTGTCTTCTGTTATTATTATCTTTTTATCGGATAAGTATTTTTCAAAGAAACTGTCCAGAGTTCTCTTAAGCAAATCAGAATCTTCGCAGCTTGTTATTACCAGAGTAACTTCCTCCATAATTTTTATCCTTTTCCCAGCAGTTTATTTTACCTTTCCGAATAATTTCAAAAAAACGTATATCTTATCTTTTTATCATTCTGTCTATTTTTAAAATCCAGAACACTGTTTTTCCTCTTTTTGCTAAAGTGTACGTGTCTTTTGTTGCTATATGTTTCACAAACGGATTTACAAAGAAATCATTTTAAATCCTTTTTCCTTGTAAAATTTGGACAGTTCAGCTTCCCAAAAGTTTTTCCTTCAAGTTTTTCATGGGAACTGAACAGATCACATACATCCTTTCTTCTAAGTCCGGGATTGTATGTAAACACGTCTTCCAGTATTTTCAAAGTATTCCTCTCCGTTAGATGCCATGTGGTTTTCCTTGGAAATAGAATCCCTGAGCAGTCTTCCCTTGATCTTAAGCCGACTACTGCTATTTTAGGATTTTCTATGAGCATATCCATGGACTTTTCTATAAATCCTTCCTTAAAAATTCCCAGTCATCTTCACAATGGAATACATATTCCGTGTTCACTTCCTTATAAGCTTTGTCTATGGACTTTATCTGTCCTATTCTTGTTTCATTCACTATTAATTTAAAATTCTGATTCTTATATTTAGAGACCAGTTTTTTTCCAGTTTTTCCCCTCAGTACTGTCTTCCGTTATTATTCTTCCTTTATCGGATAAGTGTTGTATTTGAAAAACTGTCAAGTGTTCTTTCAGTAAATCAAATCTCCCGCAGCTTGTCACTACCAAACTGACATCCTTCATGATTATCCAGTCCTTTCTCTGCTTTTTCTTCCCCTGTTTTTATTACTGCAGCCAGAAATTCATCATTTTCAGCTAACCCGCTCCTATCATTTTTCCTTATGATAGATATGATAAAGTCAGCCCATTGAATTTCAGCCTTTTTCTTCCCTATTCCGCTATTAAAAAGTCTGACTGCGATTTCGCTGTCTTCACGCCCCCAGCCCTGAATTTTTCTTCAAAGCCATTTACCTTTACTAAATCTTCCCTGAAGAAGGACATATTACATCTCTTATTCCTGAAAGTTTTTTTATCCTTTTTAGTAAAAAATTTTTGAAAGCAGCCTGTTTCTTACTGTATTCGCCTTGTTTTTATACCCCTTTTTCCAAATAGGACGTTTTGGAAATACAGGTAGTTTTTCCCTTCAGTATTTCTTTTGGATTTTTCTTCAGATATTATTACTCTTGATCCCTGGATAAAAATATCCTTTTTCCATATTTTCAATATGATCCTGTATAAAATGTCTTTCTAAAATCAGATCTCCATCTATTATTATGACATATTTCCCCGATGCTTTTGCTATAGCTTTGTTTCTTGACATTGAAAGCCTGAATCCGTCATCTTCCTGCCATGAATGTTCTATTTTAATATTCGGATTACTTTCCTTTATTTTCTTCATAAGACTGGCAGTATCCTCACGTGATCCATCATCAGCCACTATTATTTCTTTCGGAAGGACAGTCTGTCTTAATACACTGTTCAGACATATTTCCAGAGCCTGTGGCTAGTTGTATGTTGTAACTAATGAGGGAGGTATCCTTTCCCAGTGTCCTGAAATACTGTTCCCTTAATTTTGTATACTTTGTCATGGTGTAGATGGGAACTGTATTTAGCAGAAGATATCCTTCATATCCGTCAAGAAATCCTAGCTGTAAAATATACATTCTTATAAATCTGAAAAGCATTTTTGAGTAAATCTTTACAATTCCTGATTTCTTATGCTCCTTCATATACTGTGTGGCACTCTCAGAAGTATATCTGTTAAGCTTTTCCAGAAACTGCTCTATATTGTCATAGGTATAGTGAATTATGAGTTCATTTATTTTTCCTGTTCTGCTGTTTTCAGCTATTTCATATTTTCATGAACTTCCCTGTCACTTATCCTGACTTTCCCTTTTCCAGAGCCTGATTACATAATCATCCCAGCCGCCATACTTTATTTCCCTTCCAAAGCATATGTTTCTCAGTTTTATTTTATATACATCGGAATCTGAATTCCCATTTATTATATCCTTTATTTTATCCTTCAGTTCTGCAGATACGACTTCATCAGCATCGATTAAAAGAATCCATTCGCCACTGCATTTTTCAAGTACTGAATTTTTTTCTGCGGACCGTATCCTTTCCATTTCTCAACAAATACTTCGGCTCCTTTAACCTTTGCAATTTCTGCTGTCCTGTCAGAGCTTTCACTGTCCACCACTATTATTTCATCAGCTACTTCCTTTACGGAATCAGCGTTTTTCCTATTCTGTTTTCCTCATTATACGTTATTATCCCTACTGATAATTTCATCGGATTTCCCCTTAATTCTAATTTTTACCTTCTGGTTTCTAAAATCATCCCTTATTATCTGAAAAATATATTCCTAATTTCTTTTATATATTTCTTTATTCCCTGAGATGTTTTTGTTTTTCAGAAATAAAAAGGTCTGCTTCCCTTCCATGAATGATGCCACCAGTGAATTGCATATGTATTACCAGTTAACATGCTTTCACTGAATTTCTGTTTTGGCAGGAAAGGATAGAAGTATTCCTTTCTATACACGTATATTCCATTTTTCTCATCTTTTTATTTCATCTTTTTGAAAAATCACACATAAAAATAATTTTTAAGTATGTACTTTGTTATTTGCGGCAAAGTAAATAAAGGACTTGAATATATTTCCTTATCATAAAAATTTATCATTTTTCAGAAATTCGCTTTTAGCAGCAACTCCGAAAAGTCCCATTCCTATTCCGTCATCACTTTCATATCCTGTAAAAATTCTATATTTTTCATTGTCAAACAGTGAAGAAAAATCCTTCAGTATTTCCATATCCGTATCCAGATATATCCCACCATTTTCATATAAATAATGAATTCTCACATAATCGGCAATATATGCCCCAGAGTTTTTCTTTTTATAACATTCCCTTAAAAAGCTGTTTCTTTCTATATGATTTTTTAAATCAAAATTTTTCTCATTTATTTCAACAATTTCATAATCCGGCAATTTTTTCCTGCCATGATTTCAGACACTTGTGAAAAAAATCTCAGGCTTTTTCATCATTCCCTATCCAGACATAATGAAGCCTTTTCGGTATCTGTGCCATCATTTATCCTCTTTTCCCTTTAAACTTATTCCTACATTTCAGGAAATTTCCTCCTGTATAATACACTCCTCCTGTATAGTACAATATATACAGTTCCACATTTTCAAACTTTTTGATTTTATCTTGAAAAGATAATCTTCGCAGTCTTTCCTGAACTGCCTGTATATCTTCTTAAACACATCATTTCTTCCGCACTGTACAGCTTTTTCATTGAACTTTTATAGTATCTCTTTATCATGTAGAATATTATCTCTTTTTGTTTCAGGATCCTTCTCGTTCTGTATCTTTCGAGAAGCTCCATTGCATTTTCAAAAATATCTTCCGCATGGGTTATATTCAGAACCGACATTATGCTTCCGCTTCTGGCCCTGTAATTTCCAAATATTTCATCTGTTATTTTTAAGCTTTTCCGCATGATAGAACACATCTATTGAAAAACTTCATCTTCATTGGATCTTCTTCCTGTAGGAAAATAAATACCGTTATCCATAAGCAGCTTTCTGCTGTACAGATATATCGGAAGTCTTACATTCCAGAATTTTCCCTTTATTGATTTTATCATATATTCTTTTCCTGAAACAGTTCTACCAATAAGTTCCCTTGGAATTCTCTCATCCAGAACTTCTTCCTTCGTGAATTCACTGTAGGCTTTTTCCTTTCCTACTACGATATCTGTTTTTTCTCCGTTTTTATAGTCATTTTCAAGCTGCCTTATTATTTTTTCAAATGAAACCGTATCAACCCGAGTCGTCACTGTCAAGAAAAATATATGTAGTCCCCTGTACTTGCTTTTATTCCTGTATTTCTGGCTGCACTTGCACCCTGATTTTTCCTGTGTTATGACTTTTTTATTCTATCATCATTTTTCAGCATATTCTTCAAGTATATCCTTTGTCCTGTCAGTAGAACCGTCATTTACTGCTATTATCTCAGTTTCAATGTTCTTTATGTTTATTACGCTGTCAATACATTGTCTTATATATTTTTCTGTATTATATACAGGTATTATAATACTTAACTTCATTTGAAACTCCTTTTAGAAAATATTTATGAAGATTTTATAATCTTCTTGTCTATGCTTTTCTTTATTCTTGTCATTATTTTTCTGTAATTTATTTTTCACCATGTCCGGACAGAAATTTTCTGTAATTCTTTCTAAAAACGGCATTTTTCCTTTTTATATTCCTTTGAATGCTTTATTATAATCTTATACAGCCTGTGAATTTCATCTTCCAGAAGCTTCTTTGTCCTGCTGTCTGTTTCGGCAACCATAAAATCATAAATCTCATTTATATTTTTCCATATCCTGATAGTTTTTAAGGGATTTTTGTCGACATGATGCTTTTTCACGCTGCAGGTAATTATAGTAATAAATTCCATAAAATCTTACCTTTGATGCCTTCAAAAGCGTTTCAGCCGTAAAAATCTCATCTTCATGCATTCTTCCTCTTTTTAAAAATATGCCGTTATCCAGTAAAAATTCCTTCTGAACAGATCGTCCCAGACTTCAGGGCCATGCATATCATTTCTATACATTATATCAAAAATATTCTTTCCCTGTTCTTATTTCTCCCTTATCATAATTTCTTATTTCTGTCACACATTCCAGTTCCGTTTCAGTTCCATTGTTTTTCTCAATGATTTTTATATCTTCCTATTCCAATGTCTACCTTGTCCTTTATGGTTTCATTTATAAATTTTTCATAATTTTTCCGTATCTACAAAATCATCACTGTCTATAAAGAAATATACTCTCCTTTTTGCCACTTTAAGACCGTTATTTCTTGCTTCGCTAAGTCCCTGATTTTTCCTGGGAAATAATTATTATGTTTTTCATTTTTATTATTTTTCCCTGAATCTTTCTGCTATTTGAAGCGAGGCGTCCCTTAGTTCCGTCATTTATTATTATGATTTCGTTTTTATCTTCAGTCCGCACAATGACTTCAGGCACTTTTTCCAGATACCTCTCCACGTTATATACGGGTACGATTATACTTAATTTTTAAAAGCTGACATTTTTATCCTCTTCATTTTTCTTCAAATTGTTTTTATATTATTATATCATAAAATTAAATAAATGTTCCAAAAATATCTTTTATATGTTAAAATTTATAAAATAAAGTTTTTCAAAACTATAAAATTAGGAGTCTATATGATTGAATTTGATAGGATATTTCCTTACGATTCTGTTTTCCATTATGTTATTTTTTTGTCATACATGAGAACAGACTCTCAGCTATTTGATAATGTTATTTTACTTAGCATGTTATTTAAAAACAGGGAAAGATTTAAATCCCTGATTGATGGTGGTATTGCATCAGGGACTGCTGTTTTTTTATTATTTTTCCTTTCATCATCTCTGTCTTCAGTGGCGGAATAGTTTCAAGGGTGGACAGTATACATTACTTATACTGGCTTATATTTTTCCGTTAGTTTTTTTATATAAATACTGACTGTGGACTTTTTATAAAATCCTTCCTTATCGGAGGAACGATTTCCCTTGATTATAACACTGGTCATTTTTATAAAAAAATTATGACGAATGGGCACATCCTCAAGGTCTTGTTTTTCCAAGAATATATTTTTGAACTTCAGACACAGGATTTTTGCAAATATTATGTCCATTCTGCTTTTTATTCCTGATTTTCCTTTATTCTGTTCTATAGAAACGAAAACAGGAAAAACATATGGATAAAATTGCTTCTTTCTGCAATTTTCGTGCTTGATTTATTTATAATCATAGTAAACAGGTCAAAAATGGTCTATATATCACTTTTTACCTGTAATATATATTCTGTATAAAAGGAACAAAGCTTACATTCTGGGATTTATTGCAGCATGTATCGGAGGATTTTTCTCCTGCCAAAATCAATTACTGATAGACTGCAGTACATTGTCAAATACAAAGCAGGATCCTTCGAGTTATCTTCGTGTAATGTTCTGGGATGCGGCTGTTTCTTCCTTCAGAAAAAGTCCGATATTTGGTATGTCCACAAATGAAAGGATTGCCTTTAATATGAGCCACTTTAAGAAAAAGGAATATTAAACTATATTGAGAGAAATTACGGTCTTGACCCTGTAGGAATTACAAACACACACAATATGTATCTACATCATCTTGCAAACTATGGAATTATAGGAATTATCCCATTGGTTTACTTTCTATTTGTTGTTATTCCTTCAAGACTTGTAAAGCTCAGCTTCTATAAAACAAAAGATACTGTACATTCTGCATATATTGCACTTGAAATAGGGATAAAATCTTCCTATATCGCTTACCTGATTCAGGGACTGACAGAGTTTAACTCTTAATAAAGCCAATGATTTTTCACCCTTGCAATGATGCTTTAGCAATACTGAATTTTTATGTATAAAAGTTGAAAAATAATATTAAAAGCACATCCGACAGGAGACTCTTATCCTGAAACAGATGTGCTTTTTTTGTCACTATTCCTTTAATTTATATATACTCCCATTTTTACGGGAAGCAGAAACTCTACTACCATAAATATTTTTCTATATATTCTTTTTCATTTTTCTATATAATAGAAAATATTATTGTGAAATCTTTTATGATTATAGTATGGTCTTATCTCCTTTTACAATCTTTTTACCTTCTCTTCGGAGAGTCAGCCAGATTAATCACTATAATAGGATGAATATCATTGTATTTCATAAACTCATACCAGTCTATTTCCTCAAATTTCCTTGGTTTGGAAAAAGTACTCCTCAAACTTTTTGCCATATATCTTCATCCTTTCAACTTTTCCTTCCGCAACTTCATTTCCACATTCTTCATCTATTACTGTTAATGTTGTATTATTTCTTGTCAAACTTTTTCGTAAAAATTTCACCATTCCATTCTTTTTGTATTATGCCACATGCCCATTTCCCAAATGAAACCCATATTATGTTCTTTATCATATTTTTATACCATGTTTTTAATATGCTCTCTATTTTTCTCAAAATCATTTCCTTTGATTTATCATATATCAGCTGACTCCATAAATACGGTCTTAATCCATATTTGTCAATAATTTCAAACAGTAAATTAGATTTCCCTGTCTTGTTGAAAAAAATGGAACCTTCTCATATCTTCGTATTTAAGAAAAGGAATTAACATGCTTCCATCTCTAAAAACAAATTTTGTTGGAGAGATTCCACATGGATTAAATCCCCTGTCATAAAAAAACTCTGATTTATATTTCGGAACATCATACTTGTACAGGACATAGGATTCCGGGTCTTTTTATCAGATTTCCACGTAAAATATTTCTTCCTTTACATAATATTCCACTTATCCAGTGTCAGGTTAAATTCTTTTTGAGCATTTCCACATAGTCATCCAGCATCTTTTCTTCTCTTTCCTTTGTCTTTTCTTCAGAACTTTACAGGAATAAAGACATAGTAAAGAAAGTATTACCAATAACATTTTTATTTTTCTTTTTCATTTTTATTCCACCCCTGTACTGTTTATTTTTCTGCCAGTTTTATTATTTTTACTGCAAAAACCATATTAGAAAAAGATAAAAAAATACTGAAATAATAATGATAGCTATACTTTGAATATTAATTCCAAATAATCCTGGAATAACTAGCATAGTTTACAACACCTATAAATAAATTCAGTAAATTTAATACAAGACTTTTTCATGTCCGGTTTTCAATTCCCAGAAATATTCTATTTTTCTGAATAGTTTATAATCATTTTCCTGCTTTTTTAGAAAAATAATGAAATCACTATTTCTTCTTCCTTTTTGTGATGTAAGGAACGTAAATTCTGAATCAGGTTTTAAATGATACTCCTTACCCCGCTGCCCAGACTGTAATATAGTCATAATGACCTAAAAATACTTTATTTTTATAGTTACTTCTGTCATTTTCAATTCTATTATCCCTTCTTTAATAGTATATACCTTTATTCAAAATACCCGCTATAAAAATATTCTTAAATAAAATAAAATTATATTTAAAAATAACACTTTCATAAATAACTTCCTGTCCTTATTTTTCCTTCCATAGAGAAAAACAGATACCGTAAAAATACTACACTATAGAGCATAATCAGAATTATAAAACCATTTTACTCCGGAACTTATAATATAATATTCTTCATTAATATCAAGCCTTCTGTAAAAACTTAAAAATGTTCCCCATACCATATAGGAAAATATTTCAGCTATATAAAAAGGTCTCAGCATTTTTACTGTTTTCTCATCTGCGAATAGTCTCAAGCAGAATACATTCAGTCCATCTCTTATACCTTAATTTTTAGGTTTTATAAATAAGGATATATAACAGCAGTACCGTAATATATGTTATCGATATTCCTGCCAATGAAGTTACTACAATCTTATGATTAATTTTCATTGATAATACAATTAATCCTGTAAATATTAAACTATAAAAATATATCCACCAGCTGGACCAAATTATTTTTAAGACTTTCTTCTTTATACACAGAAATTAAATATATATTATTTTTGACATTTCTGCTCCTGTTCATTCACTAAAACTATATATCTCTCTAACTTTTTGAAGTGACTAAAATCCTTATTTTACAACAGTGCAGCCCCAGCCATCATAATATCCATTTAAGGATTCGGCAATTTCTACAAGTTCCCATACAACTTCATTTATATGATTGAATACAACATTATCCATTCTTGAAATATTAATCTGATAAGTATCTGTCTCATCTTCCATCTTTTTGCTTGAAAGAATTTTATAGCCCAGTTCTTCTAATTTTTGCAGCCAAATTTAGGGCTTTCTTCCGAATAAAAAAATAAAGCCAGTGGTCTATTTCACGTTCTTTTTCGAGAGTTGTCCCCCTGTTTCATTAAATTTTCTATAACACTTCTGTTCATCATCGCTTTATAGGAATAAATATCAGGATAAAGAAAATTAAAATAAATGTCCCATTTTACATCTTCAGCTATTGAACAGTTCCACTGATAATCTGAGAATTTTTTTAATGCTCTTTACAAAACTCTTCACTTTTTCAGGATTTTTAGTAAAAACGTAAGTTCGAGTCTTCCCCGTGATTTTTACAGTTCCTGCAAAATATATCTTCCAAAGTTTCCAGTCTATTTATCACTTCATCTTCAATATCACATAAAATCGGATATTCTTCATTAGATGAAAGTCCATTTTCAGTAGGATTATTCATCTTTATGAATATACTGATTCTATGATTATAATCCCTCAACAGGCGCTATATCATATAAAGCCAAGTTAAGACGGATAGAGGCGGGCTTATCATCTACACGCACATATAAAGTTCCAGTTTTGTCTTATTTCATTAAAATTTTTGTTTCAATTTTTCACTTCCCTTTCTATATTTAAATTTTCTAACTTCTGATATTTCTGTTTCTTCTTAAAATATAAAGTATCATATTCTTATACTTATGTAAAACATATTTATTTGTGCTATAATAGACTGGGAGGTTTTTATATGGGAATGGATTTATGTTATTATGGTATAAAAGAAGAAAAATATGCCTGAAATTCTTGAAGGAATTTTTGAGGAAGATTTTACAAATTCAAAAACAAAATATATATTAAGAGTTTTTCAGCTAAAGATTTTTCTATCTGTATACAGCCGGAAAAGAATTAGAAGAGGAAGATTTTCATGAAAAATGAAAGAGATTTATTTATTGAAGCATTTTTAGGAGAAAACAACAATCAGTTTTGTCTCTGAAAGATATATATTCATATTGCAGCAGTAAGGAAAAAAGTTAAAAGAAATAGCTGATTTCTTAAATAAAATCAATATAGAAGATTATTTTAAGAAAATAGGAATTATTGAAGAAATTACGGAAAAATTTTAGTGAGAAATTTTTCTTATTCAGGAAATTAAAGTTAGAAGAAAATTTTATTCTTCTATGAAGAAGAAGAGTATATCTTTGATGTTGAAAATACAATAGAAAGTTTCAATGAATTTAAAGATTTTTACAATGAACTAGTATAATTTAGGGGTTTACATCTCCATCTTTTAATTAAAAACAGAGTTTATTAAAGATGTACAGACAGCTTATTGGTTTAGCCCCTATTTACAAGAATCATATACCAAATATTCAAATGGAGGTTATTTTATGAATATGGAAATCGTACAAATTTGTGATATTGCATTAGCAGTAAATTTCGCCTTAAAAACCAAAAACTAATATTGAGTATTTTCCTTTTGAATATGAAAAAGTATAGAATTTCTGTTTTCTAAAAATAAAATAGATTTTTAGAAAAACTACAAGGCCGGAAATATTGAAAAATGGTTTGACTATTGTTTGAATTTAGGATTGAAGATATAAAAATTTTTATTACCTATTTCATCTGAAAATTTAAATATTCCCAACGATTTAAATACAAAATAAGATTAAACTCATTTGCTATTTTTAAAATAATTTGATTCTTTATTTTACACCAAAATGGAAGAAAAGCAAGTGGTGGATGGAATGTTGTTTATACTGCTCACAAATACGAAAAATTCTATCAATGAAAAACTTAAATTTTATGATAATACAGAAGATTTTTAAAAATGTATTAAGTAACATAGCAATTTTGGCTGATAAAATTAATTTTTCAAATTTTGGAAATATCTTTAGAAAAAGCTTTTAACATTTTAAATGGGGAAAGTTTTGAAAATATAAGAAATACTTTTTATGGACAAACTCTTTTGAAAAATGCCCTAAAATAAATGTACAGACTTTTTATTCAGCCAAAATTTCTGATGTTTTTGGCGGAATGGGTTCCTGAATGACAGCCCTCCCTTATTATGCACACAAAAAGGTCTTGAAATTGAATATGACAGTTTTGACGGAAGAACTTTTAACACAAATTAAACTTGCTCTTTTTTATATTCTGTAAATGAATGGTAAAACATAGAAAAATTAAATAAATTAGTAAAAATAAAAAGTGTTATAATTATTAAAAAGAAATTCAAAGACTAAAAAGAAAATAAAAACTTGGAGGTCATAAAATGTTTATAATTATTATGATAATATTACAGCTGATAATATGCAGTTTATTTCTTGTATATTTATTAGTCAGAAAGCATACAAGTGAATGTTTTTACATAGAAGACGAAATTTTACATCTTAATTCCTTAATTGTTAAAAAAATTCCACTTTCTGACATTGATTATGTAGAATTTGACTATTTTCCATGTTCGTTCCAGTTATAGTGGACTTATAAAAAAATTTATAAGAAAAATTCAAAAATAATCAGACGTTATTTTTCAAACAAGTCAAGTTACATTTTTACTACTGAAAAAAATGGTTTTAAATGAAATATAACAAACCGTTCTGAAAGAATATTCCATACCCTACACTGTCACTAAAAATAAATAAAACTGGTTGCTGCAACCCTAACGGAGAAAACAAAAAGTAATATGCAGCAACCTTTTAGATTTTTAATAATTTTAAATTACCCTGAGAACATTTTTATCCCAGTTCCATTTTTACAGTTTCCAAAACTTTTTCAATTATGTTTCCACATGTCATAATATTTATAGTCTGTAGCCTTCCGCTAAAAATTACATTTTCATTTTCAGCCAGCTCTTTATATTTCCTGAATATCCCGTTATTTTTCTCATCATTGACAGGATAATAAGGTTCATCCCCTTCCTTCCATTCTTTAGGGGTATTCTTTTTGTAATGACCGTCTTTGGCTGCTTTTTCCAAATTCAAAATGTTTATGCTCTATTATTCTTGTATAAAGGGATTTCCCTTTCACAGTAATTTACTACTGCATTTCCTGATAATTATCTGTTTCATGCATTTCATTTTTCAAATTTCAGGCTTCTGTATTCAAGTACACCATATCTGTATTCAAAAATTGATCTATCATTCCTGTAAATACAATTTCAGCTTTTTTTCATTAACTCTTCCCTGTTTTCAAAAAGTCTGTATTCAGTTTTATGTCTATTCCTTCAAGCAGCTTGTCAAAAATCACATTATAACCTTTTTCAGGTATTCCCTGATATCTGTCGTTGAAATAGTTATTGTCATAAGTATATCTTACAGGAAGCCTTTTATTATAAAGGCCGGTAATTCAGCCGCTTTTCTTCCCACTGTTTTTCAGTGTATCCTTTCCAAGCTTTTTCGTATATATCTTTGCCTACTAATGAAATTGCCTGTTCCTCCAGATTTTCAGGTTCTGTTATACCTGATTCCCTTATCTGCTTTTTCTATCTCTTTTTTTGCCTGTTCAGGAGTTATAACTCCCCATAGTTTATTGAAAGTATTCATATTAAAAGGCAGGTTATATATCTCCCTTTGTAGTTTGCAACAGGTGAATTTATATAATTATTAAAAAGTGCAGAACTGCCCAAGATAATCCCATATTTCCTTCTTATCCGTATGAAAGATATGAGTCTCCGTATTTATGTACGTTTATTCCTTCCATATTTTTCACAGTATGTATTTCCGCCTGTATGATTTCTTTTTATCTATTACAAGGGATTTTTCCTCTGCTTCATAGGCAAATATGGAACCAAATAGTCCTGCTCCTACTATTAAATAATCATATTTCATATTTTTCTCCTTTTTCTTATCCTTCCGTATCCCTAATCTCCCTGACAAATTTTTAAACCTTTCATAATAACATCCATCTGTCAGATCATATAATTCAATATTTTTCTTTTTTATAGTCTCTTTTTAGATTTCCTATAAGTATTTCATACAGTTCATCAGGACTGTTTACATTAAAAGTTTTTATTAGGAGGACTTTCCCTTATAATAGCTGTGTCCGAAATTATCCGACATTATTATAGGAATTCCCGTTGTCAGCGCTTCTATTACTGATAAGTCAAAAATAGCTCTGTCTGTTTGCATTAATCAGATAGTCAGCAGAATTGTACCATCCCTATAGGATTTTTGGAAAATCCTATGTCTGTTATACCCTCTTCGTTTATCTTTTTCTCCATTCCCTATTATTACCAGATTTATATCTTTTCTTTTCTCCCTGGCTTTTTCTGAAAGTTTCTAAGACAATATCAAATCCTTTTTATTTTTATTTCTTCTTCCAATATACATCAGATTTATTTTTATCTTCAGGAAGTTCATAACTGTTTTTCCCTGTCATTATTGTAATCCTTTTTGCTCCGCTCAGAATATATTTTATTTTACTTTTATCTGTTATGAGAGTTTCATAAATGGAAACGCATCCTTCATTTGGAAAAACTATGATATCCGCCCTTTTAAAGGCTTCCTTTTCGGCTTTTTCCCTGAAAGAAATTTCCTCTTTATTTAAAGGTGCCCAGTTTCTGTACTCTACAGATGGAATTTCAGGAGAATGGGACTGCAGTATAATAACCTGATTTTTCTGATATACTTTCTGAACCTTTCAAAATGAATAGTTTCATGAAAGAATATATATCTGTAGTTTTTCGCTTCGATTTTTTTCAAAATAATATTTATATTCTTCTTTGAGTTCTACTTTATCTTTTCCTCTGTTTTTCCATAAAAAAATAAAATTCTTTTTATGATATAATCAATTTTTAGTTATTTTTTCAGGATGAGTTTTTATAATATCCTGAGATAATACAAAAACAGTCCCTTGGTTTTATCAAGCAGATTATGTGCAAGAAAACCTGACGGACCTCCATTATTTATATTTATTTCATACAGGAAACAGTATTAAAACTTTGTCTGATATCATTTTCTCCTTTAAAAGCAACCTATACCTAAACTCCTATTTTTCACAAAACTTCTTTTTCATAACTTTTTAAATCATCTTTTTAAACTATCATATCTTTAATCTTATCCAAAAACTCACTTTGGCAGTTTCATCATATTTTTCTGAAAAGATGGAACCATCTGTCCTTTCCAAGATAGTTCAGCTTAAACAGTTCAGGTCTTTTAAATATGCTCATCATATAAAGTCCCTGATCGTCATCAATAATATTTTCCTTTAAAAGCTCATTCTGATTATTTCTTAGCAGCCTGTAAAATTCCCTCCACTTTTTCCGGACTACCCACAATCGAGCCTCCTATAATATACACAGCATTATTAAAAATTGCGCTGTACACATCTTCCATACTGTTGAGAGGATGTTTTTCCTTATAGTGAATAAATGCATCTTTTTCCTTATCAAAGTCATATTTCCAGCATTTGATGCCATTAAGCGTTTCCATATCCCTTATATACCCAAAATCTACCCATGCTACAAGCTCTCCTGATACAAGCTTTTTTCCTTATTGCATAATTGACAAAATAAGTTTTAAGGTTATATAAGCACATATTCCGGAGACCAGTATTCTATATTTATAAGCATGTCCTATTTACCCTGCTCCTGAATTTTTTCACTTTTTCTGTACTTTTTCTATTGCTTCCAGCTGTCTTCTGAATTTTTCTTAAGATTTATTATAACTACTTTTGTAGGCTTTTCCTTCCCTCAGTTTCATAATCCTGTCCCTGTGCTCCTCCGAAGTGAATACAACCATTTCATTTTCCAGTACCGCAAGCCTTGAAAAAGTGTTCAAAATAAGTGTCATTTGTCCTTCTCAGGTAGTCAGGATATCCTTCCCCTATCTCTCCCCTGCCTATATCAAAAATGCAGTAACTATGCTTATAGGCTTCTTTTTCACTTTTCCATTTTTATCCCTCGTTTTTATACATCAAATATTAAAATAATCATAAAAATGAATCCTGAATAAAATTTTCCTTTTGATATTCCCTTCTGTGTTAATTTTATGAATGTTTATTTTTTTCTGTAATCTCATTTAGTTCTTTTTCAGAAAATCTGTCATTCCATTTGCTGAAAAGAATATGAGGGCAGGGTATCATCCACAATTCCACATTTTTTCTTCAGGCATATACTTTTCCTGCCAGTTCATTATAAAGCATCTGAAAAAAGAAATAATGTGGAATTTCACCTCTTTTTCCAGAAAATAAGCATTAACTCCAGTAGTGAATGTATCATCTTATTATTTTTCAGAAAAATAATGCTGTTTAAAAACTCTGACTTTACTTCTTTCATCCCATGAAAAATAATCACTGTTCAGTTTTTCCAGAACTCTTTTATTTTCAGTACTTTCCGAACGCTGAAACATGAAATAACCCTTTATTTTCAAGTATACCGTCCTCAGTGCAGTCAGATAATGGAGACGTCAGTAAAATTGAAGCATCCAGCCAGACTCCACCGTAAGCGTTTAACAGTGCCAGCCTCAGTAAATCGCTGAAATGAGTATATCCCATACTCCCGTTTTTTAATTTTTCCATAACAAATTCAGGAAATTCAATATACTCCTTAAAATTTTCATTATCAAGCCTTATAATTTCATAGTTTTCTTTATATTTATCAACCGACTTATAGCAGAGTTTCACAATGTCAGGCAGTTTTTCCGTATTCCCATCCTGTCCCCCAGTACTGCCATATTATCTTTCTTCCAGTCAAGCTTTTTCTTTGGAAAAACTTCAAGTTATCAGTTTCTCCCTTAAAATATTCCTCTATTATTCTGTCCCAGCTTTTCAGCCACAGCCTCCTGCTGCAAAAAGTCAATTTTTCCCTGTATACATTTATAAAGAGTTTTCGGCATCATTTTCCTTATATATATACTTCCATGGCTTTTTATTCAGTATTCTGTTTATTTCGTAAAACTTTTTGAATTTAAAAACTTTAACTTTTTATTTTTCCATTTTTTCTCTTCCAATCTTTTTATAACTTCTCCGTATACCCTGTCGACTGTTATTCCAGGTATTCCCTAAGTAATAATCCTTTGAATATGCGTGCTGTTTCCCAGGAATGGCAGTAATACTATTTTCATAAAATTCATTGTCTTCTATAACATTACTTTTTTTCAGTCCACGGAAAAAAATCCAGCCCTCTTTACCCGGTCCAAAAATCCCGATAATAAAGGGCTTTTTCAAAGGCGCTTCTATATGGATGGGTCCGCTGTCATTGCTTATTACTATATCTGATTTTTGAAAGGAGTGCCGCAAACTCAAGCAGGGATATTTCCCTCTTAAATCAATAACATTTTCAGTATCCAATGATTTTTAACTGTAAGCTTTTCTCAGCTTTTCCGCCTGTTACAGCAATTACATTTTCCTCATTTTTCAGCAAGTCTTTTATTAATTCATCATATTTTTCCATTACCATATTTTTCCGGTCTCTGACTTTCAGGCGCAACTGTTATGAGATTTCTATATTGCTTTCCATTTAAAATTTCCTCTATCTTTTCATTATCTTCCCTGGAAGGATATATTCCTAGAGGTACTCTTTTTCCCGCTGTAACCAACAAGGTCAGAAGCCTTTCCACTTCATGTTTTTCATATTATAATGTCTCACATCAGTCAGAAGGAATGAGCCTGTTGCCACATCAAATCCTACTAATATCCCTGCCATTCTTTGCAAAGCAGTATTGATCTTTATAAATCTGTGGGGAATAATAGCTAAATCATATTTATTATTTTTACAATTTTCAGTATTCTGAAAAATCCCTTTATTCCCTTATCTGCTCCCTTTTTATCATAAAGTATTATATCTCTCAGATTTGGATTATTACTTATAATGCTTCTATTTCCGGCAAAGTGAGATAATCTATCTCCAGAGTCAGGATAGATATCCTTATTTTTCTGTATTAATGGCGTTGAAAAGGACTATGTCCCTATAAAATGCCGTATGGATTACTAATATTTTTCATTTCATTTCCTCTACTTTTTATTTATTTTTTAACTGTCATTTTTGAGATATTATACCATAATTCACATTTTCATAAAATAAAAATTCCTTTTCCACAACTTCCTCCGTAACTCCTTCAAGTCCCATTTTTCTATAAAAATAATTCCTTGAGAAGTTTTTCTTTATTTTTCATTATTATATTGTATAATCTGACATATTAAAACTGTATTTAAGGGAGGAAATATGGAAGAAATTTTTAAAATGAAAAATGGGAAATGTTTCAACACATAAAAAACTGATAATGTTTTTGAATGTAAAATCTGTCTAAAAAGTTATGGATATGAAAATGCCTTAACAGCATCAATCTTTCTCTTGAAAGAGGAAAATTATTGGGCTTCTTGGACCTAATGGAGTGGAAAACAACTCTTATAAAGCTTGCAAACGATTTGCTAAAACCTTCTTCAGGATATCTGCTTATAAATGGAAAAAAACCGGGAGTGGAATCAAAAAAGGTGGTTTCATATCTGCCTGACAGGAATTATCTTGATGATTCGCAGAATATTAATTCAATATTGAGACTTTTTAAGGATTTTCTATGCAGATTTCAATGAAGAGAGGGCTCTTTCAATGACTTGCTGACCTCAAATAGATCCTAAAAGAAGATTTAAGCACCTTTCAAAAGGAAATAAAGAAAAGGTTCAGCTTATTCTCGTAATGAGCAGGGACGCAGATCTTTATCTTCTGGATGAACCTATTGCAGGAGTTGACCCTGTTGCGAGGGAATATATGCTTGACACTATAATTAAAAATTATAATAGAAAAGGAACTATAGTTATTTTCAACACATCTGATTGCAGATGTTGAAAGGGTTCTGGATGAAGTTATCTTTATTAATAAAGGCGATATTCTACTTCACGAAAATACGGATCATATTAAATCTGTTCACAATAAAAGCATTGATGAATATTTCAGGAGGTTTTCAAATGATACTAAAATTATTTAAGACGATTTCATGAACATAGAAAAATTGATACCATTTTATATCAGCTTTTGTTATAGGAGTTATTAACAGATTTCTCCTTCTTACATCAAACATTTCACGTATGGAAAAGGGAAGGAAACTTTCTGGCAAATGTTCTGGATCTCCGTTTTTGTATGCGGCATATTTTCTTGTAATTTTATGGGTATCTTCTTATGACTGTCTTTATTATAATCAGATGGATATAGCTCCTCAATATATGGAAATGAAGGATATCTTACAAACACCCTGCTATTAAATCCATCCCAGATAATCATTGGCTAAACTGATTAATTTTCTTATATGGATACTGATAAGTTATTTTATTATATTTGTTTCATTATTTATCCTTTTTCCATTTGACTAAGAAATGTCATTTATGAGCCTGAGTTCTATGAGGGACTGAAGAAACTGACAAAACTGATTTTCAGTTCTAAATATGGTTTTCTGTTTGCTCTGCAGTTTATTTATAATTTTTTCTCACACATACAAAATATCCTTATGCTATTTTTAAGTGTTGCAATAGCAAGTTTATTTAAAAAGTTATAAAGTAGTTGCAGGAGTTATTGCTTTTTCTTAATTTCAACTGTCATTTATTGCTTCGATAATTCTTTTTCAGTAATGGAAAATGTAAATTTATTTGAAATGTATGGTGAATTTAATCCAATTGTGTATAATTCATTAAAAATGCGAATATAATGTCAATAATATATTCCATTGTATCTTCAATAGTACTGTTTTTCATCATACATTATTTACATACACATAATCTGAATCTTGAATAATTGTTAAAAACTTATATTATAGAATTTTAGAAAATCTGACATAAAAAGAGACTGGTATCAAAAGAAAAATTTGAAAAAATAATGTAAAAGCTTATATTTTATCTATATTTTCGAATTTTGAAAACAGTCTCTTTTTAGTTTCTATGACTTTTCAAACGAACTTCTATTTAGAAAATCTGAAAATAAAAATGTCCTTGCAAGACATTTATTAATATACTTCTTTAAAAATGTGGCTGGGCTGAATGGATTCGAACCATTGCATGCTGGAGTCAAAGTCCAGTGCCTTACCGCTTGGCGACAGCTCCAATCTAAATCTTAATTACTAAGACAAGAAACATTATATATAATTTTTATATTTTGTCACTACTTTTTATTATTTTTATGCTCTTATAATACACATTTCAGGATACGTTGCTATCCTTTTGATTTTCATTTTAACAACTCCTATTTTAGAGGGATTAATGCTTTTTGAATTTTTTCTATTTCTTATTATATTTATTCATTAATCTTGAAATATCCATATCATTTTTTATATCATCTATAAGATTAAACATCATCGTGATTCCTTTTATGATCTTCCTTTTCTTCGGAGAAAATTTTCCAAGGACATGTCCTATCGTTTCTTCCTTTGACTGTGCCTTTCCTATTCCAGTATTTTATCCTTACAAATTCTTTTCTCCAACATGCTGTATTATTGATTTAATACCATTATGTCCTGCTGACCTTCCGTCCTTTTCTGATTTTTATTTTTCCGAATTCCATATCCATATCATCATATATTACAACAATTCAGTAGCAGGATCCATCTTATCTTATTGCCTGCCCTACTGCTTCACCGCTTAAATTCATGAAAGTCAGGGGTTTCTGGTAAAATACCTTTCCCCCTGTAATCAGTCTGGACAAATTTCTGATTTATACTTTTCCCTTATATCGGTTATATTATTTTTCTAAGATACTCATCTATAAATATAAAACCTACATTATGTCTTGTAGTTTATACTGTTCTCCCGGATTTCCAAGTCCTACAATTAACTTCATCTTCTTCCTTCTTTTCCTTCCTTTTGCAACAATCTAATTGCTAATTTTTCCTGTATCACTGCTATAAGCAGGCAATATCATTGTAAGTAACTCCCAGTTATTCTGCTTTGCTCGCTCCTATTGTAGCAGGCTTTTCCACATAAGCCCTGAAATGGCTATGATTACTTAATCCCCCGTATTTTTTCATAGTCAATGCTTTTCTGGTATTTCCATTTTTCAAGCTTTTCAAAATTTTTCAATCTGTGCCTCTCCCTTTCAATAAACATGGTATATTTTGCACTTTATTTCAACCTGCTCTTTTGCAAGAGGAGAAAGATTTTCAGTTTCTACAAACCTGAAAGATTGTCAGTAACTTATCTCTTTTCCTCGCAAGAAATTCAAAAAGCTGGAAACAGGGCTGTTTGCACTTTTGTGGAAATATCCTCGCTTCCACTCTTTTCATATTAAATTCTTTTCCTATTATTTCAAGCTTTTCATTTGTTTCCTTTGTCGGATATACAGTTATTCCTTTAAGTCTTTCTATTTCCATCTCTATTTCATTTCTGACATTTTTCCAGTTCCTGCTTTCTCACCATTTAAAAGACCTCATCTCCTTTGATTTTTCAAGCAGCCTTATAAAGATGTTGTCCTGTCTGAGAGTCAGCCTGTATTCCGCTCCTTGACGGTAATACCCTGTATGGCTCGGGTGTTTTCTTGTTTATTATGTCATCTATCAGGACCCTATATATCCTTCACTTCTTTCAATGACAATTTCCTTTTTGCCAAGTATTTTCCTTGCGGCATTTACTCCCGCCATGAATCCCTGACATGCAGCCTCCTCATAACCGCTCGTACCATTTATTGTACCTGCTGTATAAAGGCCTTTTAATTACTTTTTGTTTCAAGAGTCAGGTTCAGCTGATGCGTCGGAATAAAGTCATATTCCACAGCATATCCGTATCTGACTATTTTAGCATTTTCAAGCCCCGCAATTGTTTTAAGCATTGCTTCCCTGTGCAAACGGAGGCATTGCTGTTGTAAATCCGTTTATATATATTTCATTTGATTCAACAGATTCCTGCTCAAGAAAAATCTGATGATTTGTTTTTCCGAAAGTTCATTATTTTTCTATCCAGTGAAGGACAGTGTCTCGGTCCCTTCGTACTTACAATTCCTGTAACAATCGGAGAATATTTAAGCATCTCCTTTCCTGTTTCTATCGTTTTTTCAGTTGTAAATGTAAGCCATGTCGGAAGTACCTGATTATATTCCTTTTCTGTTTCATATGAAAAATATCTGGCCTGTCTTCTCCCTTCAGTTCCTCCATTTTTGAAAAATCAATGCTGTTTCTATCCACTCTCGGCGGTGTCGCAGTCTGATATCTGTCAAGTTCAAATCCATATTTTATAAGGTTGTCAGGCAGTTCATCACTTGAAGGTTCCCCCTGTCTTCCGGCAGAATATTTCACATCCCCCATTATAAACTGTCCCTTTAAAAATGTACCTGTACAGAGTACTACATACTTTTTGCGGAATATTCCACTCCCAGATTGTCTCATTACACCTTTTTACACTCCGTTTTCAACAATAAGATCATTTACAGAATTTCCCCTGAACAAGATACAGATTTTCTCAGTTTCCACTATTTCCTCATTTTTACCCTGTACCAGTATTTATCAGCCTGTGCTCTTGTTATTCTTGAAGCCAGTCCTTTTGTATGATCTCAGATTTTTAAGCCGAGGGCTGTCAGCTGTCGAGTATGTCTTGCCATCTCTCCACCAAGCATTCCAAGCTCTGATACAAGATGGCTTTTTCCGGTCCTCCCACTGAAGGATTGCAGGACATCATGGCACGTCTGTCTCAAATATATTGTAAACAGTGCTGTTTTTCAGTCCCATTCTTGCTGATGCAAGAGCTGCTCACTCCTGCATGCCCTGCCTCTACAACAATTATATCATAATTTCTATTCATTTCCTGTTATCCTTTCATCTCTTTTATTCCGGATTATCTCTTTTCCTTAAAGAAATATCTGAAGGTTCTCGTGTTATCCTTTACTGCAACATAAAATTTTATGTCTGTTTATATAAACGTAAAGCTATGTCAATACTCTGCTGTAAGTTTTTATAAAGCTCTGAATAATATTTGAAAAATATTTCAACATATTCCTGTCTCGAGCATTCTAGATACATTCTTCATTCTTGCATTAAAATCAAGCTTTACGGAATGTCATTCTGTTCAGATCTATCAGATAAACCCATATCTGTCGCTCATTCTTCCTACGTATAAGAACATTTCCAGGCGAATAGTCATCACATTCTAACACCTTTTCTATGCAGATTAAAAGTAAAAGCGGCAAACTGTCCCTATTATTTTTCCCTGTCCTGTCTAGTATTTCCTTCACTTCAGGTTTTAATTTTCTTTCACGCCAAAGCTCCCCTGCATGTAAACTGGTACTTTAGATCTTCACTTATATGAAAGTTCTTTTTCTCCTGCAGCTTCATCATAATATTCATCAAAATATACGTCAGGTTCAGGTATTTACTCAAGTTCCATGTTTTCTTCCATACAGATACGACCTTTTTCCTTTTGAACCCTTAAAATATTTGTATACAAGTCTGTATAAGCGACTTTTTACTGAAAGCATTTTTACATTTATTTCTTTTTCTTTTCCGTTAGTGTTCTATTTTTAAATCTTTTTATCCTGTTTCTTTTCTTCATTTACTGATTCTCCTGAATTATCAAAGTTTCTTAAAACTTCCAGAAGAACTTCCCTGTCATAACCTTCCGTTATTTCATAATTAGTCTGTAGACATATAATCCTCTTTATATATAAAATTCAATTCATAGATTTTATCATAATTTTCCTGTTTTATCAAACATAATCAGTAATTTGAATACATTAACTGGACTATTTACCGTTGCTTTTAATGTATTTTTCCTTTGCCTATCCTTTTTCTTTTGCATCCTTCAGAAGTTCCTTTGTCATTTACATATTTTTCAGATTTATCTATAAATTCAAGCGCTCCGTCAAACTTGTTCCGCATTTCGGCAACATATGCGGAATTAAAAATAATGTAAAGGGTTTTCAGGTTCCAGCATAAGCAGCTTGTCGCATACTTTCTTTTGCGCTCTCTCAAAAATCTTTTGTCGAGGAAGCATACCTTCCTTCCAGATTCAGTACCTTTTCCTTTTGCAATTCCGCTATTAGCATAATTTATAAGAAGCAGTTCTATCTCCTCATATTTTTCAGCCTTAATGAGCATTTCATAAAAGTTTTCAAATACAAAATCCTCCGCATTGCTGAAATTTATAGCAATATTATAATATTTTATTGCTTCTTCAATCGTTTCCTGCAGTATTTTTCAGTTCCCCATCTTCATGTAAATATAATACTCTCACATTGTTATCCCCTATCTGCAAGTCTTTCCTCATATATATCCATTGCCCTGTCAAACTGATTCATTCTTATAAGGCATTCAGCCTTGTCCATATATCCTTCAGTATTTGAAGGCTCTCTTTCTATGGCCCCTGTCCAGCATTTCCAGCGCTTTCCTGTAATATTTCAGTTCCATATAGCAGAGTCCCATATTAAGCATCACATGGTAATTGCTTTCAGATTCAGAATATTTCTCGTAATAGGAAAGTGCCTTTTATACTTTTCCTGTGGCCTGACTGAGATATCCCATGTTAAATATTACTTCAAGATTATCACTATACTTTTTATATGCTGTTTCACTGTATTTCATGGCTTCCTTGTAAAAATCCTGCATCTGAATATATTTTTTGAAAGCATTGTCAATGCTCTGGTAATTTCCTTCTTCCATTTCAAGGACTGTTTCAAAATATATATTACAGCGTCATAAATTTTACCTTCTGTATAAGAATCCAGGGCTTCTTTAACAATTCCCTCCACATTCATTTTCTAAATCTCCTGTCATTATTCAGCTTTTCTATTACTTTTTCCCTTTCCTTTGATTTCCATATTGTCTGTCCCTATTTTAAAAATCTATATAATTCTTTACGTAAATTTCAAAAATCTGCAATTGTTTCCTTCCTTATTTCTTCACTCCATTCTTCATTGCCCTTTATCTGAGATTCTTCTCAATGCAGAAATAGAGAAGATCCCTGTAAACCCTCTGTAGCAAGCATGTCCCTGACCTTATAATAGGTATATGCATCAGTTTCTGTCATTCTTACGCATCCCTTTCCCCGATGAGAGGGCATTTCAGTTAACAGTCTTGCCATTCCGTCTATTTTTCCTGCTTTTCTTCCTGTCGTAGCAGTTAAAGCATATTTTTCATTTTCTCCCGGATAAAATATTTTACCGCATTCACTGCACCTCGATAAAGCCGCTTTTTAAAAAGGTATTTTTCCTTTTTCTGTTATTTCTGCAGATTTCTTTTAGCCTTATGGCAAAATTTTTCATATTTTTATCTATTTTTCAATATTTTTCCCTTATATTTTTCTTTCTTCAAAGGACAGTTCCTGTTCCTCCTCATGAAAAAGAATCCTGTTTTTCATTTATTTCCGATATTTTTCGGATTTTTCCTTCTGATTGAAATCCAGTACATTTTTCGTAGATTTTTATTTATTTTACGTACTTCAACTTTTTCCACAACATTTCCCTGATTCATTTATTTTCATTATTATGGAAGAGTATAAAACAATACTGTGATGAATGACCGGATCATGTACATATATTGTAAGTTCCCTCATATATAAATTTTTGGCTCAGATTTTTCAGCTATTATATCTCCGGCAATGAGTTCCCAGTTTTTCTCAGCTTCCAGAGAGTATATCCTTCACCCTTTAAAAAGCCGAACATTTCAGCTCAAATATATTTTTTATCCAGTTTTTATTTCCCTAGTCATAAACCTTCACTTTCCCTTTATCCACTATGAATCTTTTTCACCCTTTATGTTCAGGTCTTCCGTTGAAGTTATGAAACACTGTATTTTCTTTTGTTTATAAAATAATCCAGTATGCTTTTCTTATTTCATCAAAAGTAGGATGCAATGTCGTCCATTATAAAATACGGGATATTCATTTTTCCTTTACAAGCATGTCTATTTTCAGAAATTTTAGGAAAATATGATTGATTTCTTTTCCCCTGTGAAGAAAAAGATTTTTGCATTTTTCCATTCAGTTCAAATACAAAGTCATCCTTCTGCGGTCCGATAAGACTGTATCCAAGAAATCTTTTCCCTTTCAGCCTTCCTTATGCACAGTTCCTCAAACTTCTCCTTCAGTTCTTCCCTCGATCAAATTCTCTAAAAACATTCATATTTCAGCTCAGTTCGGATTTTTCATCAAAAGTTTTCATAGTTGAGATTCAGAGAATCGAAATATTCCTTTATGAAATTCTCTTCTGTGAACTATGATGTTCACTCCTCTTCCACAAACTTTCTCATTGTATATCTCTATATATTTCTTCTCCGTCTTCTTTTCCTGATTAATTTATTACGTATCTTAAGTATTTTTCAAAAATCCACAATTGACCTCAGATAATCTCTTTTTGCCTGATATTTCATAATTGAAAATTTCTTCTTCCGGGATTCCTGATAATTATTTCTATATCTTCAGGTATGAAGGAAATTATATTCAAAAGTCCCACATAGTCTATATATTTATTTTTGTTCCTGTTGATGTAGAAATCCTTCCTGTCTTCATTCACATCAATTGCCATTGTATTTTCTTCGTTATTTTTCCGGTGTATTTTCCGAATACTATGTACCCTGTTCCTGTTGTATCTGAAAAGTTCCTTCAGTTTCTTTGTCCTGAAGCTTTTTCCTGTTGCTAAAAAATGAACAGCCTCTATAAAAGAAGTTTTTCCCTGTCCATTTTTTCCATATATTAAGTTGAAATTTCTGTCCAGGTCTATTTTTCCATCTTCAAGACAGCGAAAAGTACTATAGCTTATCTGGTTCAAATACATATATTTTTCCCTCTGTATTTTTCTATATTTTTAGACAGCTATTCTGTAGGAGCCTTAACTTTTATCTTTTCTCCGTTAAACTCCACAATGTATCCGTCATATATTTTCTTTCCTCTTCTTGTTTCAACTTCTCCGTTTACTTTCACTTCCCCGTTCAGTATGAACATCTTGGATTCCACTCCAGAAGCTGCAAAATTTGCCCATTTTAAAAGCTGGTCCAGTTTTATAAATTCTGTATTTATTTCAACACTTCCATTTCATCATCTCATATTTTTCCTTTCCGGGATAATCTTTATATCTTCTAGCTCTTTACATCCCTTATTTTGAGATGCTCTGTCTCAGCCTGTCCATTTCCCCTTTAAATATCTTACTTTCTTTCCATTTTACCTTCAATTTTTCTTATACTGCTTATAACAGTACTGTGATCCTTTCCGCCAAAAAGCCTCCAATTGTAGTAAGATTAAGATCCAGCCTGTTTTTCAGAAGGAAACATCGCAATCTGTCTTGCATCTCACTATTTTCTTCTGTCTTTTCTTAGATTTCATATCAGAAACAGGAACTCATATTCTACAGATACTGTTTCTATTATCTTTTCAGCCGTTATTTCAGCACGCTGTCTTATCCTGTTAGCCAGCTCATCCTGAACCTGCTGCAACGTTATCTTTCATTAAGAAGTTTCGATCTGGCACTCATTGACGTCAGCATCCCTTCCATTTCCTTACATCTCGTATCAACAGTGTCCCATATATATTCAAGTATATTATCATCAATTTTAATATTTCTTACAACCGCATAATTTTTAGAATCGCCACCCTTGTTCTTAAAGCCCGGCTGCTGCATTTTCCACTGAAAGACCTGACAGAAACCTTGACTCCATTCTTTTGAAAGATTTTTATATCCTTAGGGTATCTGTCACTCTATCATTATTAGTCTGTTTTCCAAGTTCTGCAGTTTGTTGAATGTATGAAAGAACTCCTCTTCAATTGTTCCTCCGCTTTTTCCAGAAAACCTTTTCAAAAACTGTATATCATCCAGAAGAAGTACATCAAGACTTCTGAAAACATCTCTGAACTCCTGTATTTCACCTTTCTGAAGCATCTGAAGAATGTATTCGAAAATTCTTCCGAAGTGGAATAAAAACACCTTCTTGTAAGGATATCTCTCAACTACGGCATTTCCCTACTGCCTGAAGCAGATGTGTCTTTCCGAGACCTGAGCCTCCATATATAAGAAGCGGATTATAAACAGGTATTTCATTTTCAACCACAGCAAGACATGCATTAAATGCGAGCTTGCTATTTTCACCTACTACAAAATTTTCAAGCTTATTTTTTTCATTCAGACCTGTATTCAGTCTTTCACTCCTGTCAGATCTGTTTTCTGAAAAATCTGTAGTTGTTGTTCTGTACAGTTTCCTGAACCTTTCACTTCAAAAACTGTTTTTATTTCTTCATCAGTCATTATTTTCAATTATTTCCTCATCTGATCCTTATATTTCTCAATGTCTTTTTACAAGATTTGTGCTGCAAACCAGCTTTTAATGTGTCATCTGAAATTTCTTCCGCCTCTACATTCTTTAAAAATGTGTTATACTCTACCTCGTTACTCTCTTTTTATAAGTTTTAAGATTTTTCCCATAGTTTTGAGGCACTTAGTTCCATATATTTACAACTCCTTTTATGTTATTTCCATATTGAATACTAACATATAATTAATCAAGGAAGCCTCTTTTCAACTTTTCAACACTAATATCAACATCATAATTCTAAAAAGCTTTTTATCAACATTTTACACATAGTTTTTCCACATTATCTTTAAAGCTTTGTATTTTTAGAAACTAACTTTTACACACTGAAAATATCAAGATTTTTATGTTAAAAATCATGTTAAAATTTTTGTTACAATTTTTCATCAACAAATTACACTTTTCTTTTTCAACACATTTTCCATTAAAAATAAAATTCCTATTTTTCCTATGTTTAAACAAATCCATCATGCTATAATAATACTAATATAAATGAATATTTATTTATTAAATATTATAGCAAAGTGGAAAAGAAATTTTTCTCATAATTCAGAATGAAACTAATAAAACCTCTTATATTATATCAGAAAAATCACTGTTTAATAATAAAAAGAATTTTTAATACAAATATTCCTTGACTTTTTCGTAAAATTTGTTTATCATAGTATGTAAACTACTTTGAGACTTACAATTAAATAACTCAGAAAGGATAAAAATGACAAAAAGAACATACCAACCAAATAAAAGAAAAAGAAAAAGATCATGGATTCAGAAAGAATGCAGACTAAAAAGCGGTAGAAATGTCTCTAAAAAAAGAAGAAGAAATAAAGGAAGAGCAAGACTATCAGCATAACCCGGTGACTTTAAACAACACCGGGTTTTTAAATACAAATATCAGAAAGCTTGTTAAAGATGATTGAAAAAGTAAAGAGAAGCAGGACTTCACAACAATCTACAACAAATCCAGGAAGGTGTACACTAGGGTATGCCATTGTTTTTTGTGTCTGAAAATATAATATACAAAGCGTTTTGATTTGTGGCAAGTAAAAACAGGAAATGCAGTTCAGAGAAACAGAATAAAAGACTTTTTGAGAGAATTTGTAAAAATAACAAGGAAAAATTTAAGGAAGTTGTACAGACTATATTTTGTAGGTAAGGCAGTTCTTGAAGGAAAATTGGGAACTTTAAAATACGAGGATATTGAAAAGGGATATGTCAAAGGTGATAAAAATGAAACATGTGCTTCTATTTTTGATAAAAATATATCAGAAGTTCTTTTCAGGTGCATTCGGCAGAAGATGCAGGTTTTATCCAACATGTTCAGAATATTCAAGACAGGCTATTATAAAGTATGGTGCCTTTTAAAGGGACGTACCTGAGTATAAGAAGGATTTTAAAAATGTCACCCTTCAACAGGGGCGGATATGATCCGTTAAAATAAAAATATGTAATGGAGGAAAAAGATAAATGTTCAGAATAAAGATACTTGAAGATGCAGTCGTTTTTCTTTTGGAAAATAGCGGATGCAGTAGGTCATCTGGGAGTCCTGAGTAAATTTGGTATAGCAATAATTATAATAACAATTTTAATGAGAATAGTTGTTTTCCCGCTGACATTGAAACAGGAAAAATCAATGAAAAATGAGGAATTACAGCCTGAAATGGACAAAAATAAAGGAAAAATATAAAGACAATCCGCAGGAATATCAGAAAAAGGGTATCTGAAATATACAAGGAAAAACAATGTAAATCCTTTGGGAGGATGCCTTCCTTTTTAATACAGCTGCCGGTATTCGTGGCACTATATTATGCATTCAGTGGAAAGACAATTCCAAATGATGCAACATTTTTATGGTTCAACCTAAAACAGCCTGATAAACTGTTCATGATAGGGAATTTTGCGTTTAACCTGCTCCCAATATTAAATACAGGAGTAACTTACCCTGCAGCAGAAAAATGATGTCAGGAGCTACCCATAGCAGGAAGGAAGCAAACCAGCTTCAGTCGATGATGTATACACTGCCTCTTGATGATGCTGTTCCTTTTCTACAGAATGCCTTCGGGAGTACACATTATATTATTTAGTTTCAGGAGTTCTTTTCACTAGCACAACAGTATATCATTATGAAAGGAAGAAGTGATGATGGAAAAGATAGTATTAAAAGCTAAAAACAGAGAAGAATTAGACAGTATGGTAAAAAAGAACCCTCACACTCGGGGAAGATGAGGAGTTCAGAATAAAAGTACTGAAAGAGCCTAAAAATACTTTTTAATATAAATGGGGAATATGAAATAGATATTGTAGGTGAAAAAGAGTAGTTTCAAGAGTAAAACCTGCTGAAAGCAGAACAGGGTTCGGGAAAAATGACGGAAAAATATGAAAATAAAAAGAATGAGGCAAGAAATTAGGAAATGGTCACAGGAAAATAGAAAAATGACGGAAAAACATCAAAGAAAATACAAAATCCGGAAGAAAAACTGGAAATGGACTAGAATACAGAAGAAATAAGGATCTGGGGAATGAACATCTGAATAGTGAAAATGTAAAAATCCAGAAGGAAGAAAATAGAAAAAGCTGAAACAGAAGCTAAAAACTCTAATGATCCTAACTTTGACAGGAATAAGAAGTTTCATGAAGGAATTTATCGAACTCAAAACTTAGCCTTAAAATAGTAAATATATCCAAAGAAGGCGGAAAGATATGTCTGTAAATGTTGACGGTAAGGACATAAGATATCTTATAGGGAGAAAAAGGTAGCTCTATTAAATGCAATTGAATATCTTCTTACTTCTGTAAAAGACTTTAAAAATATAAAAAGTAGTTATAGATTCAAACAACTATAAAGAAAAAAAGGAAGAGGCATTAAGGGATCTGGCAAGAAAAGAAAGGTAAAAGGTTCTTGATTCAGGTAGAAATGTAAAGCTTAATCCTATGTCCGCAAGGGAAAGAAAAATAATACATGAAGAAATTTCCTTTATAAAGGGGCTTAAGACAGAAAGTGTCGGTGAAGAGCCTAAAAGATATCTTGTTATAAAAAGAATAAAAAGACTAGTAAAAATGAGGTATAAAAATGTTATTTGATACAATAGCCGCAATTTCGACTCCAAGAGGTGAAGGTGGAATAGGAATAATAAGAATATCGGGGATAAATCATTTGAAATACTGGATAAAATATTTAATACTAAAAACCCAAACAGAGATTTGGGTTTTTATAAGTTTAATTACGGGTTTATCCACGATAATGGAAAAATAGTAGATGAAGTAATGGTTGTAAGAATGAAGGCGCCAAAAACATATACATGTGAAGATGTTGTTGAGATAAACTGTCATGGAGGGCACCCTCATAAGTGAAAAAGGTTCTGGAGCTTGTGCTTAAAAATGGTGCAAGACATGCTGAACAGGAGAATTTACAAAAAGGGCATTCATGAACGGAAGAATAGACCTTTCACAGGCAGAAGCAGTAATGGATATTATTCAGGGAAAGACTGAAAAGAGCATTTCACTGTCGCTGGAACAGCTTCGTGGAGACCTGAGGGATAAAAATAGGAAGTTTCAAGAAGGCCTTACTTGATGTGACAGCGCATGTAAATGTGGTACTTGACTATCCAGAAGAGGGAATAGACGATCCTCTTCCTTCAAATCTCAGGGAAAATCTCGAAAATGTATATGCTGAAGCAGACAGGCTTATATCTTCCTATGACAAAGGATAAAGGAAGGGATAAAGACTGTAATTGCAGGAAAGCCTAATGTAGGAAAATCAACCCTTCTGAATTTTCGTTTGAAGGAAGAAAGGGCAATAGTTACACATATTCCGGGTACAACAAAGGGATGTAATAGAGGAAATAATTAATATAAAAGGAATTTCCACTGGTACTGACAGATACTGCAGGAATAAGAAAAACAGAAGATATAGTAGAAAAATATCGGGGTGGAAAAATCAAAGAAATTTATTGAAAAATGCTGATCTTGTACTGCTTGTGCTTGATGCTTCAAGGGAGCTTGAAAGTGAGGACAGGGAAGTAATCCAGGAAATACAGAATAATAATAAGAAAACGATAGTACTTTTAAATAAGATAGACCTTGAAAGAAAAATAGAGCTTGATGAATTCGGACTTGAAAAATATTCTGGAAATATCTGCAAAGGACAATATAGGAATAGAAGACATGGAGGAAAGAATATACTCGTATATAGTTGAGGAAAAGGTAGAAGATTCATCTGAAAAAGCTTATAATAACAAATATACGGCATAAGACTGCACTGGAAAAAGACAAAGGATGCAATAAGAAATATTTTTGAAACGATAGATGCTGAATGCCTATGGATCTCATTTCAGTAGATCTGAAGGAAGCGCTTGATTCCCTTTCGAAATAACTGGAGAAATTTCCTCTGAAGATATTCTGGATCATGTATTTGGAAACTTCTGTGTTGGAAAAATAAAAATATTTATAAAAATAAAAATACTAATAATACAAATGTTAAACTAAAATATATATTGTAAAAATAAAAAGATAAATTGAGAAAAACGAAATAAGAAATAAACGGAGGAAAAATGTCTAATAATTATGGAGCCGAGGATATAAGGTACTGGAAGGACTGGAAGCTGTAAGGTGGTAAGACGGGAATGTATATAGGGTCAACTTCTTCAAAAGGACTTCATCACCTTGTATGGGAGGTAGTGGATAACTAGTGTCGATGAGGCTCTGGCTGGAATATGCGACAACATATCTGTAAAAATATTGCCTGATAATGTCATAGAAGTGGAAGATAACGGAAGAGGAATACCTATAGGAATGCATGAAACAGGAAAATCAACACTTGAAGTTGTAATGACGGTACTTCACGCAGGAGGAAAGTTTGACAATGATAACTATAAAGTATCTGGAGGACTTCACGGAGTAGGAATTTCAGTTGTGAATGCCCTCTCTGAATGGGTGGAGGCTACAGTTACAAGAGATGGAAAGACAGTGAAAGACAGACATTTTAAAAAGAGGGATACCTGTAAGCGATCCTGTCCAGATAGCTGAAGCTCCGGAAGATAAGCATGGAACAGTTATAAGATTCAGGGCTGATGATGAAATATTTGAAACGACAGTCTACGATTATTCTGTCCTTGAATCCAGACTGAAAGAGCTTGCCTATCTAAATAAAGGGCTTAAAATAACACTTTCTGACGAAAGAAACAGTGAAAATATAAAAATCTGAGGAATTTCTGTTTGAGGAGGTATAAAGGACTTCTGAATGAAATAACAGATGAGGAAAAAAATTTTCAGATGAAATAATATATATGAGCGATACATATAAAAATTCAGGAAGAAGAAGACATTGAAACAACTGATTCTGAAGGAAATATTGTAAAAACATAAATCTGCTAAATTTGTGGAAGTGGAAATTGGTGATGGCATATACAGTATCCCAGAAGGAAAATGTATATCTTTGTAAATAACATAAATACATATGAGAGTGGAACTCATGTAAGTGGATTCAGGACAGCACTTACAAGGACTATAAATGATATTGCGAAGCAGATGAATATTATAAAGGAAAAAGATGGATCTTTTCAGGGTTCTGATGTAAGGGAAGGACTTTTTCTGCGTAATAAGTGTGAAAAATACCTGAACCCTCAGTTTGAAGGACAGACAAAGACTAAGCTTGGGAACAGTGAAGTGACTGGAATAGTTTCAAATATTGTGGGAAACAACCTTAAAGTCTCATCTTGAAGACCATCCAAAGGAAGCAGAAAAATAATTGAAAAATGTCCATGTCAAAGAAGGCGAGGGAAGCCGCAAAAAGCAAGGGAACTTGTACTCAGAAAAACAGCCTTGAAGTCGGATCATTACCTGGAAAGCTTGCCGACTGTTCTTCAAAGGATCCTTCCGAGTCAGAAATATTCATAGTCGAAGGAAACTCTGCAGGAGGTTCGGCAAAGCAGGGAAGGGACAGAAGATTTCAGGCAATATTGCCTCTGAAGGGAAAAATACTGAACGTAGAAAAATCAGGAATAAACAGGGCACTGGAAAATGCAGAAATAAGAACAATGATAACAGCATTCGGGGCAGGATTCGGAGAAGAAATGGATCTTTCCAAACTGAGATATCATAAAAATAGTAATAATGACAGATGCCGATGTGGATGGAGCACATATAAGAACACTTATGCTGGACATTCTTCTACAGACATCTGAGAGAACTTATAAATGAAGGGTATATATATATAGCTCAGCCGCTCTTTATATAAAAATTCAGTCAGGAAAAAGCAATAAAATATGCATATTCTGATGATCAGCTGAAGCAGGTTACAAAAATCACTTGAAAATGAAAATAGAAAAATATACAATACAGAGATATAAAGGACTTGGAGAAATGAATCCTGAACAGCTGTGGGAAACAACACTTGATCCTGAAGTAAGAACTCTTCTCAAAGGTTTCAATGGAAGATGCTTCATATGCCGACAAGATGTTCAACATACTTATGGGGGACAAGGTGGAACCTAGAAGACAGTTCATCGAAGAAAATGCAAATTATGTGAAGAAATCTGGACATATAGTAATTGATAAATTTTTAAAAATTATATATGTTTAAGTCTTATTATTCTTTAATTTTATAAAAATATAGAATTTAAAGTTTAAATAATGAATACAGATTCAGGGAATTTTTCGGAATAAAGATGACAATAATAGGATGCTAACTTTGAAATGTATAACCTGAAAAATAAAAATGAAAGGAGAAGTATAACCTGAAAAGAAATAATTACGGAAGAAAATCCATAATTGTTTGAAGTTACTGAAATGATATAATGTCGGATAATGATGATGACGAAAGAGAAGATGAAATAGAAGATGTCATTGAAGAAACAGATGAAAATGATGACAGGAAATTGTTGTAGAAGGAATGACAAAGGCTACGGATCTTTCCAATGAAAGTAATGTATACATAGAAGATGAGATAAAATCTGCATATCTGGATTATTCAATGAGCGTTATTGTGAGCAGGGCACTGCCTGATGTACGTGATGGACTGAAACCGGTACACAGAAGAATTCTGTTTGCAATGAATGATATGGGATGACTCACAAGGCTCCGTTTAAAAAGTCTCGCAGAATCGTCGGAGACGTTCTTGGTAAATATCACCCTCATGGAGACAGTGCCGTATATGGTGCAATGGTAAGAATGGCACAGGATTTTAACATGAGATATGAGCTTGTTGACGGACATGGAAACTTTGGTTCAGTTGACGGTGATGAAGCTGCCGCAATGAGATATAGTGAGGCGAGAATGGCAAAAATAACAGAAGAGCTGCTTGCCGATATAAATAAGGATACAATTGACTACAGAAAGAGACTTTGATGAAAGTCTGATGAGCCTACAGTACTTCCAGCAAAAACTTCCTAACCTGCTTTTAAACGGGAGCAACAGGAATCGCAGTAGGAATGGCTACCAATATACCGCCGCACAACCTGAATGAAGTATGTGACGGAATAATTGCCATGGTTGATAATCCTGAAATAACAATTGATGAACTGATGACTCATATAAAAGGTCCGGATTTTCCTACAGGAGCAATAATAAATGGAAGACAGGGAATAATAGATGCCTACAAAACGGGAAAGGAGGATAAAAGTTGGTGGCAAAATCGATGTTGAAACATCAAAAACTGGAAAAGAATCGATTATTGTTTCAGAACTTCCTTATCAGGTAAATAAGGCAAGACTTATAGAAAAGATTGCCGATCTTGTAAGACAGAAAAAACTTACAGGAATTTCTGACCTTAGGGATGAATCAGACAGGGAAGGAATAAGGGTAGTTATAGAGCTTAAAAGAGGCGAAGAAAGTGAACTTATCACTGAACAGCCTTTATAAGTATACTGATTTACAGAATACATTTGGTGTAATAATGCTTGCACTTGTGGACAATACACCGAGAATATTAAATTTAAAACAGATACTTGAAAAATTATTTAAAAACATAGATATACTCGTAATTACAAGAAGAGTTCAGTTTGAACTGAATAAGGCTGAAGCAAGGGCGCATATATTGGAAGGATTCAGAATAGCTCTTTGACAATATAGATGAAGTAATTAGAATAATAAGAGCTTCAAGGGATGCAAATATTGCAAGGGAACAGCTGATGGCAAAACTTGACTTCTATAGAAATTCAGGCAAGGGCAATACTGGATATGAGACTGCAGAGACTTACAGGACTGAAAGAGATAAGATAGATCAGGAATATAATGATCTTATGCTTTTAATTACAGACCTGAAGGCAATACTGGCAGATGACACAAGAAAATATCAGATAATAAAGGAAGAAACAAATGAGAACTTAAGGAAGATTTCGGTGATAAGAGAAAGAACTGAAATAAGAAAACAGAGAGTTGAAATTGGAATTGAAGATCTGATAAAGATGAAGATGTTGTAGTGACATTGATAGAAAAAGGATATGTAAAAAGAATGGCAATAGATACTTATCACTCACAAAGAAGAGGCGGAGTAGGTGTAAATGCTACAAATACTGTAGAAGATGATATTATAAAAGATATGTATATTGCTAAAAATCTTGATACACTGCTCATATTTACAACAAAAGGAAAAGTATTCAGTATGAAAGTGTATGAGATACCTGAATCTGGTGAAAGCAGGCAAGAGGTAGCTTATAAGCAAATCTGATTTAGCTTTCAAGTGATGAAAAGGTAAGTACGGTAATAAAAAGTACGTGAATTTGAGGGAAAAATACAGAAACTAGTTTCTTCATTACAAGAGAAGGAAAAGTTAAGAAAACAGATCTTACACTGTTTGCAAATATAAATAAAAGCAGGAATAAGAGCGCTTACATTAAATGACGAAGATGAACTGACTTATATCGGACTTACAAACGGAAATCATAAAAATGAAATAGTTTATAGCTACAAAGAAATGGTGTTGCAATAAGATTCTCTGAAGAAGATGTAAGAAGTATGGGAAGAACTGCTGCTGGAGTAAAAGGAATGAGATCTTAGAAAAAGATGACATTGTTTTCGTGCAGCTGCAATTATTGATCCCACAGTAGGAGAAGAGGAATTTAATAAACTGAGTGTTCTTACAGTAACAGAAGAAGGATATGGAAAAGAACTAAACTTGATGAATATAGAGTTCAGTCGAGAGGAGGAAAAGGAATAATCAACTTGAAAATGAATGAAAAAACTGGAAAAATAGTAGGAGTAAAAATAGTAGATAATGAAACAGAAGTAATGCTTATTACATCAGAAGGAACTCTTATAAGAACACGGGTTGATTCCATATCAGTAATAGGAAGATCAACTTAGGAGTAAGAATTATGAAGGTAAGAAATAATGAAAAAGTTGCCTCAACTGTAAAAATAACTTCTGAAAAAGGAACTGGAAGAAAAATTAACATAAAGAAATTACTTTAAATAAACGTTAAATATTATATAAATCTTTTTAAGTATAGAATCCAGATAAATAATATTAAGAAAGATATTACGAAAAAGAACAGAAGGAGTGATTCAAATGTTATTGAAAAGGGCGTTATTTTTAGTATCTGCAGAAAATGAAGTTGAACCTTTGGTGAAATTTCACAAAGTATTTAAGAAAAAGATACAATGTAAAAAGTGGATGCGGTTTATGTGAAGGATATTCTTAAATACGATGTTTTTCCTAGACTGTCGAAGGAATAGGAATAAATCTGGGAACAAATTTCTGCATATAAGGAATTCAGAAACATTGAAAATAAGACTTTTTGAAAAAGATAAAAAGGCCGTCTGCGAAGAAAGGAATTTTTCAAAGTCTACACAGAAAGAAAGGAGTCGGCTGAAGTTGCTCGGAAGAACTGAAAAATATGATTTAATGGTTACGGTAAAAATGAAAAATAAGTCCATATATGAAGGAACTTCTGAGAAGTATCTATAAGCCTTCTTATTGTATTGCCAAACAGGAAAAATTTTTAAAATTGAAAAATCTTCTTCTTCGACTGATGGAGCTACAATGCAAATAAAACATTGTTTACATCATGTTTGACGAACAGAAAGTAAATGTGTTGGGGTAAATGTTGAGGCAGATGAATCAAATGAAAAATTAAGTGAAAGATTTGGAGATAACTATAATCTAATTCTAAAAAGAGGGAGATACCTTCAAAACAATAATGGAAGAGTCAATATGATTTTGTGTTAATAGGAGATTTGAGATATACAGTAATGGTAGAAAGAATTACAGGAAAACTTGGACAAAGACTGTTGGAAAAATCTTGATGTACCAATATTCATAGTATAAAATTATGATAAGTTTTAAAATGGGAAAACAAATGTTTATGCAATACAGGGAGGAAAAAGTAAATGAGAAGTTCTGATATGTTCAGACAGTCATACAAGACTTGATTATTTTCAGAAGGTAATGAATCTGAAGAGCCTGAATAGTAATCTTGCTGAGATCACAGTACAGATGCCATAGATATGGCGCTGGTTTACAGTGAGATTCCTTTTAAGATAGTAAAGGGAATACCTGATTATTATGATCATGATACAAAAAGATACTGAAATTTTGAACTGGAATGGGATATTTTCTGACACATGACATCTTTACGGAGTAAAAAGTACAATGAAGGAAATAGAAGCAAAGGCGGAAGAAATAGAAGCGGATATCTGTATTTTTGACATACTCATAGGGAATATATATGAATGATGATATCATATCTGAACTCGGGAGCGCTACAGGATAAGAAGTATGTTATTTATAACGGATTTGAGCAGAAAATATTGAAAATAATACATGAGTATTATTTTGTTACTAAAGAAATATTTGAAAATAAAAAGAACTATATCAAACACATGAAATTAAAAGTCAAAGGTAATTTATCTGTTTGAATAGTTCTAATATAACTTTAAAAATATGTTTTGATAAAATTTTATCTTTTGAAACAGAATTATCTGATCCTGAAGTTGAAACAGATGGCTTTCCAGATTTTGTAGGACTTGTTTTGTAGCAAAATCTTATTATCAGAGCCCTGTTATTGTAATTTTGAGCGACGGAATCAACATATATCTTATTGTTAGAACCTGAGACTATAATCATTGATGCATTCTTGATAGTTATCTTGTTATCAGATCCTGCTACAAGAACGTTTTCCATTTACTGTAATAGTTTTGAGTCTGTGAAGAACCGCTTATTGTAACGCCTTTTTCATTTTTATCTTCTAGTTGACGATATGCTCCATCTACACTTATATTTCCATCATTTGAAACATTCACGGAAGGTGCTCCAGGCATTATTTATTTTTATCTGATTGCTCACATTTGTGACAAATTCCCTGCATTTAAAGTGACCGTAACTGCAAGAGACAGGACTGATAATCTAATAAATTTTTCCATAAAAGACCTCCTAAGTTATTTTTAGGTATATTATACCACTGTAATCTTAAATAAAAGATAAAGAATATTCATATTTTATGAAATATTCAACAGTAAAAAACTTAGTACAAGAAAATAAAAAGCAGATGAAAATAGAAATATTCTTTCTATCAGACCAAAAATCTTTTTAACAGGAGGAATAATAATTCCTGCCACAACTCCCTGCTATTGAAATATTAATAACTATGCTGAGCTGTGAGAAAGCTACTGTTATGAGAAAAACTGTCCGGAAGTACTGCAGAAAAAGGCAGAAGTAAGATTTACTGCAAGTTTTACAATGGCTGTAAACTGTAAAATAGCAAATAAATAATGCAGTAGTCCGATTTTGAGTCCTTTTCACCTTCAATGTCTGTTGGAAAGATTAAAACACCGATAACAGTTATGGCTCTTATCATTAAATAAATTATGGCTTCGTGTTTAAAGTGAAAGTCACTTTTTCCATAAGTAGGAAAGCAGCTATTAATGATATGTGAACCAGTTACAGAAAGTATTCCTGAAATAATTTGGAAATTTTTGAAATTTCCCACACCATAATCACTGACAGCATGGAATATGGGATTATAATTTTTTAAATTTTATATGTAAATAGGTCATTATTACAAAATATCCGATTATACATAAAAATATTAACATATAGAAATAAGTTTTTAAGTCCATCTCCTGTTCTATTCACTGAAAAGAGGTTCATTAAAAATAATTTTACATTCAGAATGTCTATAGTCAGCATTTACACCATAAGGAAGAATGCAACGTGGATGAGCATGTCCAAAGTTTACATTGTAAACTATTGGAATATCGGGATTATCTACAACTTTACATAAAAATATATATTCTTCGTAGTAGGCTTCATCCTGAGGTTTTTCCAGCGATAATACCGCTTAATGAATCAAAAACGACTTTTTCTTTAATTACATTAAGCATCTTTTTCATATTCTTCAGGGGAAGATTTTTCCTTCAGAAGTTTCAATAAAACAGTATTTTATCCCTCCATTCTTCAGATGATGGGAAAATATTATACTTTTTCACATATTTCCTTCTGTTCCTTAAATCTATGTCCTGATATTACGTTATAAAGTGATTCAACGCATCCTCCAAGCAGTTTCCCACTAAAATTTTCATTTCCCTGAAGGAGTTCAAATCCTTCAGTTTCCTTATGCGGATATTCTGGGGATACCTACAGATTTTTCTGAAAAAGTCAGTTCTTTCTTCGTACCATATGTTGCTTGAAGTTATTTCATTTAAAGTGCTGCCTGTATAAATATTCCAGTATTTTTCCGTATAGGGAAGCATTTTCGTTCTCAGTCTCTGCAATGTCAGTCGAAACGAAGGACCGTAAAAAGTATCGAAGACCTAGCCGATGAAACATCATATGATGTACGGAAGTATCAGAAAATCCGGTAAATAGCTTAGGATTTTCCAGTACTATTTTTTTAAATTCCTCATCTTCCATTAGGTAAGGAAAAATTTTAAATCCGTCAATTTCGCCAATGGCACATAATATTCCAATTAATGTTATGGATTTTTAAAAAGCTTCTCTTTTAAAATCCTGTGCCCTTTTTCAGGATGCTCTTCCGTATATTTTATACCTTTTTAGGAATTAGGCATAAAAGTTACATTGAGTCCCATTTTTCAGTCTTTCAGTCCCAATTTTTAATTTGTGTTTACAAACATCTTCTCCTAATACCCCTCTTGGAAAGACTGACTACAGCTCTTGTGTCTCCTTTTTCAGTTTTTGGTTTAACCATGGTTTTCACCTCTCTATATTATAATTATAAATTTTTAATATATCTATTTTTATTCAGCATGGGTATTACATCTGTTAAACCATCCCTGAAGCCATTTTTCTTTCGTTTTTGAAGGATCTGAGTTATTTACTCTTCGTTGTAGCACAAATTTTGCCAGAATTTGAAAAATTCAGTCAGTGCAGATTTTCCTGTTTCAGTACCTTTCATATTTTCCAGTACCTGCAGCAATCCCCATCCCTGTCCAGTTATATCTTTCTTTTGGATTAGTTCCTTCACGCTTTAAAGTTGACATAGTCAATCGTGGATAAAGACCGTTTAGTGAACTGGCTACACACTCATAAAACTGTTTTCTTACATTTTTCCTGTCATTGGAAACTGCCAGCATCAAGGAGGATTCAAGTCTTTTAAAAATAAACATAATCTGTAAGTCCTTGTTTTCATATAAGAAATTTGTAAGCTCTTCAATATCAGTATCAGAAATAGTTTTTAAATTAATCAATTCCTGTCTGTCTTTCCATGGAGAATATTTATTTTCAGCCATTATTTTTGGTAATTTGACATTTTTAGATTTTAAAAATTCTACCAGCTGAGAGCTTTTCTTCAAATATTCCAGGTTCTCCCTGCTTATACCAGATAAAATGACCTCATTCCGAGTGAAGGAAAATTTTCTCCCTCATTCCAGTAAACCAGATTTTCCTTTTTGCCTGCTGCTTCGTTTTTGAAGATTTTTCGCCTATTGCATTTAATTCAGATCTGCTTATATTTGCAAAGATATCTTTTTCTGTAGATACAGATGTTTGTACAGGTTTTGACTTTTTCTTTTGAAGCTGATAAATTTGCTGATAAACTGTTTAAGGAACATGAAACTATTAAAAAGCTGTTAACAATATTTTTGATTTTTCATTTTGAATACCTCCTGAGTTTTTATTTATTTAATTTTACCACAATAAAAATAGAGTAATTCTATGATGTACAAAAATACAGTAGAAAAATATTATTTAGGAAACATACTTATTTATATAGCCTGTTCAATATAAATAAAGGAATTAGTAAAAATAAAAATAGTTGATTTTTAATTAAGTTTGTGTTATAATAACTCTAGAAAAATGCGTAGGCAAAGGACAAAAAGAGAGTGGTTGTAGCACTCTCTTTTCTTTCTGCAGATATTTTGTCTATTAGAATTTTTAGTAACTCCAATAGCAAAAGTAAAATTTTCATTAGAATCTTTTGTGTAAGCAAAGGACTCACCTCCTTCCATTAGAGGATAAAATATTATAACATAAAATTCTAAATAAATATAAGTTTAATATAAAATATAATGGTATAATGGAATTATAGTAGAAAAATATAACGAACAATACTGAATACAAAGGAGAAAAATGTCTTAAATGAAAATTAAAAAGAAAAATAGAAGAAAAATTCAAAGAGAAGATATTATATGATTTTTTAAGTACGGGGATACGGTGTCTCTTGCTAAAGAACTGCTGGGAAAAACTTATTAAAAGTGAAATATGGAGAGTATACTTTCCAGGATATATTGTGGAAACGGGCAGCATATCTTGGAAAAAGAGGATATGGCATGCCATGGCTACAATGGAAATAGGACTCCAAAAGTGGAGGCACTTTATCAGGAAAAAGGAACAGTTTATATTTATACCATGACACACATAAAATGCTGAATATTGTTTCAATGGAGGAAGGTAACCCGCATGCAGTGCTTATAAGGAATAGAGCCTGCCAAAGGCATGGAAATAATGGATCAGTGGCAAGGAAGGAATTCTCGTGGAAATGGTCCGGGAAAACTGACAAAGGCAATGGGAATAAATGACAAATTTAATATGACAAAAATAGAGAAAATAAATGACAAAAATGGGAGAAATCTGTGAAAAATGATTTTTATATATTGATTTTGAAGGAAGCCGTGTTCCGAAAAAAATAGCTTCTTCTGCCAGAATAGGAATTCCGGACAAAGGAATATGGACAGGTAAGAAATTAAGGTTTTATGTCAGCGGAATAAATATGTTTCCGGAATGAAAAACAGGATTTTTAATGAAAGACTGCTGGACAAAATAGGCAATAAGATTTGATTGTAAAAGTTCCTATTTGCTACTTTTATTTTTGAGATAACTTAAAGAAATACAGTTAATATTGCCTTTTAAAGTTTCTAATTTTGATAAATTTCCTAATAACTCTTATTTTTCTTCAAAAACTTCTCAACAGAAAAGTATGTATTTTGTCATCAATAAGTATTTCGAGTTCTCCATTGTAATTTATATTTTTAACGATTCCTGAAAAATAAGCCCTGTTTTATTTTTAAAGATGAACTTTTTATCCTTTAAATAGCTTATCTGATTAATTTCAAGAAGGATTTCGTCCCATTTTTCATGTTCAGAAATTTTTCAAACAGAATTTTAAACTCTTCAATTACTGAAGTGATTATTTCTTTAATATCATAATGTTTACCTGTTACTTCAGAAATGGAACAGGCTGTTTCAGAAAGTTCGGCAGGCAGTGAATTGTTATATTTATTCCTATCCCGACAAAAAGTTGTTTTCAACTTTTTCTACTAGAATACCCGTTATCCGTAAAGAAAGACATCATTAGTCCATTTAAACATATAGTCAAGATTTTCTATTTTTCTTAAGTCCTTTTTATGACAGAAAAAGCTGCAAAGTAAAGGCAATTTTAAATATCCAGAATCGTCAATGCTGCTATTTTCATCCTTTTTCACAAGAAACGTAAAAAGAGCCATTCCTTTTTGTGAAACCCATGTATTTCCCCGTCTTGCCTTACTGAGAGTCTGATTTTCAGCTGTAACTACATCATATTCTTCAAATTTTTGAGATATTGTTTTTCATAAATTCATTAGTTGAATCAAGAGTTTCATAACTGTATATTTTTCATTTTTCTCAGCTCCTATTCTATAATTATATCACAAAAATATGGTAAAAATATTAAAGATTGAGATAAAACATATAAATTTTGTACAGCTTTTTATAGGGAAATAATATCTGGAACTGTTATAATAAAATTGAAAGGAGAAAAAGCAAAATGAGAATGATTGAAGGATTTAATAAAACCATTGATTATATTGAAAGTGCCAGTGAAAGATGAAATCGATGAAAGAAGATTTTAGAACTGTCTGGCTATTCATATGCTGTTCCGCAGGATATTTTCAATTCTTACTGAAACAACTTTATCCGAGTATATAAGGCAAGGAGCTGACTGAAGCGGCAAAAGAAGATTCGTGAAACAGATTGAGAAAATAATAGAATTGGCATTTGAATACAGCTATGATTCACCTGATTCATTTGGACTGGCTTTTAAGAATTTTTCATGGATATACTCCTTCAGAAGTGAGAAAAAGGAAAGCCTTTCCGTGCAGTTTCATGAGTAAGGCTCATGTTAACAGTCAAAGGAGGAAATAATATGAATATTACCATTCAGAAAGGAAGCATTTAAAGTTGCAGGAATAAATGCAAAGAATATAGAGTCGTCATCCTGTCCGAAGTGTGGAAGGAGCTGTTTTCAAAATATTCCCCTGAGAAACTTGAAAAATCTTGGAAACGGTCAAAGCTACGGAATGTGTCATGATATGAAAAATACCATCAACTATATGGCATGTTATGATGTAAGGATATAGAAAAAGGCAGAGAAAATGGGTCTTGAAATTGTGGAAGTGGCTGCAGCTGAATATGCAGTCGATGGAACTTACAGGAAAAATACCTGATTCAATCCATGCAGGCTGGAAATACGTATTTGAAGTGTTTTTCCTGAACAGGGATACAGGCATTCAGGAAAACCTGATTTTGAAGTCTACTTAGAAGGGGATATGTATAGTGAAACATATAAAATGGAGCTCTAGTTCTCATAGTGAAGGAATAGGAATAAAAATCTGTAAAATCTTAAGATATTTTTATAGTTTAGACAAAGAAGAGATGGAATTATGTGCTGGCTCCAACAGACACGTTGATAACCAATAGGAACGGCATTAATGTAAATGGTGGAGACTTTTTAAATTCCAACAGGGTTACACTTACAACAGAAAGACTGAACATGGAAAAAGACAACCTAAAATTAATAGACGTGATATAAGGGAAGGGTTCGGTAGGTGAAAAGGATGTTGATGCACTGACCTTTCAAAGTTTGAATTTATAAGGAAGACAGTGGTTAAAAGAATGAATATTCAGCTTGATTAAACAAAAAATATGGGGAAAAATGATATAATAGGTTGGATGAGAAATTGACAAATTGGAATTTATAGAGGTGAGAAAAATGTATGGCAACACATCCAACTTAAATCGAAATAGTATAAAAATTACGAGGAGATATAAGATGAACAATTATATAAAATTAAATGAAGATAGATGGAATAATGTAAAAATGACTATACTGAGTCATTGACACATGAAGAATTAGAAGAAGTTAGAAATAATTCAATTTCTGTTGCATTAACTGTTGGGAAAAAGTTCCGAAAGAATGGTTTGAAAAAGCCAACGGAGATATTAGGTTTAGCTTGTGGTGGTGGACAGCAGGGTCCAGTTTTTGCTATAAAGGTTATGATGTAACCATAATGGATTTTTCTAAATCACAATTACAAAGAGATGATATAGGTTTGCTAAAAGAGAAGGCTTAAAATCAAGTACAGTTCAAGGCGATATGACAAAAACCATTTCCATTTGAAAAATGAAACTTTTGATATTATTTTTAATCAGTTTCAAATGTATATATAGAAGATTTAGAAAACATGTATAAAGAAGCCTCTCGAGTATTGAAAAAGGGTGGACTGTTAATGGTCGGATTTTATGAATCCTTGGATATAGTATGATGCTGACATTGTATGGGACAAACCTGATGAGGAATTACTTTTAAAGTTTTCAATACCTTTTTAATTCAAAAGAGCTTGAAGAGGAAGGCAAGATAACCATAAATCAGAATATGGATATGAATTTAGCCATACCTAGAAACTCAGATTAGAGGACAACAAAAATGGTCTCGCTATGATAGATTTTTATGAATCATGTGATAAAAAGAAATAGATTATCACATTATGGAAATGACTATATAGCTACACTTTGTATTAAACTATAATGTTATAGAACATACTTCAGGAGAATAGCCCCATTTTATTTCCTTAAGGGTTAAAATCTAAAAATCCCAGTTTGTTTGTATTTTAGAATAAAAAAGTGTAGAGGTTAAGGTACAGAATAAATAATAATTAAATGGAAGAAAAATATAGGGAATATGACTATCAGTTTTTAAGTTTCTAGCAAATAAAGATATTGCTGGAATTAAATCTGATGATTAAAGAAATGATGAATCCAAAAATTGCACTTTATGAAATAAGTATATATTAAATTAAAAATGTACCTAAAAACTAGGCGGTGAATATTAGTTTAAAGGTACATTTTTTATCTATTTGGGCTCTATAATATGTTTTGGGGTTGATTTTTATTTCTGAGAAAAATTTCTTTTAAATAAAAATTTGATTTTTAGAAAAATAGGGTAAACTATGTATATAGAAATAATATTGCAGAAAATTCTACTTTTCGTAAAACATTTACAAAGCAAGTATAGGACACAATAACTAAGACATAAAATGAGTATTTTTAATTATAGAACATATAAATAACAAAAATATAATACTTTAATGGAGGTTAGTTATGAAAAAGATGAAAAACTTATGGTTTAAAAATTGGGACTTTTCAATCCAAAAGAAGTATACCGTAATCTTACTCCTACAAAAACTTGTAGAAATGGCTATACAGAGAGGAAAGGAGTATTGTCAGTACAGGTGCATTATCTGTAACAACTGGAAAATATACAGGACGTTCTCCTGAAGATAAATTTGTCGTTGATACTCCTGATATTCATAATAAGATAGCGTGGGGAAGTGTAAACAGACCTATTGAAAAGGAAAAATTTGATCTTATATATGGAAAACTTATTTCCTATCTGCAGAACAGGGAAATATTTATTTTTGATGGGCTTGCAGGAGCCGACCCTACATGCAGAAAAATTCAGGATAGTAAATGAAATGGCAAGTCAGAATCTTTTTATACACCAGCTTTTAATAAGACCAACAGAAGATGAACTGAATAACTATGGAAAGGAAGATTTTACAATTATTGCGGCACCTGGATTCCAATGTAATCCGGAACTTGACGGGACACATTCTGAGGCTGCGATTATTATTAATTTTGAAAAGAAAATAGGAATTATATGCGGTTCAAGATATTCAGGAGAAATCAAGAAAATGGTATTCTGTGTTATGAATCTCCTGATGCCTGATCTGGACGTGCTTCCTATGCACTGTTCTGCAAACATAGATCCTGTATCAGGAGAAACTGCCGTATTCTTTGGGCTTTCAGGAACAGGAAAAACAACGCTTTCAACAGATCCGAACAGAAAAACTTATAGGGTGATGATGAACATGGATGGTCTGATCATGGAATATTCAATTTTGAAGGAGGATGTTATGCAAAATGTATAAACCTCAAGGAAAATACGAGCCTGAAATCTATCATGCAATAAAATTTGGAAGCCTTGTGGAAAATGTAATAATGGATCCGAAGACACAGGAATTTGACTTTAAGGACAAAAGCCTGACTGAAAATACAAGGGTCGGATATCCTATCAGCTATACTTTCAAATGCACAGATTCCTGGGGTTGGTGGAATACCTTCAGTTAGTAATATTCCTGACAGCTGATGCCTTCGGAGTTCTGCCGCCAATATCAAGACTGGATAAAAATGCTGCAATGTACCATTTTATAACAGGGATTTACATCAAAGCTGCAGGAACTGAAAGAGGAGTTACAGAGCCTCAGCCGACATTTTCAACTTGTTTTGGGGAGCCTTTTATGCCTTTTGAATCCAGCTGTTTATGCAGAAATGTTCGGTATTGAAAAATATAATACAAAAGGTGTTCCTCATAAATACAGGATGGTCTGGAGGACCTTACGGAATAGGAAGTAGAATAGATTTAAAAAATACAAGGGCAATGGTAACAGCGGCATTGAACGGGGAGCTTGATAATGTAGAGTACAGACATGATGAAATCTTTAATGTGGAAGTTCCTCAATACTGTCCAAATGTTCCATGAAATACTGAATCCTGCTGACTACGTGGGATAACAAGGAAGCTTATTATTCCTATGCACTGGCAAAAATGTTCCAGGAAAATTTTGAAAAAGAAATATCCTAATATGCCGGTATACATTGGAAGCAGGACCAAAGGCCTGATAATTGCTGAAAAGAGATATGATTGTACTGCAGCTAGTGTTACATGTACAGAACCTCCTCCTAATTTTTATCTGTCATATAAATATGAATTCTAAGTAAAAAGCCTTGTATGATAATTGATTTATTCTGAAAATGGAGGAAATAACATGATTCTTAGCTCTTATTCTGGAGATTGTTGTGCTAGTAGCTGCCCTTGGTGCCTACATATTTATACCGAATGAAGTGGAAATTCCACAGGAAAAAGTAATTTCTGCTGTGAAATCAAAATTTCCAATTGAAAAATCAAGATTTATATTAGGGGATCTTAAACTTTCCAATCCTGAAGTCTATTTTGAAAATGACAAGCTATGAAGTTGAAACTGATTATAAATTTATAGGTATAGAACCTGCTGAGACAATTAACGGAAAAGCAGTTTGAAAGTGAGCTGGATTATAAAACACAGGATCTTTATCTCTGGAAATTTGATTTGAAAAAATTAACATTGAATGATGGAAGGGAAGTTTGGCCTGATAAGTATGCTCTTACTATCTTAGGAGAAATTTCTAATGAATTTTACAATAATAACCCTATAATGAGATTTAGGAAATAATAAAAATTTGCTTCTGCAGAATAATGTTAAAATCAGGAATAAAAAGGTATGATAGAACGTAAAAGCAGTAAAAGTATTTTAGATTTTATGAACAAAAAGCCGATTTTTTAAACTTTCGGCTTTTTCTATTATTTTTAAACTAGAAAATGGAGGAATGACATGATTGATAAATTTACTATCTAATGTTATAAACATATTTTAGTCATCATATTCAATGCTTTCTTAAACATCTTTAGACAGCTTTATTTCAAAATAAGAAAAGATATAAAGTTGCTTTTAGAAAAATGATAGTATAATTATATAAAAGAACATATCATATACAAATACTGTAAATTAGCATAATTAGCAATAACAAAAATAGAATATCTATCAAAAATGAAGGAGGAAGTGACTTTGAGCAGAGTGAAAATAACAGAAACTTCATTAAGGGACGGTCATCAGTCTCTCGATGGCAACTAGGGCTTACAACAGCAGAGATATTGCCGATAGTTGAAAAATGGATCGTCTGGATATTCCCTTGAAAGTATGGGAGGAGCAACCTTTGATTCGGCAATCAGATTTTTAAATGAGGATCCATGGGAAAGACTGAAATAAGAAAAAGGGCAAAGAATACAAAACTTCAGATGCTTCTGAGAGGACAGAACCTCTTAGGATAGAGACACTATGCAGATGACATAGTGGATAAATTTGATGAAAAATCGATAAAAATGGGATAGATATAATAAGAATTTTGATGCCTTAAACGATGTAAGAAATATACAGGTGTGCATCTGAGTACCCATATGGAGGGCATAGCCAGCTGCAATATGCTATACAATAAGTCCTGTCACACGATAGAATATTATAAAATCTTGCACTGAAATGCAGAATATGGGAGCAGATTCCATAGCAATAAAGGATATGGCCGGAATACTCCTTCCATATAGAGCCTATGAACTTGTAAGTGAACTGAAGAAAGTGATAAATGTTCCAATAGAAGTACATACTCACAACACTGCAGGGCTTGGAGCAATGACAAACCTGAAGTCGATAGAAAGCGAGAATAGACATAGTTGACACTGCAATTTCTCCGCTCGGGGAGGAACTTCACAGCCAACGACAGAATCCTTGTAAGAACACTTGAAGGAACAGAATATGATACAGGAATTAATCTTGGTCTGCTAAAGGAAATCGCTGAATATTTTAAACCAATAAGAAAAAAATATCTGGATAAAGGAACATTGAATCCTCAGGCATTATGCACAGAACCTAATATAGTGGAATATCAGCTTCCAGGAGGAATGCTTTCAAAATATGCTTTCGCAGCTGAAGGCTCAGAAGGCTGAAAACAAATATGAAGATGTACTGAAGGAAATACCAAAAGTAAGGGCAGATCTCGGCTATCCTCCGTTAGTAACTCCAATGAGCCAGATGGTTGGAACTCAGGCTGTATTTAATGTACTGACCGGAGAAAGATACAAGATGATACCGAAGGAAATAAAGACTACGTAAGAGGAATGTACGGAAAATCACCTGTCCCTATTTCAGGAGGAAATGAAGAAAAATAATAGGAGATGAGGAAGTATTTAATGGAAGAGCTGTCGATCTTTTAAAGAATCGAATATGATGGAAATAAAAAGAAGCAGGAAATCTTGCTAAAAGTGAAGAGGATGTACTGACTTACGCAATGTTTCCTCAGGTAGCTACAGACATATTTTGAAAAACGTAATAATCCTGAAAAAGGAAGTTAAAGTACAGACTATAAATGTAATATTTTAAGAAAGGAGCAGTGTAATGCGGTTTCTATTTCTTCAATATAGATAACTTTATTACACTGAAAATATATGAAAATAATATATGGAGATTCTCCGATAACATTTGAGACTCACTGATTATAACAGTAGTAAGCATGCTGACAGTATTTTTAGTTCTGATTCTGATTTCTTTTTATATTATCTCTTTTTAAAAATATATTCCTTCTGATTAAGCGAAAATAGTTGCAGTTAAACCGTTAGAAAATCAATTTCATGTTTCTTCGGAAAATCCTATCAGGAGGAAAAAGGTTAAGCCGGAAGACATAAAGGATGAAAAATGCTTGCAGCTGTTGCAGCGGCAGTAATAGATGCGGCAGGAGAAACAGACAATGCCTATAAAAGTAAGATCGATAAGGGAAATCAATTAAAAATAATCTGAATACATTAAAGGAGTATACGTTATCCTGAATAAACGTAAATATAATTTGCAGGGAGATTATTATGATAAAATTATATAAAAATAAAAATTGGAGAAAAGGTTTATGAAGTTGAACTGGAAGCTGTAAGTGAAAAAGGAAGGAAAATAGAAACTGCAAATCCTGAAAAATATAAAAGAAGCAAAAGCTGAAAAACCTGAGAATAAAGTAAAAAGGACAGGCAACAGAAACATAAAAGTTGAAGCACCTATGCAAGGGCTCGTAATAAGTGTGGATGTTTCTTCGGGGCAGAAAGTGAAGGCAGAAACGTTGTAGTCCTTGAGGCAATGAAAAATGGAAAAATCCTATAGTTGCCCCTGTTGACGGTACTGTGGAAGGAATACATATATCTAAAGGAGATACTGTGGAAACTGGAGCATTACTTATCAGTTTGTCATAGTCACGAAAGGAGAAAAGAAATGGAGTTACTTAAAACGCTTTATAGTACAACAGGACTGTCCATGCTGACATGGCAGCAGTTTATAATGATAATAGTTGCACTTATTTTACTGTATCTTGCAATAAAAAGGATATGAGCTCATATTTGCTGTTACCCATATCTTTCGGAATGCTGCTTGTAAATCTTCCGGGAGTACCAAAGGAAGGTATGATGGAACCGGGAGGACTGTTATATTATCTCTACCAGGGAGTAAAACTTGGAATATATCCGCCATTAATATTTCTGGCAATAGGTGCGAGTACTGATTTTGGTCCGCTAATTGCCAATCCTAAGAGCCTTCTTCTTGGAGCGGCTGCACAGCTTGGGATATTTATCGCATTTATGAGGAGCAATAATGTTAGGGGCTTACAGGAAGGGAAGCGGCATCCATCGGAATAATCGGAGGTGCTGACGGACCTACAGCAATCTATACGACAACAAAACTGGCACCGGCTCTGCTCGGTCCGATAGCAGTTGCGGCATATTCCTACATGGCATTAGTACCTATAATACAGCCGCCGATAATAAGACTGCTGACAACGAAGGGAAGAAAGACAGATAAAATGGTACAGCTGAGAGAAGTAAGCAAAAAGAGAAAATTTTATTTCCTATAGCAGTAACAATAATAGTAACGCTTCTTATACCATCTGCGGCTCCTTTAATTGGAATGCTGATGCTGGGAAATCTTATAAAGGAATCAGGAGTAGTGGGAAATCTTGTTGAACATGTAAAAGGTGCAATGCTTTACTGTATAACAATTGTGCTTGGGACAACTGTAGGAGCTACAGCAAATGCTCATACCTTCCTAAATGTTACAACATTGAAAATACTTGCATTAGGGTTGTTCGCCTTTGCATTTGGAACGGTAGGAGGAGTACTGTTTGGAAAGATAATGTGCAGACTGAGCGGTGGAAGAGTGAATCCGATGATAGGAGCTGCAGGAGTTTCTGCTGTACCTATGGCAGCAAGGGTTGTACAGAAAATAGGTCAGGAGGAAAATCCAAGTAATTTTCTTCTTATGCATGCAATGGGTCCCTAATGTTGCCGGAGTAATAGGATCTGCAGTTGCGGCAGGAGTTCTGCTTATTATATTTAAATGGAAGTACCTAAATTTAATATAAGCAGTAAATGAAAACAAATAATTCTGCCATGCCATTGACTTTTGAGTATAAGTTTAGTATAATGACTTCTGTAGATATTTTGCGAAGTATCGCTAATCGGTAGGGCAGCAGCTTGGAAAGCTAGTGGGCGGTTAAACGTCTTGTGGGTTCGAGTCCCTCTACTTCCGCCATTTTATTAAAATGCAAAAATATATTTATATAGAAGAAACTACCTCATAGAGGCATAAGATAAAATATATTATTACTAAATTTTATTTTTGATTATCTTAGTTGTAAGATCTCATTTTCGAGAGTAGTTTTTGTGCTTCTGATTTCATTTATATATTCTTTTTCATAATATTTGAGTTTCAAAAAATGTTTTTATTTCAGAAATTAGCAAAAATGCATTTAAATTAAGTAAAGAGAATTTATAACAGGTGTTTTAATATTTTAAATTTTTCGGCTTTTTAATTATGATTAGAAATTAAATAATTTCATGTGAGAATATAGTATTAATTAAAAATATCAATATGTAATATTAAAGGTAAGGGTTTATATGGAAAAAGAGAGAGGACTGCGGATTTTAAAAGAGGCTGAACGAAATTATAAATCAGAATGATAAAAACGGAATATTTGAATTTAGGGAAAGGGAGGCGGCGTTCAGTAAAAAGTATTATATAAAGTTAAAAACAGAGAACGATTTAAAAGGCAACACTGGAAAGGTTCAATCTTAATGATGATTATAGGATACTTGTTTTGAAGTATTTGAAAAGTGGATGAAGAAATATTTCTGGCAGTGAATTCAGAAAATACTATCCAGATAATGTACATGTTGAAGGAAGCGCAGATGTTTATTCGGATAATGGAACGAGTTATACATTGAAAAAGGAACTATTCTAATGTATAGGTCAAATAACAATGAGAGAGATATAAATATAAATTCAGAGACAGGAAATTTAAGAAAATACTTTTTCATTCTTAATGTAGATAAACTGGAGTACAGTTTTTGAGCTCCAGTAGTAACAAAGATACTGTATAACTGGAAAGAAAGGATCTTAAAATTGTTGAAAAATATTCTGATTCATGCAAAAACAAATTCAAAAATTGAAATTATGCTAAATCAGATTAAGAATATAAACATTAACAATATAAATGAATATATATTATTCAAGACAAAAAGTTGTGGAATTTATCTCTTATATTCTGGAATTTCAGATAGGTTCATCAAATAAAGCTGATATTAGTAATGAAATAACCGCTGAAAACATTAGGAACTTATAATGAATATTCTGTATCTGATATTCCTTCAATAAAGGAAATATGTGAGATTACAGGAATGAGTAGCTCATCACCTTCAGGCAATTTTTCAAAGGAAGTGGAAGGAATAACAATTTTTCAGTATATTCAGAAAATAAAAATGAATTATGCAAAATTTTTATTAGACACATCATCGAAGAAAAATGTACTGGACATAGCGACTGAAGTGGGATAACGAGCAGTCGAGCAAATTTTTCAATGGCTAAAAAAGTTTTTGAGGTTTTGCCGAGTAAGTATAGAGAAAAATTAGAATATAATAAAAACATGATTGTCAAAATTTTATTTTATATTATTCAAGATTTGATAATATAAAGTAAATTTAGAAAAGTTGAAATCATGTGTATTCGTTTTCCTAATATTATATATTTTAAAGATTGTTTATAAAATAATATTATATCCGGTTTTAAAGTTTTTATACGGAATATAAAGTAATAATATTTAAATATTACAACAGAATAAGTACCAATCTTAAATAATTATTTTTCAGAAGAAAAATAGGAAATGCAATCATTGTACTTGATAGACACAGTAATCCTATTTTGGCTTTCAGTGTCATGCTTCTATTCTTTTCAAAAATTTTCGAGATAATTTTTATATATCCTTGTCTGGGTAAACCATCCATGAAATCTTTCGGATCCTCTTGCAAGAAGAAACTTGCCAGAAGAAGAAAAGGCACAGTAGGAAGTCCTGGCAGAAAGAGAACCGGCAATTCCCAGACCCATTGAAATAAATCCAAGTATAACGTATATTATTTTCATATAATCGCTTTCTGAGGTTTGAATTTTTCTCCATCTGATAATAACATTAATATAAACTTTTTCAATTAATAATTGTCTTAAAGGTACAAATTGAGTTATAAAGTTGTGTTATAATCTAAAGTTAAATATAAAATGAAAATATATATGAAAAAGAAACATAAATGTTTAGTATAAGTTAAGGGAGGAGAATATGTTGGAAAAACTGTCCCGTTTAGAGAGGACGTACTGGAAGAAAGCTTAATAATGTAGGAAATCTTGATGAACTGAGATGATCTGAAAGGTAAAAATTTTTAGGTAAAAAGGGAGAATTTACAGCCATAATGAAAGGAATGGCGAAATTGCCGCTGAAAAGAGAGCTGAATTCAGTAAAAGTTACAAATGAATTAAAAAGTCATTCTGGAGACAGATTTGATGAAAAGCAATACATTAAAGGAAATGGCGAAACAGGAAGGCTGAAAAATGGAAACTGTAGATGTTGCACTTCAGGAAGAAGGCAAATGAAGGCTCCTTCATCCATTGGACATAAACAGTTGCTGAAATAAAGGAAATAGTTTCTGATATAGGGTTTGACATTGTTGACGGGCGCTGAAATAGAATATACAAAATATAATTTTTGATGCATTGAACATACCAAAAACTCATCCTTCAAAGGGAAGTGTCTGACACTTTCTATATTCAGGATGATGGGTGCTCGTACACAGACATCCGGAATGCAGATAAGATATATACGTGACAGAAAGCCGCCTTTCAGAATGGTATCTATCGGAAGAGTTTACAGATCTGATTACGATGTATCTCACACTCCTATGTTTCATCAGATGGAAGGGCTTATGATAAATTGTGAAGATGTTTCTTTTACGCAAACTTCAAGGCAATGCTTGAAAATATTGTAAAGAAAATATTTGGAAAAGAAAGAAACGTAAAGTTCAGACCTCATTTTTCCCGTTCACCGAACCTTCGGCAGAAATGGATGTTGAATGCGGTGTATGTAAAGGAAAAGGCTGCAGAGTGTGTAAGGGAACAGGATGGCTTGAAATTCTTGGAAGCGGAATGGTAAATCCGAAAAGTTCTTGAAGGTGTAGGAATAGACCCTAAGAAATATCAGGGATTTGCATTTTGGACTTGGACTTAGAAAGAATTACAATGCTAAAATATGGAATTGATGATTTAAGGGCATTTTATGATAATGATGTAAGATTTTTAGATCAGTTCTAATATTAAACAGGAATTTATAAATCTGTATTTCGATATTGGTAAGATTATTTTTAAATTCCCAAAAGATGGAAAGAACGTACTGTAATGGTACCAGAAAATGAAAATTAAGGAGGAAAAATGCTGATTTCTCTTTAAATTGGTTAAAAAGCAATATATAGATTTAGACGGAATAGAAATAGCGAAATGGAAAAATGCCCTGACTATGATAGGACGGGAAGTTGAAAAATTGATATAGTGGGTGGAAATCTTGATGAGGTTGTTGTTGCACATCTTGAGAGTACATCCAAATGCTGATAGTCTGACTTTATGGTAAGGTAAATAACGGAAAAGAAAGTTCTCAGATTGTCTGTGGTGCCACAAAATCATAAAACAGGAGATAAAGTTGCACTGCGCACAGGTGGGAGCAAGACTTAAAGAAGACTTTACAATTAAAAAGAGTAAAAATAAAGGGGGAAGAATCAAATGGAATGTTATGTTCTGAAGATGAACTGGGAATAGGAAGTGACAAGGATGGAATTATAATCCTTCCTGAAGATGCACCTGTAGGTGTGCCATTTAAAGGATTATCTTGGAATAAACGATACTGTATTTGAACTGGGAAATAACTCCAAACAGGCCTGACTGTCTTTCGCACATTGGGATTGCAAGGGAGCTTTCAGCATATTACGGTAAGGAGCTTAAATATCCTAGAAACAGAAAAATAAAAATGAAATCGAAGAGAAAACGTCAGATAATGTAAAAAGTTACTATAGAAGACAGTAATCTTTCCAGAAGATATGTAACAAGATTCTGAAAAAATGTGACTGTAAAGGAAAGTCAAAATGGCTTGACAGGAAAGAATAGAGTCTGTTGGACTTAGAGTATTAATAACATAGTCGATGTATCCAACTTTATTCTCATGGAAATGAATCATCCTAACCATGTTTGACCTGTCATAAAATTGATGGAAACGAAATAAAAAAGTAAAATCAGCAGGAAATGAAGATAAAGCTTGTAACTCTTGAGTGAACAGGAAAGAGAGCTTGAAGATGGTGATATCGTAATATGTGACAGCAAGAAAATAATTGCTCTTGGTGGTGTCATGAGGACTTGATTCGGAAGTTACAGATAACACTAAAAATATTCTTCTGGAGTTGACATTTTGAATTCCCAGAATGTTAGAAAAACTTCAAGAAGGCTACGTTGTCAAGTGATTCTTCATAGATTTGAAAGAGGAATTGATGTTGAAGATTCAATAAAAAGTGATAAAACAGACTTAGCAATCTTATACAGGAAGTGGCAGGTGGAGAAATTTTAAACGGTTATGTGGATGTTTATCCTGTTCCACATGAAAATAAAGTAGCGGAACTTAATTTTTGAAAAGACTGAACAGATTTGTCAGAAGAGTTATTCAAGGGAGAAAGTAATAGAAATTTCTGAAAAATCTTGGAAATAGATGTTAAAGATAATGGGGAAACTCTTACTCTTACAGCTCCTTCATACAGAGGGATCTGGAGCTTGAGGCAGGACTATTTTGAAGAGATAATCAGAATGTATGGTTTTGATAATATAGAAAATATTCTTCCAAGAGTGGATATAAATCAGAACGCCACCTTGATACTACAAAACTTACTGACAGAGTAAAAGACAATATGTGCAAAAGTGCAGGACTGAAAGAAGTTATAAACTACAGCTTTATTCCTAAAAATGCACTGCAGAAATTGAAATATACAGGAGTTTCGAAGATAAGCTGATTGATATATCAAATCCGATAACTGAGGATTTTTGTTACAATGAGACCTATATTGTTATATAGTCTTATAAAAATGCAAAGGATAACATGAACAGAAACATTTCAAATATAAGATTCTTTTGAAGTGAGCAGAACTTTTGAGAAGGCTGAAGAACTTGCAAAGGAAGACATAAAACTGAGAATTATACTGGCTGAGGGAAAATGATAAAACTTTATGGAATCAAAACCTGTTCACTATGATTTTTATGATCTGAAAGGAATTGTAGAAGAAATTTTTCAAAGCTGAAATTTCAGAATTTTTCATTGAAAAGATCGGTTCAGACAGAATTTCATCCAGGAAGGTCAGCTGATGTATTTGTTGGAAAGGAATATGCTGGAAGTTTTGGAAATACATCCTGATGTTTTTGGAAAATTTTGACTTGAATAAAAAGACGGTTCTTGTTGCAGAATTTAATATAGACCTGATTAAAAAAATATAAACAAACCTTTTGTTTATGAAGGAATTATTAAATATCCTGCAGTTCCCAAGAGATCTTGCGCTTGTAATGAATGAAAATATACTGGTGGGGGATGTACTCAAGACAATTGAAAAATTGATAGAAAAAGTCGAAAAAGTGGAACTGTTTGACATCTATCAGGGAATTGGAGGTGGAACCTGGTAAAAAGAGTGTGGCTATAAGTATTCTTTGAGGGATAACACTAAAACTCTTGAAGAAAAGGAAATCAACGATATTGTTGATAAGATTCTGCTAAGATGAAAAAGGATTATATGGCGGAATTAAGACAGTAGTAATGCTTTGTAAAAAGATTACAAAACACAGAATTTTAATGTTAAATTAAGAGGTGAATTTTTAGGCATGACTTTGAAAATTATAAATATAAATTGAAATAATTTTTCCGGGTCATGTTTTTATAAAATTAGTTAAAGGGTATAATATATAGAAATTTTACAAAAAGGATGATGACATGAAGGCGATTGTGTTTTTAAATGGAGAATACACTGCATTCTCAGGAATTTATAGATAGCCTATTTGATGAAAACACTGTTCTGTTCTGTGCAGACGGTGGAGCAAACTATGCTATATAATCACAGAAAGAAGCCATCTTATATAATAGGTGATTTAGATTCCATAGATAATTCTGTTCTGGAATACATAAATCTCAGAATATAAATATTGAGAAATATAATCCTGAAAAAGATTACACAGATTTTGAATTAATTCACCCAAAAATTGATGAGATGGAGAGTGATTCTAAAATTTGCAGCAATAAATATTTTTAGGAGCTTTTAGGAAAAGAACGGATTTGACTTTGAATAATTTATTTCTTATGGAAAAATTATCCGAATATAGCAGTTTTATCAGAAGATGAGGAAATCTTTTATAAAGAAGAATCTTTTTCAATAATTAATAAGAGAAATTATGGTTTTCTATAATTCCATTAGATGAAAAAGATAGAAAATCTGACATTGGAAGGGTTTTAAATATGAAACTTTTAATCTTGATGTGGAAAGAAAAATTTCGTCTTGTCAGTAACTTAATAATCTCTGATGAATGCAAAGTAACATTTTAGAAAAAGGTAAAAATAGAAGTTATTTTGAGAAAAAAATAAATATAGGAGCTGATTAAGTTAGAAAAATTATGACTAATTGCAGAGAAAACCATATTTTTCATTTGCTGTAGCTTACTCATATAAAACAGTCATTCATTGAGGAAAAGTCAAAGAGCTTGCTCAAAGGCTCAAACAGATTACTTTTCCTAAATTCATTTCCTGTTTTACATTGTAAAATTTTAAATAATTCAAAATATGATTTTTATATAGAAAATTCACTTTTTCCTTTAAACAGCTCTTTTATTGATTTTTCTCAAAAATGTTCAGGTTATGTCTTTTTCATATTTACTTTAAAAAAGATTATTAAGGTATAATATAAATGAAAAATATTGTCGCACGCGTGCGATAACATAAAAATATAAAAATGGAGGAAAATGAAAATAATTTCCGGTTGTTAATCGAAAGGCGGAGCAGGAAAGACAGTAACAGCAGTAAATATCTCATATGCTATGCATAACAGGGGTAAAAAGTCCTGTTAATTGATGCTGATGCGAGAGGAGCTGTTTCAGTATATTTAAGTTGAAAAATGAAAATACACTGTTTCATTTAATAAAAGAACAGTATGAAAAATTAAATGTGTCTGATCTATATATATAATTGAGAAAAACGGAATTGATATAATAATTTCAGATGCTGAATTAAATAAAATGGACAGCTATTTTATAATTGAAAATCAGGATTCTCAGGCTCAGATTGACAGGTTGCATAATATACTTTATCTGCTCAACGATTACGATTATGTCGTGTTTGATACAGAAGGGACTGTAAATAATCTTACGAAAGCCGCTTTTAAAGGCAACGAGACTATATATTTGCTCCGTCCAAAAAGTTCAGCACATAGATATAAACGGACTTGCAGACCTGCTTAATATGTATGATATCTTCAAAGGTGAGCAATCCAAAACTTGAAATAAGAAAAATATTTCTTGTACAGACAAAAACAGAATACAATAGTCTATAAGGAAACAAAAAGATGAACTTATGAAATATTTTTCCAATAATGAATTTTCTGAAATTTCAGTGAGGGAAGATCAGAATATACTGGAATTCAATGAAACAGCAGAAAGATATATTTTTCTACAGAAGTTACTCCAATGCGGCGATAGATTATAAAAATCTTATTGATGAATTTTTACAGGAGGAGGAAGATGATATTAACAGTATTTTTAGAGAAATAAATTTCAGCGGGCAGTAGAAACTACAAGTAACTTTGATTTTAAATTTTATGGAATTGAAGATGAAACAACAAGAAACGAACTTCTCCAGAAAGAGGAAAATAGCTAAAAGAAATATAATGCAGATACAGAGGAATACAACAGAGTTAGGAAAAATACTGTATGAAACTCAGGAACTAGCTTGCAAAACAATAAGAATGGCGCATTCAACGGATGGTTTCTCAACCTTGGACTGAAGAAGGATTTTGTTTACAGGGAAATACAGAGATATAAAATATTTTAAAAATATCATAATGATAAGAAATTAAAGAACTCTCCATAAGAACAATAAAATATATAAGCAGCAATGAAATTTGAGACGAGCAGATAGAAATTATTGAAGCAGAAGAGCCTTCAAAGAAAATAGATGAAATTGAAAAAGTCTGAAAAATGACCTGACATCAGAAGAAAAGATAAAGATTCTTGAAGTCAAAATAATACAGGCAAGGAAAAAATTTTTAAAATGGGAAGAGGAAATAAAAAGTTAGAAGATGACTCATAAGATCTCAGTTTAACTTAAAAGAAATTACAATTTAAGAGGTAATATAAAAACATGAAAAATTTAGACTGGAAAAAGGAATACTAGAGGATGAAAAATATCCAGTATCTGAGGGAAGTGCAGAATTATTCAGGAAGAAGTCTCAGAAAGTGGAGGTATTCCTAAATGGAAAGAAAAGGTAAGGACTACACGCTTCGATGGTATATTGAGGGTAATTGAAAAGGAAAAAGGGACAGATATAAAGCCAATAAAACTGAATCTTGATATAGTGTTTGAAGATGAAGACATACTGATTGTAAACAAGAGCCTTTTCTTCTGACGCACCCTACACAGCTGATTTACCCTTGCAAATGGAATAGTGTATTATTTCAAGGAAAAATACGGTAAAGAAATGGTACCGAGATTTTACAACAGGCTTGATATGAACACACTGAGGGACTCATAATTATAACAAAAACAGCTGCTCAGGCGTTTTTACAGAATTTTTCAATATTTGAAAAGAAATATCTGGCGATAGTTGAAGGAATTATTGATTCTGATGAGAAAATTGTTATAGAAAAGCCTATCTATAGGGATGGAGATAATTTTGCAGAGTAATTATAGATGAAAGGACAGTATGCAAAACAGCAATGTAAACCCATAAAAATTTAAAGATAAGAATGTGACACTTGCAGAATGTGAGCTTTTACAGGAAGGACACATCAGATAAAGGGTTCATCTGAAATCCATAGGGCATACAATTGTTGGAGATGAACTTTATGGAAAGGAATAGATATTGAAAAAGGAGTAAAGGCAGTTTTTACATGCCTACAAGGTAAAGTTCAATCATCCTGCAACTAAGAAGATGAAATAGAAATACCTTTAGCTGAGGATATGAAAGAATTTCTGGAAAAATAAGTTTTTGATTTCATCTTTGAAAGGGGACAGAAGCGTGAAATATATCTATAATATTGATAAAAAACATATTGAAAAACTGACTTTGAAGAAAAGATAGGGAAAAAGGCTCAGAATTTACTTGAGCTGGCAGTTCAGGGATTTAATGTGCCTAAATTTTCAGTAATTACAAATAAATATTTTCAGGAAGTAATATTAAATGAGATAAAAAGAATATAGCAGAAAAGAAGGAAAGTAGAAGATGAAATAAGTGACTGGAACAGTATATTTGATGGAAATACAGAAAGAAAACAGAAAATATAGTAAAAGTCATAAAAGAACATAAAATTAAGGAAGAGTTTTTGAAGGAAATAGAAAATATAGCAGAAAAACGACAGCTATTATGCGGTAAGGTCTTCATCGATAGAGGAAGACAGCAGCAATTACTTTCATTTGCAGGTCAGTTTGGAAAACATATCTATATATAAAAAAGAAAATATAATGGAAAAAAAGTGAAGGAAGTATGGATTTCTTCCTTTTTCCTCGCATGTCATGAAATATAGAAAAGAAGGAAAAATAAACAATGAAATAAATGTTCCGGCAGTAATAATTCAGGAAATGGTAAATTCTGAAAAAGGCCGGAGTCAGATTCAGCGTCAAATCCCTGTAAATGGAAATTATGATGAAATAGTAATTTCCAGGAACTTATGGGCTGGGAACAAGTATAGTTGATGGAGATGAAAATGGAGATCTGTTTATATATAATAAAAAACGAAGGAAATTAAAAAGGAAATAAGAACATAAGACAGGTTTTAGATTTTTGAAAATAAGAAAAGTAAAGATAGAAGAAATAAATATTGAAGATGAAGTGTTAAACGACAGTGAAGTACAGGAGCTTGGAGAAAATATTATAAATATTGAAAATATTATGGAAAAACCTCAGGATATGGAATGGGCATTTGAAAAAGGGAAAAACTTTATATATTGCAGTCAAGACCTGTAACTACGTTAAAAATCAAATGAAAAACATTAGATACAATAATATGGGACAACAGTAATATTGTAGAAAGTTATCCTGAAATTACACTTCCTCTTACTTTCAGCTTTTATAAGAAAAAGCCTATTCTGACGTATATAAAAAGATTTTTCAGAAATTACAGGGAGTGCCTCGAAGGTTGTTGAAAGCTACCAGGTTGTATATGACAACATGCTTGGATTATTGAAGGAAGAGTTTATTATAATCTGATAAACTGGTATAAACTCTTATACTGTTTCCTAATTCACGTAATAACAGTAAATTTATGGAACAGATGATGGGAGTGAAAAAGGAACTGTCTGAAGAAGATATAAAGGAAAACCTTCTGGAAGCGAAGAAAAATGTCTCCGTGGGAAAAATTCAGAAACAGGATTGAAAAACTGAAGGCAGGAGGGACATTGTTTCTGAATATGTTCCTGATTGAGAATAAGGCATTTATAAGCTCATAGATGAAAAATCTTAATGGAAAATAGCAGTCTGGAGGAAAAAGCGTAAAGGACTTAAAAATATTACAAGTTTCTTGAAAATAAATTTTTAAAAACTGGGAAATACCTATTAGTAAATGATTTTCTTGTAATGGTTTGGTCTCGGTCTTTCAAAAAGTAGCAGAAAAATATATAAAGGAAAAGTGAAGAAGTACATAATATTCTTATTGCTCAGGAAAGGAAATGACATGATAAGTGTCGAACGCTTCAAAATATATTATGAAAATGAGCAGTATAATAGGATAAAGATTTACAGAATGAAATAAAAAGGATAATTGCAAAAACTGCAACAGATGTCAGTATTGAAAATTTAATTGAAATAAAGAATTTAATATATTACTGGAAGAATATATGGAAAAATTTGGAGACAAGGACAGTACATGAGCTGAAACTTGAAGCATTGACATTGAGGGAAGATCCGTTATTTCTAATCAGGATGATATATTCAATTTCAATGACAAAGGAATCGGCGGGAACACAGTAAAAGAATATTTCGGAGGAACAGAAAAAGATATATAGAAAATCTGAAAAATCAGTCCGTTGAAAAATTTATACTGAAAAACAATATCCTATGCAAAAAGTTTATTCGATTAAGGAAAACCTGCGATATGAAAGGACAAAGGTTTTGGCATGGTCAGAAAAATTATGATGCGGAGTCTATCTGAAGGAAGAAAATATAATAGTTCATGAAAGGGATGTATTTTATCTGACAATAGATGAAATTTTTGGACTGATAGACAGTGCACTAATTGATACAGACTAAAAAGCTGATAGATTTAAGAAAGGAAAAATACTAAGGAATATGAAGAAGGAGCTGTCCTTCCCGACAGATTTTTAACGAGAGGATTTTAGGGAAAAACTTTCATTATGAAGATTTAACAGGAAATGAACAGGAAGATAAAAATATTCTTAGAGGAACAGGATGCAGTAAAGAGTAGTCAAGGGAAAGTAAAATTGTATTAAATCCTATGAATACAGAAGTTGAAGATGGAGATATTGTCGTTACAAAATCTACGGATCCTAGCTAGTTATGGTTTTTCCTTTGTTAAAAGGGGCTTATAGTAGAAAGGGGAGTCTCTTGTCTCACAGTGCAATTATTTCACGTGAAATGAATATACCTGCCATAGTTGGAGTGCAGGGAGCAACAACTGCTTTAAAAACAGGGGATTTTGTCCAGTTTGATGGAAGTGTCAGGAATAATAAAAATTGGATGAAATATAAAATTGACAGATTAAAAATATACAGATAAATTTGGAGGAAGTTATAGATGAAAAAGCGAAGTAAAAGAAAACAGGGTTGATTTTTCTTTGATAAGGTATTCTCAATGCTGGGAAGATACAGAGGTTTTGCTCGAAAGTCTTAATATACAGGAAAATGATATATGCTGGGATACTGTCTGCGGGAGATAATAAGTTTTCCATGCTTGCAGAAAATCCAAAAAGTGGTGGCACTTGATATAAGATTTTCCTCAGATAGCACTGCAAAAACTGAAAAAGGAAGTTTTTAACAGCCTGTCCTGTGAAGAAATGCTTGAGTTCATGGGAGTAATGAAATCTGATAAAAAGAATTGAAATATATGACAGGATAAAAGAAAATCTTGATAAAGAAGTGAAGGAATACGGGATTTTAATAAGGAAGCGATTCCAAAAGGGAATAATACATGCCGGAAAAATTTGAAAAGTTTTTAAAATTTTTAGGGAAAAGATCTTCCTTTGTGCATAGTAAAAAGGATAGAAAAACTTCTGATCCAGGCAGGAAAGAATTGAATATTATGATAACCACTGGAACAATTTCAGATGGAAACTGATGTTTAAGCTGTTCTTTTTCAAAATACATAGTTGGGAAACTGAAGGGATAAGGAATTTTTCAGATATGCAGATATTTCTGAAGAAATGAAGGAGAAGCAGATACGCCCTCTGTGAGCAGAATCCATATGAAAAATCCTTATATTAACTATATTCTGACGGGAAATTACCGAAGGACTGGCCTTCCTTATTTTCTGAGAAAGGAAAATTTTGATAAAATCAGAAAATCTTCATAAGGTAGAAATTTTACAGAGTTCTGTCGAAGAATATCTGGATCAGATTGATTTTGAAAATAGATAAATTTAATTAGTGACATATTTGAGTATCATGCTCAGCTGAAAATTACAGTAAAATTAATGGGAAAAATTTATGATAATACGTTGAAGACAATGCCTTACTGGCATACTGGAACCTAATAGTTGAAAAGAAATCTCAGAAAAACTTGATTATAAAAAGACGGATAGCGAAAATAATAGTTACTGAAAAAGAAATAAAATGTAAAGGGAAAAATATGAAAGGATGAAGGAGCTGGATAAGAAGCTTCATGAAAATGGATATGACATCATACTGATTTTGTAGTGGAAAAGGTGATAAAAATGGAATAGTTAAAATGATATTTGTTCTGGCGGCTTTCTACTCTTTTTCCTTCTGCTTAACAAGCTTGGAAAAAGTGAAAAACTTAATTCGGAATTTATAAGGAAGATTCTGCATATAGGCTCAGGAATTGCATGGGCTGACACTTCTTTTATATTTGAAAGAAAAAGCTCGGTTGTAATACTTGGGATAGTATTTCTTATACTACTTGTTTCTATAAGAATTGTAAAAATAAAGTGAGCAGGATTTAAAAAGTACTGGAAACAAAAACAGGAAGACTTTAGGGATATATACTTTATTATGAGGTATTTTGGGATTATGGCTTGTTTCAAGTGATAATAAGGTAATGTACGCCCTTCCGCTTATAATTCTTATGCTTTCTGATGCCTTTGCGGCCCTCATAGGGGAATTTTACAGCAAGTATAAATTTAATACGGGATTTGGAACAAAAGTCGATAGAAGGCTCGGTAACATTCTTTCGACAACATACTTCATATGTATAAACTTCTTTCTGTTTTTCAGTGATATCGGGAGTATAAACATTGTACTTGTTTTCTCTTCTATTAAGTATCCTTACAATGATTCTTGAAGTTATTTCATGGAACGGACTGGATAATCTTTTTGTGCCTTTCTTTGTATATATGTTCTTGAGGCTGAACCTTTATCTTACAGAAAAGGAGCTTATGTATAAATTCTGGGTGATAGTGATACTGTTTGTTATTATAATATTAAACAGGAAAAAGACAACCCTCACAAGAACTGCACAGACTGCAAGCCCTATTTTTCCTATACATAATTATGATAATGGAGAGAATAAGATGGCTGATACCGCCTCTTACCATGTATCTGGGATACTATCATTTTACCTAAGGTTGAAGGTCAGATTATGAGTCTCGCTTAAAGGCCTTCTGACAATTGCCTTTACTACATCTATATGGCTTGCATTGAGTATAGTTATGGATAAGGATAAATTATTTTTAATTTATATATTTTTCTTTTTCGTTGCACTTTGGAATTATAAATTTAATAAGAGATAATGCAGGAAATGTAAACAGGAAACCTTTCAGGATGAATTTTTGCTGGGAGTATTGGAAAAGCTCTCACTTTTCTTCGTAATAAATTATATTATTTTATCTGGAAGCCTGGATTTGAAAAATGCTGGCAGGAATAATAGTCCTAATAATTGGAGGAATATTTATATATGAAACCGTTATGAAAATATACTATAATTGAAAAAGGAGAAGGAACTTAGCGGAGAAAACAAAAAGTATTTATAACTTCCGGAATAGTTTTCTGCTGTTCATTGCTATTGCTTGGAATAGGAATGCTTTTAAATATAAGAAATCTAAAAAATACAAAAAGTAAAATTTGCTGTAAAAACTTTGAAAAAGAAAGAAAAATGATAAATCAAAATTTAAAAAGGATTTATAATAATTTTAACAGAAAGCGGCTGATGAATTATGAAAACAAAAAGGTATAAAGAAATTCAGAAATACGTTATGGAAAATAATATTTCTCAGGAAGAATCACAGAAAATAATGATAGAACGACTATCGAAATAGTTATTTTCAACGATGAAAATAACAATACAGGAGGCAGTTTACATTTATGGCATAATCGTCCGGATTATAAGGAAAAAGGACATCATATAGAAATGTAAATATACATGAAAAATACAGAAAAATGAAGAAAAACTTTTTAATGAAGTATTTGAAGAACTTAAAAAGAGGGAATAGAAACAACAATAGGGCCTCTGAACGGAACTACATGGAATACTACAGATATGTAACTGAAAAAGGAAGTAGAAGGCAGTTTCTACTGGAGCCTTGGAATGAGGACTATTCTGTGTCACTGTTTGAAAAACTGGGGTTTAAACCTCTGGCAGGATATATTTCTACAGTAATGGAAGGTATGGATTCTGATGGACGAAGAAATCTGAATATAGAAAAAGCTGAAGAAATTTCACTATTATAAGGATATAAAGGTTGAGTCAGCTGAAAATAAAGATTACTGACAGTTCTGAATAAGGTTTATGATTTGACCGTGGAGCCTTTAAAAATAATTTTTGTATTCTGAACTGGAAAGGAAATATTTTTTAAAAGATGTACATGAGCTATGAAGATAAAATTATATTTTTTAAAATGCTCTATTTTTGGAGATGAACTGATTGGTTATGTATTTGGAATACCTGATTACACTGAACTTGGATATAAAGGGAAAATAGATCCATTATTCTTAAAAACAATAGCCGTTTCTCCAGAATATAATGGAAAAAGGAATGGGGTATATTCTTATAAATTCTCTTATTGAAGAGGCGGAAAAGAAGGATATGAAAATGTCATATACGCATTAATGCACGAAAGCAATGTATCTAAAAATATAGGGTCTATTGTTAGGAAATATGTTAAGAAGATATACCTTTATTTATAGAAGGAATTATAAAAATATCAGAATTTTTGAAAGGTGAGATATGACAATAATCAGTGAAAATAAAAGAACTGAGGGAGAAATATCCTGAAAAAGGCAGCACTTATAGATGTAAAGACAGGTAGCAGGGTTACATTTAGTAAAGATTGATGATAAATCTGACAGGATATGTATTTATTTAAAAGAGAAAAATTTAGGGAAAAGGTGATAAAATAGTAGTTTTTATTCCTATCGGAATAGAATTTTACCTTATTCTGACAGCCATATTCAAAATGGGATTACAGGCTGTATTTATTGATCCATATGCAGGTCTGGAGCATATAAACAGATGCTGTGAGATGATTTCTCCTGAAGGATAATTGGAAGCGGAAAACACTTCTGAAAGGCTTTTTCCTAAAAAGGAATAAGAAAGATTGATAAAAATTAATTATATCAAAAAATGATAAAAAGAAACTGAAAAATAACTTCAATAAATAATTTAGAATTTAAGGAAATAAATGAAAATACTCCAGCCCTTATCAGTTTTACAAGCGGAAGTACAGGATTTTCTAAAAATTATAATGAGAACACATGGGTTTTTATTAGGTCAGCATAATGTACTTGAAAGAAATCTGAAAATTTAAGGAAGGAACAGCGGTGTATTCCTCGTTTCCAATATTTCGCTTTCCCATATGGCAACAGGAGCAACGGTATTTATTCCTGACATAAACTGGCAGAAACCTTCGGAATCAAAATTTCAGGATGTTGTACAGTGTATAAGAAAAATAATATAGAAAATATTATTCTTCCTCCTGTAATTTTTGAAAAATCACTGAGTACTGTGAAAAAGAAGAAATACAGCTGAATAATGTTCAGACATTGTACACTGAGTGGAGCACCTGTTTTTCCGCTACTTATGGAGAAAATCAGAAAAAAACATTTATAAATGCAGAGATTAATGCATTATATGGAGCCTCAGAAGCTGAGCCTATATCAAGGCTGAATTTTGAAGATATAACAGAAGATGATATAAAAAATATGAAAAATGGAGATGGACTTCTCGCAGGAAACATTGTTGGCGGATTGGAACTTAAAAATAGAAAAATACAGGAAAAAGGAACTGGATAGAAATTTTTGCAGAAGAAAATAACGATGTAGAAATTAATTCAGAAGTTAGAGGAGAAATACTTGTAAAAGGTGAAAATGTAGTAAATGGATATTTAAACGTTCAAAAATCCTGATGAAAAATGGCATAGAACAGGAGATATGGGGTATATTAACAGCAATGGACAGTTAGTATTACTAGGAAGAGTTAAAGGAGAATACAGCTTGGGGAAAAATTTATTATCCTTTTGCGGTGGAAACTGCATTTTCCTTTTGTAAAAATTCTAAAAAGTCAGTGCTGACTTCAAAAATGGAAAACTGTATCTTCTTGTTGAAAAGAAATCTCGAATATAAAGGAAATTTATCTGAAAACAGTGAAATTATAGGACTGAAGAAAAATTTGAAAATATTTAAAATAATTGAAACTGAAATTCCTATGGACAAAAAGACATAACAGCAAGACAGACTATAAAAACTTGAAGAGATAGTTGAAAAACTTTTAAAATGAAAAAGGAGAAAATAAATGAACAGAAATAACATAAATTCAGCTAAATCTATAATTCAAAAATATAAAAAACTTCAAAAATATATTTGAACGAACGGTTCCCGTTAGGAAAAACTCTTTTTGTATTGATTTTTACTTTGTCAGGATATATTTACACAAGTTTATTATATAATTCAAAAATTATAAATCCGTTTTTTATAAAAAAAGAATAAAAGTATCGATGTATTTTTATAGAATAATTCCATTATTCATAATAATTTTTATGTTTTTCCTGCAATTGAGAATAACAGACGAATTTAAGGATTATGAAGAAGATTTAAAAATACCGGGCCTTACATGTCCTGTTCAAAAGAGGTATAATTTCGTTTAAAAACATTGGGGAAAAATAGGAGCTGGAACTGTTATAATTCAGATAATTTTTGCACATGCAATAAAGTCCTAAAAACTCATTTATTATATGGCATTAGTATGGATTTATATGTTTCTGATGGCAAAAGAATTTTTATAAAAAAATGGCTTACAGAAAGAATTTTTAATTTATGCTCTTTCTCATGTTGTAATAATGATATTTATCACTCTAGTTATAACAAAAATCTACAGGATATATTTTAAAAGATTATTTTATCTGAAACTTCACTTATATCAATATCTGGAAAAAGAAAAAGCTATTTTTCAGGATTAATTCCTCTTTTGCATTAAATTATTTAAACGGAATTGTCCTGGAAATTGGAAAGAAAAACAAGAAAGGCTGATGAAGAAGAACATGGAGTGCAGACATACAGTAAACTGTGGGAAGAGCAGTATTTATATTATGTATTCTTTATGCAATTGAATATATTCTTGTTCTACTAGGGCTCTCTAATATGTATAAGGAGTTTTTTCATGACAGGTACACTGATATTAACTATAACATTAGTAATATCAATATACTTCATGATAAAATTTTTAAAGAAAGATTTAATAGGAAAAATACCTGAAAAATATATCTGGAATATGGATATTGATATCCAGTATGAATATGGGACTGATTCAATATGCAGTTTTTATATATTAAGTCTATTGAAAAGTTAGCTAATTTATGATATACTCAACTTAGAATAAAATATATTAATAATTTAATATATAAAAAATTTTTAGGAGGTAATAGTAATATGGCAGTTAAAGTAGCAATTAATGGATTTGGGAGAATAGGAAGATTGGCATTAAGATTAATGGCAAAATGATCCAGAATTTGATGTAGTTGCACTAATGATTTAACAGATGCAGCAATGTTAGCACACCTGTTCAAATATGACACAGCACAAGGAAGATTCAATGGGGAAATCGAAGTTAAAGAAAACGCTTTCGTAGTAAATGGAAAAGAAATCAAAACTTTTGCAGATGCAGACCCAGAAAACTTACCATGGGGACAATTAGGAGTAGATGTAGTTCTTGAATGTACAGGATTCTTCACTTCTAAAGAAAAAGCTGAAAAACATATTAAAGCAGGAGCTAAAAAGTAGTTATATCAGCACCTGGATCAGGAGATATGAAAAACAGTAGTATTTAATGTAAACAATGAAATTCTTGATGGAACAGAAACTGTACTTTCAGCAGCTTCTTGTACGACTAACTGTTTAGCACCTATGGCTAAAGTTTTACAAGATAAATTTGGAATTGAAGCAGGATCTATGACAACTATTCATGCTTATACAGGAGATCAAAATACATTAGATGCACCTCATAGAAAAGGTGATTTCAGAAGAGCAAGAGCGGCAGCAGTAAATATAGTTCCTAACACAACTGGAGCAGCAAAAGCTATTGGATTAGTAATTCCTGAATTAGCAGGAAAACTTGATGGAGCAGCTCAAAGAGTACCAGTTCCTACAGGGTCATTAACTGAATTAATATCAGTTTTAAGCAAAAAAGTTACTAAAGAAGAAATCAATGCAGCTATGAAAGAAGCTTCAAATGAATCATTCGGATATACTGAAGAGCCATTAGTATCTTCTGACATAGTTGGAATTCACTATGGATCATTGTTTGATGCAACTCAGACAAAAAGTAATCGAAAGTGGAGATAAACAATTAGTTAAAACAGTTTCATGGTATGACAATGAAATGTCTTACACAGCTCAATTAGTAAGAACATTGAAATACTTTTGTTGAACTTGCAAAATAATAAATAAAAATTATTAGAATATAAAGTGGCTGTTCTGAGGAATATCAGGGACAGCTATTTATTTTTATATATTCATATTAAAATAATAAAAAAGAATTTAGTGTGAATTCAGAACAAACACTTACTCCAAAAAGACAGTTTAAAAATTATTTAACAAGCGTTTTAAGCAGTATAATAAGGGTATTCAAAGGATTGACATTGTTATTTCGAAAAAATAAAGAAAAAAGGTATTGACAAAGATGTATAATATTTGATAGAATAATTTTTGTCAACTGCGGGAGTGGTTGGAGAGGACAATGGGAGACAAATAAGAGGAAGAAATGAAATAAGACGGAAAGAAGCATCGAGATTATTAAGATAATTAAGATAAATTAAGGTGAAGAGAAATAGTTGAATGAAGAGTTTGATCCTGGCTCAGGATGAACGCTGACAGAATGCTTAACACATGCAAGTCGATGGGGAAGTGGTGCTTGCACCATGGCAACCATGGCGGACGGGTGAGTAACGCGTAAGGGACTTACCTGCAGGACTGGGATAACAGGGGGAAACTCCTGACAAGACCGGATAATGTCATGGAGCTGCATGGCTTTATGATGAAAGGAGACGCCTGCGGAGAGCCTTGCGTCCTATTAGCTAGTTGGTGAGGTAATGGCTCACCAAGGCGAAGATAGGTAGCCGGCCTGAGAGGGTGGACGGCCACAAGGGGACTGAGATACGGCCCTTACTCCTACGGGAGGCAGCAGTGGGGAATATTGGACAATGGGGGCAACCCTGATCCAGCAATTCTGTGTGCACGAAGAAGGTTTTCGGATTGTAAAGTGCTTTCAGCAGGGAAGAAGTAAGTGACGGTACCTGCAGAAGAAGCGACGGCTAAATACGTGCCAGCAGCCGCGGTAATACGTATGTCGCGAGCGTTATCCGGAATTATTGGGCATAAAGGGCATCTAGGCGGCCTGACAAGTCAGGGGTGAAAACCTGCGGCTCAACCGCAGGCCTGCCTTTGAAACTGTGAGGCTGGAGTACCGAGAGGTGGACGGAACTGCACGAGTAGAGGTGAAATTCGTAGATATGTGCAGGAATGCCGATGATGAAGATAGTTCACTGGACGGTAACTGACGCTGAAGTGCGAAAGCTCGGGGAGCAAACAGGATTAGATACCCTGGTAGTCCCGGCTGTAAACGATGATTACTGGGTGTGGGCAGGAAGACTGTCTGTGCCGAAGCAAATGCGATAAGTAATCCGCCTGGGGAGTACGGCCGCAAGGCTGAAACTCAAAGGAATTGACGGGGACCCGCACAAGCGGTGGAGCATGTGGTTTAATTCGACGCAACGCGAGGAACCTTACCAGATCTTGACATCCCGCGAATGCCCGTGAAGACGGGCAGTGCCTTCGGGAACGCGGAGACAGGTGGTGCATGGCTGTCGACAGCTCGTGTCGTGAGATGTTGGGTTAAGTCCCGCAACGAGCGCAACCCCTGTTGCTAGTTACCATCATTAAGTTGGGGACTCTAGCAAGACTGCCTGCGAAGAGCAGGAGGAAGGTGGGGATGACGTCAAGTCATCATGCCCCTTATGATCTGGGCTACACACGTGCTACAATGGGCTGTACAGAGAGGAGCGAGGCGGTGACGCGGAGCGAATCTTGAAAGCAGTTCGAAGTTCGGATTGAAGTCTGCAACTCGACTTCATGAAGTTGGAATCGCTAGTAATCGCGGATCAGCAATGCCGCGGTGAATACGTTCTCGGGTCTTGTACACACCGCCCGTCACACCACGAGAGTTGTCTGCACCTGAAGTTACTGGTCTAACTTATGAGGAAGGTACCTAAGGTGTGGATAGTGATTGGGGTGAAGTCGTAACAAGGTATCCGTACCGGAAGGTGCGGATGGATCACCTCCTTTCTAGGGAGAAGAATGATGCTTGTCTTATACTTCCTCTGTAATGTCTTAAAAGAGTCCGGAGGACAATGGGAAATGAATAGTAGGTAAAAGAGTAACAACTGAAGGAAACTTAAGTTTAGAGAAGAGAAGCTGGGAAAGGGCACACGGAGGATGCCTAGGCGGCGGGAGCCGAAGAAGGACGTGCTAAGCTGCGAAAAGCCCGGGGGAGGTGCACAGGACCTGTGATACCGGGATATCCGAATGGGAGAACCTGCATACCTGGAGGGTATGCGCGAGAGAGGTAAGCCGGCGAACTGAAACATCTAAGTAGCCGGAGGAAAAGAAAGTAAAGACGATTCCCTGAGTAGCGGCGAGCGAACGGGGAGGAGCCTAAACCGTAGATGTGTCAAAGCTGGCGGCGTTGCATCTGCGGGGTAGAGGGAACATGCTGGGTCAAAGCCATAAGGCCGGGTGTATCATGACGTAAGCGGAACGCGGCTGGAAAGCCGGACCGTAGGAGGTGAGAGTCCTGTAGAGCGTAAAGTGATGATATGCCGTATGTAATCCCGAGTAGCATCGGACACGAGGAATCCGGTGTGAATCAGCGTGGACCATATCACGTAAGGCTAAATACTTCCGCCGACCGATAGAGGAGAGTACCGTGAGGGAAAAGGTGAAAAGAACCCCTGAGCAAGGGAGTGAAAAAGAATTTGAAACCGTGTGCTTACAAGCGGTAGGAGCGCGAAAGCGTGACTGCGTGGATTTTGGTTAATCATCCTGCGAGTTATGATGTGTGGCGAGGTTAAGTAAAAGCGGAGCCGAAGGGAAACCGAGTCTTAATAGGGCGAGAGTCGCATGTCATAGACGCGAAACCTAGTGATCTAGGCCTGTCCAGGCTGAAGCTGAGGTAAGACTCAGTGGAGGGCCGAACTCACCGCCGTTGAAAAGTTGGGAGATGAGGCAGGTTTAGGGGTGAAAAGCCAATCGAACTAGGAGATAGCTCGTTCTCTCCGAAATGCATTTAGGTGCAGCCTTAGTTGAAGATATGCGGGGGTAGAGCACTGTATGGCCTAGGGGGCGTATAGCTTACCGAAGTCAAGCAAACTTCGAATACCGTATATTGTTAACTGGGAGTGAGTCTATGGATGACAAGGTCCGTGGACGAGAGGGGAACAGCCCAGACCGCCGGCTAAGGTCCCAAATCATGTCTAAGTGGGAAAGGAGGTGGATATTCACAGACAACCAGGAGGTTGGCTTAGAAGCAGCCATACCTTGAAAGAGTGCGTAATAGCTCACTGGTCGAGAGTATCTGCGCCGAAGATATAACGGGGCTAAGACATGAACCGAAGCCGCGGAATTAGTTTATGCTAATTGGTAGGAGAGCGTTCTGTAGGCCGTAGAAGGTATGCTGTAAGGCATACTGGAGGTATCAGAAGTGAGAATGCAGGAATGAGTAGCGAGAAGGAGGGCGAGAATCCCTCCGGCCGGAAGTCCAAGGTTTCCAGGGGAAGGTTTGTCCGCCCTGGGGGAGTCGGGACCTAAGCATAAGCAGAGCTGCGAAGGCGAATGGAAAACAGGTTAATATTCCTGTACCGCTGTGTACTGTCTGAGAGATGGAGTGACGCAGGAAGGTATGCGGGAAGGCTGACGGAATAGCCTTTCTAAGGGTGAAGCGTGGACATGCAGGCAAATCCGCATGTTTATACGTGAGGCCTGATGGGGAAGTGCCATATGGCATAAGCCGCAGATCCTACACTGCCGGGAAAAACTTCTATTGAGGGAAGCAGCGCCCGTACTGTAAACCGACACAGGTGGACAGAGTGAGAAACTTAAGGCCGACAGGACAACTCTGGCTAAGGAACTCTGCAAAATGGCCCCGTAACTTAGGGAGAAGGGGTACCCGTGATACCTGAAGGGAGAGACGCCTGAAGGGGAGACGGGTCGCAGTGAAGAGTCCCAAGCAACTGTTTACCAAAAACACAGGTCTATGCTAAGCTGGAAGGCGACGTATATGGGCTGACACCTGCCCAGTGCCGGAAGGTTAAGAGGAGGATTGAGAGATTCGAATTGAAGCCCCGGTGAACGGCGGCCGTAACTATAACGGTCCTAAGGTAGCGAAATTCCTTGTCGGGTAAGTTCCGACCTGCACGAATGGTGAAATGATTTGGGAGCTGTCTTGGCCGGAGACCTGGTGAAGTTGTAATGCCGGTGAAGATACCGGTTACCTGCAGTAGGACGGAAAGACCCCGTGGAGCTTTACTGTAGCCTGGCATTGGGTTCTGGCAATGTGTGTATAGGATAGCTGGGAGGCAATGATGGTATGGCGTCAGCCGTACCGGAGCCGCTGTTGGAATACCAGCCATGCATTGTTGGAATTCTAATCTCAAGAGATGGGAGACAGTGCTAGGTGGGCAGTTTGACTGGGGCGGTCGCCTCCAAAAGAGTAACGGAGGCGTTCAAAGGTTCCCTCAGGCTGGATGGAAATCAGCCGGAGAGTGCAAACGCAAAAGGGAGCTTGACTGCGAGACTGACGGGTCGAGCAGGCACGAAAGTGGGAGTTAGTGATCCGGCGGTGCTGAATGGAAAGGCCGTCGCTCAACGGATAAAAGCTACCCCGGGGATAACAGGCTGATACTTCCCAAGAGTCCATATCGACGGAAGTGTTTGGCACCTCGATGTCGGCTCGTCTCATCCTGGGGCTGGAGAAGGTCCCAAGGGTTGGGCTGTTCGCCCATTAAAGAGGCACGCGAGCTGGGTTCAGAACGTCGTGAGACAGTTCGGTCCCTATCCACTGCAGGCGTTAGAATATTGAAGGGATCTGTCCTTAGTACGAGAGGACCGGGATGGACGGACCACTGATGTACCGGTTGTCACGCCAGTGGCACGGCCGGGTAGTCACGTCCGGAAGGGATAACCGCTGAAAGCATCTAAGCGGGAAGCCCACCCTGAGATGAATGTTCTTTCAAGCATCCGCCGAGAACAGGCGGTGATAGGCCGGGGGTGCAAGCATGGCAACATGTTCAGCTGACCGGTACTAATAATGCGTCAGCTTACTTCAATACTCTTTTACTTATACTATTTATTTCTCATTGCCCTCTTATATTAAATGGCAATATATATGTTTGGTGATTATGGCGGCAGGGATACACCCGGTTACATTCCGAACCCGGAAGTTAAGTCTGCCAGCGCCCAAGATACTTGGACTTAGTTCAGGGAAAAATAGGGTCGTCGCCAAACTTTTTTTATTGTAATATAATTATAATTGATATTTATTTTTCATTAATTTTTGAGTGGTTTCACTCTTTTTTTATTATTTTCTTTATTTTAGTATGATATACTGAATATATGTCTTATAATTTAGCTATAAATTAGCAGAATATAATTTTTAAATAATTATTGAATTAGAAAATGGGATAATTATGACTTACGATAATTTATATTTAATTAAAATATTTGAAAAATAAAAGAGTTTTCTTTTAGTTCCAGAAGTCTGGAAAAATTCAGAGATGAACTGGAATTATACCGGAACAGGCAAGACAAAGATAGTTTCAAAGATAACTTCGGATAAAAATGAGTTTTTATTTTTGATAGAATTTTTATTGAAAATAGTTATGTCAAAGATAATAATCTTATTCTTAAAGACAGAAAATTATGGTGTATTAATGGAAACAGCATCGAATTTTATCATTTTTAGGAATGGTGTTTATGAGAAAAAATTTTTAAATTTTTATTTTTTAAAAATAAATTTTTATTAAAAGAAGAATATTTCTGTAATCCAGATATTTATTCCGGAGATATACAGATTTTTTTGATTATGGTATTTCTTTTTCAATAACAATAAAAAGGGAAGAGGAAAAATGAATTAATTGAGTATATCTATTATGTGGATAATTATTAACAGTATTTAAATCAGATATAGTGTTAAGTTTTTTAAATCACATCTGCAGAAGATGTTTTGAATTTTTATATTATTATGGGTGTTTTTATGGAAAAATAGGTTTATCTTATTTGATAGAGATGGTGTAATTAACATAGAGAAGTCCCTATCTTTACAAAATTGAAGATTTTGAATATGAATCAGGTGTCATTGAAGGATTGGAAAAAAATTGAAGAAATTAGGCTACAGATTCCTTATTATAACAAATCAGGCAGGTATTGCAAGAGGATATTATACAGAAGAGGATTATCTGAAACTGGAAAAATTCATTACTGAAGATTTAGAAAAATAAAGGTATAAAAATAGAGAAAACATATTACTGCCCACATCATCCTGAGGGTAAAAGGAAAATTATGGGATAGAATGTGACTGCAGAAAGCCGAATACAGGAAATTTTTTAAAGGCAATAGAAGAATTTCAAATTGATGTGAAAAATCTTTTATGATTGGAGACAGAATAACAGATTTAATTCCTGCTGAAAAAAATTGGGATTTAAAAACAGTGCTGGTTAAAACGGGATATGGTATTAAAAATATTTCTAAACTTGCAGATAATGGACTGAAATCATTAGTTGTGGGCAGTATTTCAGAATTTGGAGATTTTTCTTAAAGAAAATGGCGCTATGTAGCCTGTCAGTATATGTATATTATTATGCAATGTAATGAATAAAAATTTTTGAGCAGTTAAAAAGTATATAGATTTAAGTATTATTTTTGCTATTTGGAAAAAGTTGTTGTAAACAGTTGAAAAATTTTTATAAAAATCTTCTAAATATATTGAAAAATAAATTTCAAATGATATAATCTTATAATATAACAATGTATTTATTGGAGATAACTTTATGGATAAAAATAACATATTTTGCAATTTGATAAATTATAAAATGTGAAAGTGGTTTTATAAATATAAAAAAAGTTTTTAATGAATTCCAAGGAAGTAGAAAAAGGATGATTTGTTTGTAGCAATAAGAGGAGAAATAAGTTTGCAGGAGAAGCTCTTGAAAAAGGGGCATATGTAATTTATGATGATGAAAATCTTCAAATAGAAGAAAAGGTTTAAGAAAAAGGCCTTTCATGTAAAAAGACAGTGTGGAGTTCTTACAGGAAATTTGCAGAAAAAGTGGCGGAAAAATCTTAATTTGAAAGTAATAGGGATAACAGGTAGCAACGGTAAAACAACAGTAAAGGATATGATATATCATCTTTTATCTGTAAAAATATAAGGGAAAAAAACTGAAGGAATTATAACAATCATATTGGACTACCCTTCACTTTGTTGCGTGCTGAAAAAGATGATGATTTCATAATACTCGAAATGGGGATGAGCGATTTCGGAGAAATAGATCTTCTTGGGAAAATTTCTTCACCTGATATAAGTGTAATAACAAATATTGGAGAATCTCATCTGGAATTTCTAAAAACAAAGAAAAATGTATTTAAGGCAAAAACAGAGATAGTACCTCATACAAGAGAAACATTAGTTATAAATGGAGATGATGAATATCTTAAGGATATTGATGAAAGTAATCTGAAGAAAAAAAGGATTAAAAACAGTAAAGATATTAAATATGGAAAATAATGAAGATGATATGAAAATATTGGTGCTACAGCAGAGCAAAATGACAATTTTTATTATGGAGATATTGATTTTAATGAAATTGAAGCAGGCTTTTTGTTAAAAATATTTTGATGAAAAACTGTAAAAATGGATTCAAAAATCTTATAATACGAATGTATTAGGTGAACACAATATTTTAAATTTAACTATAGCTATTTCAGTTGCCAAAACAAATGGCTTTTAGAGGATAATGATATAGAAAAAGCTATAAAAGATATAGTTCTGACAAATATGAGATTTCAAATTATCGCAAAAGGAAAAACAACATATATAAATGATGCATATAATGCAAGTCCTATGTCTATGAAGAAATCTTTGGAAACGTTTTCAAAAATATACAATGATCGGGAAAAAAATAGCAGTAATTGGCGATATGCTTTGAACTTGGTGAAGAGGAAGCAGAATTACATGCTTCAATTTTTGATGTAATAGTAAATACTAATTTAAATAAACTTTATCTATACGGTCCTAGAATGAGGTTCCTGTATGATAGAGTAAAAAGAAAAATTCTGATAATGAAAATATTAAAAATATTGAAACAGAATATTTTTGAAAAGCAAAGAACTGATAAAAAGAAAAACTGGAGCAGATAAAAAGTGAAAAAGGTAATACTAATCAAGGCTTCAAGAGGCATGAAACTGGAAGATGTTATAGGATAGGAAAGACATGATAACTGAAAAATATAGGAAAAATAAAGGGAATAGGCTATTTTTTTAATTTTGTAGGAGTATGTGTAACGGCTTTTTATAGCTTTAGGCGTTAAAATAGTTGTTAAATAAATTATGGAAAGGAGCTGTGTGAAATCACGGAAAATATTTCGATTGTCACACAAAGTGAGATGTTATATTTATTACAGGCATTATTTATAGATAATTGGAGAGTTTTAAGAATATTTAAATCGATAACAATAAGAGCTTCGATAGCTTTTTATAATAGCGTTCATGTTTATGCTTATCTTCGGGAAACCTTTTATTAAATGGCTGAAGAAGAAAAATATGGAGATACGGCAAGGGAAGAAGGACCGCAGTCGCATTTCAATAAATCTGGAACGCCTACTATGGGAGGGCTTCTAATAATAGGTGCCATAATTTTTCTACACTGATAGCAGGAAATTTTACAAAATAAATTTATTATTTTTCTGTTTATAATAACAATCCTGTTTACAACAATAGGTTTTCTATGATGATTATCTGAAACTTACAAGACATAAAAATGGGCTTTCAGGAAAAGAAAAATATTGGGACAGCTTGTAATTACAGCTCTTACTTTTGCATTCATTTATAAATATGGAATAATAAATAAAACATTGGATTTTTTCTATAGTGAATCCTCTTATAAAAGGGTCTTTCATATATATAACACCCGCATTATTCTTTGTATTTATGCTTTTTGTCATAATAGGATCTTCAAATGCGGTAAATCTCACAGACGGGCTTGACGGACTGGTAAGCGGACCGATTATAGTAGTAAGTGTGACACTGCTTATAATAACTTATCTGACAGGACATTATGAATATGCAAAGTATCTGAATTTGTACCATGTAAGAGAAAGTGCCGAAATTACGGTGTATCTTGCAGCAGTTATAGGAGCGTTAATTGGATTTTTATGGTATAACTTCTATCCTGCACAGGTGTTTATGGGAGATACAGGATCTCTTACATTAGGTGGAATATTGGGAATAATAGTAATATTTTTGAAACAGGAACTGCTGTTACCGATAGCAGGATTCATATTTATTATGGAAGCGCTTTTCGGTAATGATACAGGTATGGCATTATAAAACATTTAAGAAAAGGATGTTCAGAATGGCTCTATACATCATCATTTTTGAAATGCTCGGAATACCTGAAACAAAAAGTTACTATCAGATTCTGGATAATAACTATTATGATGTGTCTTTTTGACATTTGTAATATTGAAATTAAGATAGAAAATATGAATTTTTATAATATAAAAATTTTATAATAATGATAAAAAGAAATAAAAATGAAGTCATGTAATATTCAGATTAGCTTAAATCATAAGAAAAAGACTGTAAAAATGAAAAAGAGGAAAATAAAAATGAAAAAGGCTGTAGTATTCGGTGCTGGATTGAGTGGACATGGAGCCAAGGAATTATTAGAAAAATGGTTATGAAGTATATCTGGTAGATGATAAAAACGGAATACCTTCAAAAAGAAGCGATTGATCTTCTGGATAAGGAAAAAGATAGAATTTATTGTAAAAAGCCCTGGTATTCCATGGAAGGTGGAATTGCTTGTAAAAGCTGAAAACAAAAAAATATAAAAATAATTTCTGAAATAGATCTATGGCGTATAAATACATGAATAAAAATATAAAGATTATATCTTTTACAGGGACAAATGGAAAAACAACAACAGCCACTAAAATGTATGAACTGATGGAATATTCAGGAAAAAAAGTTAAACTTGCAGGGAATGCGGATATTCCTTTGCAAAACTTGTAGCTGACGAGGAAGATCTTGAATATATAGTTCTGGAATTAAGCAGCTACCAGCTTGAAAAATAATCCTCAGGTACATTCTGTATATTGCCGGAATAATAAATCTTACTCCTGATCACCTTGCAAGATACGATTCTGTTGAAGATTACTACATTACAAAAATTTAATATTTTTATGAGACAGACAGAACAGGATTTTTGCACTGATTAATCAAGATGATGAGGTTTTTCAGAAATTATATGATGAAAAGAAAATTGTGGAAAAATATAAAAGCGAAAAAGTTTATATGAGCAAAGAAAAAGAGTAACATCTTTGTCATGGACGGAATAATCTATACAATGAAAGATCTTGAAAAAGCTGAAGAAATTAAAAGATGAAGAGCTGTGACAAATATGCCGAACCTCTTGTATCTGTTCGGGAACTTTCTTTGAAAGGTAAACATAATCTTGAAAATATGCTGTTTTTAATAGGAGCTGCAAAAATTATTGGAAATTCTCAATGAACAGACAGCTGAATTTTTAAAAACAACAAAGGCTTTGGAACATCGTCTTGAAAACTTTTTTATCAGGGAAAATACAATTTTTATAAATGACTCAAAAAGGAACTAATGTTGAGTCAACATTAAAAGCCATAGATTCTTTTAATAATTGATTATACTGATTTGTGGAGGAGACGATAAGAAAATATCCAATAAAGAATTAGTTGAAAGAATAAAAGCAAAAGAGTAGATTCTGTTTATTTAATAGGATAATGCTCCTTTACTTATAAAAGGACATGGAAGAAATAGGATACAAAAATTATAGAAATATGGGGACTTTAGAAAATATACTTGATTATTTTAAAGAAAAATATGGATTTTTTTCTAAGGAACAGACGGTACTGTTTTCCCTGCAACGTCAAGTTTCTGTCAGTTTAAAAATTTTTGAACATAGGGGGAGAGTCTTTAAAGAATTGACAGAAAAACTTTTAGGATATTAATGAATAATAGGAGACTAAATTGAAAAATAGAAGAATGTTAGGAACGACTCTTATAATTGTAATGATAATTTTTAATGGGTCTGAGTATTGCTATGATAGCAAGCGTAAGCTTTCCAAGAGGGTATAAGGAATTTAAAAATAACTATTATTTTGTAATACGCAGTTTGTCTGGTTTGGAGTTGGAACTGGAATTTTCTTTTTACTCAAGATTTTAAATATACATGGTATAAAAAGATAAAGTTGCATTTGTATATACTTTGGGCTGGGATTTCTTGTAGCTGTTCTTTTTCGAGGGAAGTAAATGGAGCCACAAGATGGTTTTCATTTTCAGGATTTAATATGCAGCCATCGGAAATGGCAAAATTGATAATAATAATATATTTGGCAGGGATAATAGATTTCGTGAAAAAGAGAAAAATAAGACCTGAAAAGCTAGCTTTTTCTTAGATTGTTAATTCCGTTACTGGTATATATAATTTTATTATAGCTGAGAAAGCATTCAGTAGTACTGTTCAAATTACTCTATAGGTATGTCAATGATATTTTGTTTTCAGGAGTAAAATATCATTCAATTTCTCACTACATGCTTTAATTATAGGAGGCGCAGGAATAATAAGTGTAATGAGTACACCGTACAGAATGAAAAAGATTTATGGGATTTAAGTCTTCTGAACTGAGTTATCAGGTAGAACAGTCGCTCATAGTAATAGGAAGTGGAAAACTTATCGGTAAGTTTTATGGAAAATGGATTGCAGAAGTTTTTCTATCTTCCCGGAAATTCATACAGACTATATTTTTCAGGTTATGTTGAAGAAATGGGATTCATAGGTTCGATAATTCTTATTCTGATTTATATTATCCTGCTATTAGTAATTTTTAATAACATTAGCTAGAAAAAGGATAGGTATGCAAAATATTTTTTAACTGGAATATTTGTGATATTTTCTCACAAATATTGGGAAATATAGCAGTTGTATTAAATATAGTTCCTTCAACAGGTATACCGTTACCTCTGTTAAGCTATGGAGGAGTACGACAATTGTAACAATGGCGGCATTAGGAATAGTGTATAATATTATAAAGTCACTATACATAGAGAAGGAACAGGAAAGGCTTAAGGAAGAAGAAATAGTACAGGAAAATTAGGAATTTTAAGTTTTAAATATTAAAATTAGAGAGAGAAATGGAGAAAGAGTCATGAAAAAGTAGTATTTACAACAGGAGGAACAGGAGGACATATATATCCTGCATTATCCATTGCAGAGAAAAATTAAGGGAAAAATACGAAATATTGTTTATAGGAACAAAGCACAGAATGGAAAAAGGAACTGATACCGAATGAAAATTTTAAATTTATAGGACTTGATGTATTTCCTCTGAAATCCATAATTTCTTTTAAAATGGCAGGAGCTGTATTTAAGACAATAGGAATACTGAAGAAAGAAAAAGCCGACAGAAATAATAGGTTTTGGAAATTATATAACAATACCTGTTCTTGTAGCAGCCATAGTATTAAGAATACCTTATTACCCACAGGAACAGAACTGCACAATGGGTCAGGCAAATAAATACTTTTTACAGATGGGTTAAGAAGGTATTTATAGCTTTTGAGAATACCTGGACAGCGTACCTGAAAAGTATAAAATCAAAAATTTGTTGTAACTGGAAATCCGTTAAGGGAAGAATTCTACACTAAAAATAAGAATGAAGAAAAGAAAAATCTTGAAATAGGAGAAGACGAAAAAGGTTATACTTGTAATCGGAGGAAGTTTGGGAGCTAAAAAAGCATAAAATGAAGTAGTCATAAAAATTGGGAAAAATAATTTTAGATGAAAAATAAAGTTATTCTGGGGAACAGGAAAAGATAATTTTGAAGAAGATACATACAGAATGAAAAATTTTGGAAATTCAGTAGTTGTTTCATATTTTTAATAATGTTGCCGATATAATGTCAGCGTCAGATTTAGTAATATGCAGGGCAGGAGCTTCTACAATTTCTGAACTTATTCAGCTGAAAAGCCGCCGATACTTATTCCTTATGACTTTGTTGGACAGAAGGAAAATGCTGATGTTCTGAATATGTGAACGGAGCAAAAGATATTTACAAACGAAACTGCAGATAAGGCGGTCGAGGAAGCGCTGAATCTTGTGAAAACAGGATGAAATGCTGGAATTTATGAAGGAAAATATAGAAAAGCTTAAAAAGGAAATGCATCTGATACAATAATAGAGGAAATGGGACTATAACAATAAAAATAGAGGAAGAGAGGAAAAATGTTAACAAATGTCAGAAATGTTTATTTCAGCGGAATAAACGGTATAGGAATGAGGACTTGCTGAAAAATTCTTGTGAAAAGAAGGGTATAACGTGGCAGGTTCAGATCTTGAAAGAAAAAGCCATAACTCAGGAAATGGAAGAAATGGAATTAAAAATATACATAGGTCAAGTAGAGGAAAACGTCAAGGATAAAGGAATAGATTTGTTTGTTTATTCAACTGCACAAGGGAGACAAATCCTGAATACAGATCATGTTGTGGAAAAATAATATAAAAAAAGATAAAAAGAGGTCAGCTGCTTTGCTGAAATAATGAATAAATTTGAAGGGATTGCTAGTAGGACTCATGGAAAAACCACTACAAGTTCAATCGATGAGGTAGCTTTTTCGAGAAAAAGATCCTTTTATAGTTGTAGGGGGTATAATACCTGAAATTAACAGTAACAGTAAAATTGGAAATTCAGAATATTTTATCGCTGAAGCAGATGAAAGTGATAATTCATTCCTCGTTACATAAAACCCAAGTACTCTGTTGTTACAAATGTGGAACCGGATCATCTTGAGCATCACGGAACTTATGAGAATATAAAGAGATCTTTGAAAATTTATTGACAGTACTGAAAAACTTGTTATTCTTTGTAAGGACTGTACTGAAATACCTGAACTAAATATAAAAATAAAAACATAGTATGGTATAGCATAGAAGACACTCACATATTTGCAACTAATATAAGAATGAGTGAAGGACATACAAAATATGAAGTAATTAAAAATGGTAAAATTTAGAGAATTTGAACTTTCCATTCCGGGAGAGCATAATGCTTTCAAATTCACTTCCTGTTATATATCTCTGCCCATGAGATGAACTGCAATATGGATACTGTTAAGGAAAGCACTGCTTAATTCTTAAAGGAGCAAACAGAAGATATCATGGGTATTTATGATAATAAAATGAGAATAATAGATGATTATGCAGCATCATCCTACAGAAATAAAAGTAACTATTGATGCGGCACAGAAGACAGAGGAAAATAACATTAATTTTTTCAGCCACACAGATATAGCAGAACAAAATTTTTCTTTTTGATGATTTTTGCAAATGCTCTTGGAAAAATTGATGATTTAATCTTAGCTCCCAATTTATGCCGCAAAGTGAAGACAACACTATGGAGTTACTTTTCCAGAATCTCTTGCTGATAGGTAAGGAGCAAGAGTCTGTAATGAGGCTGAAATAGAAGAAATGATAAGAAATAGTAAGGGAATTGATAACACTTACATATTTATGGGAGCAGGAAGTATTTCAAAATTGGCTCATGAAATAAATAGACAGATTAAAATAAGGAGATTTTAGTTAAAATGAAAGTTCTTAAAATGTTGAAATGAAAGAATATTCCCATATGAAAGTAGGAGGAATAGGCAAAGAATTAATAATTATTGAAGACAGGAAAGGAATTTAAGGAAGTATCCACAAGGGACAGAGTGTATTTTTTAGGTAATGGAACGAATACTTTAATTGATGATGGAAATCTGGATATAAGTTTTTATATCACTTAAAAGACTTTTCAGAATATAACAGTTGAAGCACGATGAATATGACCTGATTAGAGTGGAAGCAGGTCTTGACCTAGATAATTTGATAGATTATATGGGAAAATGATTATACAGGGCTGGAAAAATATAGCTGGAATTCCTGGTTCAGTGGGAGGACTTGTGAATATGAATGGAGGTGCCTATGGTACTGAAATTTTTGACTGTATTGAAGAAGTTGAAATATGTGACTGTAAAGGGAAATAAAAAAATTAAAAATCAGAGCTGACATTTAAGTACAGAACAACAGAAATAAAAGGAAAATAAAATGGAGTTGTAATTTCTGCATTATTCTAAATTTAAGAAAAGGATTTGACAGGAATGTGCAGAAGATAAGAGAGACCAGAGAAAAACTAAGCATCCTCTTGATTATCCAAATCTGGGAAGCACATTTAAAATCCTGAAGGAACTTTTTGCTGCACAGCTAATATCTGATGCAGGATTGAAGGAATATAGAGTTGCGATGCACAGGTGGCTTTCGCATCCAAATTTTATAATTAATCTAGGCACTGCCAAATTTTCGACGTAATGGGAGTTATAGACACGTAAAGAAGGTAGTTTTTGAAAACAAATTTAATGTTGCTGAAACAGAAATAATTATTCTAGAAAATAACTAAACAAAAATCTGAATTTTATAAAAATTAACTGTTTTTTATAAAAATAATTGAATAATATTCGAAAAAGTGTATAATAAAAATAATGTTGTGGAGTAAAATTATGACTATAAAGAACTTTTAGCTATATTCAGTTTGATAATGAGTGAATTTATTTTTGGTAAAGTGGTTTATTCAGACCGATTATTTTAAGATTAGGGAAATTCCAGTCAGTGGAGATAATGCACTGCTAAAAGAGAAGTATTGTAAGCAAACTTGAGAAATTAAAAAGGGGAAAAATATTGTCTATATTGATACTAAAAATCGAAAAGATGGTAAAAGGAAGATGTGAGAGTAAAAATGCTACAATTCAGAAAGTATTTCCAAGTAAATTGAATAAATATAGAGAGAACGGAAACCTCATGCATATGAAAGGAACTGATTTATTTTTAGCGACAGCGAATTAAATCTGTTCGGATATATTCAGGAAAGAGAAATTCAAAAATATTCCGATTGTAATATATACAAATGATGAATCTATGAAGGATTTAAAAATCATAATTTCTAAAAATAAAAATAAAGATTTGTATGATATGATATCAGAAATAAAAAGTCAGAAGATCAGAAAGAAAACAAGTATGAATTAGTACTTCAGACAAAGTAAAAATTATAACCGATACATTAGTAAATGAGAAAAATATGATGAAACATACAAATCCTATCATAAAAAGCGATCAGACAATCCAGTACATAGATATAAGATTTAAATATTTTAATGTAAAATAATTCAGAGGATAACAAGAATGGAGAATTTCTATTAACAATACCAATATATTAGAAGAAATTGACGAGAGATAACATCTAATGTTGCACAGTTAAAAGTAGTGGAGTAGTGAGCTGGAGGTAATGCAGTAAATGACATGCTGGAAAGCGGAATTACAGGAGTAGAGTTTATAGCTATAAATACAGACCAGCAGGATTTGAACAGATCTAAGACTCAGACAAAAGTATTGTTAGGAAAAGGAACAGGAGCAGGAGCTATTCCTGAAAAAGGGCGTATTGCTGCAAAAGAATCAGAAGAAAAAATAAAACAGGTTCTGGAAGGAACAGACATGCTGTTTATTACAGCAGGAATGGGTGGAGGAACAGGTACAGGAGCATCTCCTGTAGTTGCTGAAATAGCTAAAAATATGGGAATACTTACTGTAGCAGTAGTGACTAAACCTTTTGATTTTGAAGGGCCTTTTCAAAAGAAAGAATGCTGATGAAGGAGTGGAAAATCTCAAAAATTTGTAGACACTCTGATTGTAATACCTAATCAGCAGTTATATAAATTGCCAAAAATAAATATTTCACTGAAAAATGCTTTTAAGGAAGCAAATACGTCTTGAGAATAGGAATAAAAGGGATATCAGATCTTATAACAAAAACAGGGATTTGTAAACCTTGACTTTGCTGATGTAAAGACAGTAATGAAAGATTCTGGAATTGCAATGCTTTGGATTTCGGAGAAGCAAGCGGTGATGGAAGGGCAAAAGCTGCGACTGAACAGGCTTTAAATAGTCCACTGCTTTGAAAAATCACTAGAGGTGCAAGAAAAATATTATTAAATATCACATCAGGTGAAGATATGGGACTTGATGAAGTAACGGAAGTATCAGAAACAATATACAAAAAGACAGGAAATGCAGAAGCAACTCTTATATGGGGGAGCAATACTTGAAAAAGATGAAAAATGAAACAGAAGAAAGTCAGGGAATTTTGATAAAGCCCTAAAGGATATTTCAGAGTATCACTGATAGCAACAGATTTTTCAGGAAAATGTAGGTTCCAGAGGAAGAATTTAAGAATGAAGAAGAAGCTGAAGGTACATGATGAACAGAATAATGATGAATCTGAAGATGCAGGAGCAGCTGAAGAAAATCATGAAGATAAAAAAAGGGCAGGACAGGGAGAATATGTTGTGCCATCATTCTTTTGAGCAGAATTTAGAGTAAAAACTTACAGCAAAAGGAAAAACAGATATATCGAAATTTATGTCACATATGGTGAAATAAATTATTATCTTGATTTTATTCAATATTTTTGATAAAATAAATAGACCTGTTTATTTTAGATAGGGCTAAAAAGCCGAAGGAAAGGAGAAAGAAATGAGAAATTATGAAATTATGTTTATACTTTCTACACAGTTAACAGATGAAGAAAAACAGGCCGGAATAAAATTAGTTGAAGATACTTTAGCTAAGGCAGGAGCTGTAGAAATTAAGACAGAAGTTTGGGAGACAGAAAATTAGCGTATCCTATAAAGAAAAAGAAAATGGGTACTATGTTCTGACTTTATTCCAACTGGATGGAACTGATTACCTGAAGTAGAAGCTAAATTAAACATTACAGAATCAATATTAAAATATATGATAGTAAAAAAATGACTAATCATGATTAGACGAAGTTATAATTTAATTTTATAATAAATTAAAAATTTCGAGGGGTAAAATTATGAACCATGTTACAGTTAATGGGAAGATTAACAAGAGATCCTGAGCTGAAATATTCAGCAGTCAGAAAGGCTTTCAGTAAAGTTTCACTGTAGCCGTAACTAGAGAATTTAACAGAGAGGAAGCGGATTTTATTAATTGTACTGCCTGGGGAAAAACAGCTGAAACAATAGCTGAGTACTTGAGAAAAGGCAGAAGAATCGCCCTTCAGGGTAGAATAAGCGTCAGCAGTTAGGTGAACAGAACGGAGAAACAAAATGGTCAACAGAAGTAATTGTTGACAAGTTCGAATTTGTAGATACTGCAAATTCTACTGGAGGACAAAGTTCTTACTACAAGCCAAAAATCTGAAAACTCATTTACAAATAATAATGACAATGATGAAATAATGGATGATGACGACTTTTCCATTTTTAATCAGGAAAAAACAGGAGGTGACAACGGTATGAAACCGGCTACTGAATTTAAAAGAAGAAAAAGAAGACCAAAAAGTAAAATTTAAAGTAGAAGATATAAATTATAAAAATGTAGATTTATTGAAAAATTTTATGAATGATAAAGGTAAGATTTTCACCTGCAAGAGTTACAGGTCTGGAAGCTAAAAATTAAAGAAAAATAGCAAAAGCTATAAAAGAGATCAAGACAGATAGCTTTTAATGCCTTATACAAGAATAGAAAAATAAAAATTTTAAGGACTATTGAAAGAATAAAAAGATTTACTTTTAATAGTCTTTTTGATATATAAATATCAAAAATCAAAAAGCGGAATAACTTTTTATAATAAAATTTTATAAACAGAATTTGTACAATTTATAGTAAAATTGAATTAATTTTATAATAATGTCTGTTTATAGTTAATTATAAGAAAAATCATATGAAAAAGTAATCTGTCTTTTTGTTTTTAATATAGTATAATTACATTGATATAACAAAATAAAAGGATAAATGGATAGGGTGATAAAATGAAAGGCAGAAAAATGGCTTATAACATCTAATTTTTGATTTTTCTTTCGTCGGAAAAAGGAAAAATAAAGGAAACAAGGAGAAAAATGGCAGCAATATTAGGGGCAGACTGAAGACCAGATGGTAACTTTTAAGGACGAGTCAATAGAAAGAATACAAAGTGATTTTGAAATAAATTCACAAGATTGACATTGATAAATTTGAAAATTTAAAAATATGAAAATCAGAATTTTTACATGGCGGAGATCATTTCAAAAGCAGACAGCAATTATACAATATTGTATCATGGAATAGACATAAAAGGACTTGTACTGAAAAGTTGGAGTTGTAAACAACTCAGATCTTGTCATAATTGAGGATATGGTTGTGAATTTAATTGAAGTATCAGATAAGAGGATAACAGAAGATGAAGCTAGGTATTATATGCCGGACTTTTTATCCGATATAAAAGAAAATAAAACTTTCAAATTCCATAAAATATAAAAACGGTATTACGTATGCTGATTCAGATAGAAAGAACAGGAATACTTTATATTTTCTGCACAGTAATATAAGCGGACAGGGAAAGGAAGGAATATGAATTTAGAAGCATTATTAGGACTACTGCAAGGTCAGGATATTGGAAATCTTGCGTCACAGGTAGGAGGAAATGAAGGAGAGGCAAAAAATGGAGTAATGGCTGCATTGTCGGCAATGCTGACAGCACTGGGTAAAAATGCCAGTACGGAAAAAGGTGCGGAAGAATTGAATAATGCACTGGAAAAAGAAGCATGATGGATCCATTCTTGATAATTTATCAGATATTTAAGCAATCCTGATTTAAAAAGATGGGGCAGGGATATTGAACCACCTGTTTGGAAATCAGACATCAAATGTTGCAAATGCAGTTTCCCAGTCAAGTGGACTTGATACAAATGGAAGCATGAAAATGTTACAGATGCTTGCACCAATCTTATGGGTATACTGGGACAGCAAAAAGCAAAATAATCTGGATGCAAAGGGATTAGAAACCTTACTTCAATGCTTGCATCAAATTTCGGTTCAGAAGCAGGAACTTCAGGAATTATGGAAACTGTTACTAATCTTCTGGATGCAAATAAAGATGGAAATGTAGTAGATGATATAATGGGAATGGTCGGAAAATTTTTGGTGAAATAAATAGATAAGTAAATGGGAATATTTTTAAAAGCTTAAAAAATAAGAGTAGTCTCATTTTTTATTTAACAGCTTATTTGGGAAAAAATAAAAATTAAAAATTGAAAAATAATATAAAAATATTATATAATAACTTTGTGAAGATAAAAACACAGGAAGATAGAATATGAAAGGACATCAAAATGGACAGTCAGGAAAAATGGAAAAATGAAAAATGCCAAAAATAAGACTTATGACAGCAATGTTTATTTTTGGAACAATAGGAATATTTGTAAGGAATATTCCGTTACCATCGTAGTATAATAGCACTTTCAAGAGGAATTATAGGAACATTGTTTTTAATAATTTTACTAGAATTAATAAGAATTTCATATGAAGAGATAAAAATAATCTGGTAATTTTTATGCTTGTCTGGAATGCTTATTGGGATACACTGATTTTTCTGTTTGAAGCATATCATCATACAACCGTTGCAATAGCAACTTTATGCTATTATCTGGCACCTATTTTTGTTATAATTGTTCTCGCCTTTTGTGCTAAAGGAAAAGTTGTCATGAAAACAGGCTGCTATGTGTAGCAGTAGCTCTTGTAGGGATGATATTTTGTATCCGGAATTTTTAAAAGAGGAAAGTATGGGAAATTTTCAGATAACAGGAGTACTGTTTGACTCGAGCGGCTATAATATATGCTACAGTTATTATTCTGAATAAACACCCAAAACATATATCTTCCCATGCAATGACAATTATGCAGCTTTGGAATTGCTGTAGCAGTTTTAACACTACATACGTTGCTGCTAACTCCAGGATAGGGGAAACTGAGTTTCTAGTTTTACGAGTAGTTGTATTGTTTGGAATTATGGGATTGTTAATACTGAATAACATATGGACTTTATTTTTCAGAATAAAGGAACTGAAAGCACATACAATAGCCATTTTCAGTTATATTGATCCTATTGTTGCCATTTTTCTTCAATAATAATTCTAAGGGAAAACCTGATGTATTTACAATTATCGGAGGAGTACTTTATTCTTGGCTCAACTCTGGTAAGTGAACTTTCATTGTATCGAAAATAAATAGAATAGAAGGATTCCATGAATAGAAAAGTCTCAATAAATTAAATATAACAAAAACTGAAGGGAGAAAGATGTATCATGAAACTTTATATTAAACAGAAGGTAGTTTTCAATTAAGGACACTCACAATCAAAGGACGAAGAAGGAAATGACAA
>BNJV01002853.1_pt1 | contig 104549 bp, 186 predicted proteins | sample 8540591 | NCBI WGS metagenome assembly BNJV01 (sample SAMD00202457, study PRJDB9452) | human saliva metagenome | host: Homo sapiens
ATAGCCCGTTAACCAGGCAAAATAGCAGCACCTCTTGCTCAAGCATGCTCGACATTGTTCGACACTTGGCACGCTAACACGCTCAAGGCTTCTTTGTCACAGCGTCCCTGCCACGGGTACGCCGACTGTTGCAGGCTTTTCCGCAGGTTACAAGGTTAGTGCCGTGTCTGCCCCACTCTGCGGTCAGGGTGCCGCGCCCAGGAAACAGGGGCATTGGTCAGCATGACGTGCTCGGCAACGCTACCGGCCACGGTGGAAATTTCCGCGTGACTGAGCTCCGTCCGCCGCGGTCAGCACCGACGCCCACGAGATATTCCGCAGGTCAAACATGGCAGCTGCCCTCGATGATCGCCCGCGCCTCGTCGCCAGTGGGCAACCCAGTTCACGATGCGGTCGCACTGCTCAGAAAATCACGCCGTCAAGCAGCCGGGGGCGGTTGCTGCCACAATGATGACGCTTTTCGACGTGTCCTGCATCAGGAACTGCTGGAGCATGACCAGAATCCACCGGTTTTCCTCGGTAAACTCGGCCACCCCGTCGAAGACGAACACGCCATAGGTTTGCATCAATGTGTCCAGCACCTGCCGGAATTCCGCTTCGCCCTCATCCTTGGGATGGGTGGTGAGCGAGATCGAGTCGCACCGTGTAGAGCGGAACTCCGAGCTCACCTGCCAAGGCTTGAGCTGTCGACGTTTTCCCAGTACCGGGCGGGCTGGTGAACGGGAGTCGGCGGACCGGCTGCAGCCCGTGGAAGGTGATTTTGTCCCATTGTCGTTGTTCCATGACGACGTTCCAGAGTCGCCGACGGTTTTTCTATCGTGAGTACCAAGTCGCTGAGTTGCGCATTGGGATAGCTGACGGATAGCAGGGATTCTGGGTCACCGCCATAGTGGTTATGGTCGGTCATGTCTGTTACACACCTTATGTTCTGATCTTTTCTTTACGAGAACACCTTTCTACCTCCCATACTACAGTGGATATAACCAGAAGGATTAATGCCCCGCCGCGAATCAAAATTACCCTGCAGCTGACACAGCTGCGGGTAGTGCCAAATGGAATATATGGTTCAAAGAGCACTAGGGTTTTATGATGAATGGGCATGTTATGAAGCATCACTAACTCACCAACATCTACTGCTCCACTTCAATAGTCACCTTGTTGTCCACATTAATGGGAGTCCACAGATCTAGCATCAGACTGCTGGCGCCTCTGATGCCTGGCGATTAGTAAGTAGGAGAATCCCTACCTAAACTGATCCGAGCGGGCTTTGGTCCAAAACCAGAACCCACCACACTTCTGCATGGTTTAGGTTTTAGACTGTTCCGCTTTTATCAACCACGAATGCGATAAGACTATCAGCATGGTCACTACTTTCTCCAGCAGGAACACAAAAGTATTCTGAGTGGTTTTACCATTCAGTTGTTCATCAAGATATTTTTGTCCGTTGCTCCCGGAGGCATGGGCAGCTATTCGAGAACGCATCGACTGAACAGTCCGCAATGCCGAGATATCCCGTTCAACGTGAGGATATGAATAGTGTTTGAGAGTATTCCAACTTAGAGATGCCTCCTTTTTCATCTTTGGCTTCTGGGCACTGCTTGACAATGCATTTCTCATTGAGAAAGCTCGACCAATACTACAGCAAGGGATTGAGTAACTGCTGTTTGAATTCTACTTTGCTCCATTGAGCTTGGAACTCGCTGAGCCTGTCGTCTGCAGCATCTTGTTTGTCGGCTCGGTGTAGTCATGACCCAGATTGCTCCCATTCCTTCCTGAAGCTCAGAGTACTTATGCTTAAATGAGAGGCACAATTAGACGTCATCGTCAACTCTGTGCATTATTACAGAAAGCACTGAAGCATAATTTGGCCTGCTCATACTATACAAATTGGGGAAATATTATGGTTATTAACCTTAATGTTGCCAATGACTTGATGGGATACGACGACCAATATCCCGCTGAGACAGAAACAAAACTAACGTCGTCTATCATATCCACTCGCACTTCTGCGCACATTGAAGAGACGAAGTGAGCTAAACGCCATACAAATCTGAACCATCATAATAGTTGCAGAAACATCTTTCTCAAAATAGACAGGTGTAAAGGCGGAAGTGGTCTGTCAAGTTCATTGTACAAGTGTATAGTTGAGTGCCATCCTCATCTTCTACCAATAGATAAACTCTGGATATTCTTGCTCACCTAAACGGCCAAATCCTACATTTTTCTCGTGGTGGCGGTGGCAAAACTACATTTTACAAACAAGCGGGAATGATTCTCAAAATTTTGAGAAATTGATGGACATACATCCGCTGGATATACGTCCTAAATTATCATCTATCTCTTGCAGTGATAAACTATTCAACGTATCAGTGCAGCACACGCTGTACATACACAGTGAGAATCAGTGAACAATACGAGATCCAATTGCTGGGTGAGCAGCCTGATAACGACGCATGTAATTGGAGTGCCGGATTTCTCACCCTTCCTCATCAATAAATCGCTCTTTCACCAATTCTTTAGGAGCCATCATCACTAACCATATGAAGTCATTCAGCTGTTGGGAAACATGGTTCAAATGGGTGGTTATAGAACATTATTTTCGTATCACGTTGATTGCCCGATGGCTGTGTTTCGGGGGAGCCTGTTGGGTGGAGTAGTATTCGCCATACTTTCAGGTGGGCTATGATCGTGCTCTACTGCCACCGTATGGTATTGATTCCCTTGTTGCCGTTTCTGCCACTCCAGTAAAGGTCTACCTGGTCTTCTTAAAAGGTGTGTGTCGCACCTTCAACTCCACACATAGCCTTTTATCCGTAATAAGTTAGGAAGGTAACTGAATAAACCGGTGCTTCTATAGCTGTGATGTCGCTGCGTTGATCCGGTGGTGGTGAAATATAAAATATTTACCCGCCTGATCATCAGTGAGTGCCGCAGGTATAGTTGTGTCCTGCTTTGTAGTGTTTCCCGCCGTACAAGTTCCTGGCGTTTTCCACCACCAGCATGGTAATACGAGTGCTGTCTAACACGGTATAGCTGTTGGGGACCTAAGGTCCTGTCTTGTGGGGTGGAGCACCATATCAAGGATAACCAACACAGCTGAATCGCTCTGAGATAGTGGGTTGATGTGCCAAAAATACCAGCTAGGTTACCTAGGTTTTTGCAGGTAAAGTATAGTAATCTGCAATGCTGGTAAGACTCGAGGCTTGGTGGCAGTGGTGGTCTATTCCTGATGGTGATGATATTGGCTAGGGGTGAGGGAGATCTGTGGTGAGTGTTGTGGGATCAGCGGTGCGGGCCGATAGAGTATTTTTATTTGCACACCATTATAAGTACACTACCGGCCTGTTTTCCTATGCTTTCGGGAAGATCGTCACCGGCAGTGAGTTCTATTTAAAAAACGCTTGAATAAGCTTCATATAAAATTTCCGATTTGATCTTGCCAAAGGTTCATCAGGGAGACGGAATTCTTCAGATAGCGCAACAAACCATCCGGCACAACCTCATGAAAATTTCTTTGCTTGATACTGAGTGGTTCGACGGGCTTCACAATTTTCGGTGATAAATCGCTAACTTTCACCATCTTGGTGTACTTTTAAAACTGGTTTTCCATCTTCCTTTGAGAGAAATCCCATGCATCATAACTACATACTTTATCTTTTCACGTGCTCAGGCTGCGCCAGAAAACAGCATATCTACCTCCATGGAAACCCATCTCGCTCATCTGCCAACTGTCATATGCAACAGTCTTGGCGATCTCTACCATTACCAAGGCTTGTCCTCAAATCATTTCTTTTCTTGTTTGAGCAGCTCAAAGTAGCTTCGCTGATGCATCATCCAGAACTCATTTGCCATTCATCTTAGCGTCAATCTGTCTATCCACAAGAAACTCTACAAAGCTTAACCCAGTATATCGTGCATTTTCCCACGAAACACGCCTCAAATTAACTGCATCATTGCTGGCAGATTCGCTAATCCCACAAACACCTTTCTTATCCTCACACCATCTAAACATCAAGCGCCCCACCTACTCTCCACCTCCCAAACTTCCTCCCGTTCTTCCAGTTCGGCATAGGTATTCGTCCATTCCTCGAAGTCCCCGGCGCTTGCCGATTTTTCCGTTGAGGACTGCGCGTTTAACTGCGTTTGTAGCCGCCACAGCCAGATCCGCGTGACTTAGCCCGTCCGCTGCCGCCACGATAGACTCCCACGAAGCTTTCATTGGGGTAAGCATACCGCAAGCCGGTTTTCAATCACCGATTCGAATCTCATCCCCACTGGGCAGTTCAAACTGATGACTTGATCGAAATCTGCGAAGCGTTGCGTACCCAAACGATTGTGGGTGATTTTTGTTGCCCACAATGATGAGATTGTTAAAGTAATCGTCTTCCACGAATTGCAGAAGCAGGTTGATTGCCTGCCGTGCCTCGCCACCATCATCAGCGTGATCGCATCAACCTCGTTGAACAGGTAAAAACTCCCTAGTCTCCTGGGATATATCAATAATGCTGCGTAGTTTTGTCGCGGCATCCCCCTATAGGCATATCCAAGCCGAGCAGATGAGCGGCAAATTGAGCTCAACGCGAGTGCCTTTGGCGGCCAGCGTTTTCCAGTGCCGGAAGGGCGCAAATAGTAACTGTTGCACTGGTCGTAGGTTATAAAGCATCGAGTTTGTCCCGTTGGCGTTGCTTTCACCACCACGTTGTGCAGCTGCTTTTGGTTATCCGGGCGACAGTGTCATGCTGTTGAACTCCGAACATCGGGTGTAGCTGATTGTGCGAGACCCAGCTCGCCCTCGCGTTTTAATCGTCGCCAGCTGCGCTTCGTGATGAGTTTTTCGACGCAGTTCTGTCACCAAATCATGCGTTGCGCAAACTGGGTATGCCCTAGACGTGCAGCTTTTGCAGCTATTTGCATTGCTATGGCGTAGAACTTCTTGTCGTCCCCATCAGCATGGCTCCGGACCAGTTCTATTATGTCATCGTTTGCCGACACTGTCTCACCCATCCGCCTTAGTCGTGAAGCGCTCAAACATCCGTGTAGGATTCTTATAATACCGCCTTACGCTAGAAAATGCCTGCTCAAGCTTTACGACGCATCGTTGCCCCGCTGGTACGGGGCAACGATTATGAAGTTGGTAGATTCTTTATGGATTCCAGTAACGGACGGACTTTAGAACAGTAATACATCATGGTCGAAATTTTTGGGATGTATATTTAGCGCATTACAGATTGCCTCTGATGAAACACCTAATTCATTCAGCAAAACAAGATATGTTACTAAATGTGCGGATACCGCAACAGCATTGCAATCTGATATTGATAGAGTTCCGACATAACGCTTTATTACATCCGAGATAGTATTATTGTTTCGTCCGTCTTGAGGCCCACCATGTGCCGCTCGGTGACGAACATTTGCCGCAAGCTCTGCCCATATCTTAAGATCATCGTCAAACTTAATTTGATTCCGAATCTTCTGCGGCAAGAGAGAATACAAATCCTCTAATCTATCTTTCAAGTGTGTACGTTCATCTTTGTCAAGGCACAGTTTATGGAAACCTTCTGCTGCCGCGAAACTTTGGCTTATGTATTCTTCCATATAGTTGGGAATATAACCACAAAAGACCGGATCAAAAATAACCCAAGGATCAAAAGCTCCATCCTTACTCGTTAAACGCTCTCTTTCTTTCAGAAAATTCTCAAGCGAAATATCATTGAGAGTGAAAACCACATCTAGCTGTTCATGATGTTCATTTGGTCTTGCAACTTCACCCAAATTCACCAGTAAACTTCCATGTTCATTATCATGTTGCTGTAGTTGAATAGTTGGCCACTCCACAAGGTTGGAAACGTAGCAAGTCGCATCAAACTCATATATTGGCACAAACTTATCAATTAAATCTGAAGCAGTCCTACTAAATCTTTTGCTCTTCCGTATTCTTTCGAATATAATGCTGACACTTGCTTTACTAGAGATCGTAAGCGTTAAACGTGACGCTGGCGTTTTCACTATCGAGTTAAGGTTGAGCCAAGGAGTATCTTTCAGTAGTTCACGCCTCCATGGACGAGTCGTTGATAAGTTTATGGAATAGTGCGCATCTTCTGTGCTTTCCTCAAATATTCCTCGGTTGGAAGCCACCTGTAACAAGTAACATGTAAGGCATTAAAGATGTTCCATTTTCCGGCTTTTTCTCCTGGTCGCTCTACCTCCTCCATTGACACCACTTTGGCTGCTAAAATTTGGCATTCATTGACTAAATAATACAATTCATCAATGTAAAAAGTAGCTTTGTGAAGATCTTTTCTTCAGGCAGAATATGATCATCTCATATACTTGCATTGAATGCCAATGCTCTTCCTTAGTTCTTACCGATGAAAGGCCAACCGAATAATTGCCTCTTTGAGCATCCCAAATCGAATACTTTTTACCTTCCTTCGTTTCAAGAAATATCACCGGAATAGATGAGATCTCCTCAGCAAGTGTGATAATACCAAAATCGGCATTACTCGTTCCTTCTAATGAGGTAAACCTACGCATTTGGTCCGCAGGGACATCTTTATCGGAAAACCCGGGGCATAATCCACCCATTAATTCGATCTCAGCCCCCTTGGCTGGATCCCATTCCAAAACACCTGGCACCCATTTTTCTGGATTATCTTTATCTTCTGGAAGGAAAAACCACCCTCAAGACCTCATGATGTCTCATATATTCATACTATAAATTCCTCCATTCACTTATGCGAATTGTTTTTCCAATTTCATCAGTAAGCGCAGGGCGCCCACACACCCGCACAATCACCAGCGCGCAGGCACCCTACTTTTATTTGAGCCAAGACCGGGGCCGCAGCTGGCACCCCTGACCCTATTCACTGCAACTCTCCTACCCCTAGCTACTACCCTCTCAAACCCGTAGTACCCAAATTTGAGTGTTTGGGAGTTTTCGCTGATGATGCGTTTTTCGGTTTCGGTGAATCCTTTTGGGCTTGGTGGCGTGGATGTTCATGGTGATTTCAAGGTCGGCCCCGCTGTCGGCCAGCCGGTCGATGACTCTTCGATGATGTTGTTGACCATGCGCACGTACCGGTCAGAGTTGATGACGACGGATCCGGTGTAATGGGTATCCGGTAGCTCCACGACCGTCGGGCCACCAGAAAGCCCACCAGAACCAATGGATGCGTCTGGTGATGGTCGTGTCCCAACAGTAGATGGTTCACCATGGTAAGACGCCGTAAGCATGTCCCTGGCTGATAGGGTCACCCCGCAATACCACTTGGTCTCCCTGTCCCCCAGCTTGGCCTTTCCCTGCTCCACAGCAGCCCGCCGTGCCGCCAGTTCCGCTTCAGCCGCTTCGGCGTCAGCCTGTGCCTTGGCCACTTCCCACTTGACCACAAGCGTGTTGTCGCTAATGACTGGTGCGGTGGCGGCGCTGGATGGCGGCAGGATGAGCCCCTGATACGGGCCACTCCTCCCCGGCAGCCCCAGCACCCAGACCACTCCGCGCACCCAGGCCGCCCAGACCCTGTCCGAAATCTCCGCTGTCCTTCCCCGTGGCCAGCGCGAACTGTTCCCCTGGCATGAGCATGACGTCGATGACCGACCGGAGGGCGTCGTCAAGCACGGTTCGGGAGGCCAGGCGGGGCATGTAGGCGTATTGGGTGAAGTATCCCTGCAGGTCGCCCACGGTCATGTCGTCCACGATCCCATAGCGCACCCAATTCGCTGTGCAGGGTCATGCCCAGCATGGTGGGGGCGAGTTCGGTAATCAGCTGACCGTCGCGTTTGATCTTGGTGAACACGCGCTCGGTGAGTGTTTTGCCGTCGGAGTCGGAGGTTTTTCGGCGCCAGTTCGAGGGCCGGTGGGATCTAATTTGTCGGGGTAGACCATCCACATGTAGGTGCTGCGAATGTTGCTGTTAATGGTGTCGTTGAGTCGCTTCACCCAGCTGTCGGCCTGGTCTGCTTTGCTGCTTGGACAGGTTGAGTTGTTCTGCACTGTCTTTGCACCATTTTCCACCCCAGGTAGTTGCGTGGTGGTGTTTTCGAGGCGTTCCAGCTCGTCGGAGTCGGCGACCAGGAAGACCAGCGTGTTGCAGGTGGGTTCGCTGTGCCGCACCTTTAGATTCCACCGCGGCGCGAATCCACTTGACTCACCTCGGATTCCACCCCGTCTTTCTTGCGACGCCGCAGCCGGGGGTGCACGATCACGAGCCGAACAGCATCCATGTCGGGAATGTCGGCGGCTGTGTCGGGCGCGATGTGGATGTGCTGAAGAAGCCCCGACCTTTGCCCTCCGCGGCCTTCAGCCGGCGGATGATTTCATTCCATGCGGTGTCCGGGTCTTCCCGCAGCTGTTCCGCATGGTCGCGTGCGGCTTTCGCCACCGACGGTTGGGTGTCGAACCAGTACAGGCCCTGTTCTTCGTAGAAGTAGGTGGAGCGTTGGGAAATCTGTCTCGACCGCGGTGCCGAAGTTGCCAAGCGGGTCGCCGGGGATTGCGGTGCCCAGCCACAAGTATTGCTTGTCCAGGCCTTTGTGGGAGGTTTTGCTGCGCGGGGCCGCCCCGATGAAGATGGTGCGGGCGATGCGTTGCGTGATCGACCGTTCCCCGAGCGTGGGGCGGTCCGCGTCGATACTGCGCGGTGGAGCCGACACCGTCAATGTCGGAGTCGATGATGGGTTTCCACTGGTCTTCCAGGTATTGGGTGAGATCGGTGTTCACCCTGGTGGCGGACAGCGGCACATTGCCGGGTAGGATCAGCGGCGCCGCATCGTTGTTGTTGACCCAGAGTTCGTGCACGATGGAGGACACGAGTTTGAGCACGCCGCGGGTGCGTTGGAATCGCTCCAGGGTGGACCAGTCCTCATAGAGCCGATCCAGCAGTTCGGGGTGTAGCGGGTAGGAGGCCCGAAACGCGGTGTTCGTAGTCGTTGGTGGTGGCCACGTCCTGCGGGAACGAGGGGGCATTATTGCGGTACATGGTGACGAATTGGCGGGCCACCACCGCGATGTCGGCGAGACCTTGCGCGTCGGGTTCCTTGAAGAGTCGCCGGCGCACGATTCTCGAAGGATTCGTCCCGGCTTGAGGGTCGCCACTGGTCGGCGACACGCCGGATCACGTTCTGGAGTCGTTCTGAGGGCGAGCCGCCCATTGGTGCCACCGACCTCGATGTCGGTACCACGCCCGTCTTCTCCCACCGTCGGAAGCCGGGATGGACACCACCAGCATCGCCCCGGGGATGCCCCCGCACAGTCTCCGTTAATGATTGCGCGAAAGTGAATTGAGTGTCGAACGAGCCCGCGGGCAGTTCCTTGTCGGTGACGAGTTGGCGCGCATACGCCACCCATTCGTCGATGAGGATGAGGACCGGACCGTGGGCACTCAATGAGTGTGTGCAATGCTTCGCCAGGGTTGGTGCGCGGACCCTGTCCGCACCGGCAACAATGTTGTAGGCCTCCCTGCCGCCCAACTGCCACGCGAGCTCACCCCACAGCGTGTCTCACCTCAGTGCTGTCTTCCTTGATGCTTGGCGACCCCTGCCTGCAAATACGTTCCCACCAGGTGACGCGCTGCACCCCAAGTCATCCAGCCGCGGGTTACCAGCATCTTGATCAGATCCTGTATTTCCTGCGGAAAAATCGTCCTTCTAGTCACCACTGAACAGGTGGTAAAGGGCCAGCATGGAGTGGCTCTTTGCCGCCGCCGAAGTTGGTTTGCAGGTTCACCACCGGGCTGGCGTTGGCGTCCCCGCTGAGGCGTCGCAAAGCGCGGTGAGCAGGTCCCGCAACCCCTCGGTCGGTAGGTGCGGCTGAAAAAACTCAATCGGGTCGCCGTATTCGCTACTCGCCTGCCCCTTGCTCACGTCGTGGAGGTCAGCGGCGAACTCGGACGCGTGAAAGTCGCCGCGCGCCACATCGTCGTGCGGGTGAATGATTTCCGCCACGGCTTCAGCCCCTTACTTGCGCTTATCGACGCCGGGTTCGTGGGCTTTGACCGCTTCCGAGTCCGGTCTCGTACACCGTGCGCTGCAGGTCTTCGCGAGTTTACGCACGTCATTGCGGAATCCATCGAGTTAACCGCCCGCAACAGGCGTTCGATCGTGTCCAGGGCACGGCCTGTATCATCAGAGTTGAAAGCGGCACCGTGCGCCCACTCGTTTCGGGTATCCCGCAGTTCCGACGCTAAACTTTGCTGCCCGCGGGACAGTTCCCCGCTGAACTCCCGACCGTACTCGGTGATCGCCCGCAGCTGCACCTGCGGGTCAGTTTCTTTCCAGCCTCGCGGCGCTCCCTGACCGTAACGCTGCGCATCCTGGGCGGACATCCGTTCCGGCCAGTCACTGGTGTGAAAAATACCTGGTCATCACCTCGTCCACAAGGTCATGCAGCCCCTCCTGGAGCAGGTCGAATGCTCTTGTGATGCGTTCCCGGTTATTGAGTGCCGCGATTCATTGCGTCCCTATTTTCTTTGCCGATGGGAAGGGTTTCTTGGTGGGCTGGATGCGCCACAATCTGACGAGCCTGCCTCGTTGAGGTCACCCCAGGAACTCACCAGACCGTTGAACAGGATAGCGTCGTCGGTGTCTTTGTTTTTCTCCGCCTCGTGGAACAGCAGGAAGCCGAGTTCCTCTCACCGCGTCCAGGCTCACCTTCTCCCCACCCCGCAGGAGTTCCGCAACCTGTCCACACCGTCTTTCGCCAGCACCGCAGCCAGCCGCACGGTTGCCTCCCACACGCTCACGTGTTCATCCGCGGCGGGATCCCACTCATCGTTCAATTGGGTTGGCGACAGCAGCCGGGCCTTACCACCCTTGGCTTCGAAAATGCCGCCGCGTTGCAGCTCAGCGAGGGAGGTGTCGGAGCTGCGGGCCAGCTGGTCAGCGATGCCGGAGCTGTCGGCCTCCCACCCGTATTGGCGGTACCAGCGCACAGCGAACCGGGGTGTCCGAATCCAGGTCGGATTCCTGTTCCCCAACACCTCGTCGAGGGTGGCGTTGATGAGTTGCACGCATCCCTCGACACTCATGTCCGACCCGATCGGCTTCCCGCACTCTCGGCGTACTGGAGAACACGAAATCCCTGGCCCAATGGCCGCTTGGGCCAAATCCACGAGCAATAGCGCCCGCATGAGGGTGCGCAATGCTTCGGGGAGCTCGGATTTGAGGGCTGCGACGAAGGCCCGGCGCGCCACGGCCCGCGCATCGGCAGGTCGGGGCCGGCAGGCCAGAAGGATGGAGGACGCGAGGGCGTTGGTGCCATGGGAGAGCATGCGGTTTTTGAGTTCGCTACGCATGGGCCAGGTGGCGGTGATCTCCCACCCGGATTGATGAGCCCGTCTAACAGGGTATGCCAGCTGCAGATGAGGTGCCGTCTTTACCGCGATCTTGTTGCTATAGGCGTAGTACACGGTCATGGGCACGTATCAGCTGGTATCGTCTTCCCGGATACGGTGGAACACGGAGTTAAAGCCTTTCGATGAAGAATTTTTCCGCACCTTGTTTACCATCATGCCGGTAAGGGTTAGCCACCAACTCATCGGCCTTTGGGAGGAGCAGTGGTTCCCACCACTGAGGGATGAATCGTTCGCAATGATTTCCGCAACCACAGTAGAAGAAATCAGACAGATCCGAGTACCCGATATTGTCGTAATAAGGCGGATCAGTGGACACAACCAAACCGGCATAATCGCGCGACATGGCGCTAATTTGCACTATTCACTTTTGCTGCAGCAGGCGTATGAGCAATGGCACGTGAAATATACTGCAACTGACTTTTGTAATCCGCCTGTAGAATGAGACAAAAACGATTAGCCTCTGCATAATCCCACACCATAGGCAAAGCCTGCCTACCAAAAGTATTCCGCACCTTGGGATTTGATGAATCCCAACTAGCTAATGATGATGACCGATCTGTTGTGCGGCTCACCGCCAACCCCAAATACGTCGCTACTGCATCAGCGTACAGCTTCGGCTCCCCACACCACCATCTTCCAATCGTTCACCTGCCGGAACACCTGCGGTTAACGCATCTTCAAGAACCCTGCTACGCACCTCGGAAACCAGGTCACTCAGGGTAGAGAGGCTACAAGTTGGCGGTTAGTAAAAAGAGATCCACCCATTGTTCAAAACCATAAGCCTGAACCCGGAAACCGAGAGCTTTCTCGGGCAATTCAGATACCGGGAGATCATCAGGCCTAGGAACTTGAGCCACAGATGTATGCTTCTCGTTAGGCGATACGTACACACGCCCTTTACCACCATCGGCAACAACAGCTATGAGGTGGGCACCCATACGCCCGGCTCGGGACTCGGCACGAATAGTAGCTCAGATCAATGGGTGTTCCATCCGTAATCGACACCGCCCTCTACGGTTGACGGTTCCGTCAGCATCGCCCTTCGGCCCATCCGCATTATGCGCTGTACTTCGTACCGCACTTGTCCGTCCACAACGGTGGCCTTCACCCAGGCTTCCTTGCCCTTCCTCTTACTCAACTCACCAAGACCGAACCAACGGTGTTTCGATCTGGATTAGCAGGGTTGGGGCTGATGACGGTTCGGGCCCAAATCCAGGCGATCACGGTGTGCTCGGTGCCACTGGGGGCCGTGACCTTCGGGTATAGGTGGTCGATACGTCTCTCTGCTTCGTCCCGCAGCCACTGACCATAGTGTTGCACATCGGCAGCCAGCCCTCGGCGCGGAGCCATGATGATTGTTCCTCCGCAACCCTGGGAAACACCGGTGACCAGCCAGCGAATTTCGGAGGAATCTCAATGAGCGCCTTATTAATCAGTACTGCTAGCGGGTTGAGGTCGCTGGCGTGTGACCCAATCCCCAGGCGTTGGGCCTCTAGTGGAATCGAGCCGCCACCCGCAAACGGGTCTACAACCGCGGGCAATTTCCCGTCATTGCTTTTTGTGCATCTCTTCCTGGGCCTGCTCCAGGAGTTTCTCATCATTACTGTTTCTCCCAAATGATAAGTTTTTCCATAAGAGGCATGCAGGCGGGCACGTTCTTTATCCTGATTCCACTGTGGAAATTCCTCCGGCCGCGACGCCGGGTCGTCGACAAGCTGGGCGAAAAAGCACGGCCCGGACGGTTGCGAGCGGACGCCGAGCCCAATATAAAATGCAGCGTAGAAGGGTGACCGTGGCGGATGGATTTCGCGCGCGGATGCCGCATTAATGGCTTCTGAGCGGTAGTGACGTCTCGATCAGTTTCTTCTTCACGGTGGTCATGTCGGTCTCTCCTTAGGGATCATCAGGTAGCTGAACAATAACTATACTGGTGCGCCACCCTGGCCCCAATAGTGGACCACTTCTCATTGCGGGAATGCGTGCTCATGGACGCCTCCATGTCATCGAACGCATGCGTGACATAGCGCACCTCATCAAACTCTGGCCCATCGGGGTGCACGGATACCAACACCAGGCGGTGGGTGTCCTTATGGTGGGCGAAATTAATCTCCGAATTGGTGATCGTAAACGTGTTCGATCTCTGCGATGCGGCCCCTGACTCCAGGTAGTACCGGTGGGCGCGGGTCGGCAGGGTCGGTAGAGCGAATGTCGAAGCCGGGACTATTGCGCGGCATTTCTCCGGCACCCGACCCAGGGCCCGCCTGGCGGCAAGGGCGGCTTCCACAGCCCGGCGCTCCACCTCCTGGGTTTCCTTAGCAAACGTTGCCGCCTGCTTCTTCGCGTTGGGCGCCGAGTGCGCGTCAATGAGATGGCCGGGAATGACCAGGGCCACGCCGCGAATCAAGGGTGTTCCGGCATTCAACCATGACGCCTGCTCTTTCGCGTTTCCGCAGTTCAGCTGCTGCTCTAGGTCAGTGACCTTGGCCGCTCGCGTCCTTGAGCCGAGGCGCTGGTCTACGTGCCTGTTTCTGCTCTGGTGCCGCAGCTGGCTAATCATTCGTTCCCACACCACTCGGTGGTCAACCGGTTTTTACTCTGGTCCCAAACCCGCTGGGTTTCGTACGGCATGCCGTTGCCCAGTTCGTCCATGCGTGGCTGGGCTGCCCCTTCCGGGATCGCCCACAATTTTCACGGTTCTACCATGGTCTTTGCGCAGCCAGGATCGGAGCATGGATCGCGCATGATGTTCTGAATGATAACGCGTTCTTCCTCCTTGGGGTGTCGGTAGTCGAGGAACGGCGGCGTCGTGGTCACGGTAATGCCACCATCATCTGGGACATTCACATTGGTGTCGGTGTCTCTGGGGAGACCAGCAGGTAGTCGAAATGGTGGTAGAGCGTGTTCGTCCCCACTCTGCGTGGTGATGCGCTGCTCCACAATGTAGAGCAGCGCCGGGAGTGGTGAGTTGTTTACTGCTCGGTCCACGAAAATGGTGCCCTGGGCCAGAGTTCCGCTCAGGTCTTTGAGTAGTCTGGTCCAACACCGCATCGAGCAGCGGGTGACCCGGCGCGATGAGGGCGGCATCGTGGTGGGTGCCGGCGGGTGCATGTAGTCGACGTCGAAGGTGACGCACTCTCGTACTGGCTGGCATGGGGTGGCGTTGGTGCGTCGAGCAATGTCACGAAGCAGCGGCGGCACGTACGTGACCTTGTAGCAACCGGATTCTCGTTTATCAATCAATCCGTGCAAACGTTTGAATGCGGGGATAAAGAAGGAGCGGATGAATCCGGGTTGCAGTTTGCGTCTCTTCGGCGTCCCGCATGGTGTTTTCGCACTTGGTCGAGTTCGCGGCTGCTGAATATGTCTCGCTGAGGGCGCGTTTGGCGTGGAGTTCGTGAAGCCTTGGAGACGCTGGCGTCGATGACTTTGTCGAGCTGCCGCTTGATTTCTGGTCTGTCGCCGCAGCGAAGAGCCTCTGATAAGCAGGTCTTTGAGGGGCGGCCGTCGAAGGAGTCCGTGTCACCCAGCACGTTAAATAGGTTGCCGTTGTAGGCTTCGGACATGACCTTGACTTTTTCGAGCAGTCGGTTAAACACGTCGCCTTCGCGGGTGTTGCGGGCAAAACCAAGTTCCAGAGGTGGCAGACCCTCACGCTGACCAATCACGGTGAATGCGGGCTGTAAATCTTTGTTCGATGCGATTGGGATTCCAGGGCAGGCTCATAGTTAACCATGAGGTGGGCACGTTGTAGATTGAGCCTCGCCGGCGGCGCTCGGTAGCAAAGCAGCACGAGGGTACGAGGTCATGCGCGAATTGTTCGCGGATGGCCTGGCGAAGATGCCGCGGCGTGCCACCATGAATGGTGACAACAGCGTCGGTGCTGCCCAGTTGGGTGCTGATTTTATCCTCCAGGTAGGTGAGGGTATCGCGGTGTTCGGTGAAGATACCGATCTTGCGGTTTTCCCATTCGTGCCGGTCAGCACCTTGCTTTCCAGGATTTGCGCAGCTCCCACCCATTTCCGATCCTCGTCCTGGTTGCGCACCCGCCGGGCCGCCGTCACGAGCCCGTCCAGCACGGTGATTTCGTGCGTGAGCTGCGCCTGGTCTTGGGCCGCGGTCGCGCGATCCACAACCTCGTCGACCTGATGTTCCAGCTCCGCCCAATTGGTTTTCTGACACGGCGCTGTCGTAGCTGCATTGGGGGCGTCGTATCTCTCTGGCTTCGTCGCAGTTTTGCTTTACGACGCTCTAACGACCGCAAAATCGCCTCCGGGGACGACGCCAACCTCCGTTGCAACACCATCAACGCGAACCTCACATTGTTGTGCGCTTCCCATCCTGAATGGCGTCAGCCTTGCCCCATTTCATCGCGCACGTAGTCGGACACCTGCTCGTACAGGTCTGCGCCGGCACGGCCTCAGCCTGTAGGGAACGGTGTAGGCCCGCCGCTCGGGGAAACAAAGGTCGGCCATCCAGCGTGAGCAGGTCTTCTTTCACCATGCGGCGCATGAGCCCCTTTGGTATCCGTCCGGCGAATGCCCTGCCGGTATTGGCCCTTTCGAATCGGTCTCTGTCCAGCAGGGACATGAACGATTGAAGTCTCCTCCTTCCCGGAGTGGGGGGTGGCGGTCATGAGCAGAAAGTTATGGAGGTTTCCGACAGTAACTGCCCCAGCTTGAACTCGTTTGGTGGCGTTGATTTCCCGGCCCACAGGGAATAGTGGCGGCCATGCGTGGTGCGCCCTCATCCACGATGGCGACATCCCACTTTCACCTGCTCCAGCAACCGCATGAGACGATCATTGCGCGCAATTTGGTCCATGCGCACGATGAGGTAGGGATGCGCTTCAAAGGGGTTTTTGCCGGTGGAATCGTCACTGGTGGCATTGAAAACCCCGAAGTGAGGTCGAATTTTGGGCGAGCTCATCCCGCCACCGCTCCACCAGGCCACCAGGCACCACATCGATGGCGCGCTCACAACTGGAGCGCAGAATAAGTTCCTTCAGATACAGGCCGGCCATAATGGTTTTTCCCGCGCCGGGGTCGTCGGCAAGCAAAAACCGCAGGGGAACCCTAGGCAGCAGTTCCTCATACACAGCCCGAATCTGGTGCGGCAGCGGGTCGACGTCGGAACTGTTAACGGCAACCATGGGATCGTGACGGGCCGCATAGGTGATGCGCAGTGCCTCGGCGACGAGCCGGAAATCGTCGGCGTTACCGTCGAAAGCAGGTATATCGCCCGATTCGGTAACGATTTCCACCCTGGCGAGACGATCCGGGGTGAGGATAACCGGCGAGTAATGCCCAGCCTCATCACAGTAAATTACCTCGGCGGTAACATCATCGAGTCTATCCACATGTTTGATAGTGACCGTCTGGTTTGAACAATGCCACGGACCTGCTGGCCATCGCGTAGCTGGTCAAGGGTGAGCGGCGGATTATTCTTATTCATCAACCTAGTGTACTCACCAGAGACTTCAGATATCACCCTTCCGACAACAGACATGCAAAAATTGATCTGACTCAGCCATTTCATTGCTGTAGAATAGGTATATGGAGAGTGTATTCTTCTGAAAAGATGATGGTCGGCAGCGTGTCTGAGTCCGCGTAAGGGCAGGTGGGTTTTGGGCTGCCATCATCAGTATAGGACCGTAGACCGTCATAGCCATCCTCTTAGGAAGCCAATAAAACCATGACCTCACGCACAACACATAACAACCCACTGTATCAACACAAGCAAGGCATCATAAACAACCTGAAGCTCTTTCTTCTGTGGACTGGTGGTAGCATCCCAGCGGTTTCTGGGATTCATATTCGGACTTGGCTCAGGACTTGATGGCTGGCTGGGATTATTTTTCATCATGACTATCCCCTATATGCTCGTCATTATCATCATTCAGAGCACAATAATGACCTGCTTCCTCTCCTACCTCAAGAAACGCAATCCTGATCGAATGCCACGGCTTTACCGTCTTTCCTGGTACCTATTTGCCGTTGTCGCCAATGCTGTGTGGGCTCCCAGCGATTTTGGCGACCAGGACATGATATGGCACCCTCGCTTATGGAAGATTCTCCTGCATAGTATTTTTGTTATCGGTTTCATTGCCATTGTGTTGTGGGGAATCATAGCCGTCATGGCCTTAAACAGTCGCTCTGCCATGAAGTTCTTTATCATCTGGCTGAGCATTAGCACTGTAGTGTGTGGCGTCATCCTCTTTGTCACGAAAACTATACCTCTGATAATACCGCCAATCTATATCCTCGTCATGTTGCAAAGCGTGATTGTTACCGTTTGCTACTCCAAGGCCCTGCACCATAGTCACGAGAAATAGGCGACGACTCATATAGTTCTAGTAGCGTTTTTCTTTTAACAGTCACCCATTGATAAGCACGATCGCAACCCCTCGATCTCAGCCCATCAAACACACAACTATCCCCTGCTCATCAGTGGCTTCTGCACTTTACAAACATAGTAAACAAGCAAGAACAGTCATGGATGATACGCACTATTCATTCGCGCTTTGAGTCCCCTGCCACGCTAAATAATCGTGGTGGAGACCAAGCCACAACCCCGCAGACATACCTAAAGCTCAGCCCAATCTTGGTCGCTACTGCTCTGTCAGGGGCTTCACCCGACATAATCCCAGACACAAGCTCCATCGACAACCCCGTAAAACGAGCAAATTCTTCTGCTAACCAGCCACGGGCTGCAAGTTCCTCTGCCAAAAATTCCCCAACCGGAAACAGTTCTGCCACCATAGATTCCCCCTTAGCTATCAATTACAATCAGCAAATATATTCGAACACTACCAGAACTAAATAATCCTCGATTATCTGCTATAATACTAACGAAATATCAAATCAAATTAACATTAGAGATTACCATGGATCCTCTACTTACATGCTTCAGGAACCGCTGCAGCAAAAAGCAACAACATCAGAAATTTACTCTAAAGTAAAAGTAGTCAAAGCAAACAATAACAAGGACGAAGTGATTGGAGAGCTGATCATGATAATTAATGAATTAATTGAATCTCGTGGAACCCTCCTTCTCATAGCGCAAGGCTTAAAAAGAAAAACTTATTGCACAACAGATTAGCAACGATGACATAAATTACATCGTCAATACCATTATTCCGTACGTTAGATCTTGCAGCTAGGAGGAAGAAGGAGATGAGACGTCAAAATCAAAAAGAAACAATAAAGCAAATCAAGCCATCCCTATCAACAGACACCTTTTAAAAAGTTCTACAAAACTTTAGGATTTAACTATCGACAAGCCATCGGCGAACCATTAACACAGATAGTGTGGGATTTGATACTCTCAAAAATGAGGTCGGATAATCGAGAATCCTGAGTTAAAAATACTTCAAAATCAGGGCCACAACACTTATCTGGCAATTGGGGGAAAAAGACGATTATTCTGACAGGCTAGATACAGGAAGCTTACAAAACATTCCATGATTAAACATGCCGATCACAACTGGCGGTGTTACGATCACCGTGTTTAAAAGGAAATGTCATCAATTTATTCAACCATTATAAGTAGTTTTCCTCCCGTGGCTGATACTTCCGCAACGCCGCCGTGGCACATCCTGCAAATGAACCTCCCTCGCCACCCGACTACGCAACCGACCCGCCCGTATCTCGCGCAAACACGTCCGAAAAATAGCCCGGCAGCTCCGAACGGGCACGCATACACCACATCGCGCAGCCGAAACATCTCGACCCGCCGCCCAGTCTCCCCAACGGCTCACCCGACAACAAACCATAGTGCACAACCACACCATCGGGTTTAACCGCCCGCGCAACCCTACGACCCATCTCCCCACTCAACACAGTCGAAAGCAACATCAAATTGCTTATCGACGCCCACCGTTCCCTACGTCCGCCCTATCATCACCGTTTCTATGCCCCGCCGTTCCAATAGGGTTTTCGGTGACCAGCAATGGTGATCGTAGCGGCGTCGACAAGCGCAGACTGCACACCATGGCAAAAGCGTTCGACCATGAGGGATGCGGTGAGGGATTAATGTAGGCGAAGCATGCAACGTCGGTGGGGATCGTCGTCGGGAACGGGAATGCACCAGGAATGGTCGATGCATTTGTATTGTTGCCACGCGCCGGGTGAACTGATGGGTAGCACCTCATTGGCCGAGCGCGCTGGTAGGACGCTGGGGCCAATGCGGTCGATGATGCCAACGCCTTCAAAGGCTGGGGACGAGGGGAATGCGGTGCGGATGCGCATGCACCGGAGACCGTCACCGCGTCGGAGGGGTTGAAGAGCTGACCAACATGCGCACCACCACTCCCCGGCGCGGAGCTCCCAGGTTCGGGGATATCACGATCACCACGGTGTCGATAGGCTGGTATTTCAGCAATAGCAGCAAGCATGCATTTAGCTTTAGTGTAGATGGAAGCAATTAACTGAGAAACATATCATTAAGCTTATTCAGTTGCTAGGAAACCCAATTTGGTGTCCTACAATAAGCCTCAATCTCGCTTATCACATTCATGTTCCAAATTATTGTGGCTCAGATGTCTCCTCAGGTGATTCAACTGAAGCATCGATGTCAGCTGCAGGTAATTGCTTCTGTTCTACTGGAACTTGAGTACGTATTTCGATATTAATTCTTTACCCCCGACATTATTGCCTTGCTACCTTCTGAAGCTGGGGTGATCAATAGCTGCCGTTGTGACAGCTGTAATCACTCCTTGCTTAAAAAAACCACTAAATCCATTCTTAGCTTTTTGCCAGAAATGGTTATCTGGTTGCTGTTCTGCCAAGTAATCGATAAGATCCTTTAGATCTTTCATAGCCCCACCAATACGAAATTCAGCACAATATTCCCATTCTTCAAGAACACCACGGATATGGCTAATAACCTTGAACGCATAATTTTTAAAAATGGCTCAGCATCCTCCAATCTTTCCATAACAAGATCCAGGAAATTTTTCTAGGCTTTCCTTACCATTATTATCGGTAAATTCTGGGACATATTTACTAACTGTCCCCTGAAACATATTCAAGAAAAGCATATCAGTATCATTGATTGTATCGTACGAGTTAGCACTCCAACCATCAGGGTATGCGGAAAACCATATTTCGCCACTTAGGAAGGTTTCCTTTGCTGCTGATACATCTTCTCCGTTACTCTCAGCAGTAATAATGAGTTCATTAATATCTTTGAGCAGTTCAATGGCGCGAAGTTGTTGCTCCCATCCACCTTGGCTTCCAAGTTGTCTCGCCTCATCGTTTGAGGTGGTATAAGATTGCTTCCAGTGCAGCGAGAATATCATACAAAGCTTTAGCAGGATTAGTCATAATGCTTAGTTTAGCTGCATTGATCAAATACTCATAAAGGCAAAAATTATATGTTAAAGACTATTAGGATATTGAAGTTTATTCAGAGACTTATTCAACTACTAGGAAAACTCATCTGTACTAGCAAATCGTAGATCAAAAACAACGTACTCCTACCTACTTTTCCCTACTTTTCAGAGAGTAGTCATACATACTGATGCCCGGAAACTAACCTTTATTTCCCCAGCAGCTGAATAAGCTTCATTGGAGACTTTGGCACATCAACAACAGCAACAATAAATCCCCACTAAAGCGGAGGCCGCTTGCTGAGCAAACGGCCTCGGATACTCCTTCAACACATGGTCAATGAGCTACCCCTTTAGGCTACAAGATCCCCATACTTTTTGTAAAAGAGGGTTGACAAATAGTAATAAAAGGTACCAAACCATATCTTCCCCACCACACACGGCCACCCGCCCACCCACCTGTCGTAAAGCGTAAAGCACTGATGCTTATTACACTTTTTGTTGTATGACTTCTGTGCTTTTCGTTGTGTCTGCCGCGCGAATGTGGGAGTTGACCGACGGCACTCGCCACCCGACCGGCTATTGGGCTGAGGAGCTGGCCACGCCGCACCGCATTTTCGGCGAAGCCGGTTGGAGCATTGATATTGCGACCCCGGGTGGTGTCACGCCCACAGCAGAGAGGTTTAGTCTCGAGTATTGCCGGCGGGATGCCCGCTCACCGCAGGCGAATCACCGCTCTATATTGATCGCTATCGCGGCGGATCTCACGCACCCCATTCCGCTGGATCGGGTGGATGAAACCCATTATGATCTGGTGTTTTTACCCGGGTGGCCATGGGGTCATGGTGGATCTGGCTCGATGAAACATCCGGCAGTCTACTTACCCGGCGCCTGCGATCCGGTAAGCCCTTGGCGTTGCTGGGGCATGGTGTGGCGGCAATCCTCGCGGCGAAGAATCCGCACAATCCCCGCGCACCATCGCCGTTCGCCGACTACCAGGTCACGGGAGCATCCACCGTGAGGAGAAGCTGAACCCCTTCGGTAGGAAAAATCCCCTGGTATTTGGAGGATAGGCTGGCGGAAATCGACGTGTACTATCACAAGGCGCGCATCCCGTTTCGACCATTCATTGTGCAGGATCGCCACCTGTACACTGGGCAGAATCCGGCGTCCAGCGAAGCCCTCGCCCACCGCCTGCTCGACGATATCGGCTAACAACATGCCTCCGCCCGGCGACCCCACCAAGCATTCCGAACCCGACACCCCTAATAGTAAGGACACCGTTTATGACCTCGATCTTTCGAACCGCTGCCTCTCAAGCTACGTGGTGGCCCACTGCCGAACCGACTGGCTAGGCCGCCATGGAGGAACAGTTGGGCACCGAAAATATGTTGCCCAGCCAGGGTATTTCAACCCATACCGCACGTGGGCGCGCGGCGGGTGGGGCTCATCATCACCGGGAACGTCATGGTTGATTACCGAGCCGTCACCAATGGCGACGGCATTATCCTCAACGAGGACAGCTCTACTAGAGCCGTTCCAGGAGTGAGCTGCGCGCCCACGCGAATGGCACGACCGACACAAAGGCGTGGATGCAGATTAACCACCCGGGTCGCCAGGTGCCCGCCAGCCTGCCGGGCATTAAGCTCGCACCGTCGGCAATTCCCCGTGAACATGGGTGCTCATTCGAAAATTTTTGCTACCCCAATCGCCATGACGGAAGAGCAGATTGAAGAAGTCATCGGCATGTTTGTGACCACCGCAACCCGGGCGATCGAGAGCGGTTTCGATGGGGTGCAGGTGCATGCGGCGCACGGCTATTTGTTGTCGCAGTTCCTATCCCCGCTGGTGAATCGGCGAACCGACCGGTGGGGCGGCGACTTGAAGAACCGTAGCCGCCTGCTTCGGGAGATCATTACCCGAATCCGGGCGGCCGTGCCGGATAGTGCCGCGGTAGCGGTGAAGCTGAATTCGGCAGATTTTCAGCGCGGTGGTTTTGATGTTGACGATGCCACGGCGGTGGTCCGCATGCTGGGTGACCTGGGTGTGGATCTTGTGGAGGTGTCGGGTGGCACCTACGAAAGCCCCGCCATGCAGGGTATGCAGGGGGTCGCCAAGGATCAACGAACTCTGGATCGGGAGGCGTACTTCCTCACGTTCGCGGAGCAGATCGCCAAGGTTGCCCCCATGCCGATCATGGTGACCGGTGGGATCACCCGGCGCGCCACCGCGGAGCGGGTGTTGGCGACCGAGGTGGATATGGTGGGCATGGGCACGGCGTTGTCGCTGGACCCGGGGCTGCCGAACACGTGGCGGGTTCGGGAGGCTGCGGCCCCAACAATGCCCGTGCCCCGGTTTAAGGATAAGGCTATTCATCTCGTATGCGAGTTTGTGCAGTGCAGCATCAGCTGCACCGGTTGAGTAAGGGAAACGACCGTTCCCGAAGGCCCCGCTGGCCATGGTGCTTGCCACTGCCCTAGATTCGGGATCGGCAAAGTCAGAAGCATTACCGAAAATGGTTGGAAGCAGCTGGGTGGCTGTGATGATTGCGAGCAATCATGATGATGGTGCGGTTTACTACTGTGCTGCGATATCTGGATTTTTGAGCTGGGTTAGGAACCCGACTTGTTCAATATCGCGGCACACACCCCGCGCAACAACGACCCAGCACCCCAAAAGCCAAGCTTAGAACAAATGCTGTTTCACTCGGCGAGCGGAATACCACGTCATCAGCCTAGCTTCATGCTTACTGAGCTAGGGGTTTCGGTGAATGAAGGACGGACAACACCGAGATTGACCGTATACCCAGGCTCAGCCCGCTGCTGAGCTTGACTTTCTCGATCCAGTAGGGATGAGCTGGTCCAGCTACGAACCAAACTCCAGCTCGACTTACCATGGCAGTGCCGATAGGAGACAGCACAAGCAGTGGTACCAGCCCAACCGGTATGAAGCCGATAACCATCCATGGTTGTTCCATGTTGGTGGCGTGTCTCACCTTTGGGCGTCGTCAAGCGGTAACGTGGATGTCGAATTATGAGCGTATCTATTCGGACAAGGACGTATCGTGCTTGAAATCATTATTGCCTTAGCAGCAGCGATTTTTCCTCGGTAACACGCTTGCCCACCGGATCCGCGTCACCCCGGCGATCCTGCTTATTTTTCCTCGGGCTGGCGTTGGCGCTCCTGCCCGCCATGCATGAGCTGCGGGAGGTCGGGCTGCCGTCATATGTGATTTTGGAAATATTCCCTGCCGATCATGCTGTTTTGGGAGGCGCGCAACACCTCGCTGCGGGAGGTACGGAAAAAGTCTCCGCGCGATCATTACCTCCGGTACCGTGCTGGTCATTGTGACGGCATTCGCCATGAGCTGGGAGTTCTCACCCACTTTTTCCATATCGACTGGGGTACCGCGCTGATTATTGGTGCGGCGCTGGCCCCGACGGATGCCACGGCCGTGGCCACGCTCAACGGGAAACCGCCCAAGCGTTCCATCACGGTGCTCAAGGCGGAATCGCTCATCAACGACGGGACCACGCTGGTGGTGTTTGCCCTGGCCATCCAGGTTGCGGGCGGCGCAGATCTGTCGGTGTCGCACGCGGGCGGCATGCTGGCGTTCTCGTTCCTCTGCGGCATTGCGGTGGGGACTGGCCGTGGGTTGGTGGCAAACCGGCTGCGTGCCCGCATCGCCAATCCCATGAATTTTGTGATCTACATGATGACGATTCCGTTTGTCGCTTTCCTCCTCTCGGAATCCATCGAGATTTCCGAGGGAATGAAAGGGCTCCGGCGTGGTGGCGGTGGTGGTTTCCGCGTTCTACCTGACGTATTACGGTGTGGACACCATTAAGCCGCAGAATCGGTTCTATGGGTTGCCCATTTGGGCCCTACATGTCGTACCTCATGAATGGTGCGATTTTCGTGCTGGTCGGCGTGCACCTGCCGGAGGCATGGCAGAACATTAGCGAGGTTGCGCACAATAATACCGCCTATTCGCAGTCACACGCGGCCATCATGGTGGCAGCAATATGGCTGGTCAGCCTGTTTGTGCGATTCCTGTTTATGCGGCCGGCCATGCTGTCGGACATTAAGGCCAGCGCCGAGGAACAGTACCGGGCCGAGCAGGCAAAAGAGCAGCGTCCGCTGCGGAACGGCATGAATTACGCCGGCTGATCCGGGCTGCGATGCGGGACCCCGAGGTGCGGAGCGAGATTTACCACGACCGGGTGGTGAGCACCATGGCTGGCCTGCGCGGTGGCGTGTCCCTGGCGGTGGCGTTGTCGGTGAGCACGTCGGTGCCGAACCGGGACTTTCATTATCTTTCATGGTGGCCGCCGTGGTCATGGTGTCGATGCTGGTGCAGGGCCTGTCCCTGCCAGCGATTATTCGGTGGGCGAAGATTCCCGCCGACGACACCGAGCACCAGGAAACCCTCAACGCGGTGGGTACCATGAATAAGGAGGCCTATGATGCCCTGGAGGATCTTGCCGCCCAGAACGATGTCGGCCCAGAGGCATTGGCGTATGTTCGCTATGAACTGGATTTCCAGCATGATACCGGCATTGAGATCCTGCCGGTTTTTGCAGAATAATCCCGATCTCACCCCTGATGAGTTGCAGGCCATAACGTTGCAGGGGCCAGGTGCGGACTCTCCGGCTGGCGATCATTGGTCACCAGCGTGAGGTGCTCAAGCGCCTGCGTAACGAGGGCGTGATCGACATGAATGTGCTGCATTCGATTCAGGAGCGGTTGGACACCGAAGAGATCCGTATTACCGGCCCGGTTGAGCTGGAATAACGTTTCGCATCCCCCGCTTGACGACGCCTCAAAGGTGCCCAACATCTACAGGTATGCGGAATAGCGGGGAATCAAAGGAATCCGGGAGACCCTCACTTCCCTGGTCAAGCAGCTTGCCTTCGAAGACGAACCTTTGGAATCGGGTTGACTCTTGCCTGCGCCGGCATATCCTGGGGAAACTGCCATGCTGAAGCTATGTTCATCACAGGTGCTTAGTAGTTAGTGTCCTTAGGATCGAAGAATTGGTACATTAACTCTTCACCCCGTGCATCACTAATAAATGCGCTCTCAGAAAGAAATACTTCCCTGGAGCATCACCCGTTATGGTGTCAGACAAATTTAAAGAATAAATTAATGACGCACCAGCTGCTAGTAACTCAGCTTTCGATAGGATCTGGATTAGCTTCTTCCTCTTGGACGGCTAGTAAATATTCATCAAAAGTTTCTGGGAATTCACCTGCGAAAACACTTCTTTCGCTTTTTCAGGAAAATCGGGCGTATCAGCCAGAATGACCATACCATCAAAGGAAATATGGGTGGAATAAAATGCTTTGGCGGGATTAATGTTGGCGTCTGTTCCATCAAATTCGACCAAGCCATAAAATGAAGGCGGGAGTATGGAACCAAAAGGGCTTATTTCAGCACCATTGACAACCCACTGAATCCGCCCACAATAGTGTTTTTGTATAGCCTCAAATTCAGCATAGTCATCCAGAGTAAGGAATAAATATAGCTTCATATCAGTGTTCTGGTGAATGTATGATGCCATTTGCTCTAACGGCTTCGTTTCTTCCGCTACAATTCGCCGAAACCTATGTTGCGAATACTCCATAGTTCCTCCTGAAAATTATATCTTTGAGGCTTATTCAGCTGCTGTGAAACCCAGCCGCACCACCAAAGCGTACGGCAACAAACCCCTGGCCGGCATTTTTGCAACCTCCCAAGCAACCATCTCCAGAGCCGCTAGCAGCATCTTAAAGTGTGCTTGATGTGATGTTACCGCCACCCGAACGCTATTTCCCCAGCAACTGAATAAGCTGCCCTACAAGTGTCCACAAAACCCTGACGCTTGACGGGCTAAATAGGCTGCTGAGATGTGTTCATTGCTGGTAGTTATCGGTCAGCATCATTGGGGTCGAAGAATCGGTACATTAACGCTTCCCCACGTGCATCACCAATACACACGCTTTCTGAAAGAAACAACTCTCCCGGGGTTTCACCTTGCACCGTGTCAGAAATATCCAGCGAATACACCAATAACGCGCCGGCTGCTAGTACCTTAGCCTCAATGGGATCTAGATCATCATCCTGTTCCTGAACCATAAGTAAATAATCATCGAAAGATCTCCGGGAAATCAGCAGCATCTGGGACTAAAACTTCCTTCGCTTTCTCCGAAATCAACCGTATCAGCCATGATGGCTAAACCATCAAACGAAAATATCTGTGGAGTAGAACGCGCCACCAGGATCAATATCAACATCTTTTCCATCAAATTCCACAAGCCCGTCAAACGAATAAGGGTCCAGAGCCCCAAAAGGACGAGTGTCAGCGGCATTGACAGCCCATACAATACGCCCATGATGATGCTCTTGTATCACCTCGAATTCGGCATAGTTTTTCCAAAGTAAGGAAGAGATGAGACCTTCATATCGGTGTTGTGGGTGAATATATGAGGCCATTTGATCCAAAGGCCTTGGTTTTTCCTTAGTATTTCGCAAAAATTATATATTAAATATGTCATGACTTCCCCTAGAACGATCAGAGAATTAATATTTTTGAGGCTTTGAAGTTTATTCAGCTGTTAGGAAATAAAGGTTAACTTCCCCGAACGTTAGTATGCATGACTGCTCTCTGAAAATTAAGTAAAAACCAAGGTAGGAAGCACGTAGTCTTTGATCGGCGATCTGTTGACATCGATGGGTTCCCCTAGTAGCTGAATAAAGCTTCAAGATTCCATATCGACGTAACCGAATTTGGCATGAAAATGCCAAATTCATGCCAAAGCAAAACCATTTTCAACCCTACCCAACCGCCCCTAATCCCGTCTAGACTTCTCGTGAAGACCAGGTAAAAACAATGAAAACCCCCAGGTCCAACATGTGAACCTGGGAGTTAAACGTGGAGCTAACGGGATTCGAACCCGTGACCCCCACACTGCCAGTGTGATGCGCTACCAGCTGCGCCATAGCCCCGTGCTTTTCAGCAACGGATTACAGGTTACCGCACAGAACTGGTTGCCGACAAATCCACTGGCAGCGACTATTTTTTACTTGATTTGGCTGGGCCATGTGGTGTTTTCCTTGATCTCCTTGCCGTCGATAAAGACGCGTGGGGAGGATACTTGGCCGTCACCATCTTTTTCTAGTTTCTTGGCGTTGTCGTCGGCGATCTTCTTAAACTCGTCGGAGTAGGTGCCGTCGGCGATCTTCTTTACGGTTTCGTCCTTGGCGCCAAGGATTTTGGCCATGTCGGCGAAATCCTTGAGTTCTTTCTTGCCCCAGATGTTTTGCTGTTCAGTCATGAGCATGGTGCGGAAGTTCCAGTACACCTGCGCGGAATCGTCTTTGGCAATGGTGTAGGCGGCGGTGCCGGCCTTATTGGAGTGCCCGATCTCGCCTTTGTCCAGGAAGTTCATGGTGCGAATGTTCACCTTCACCTTGCCGTCTTCTATGAGCTTCTTCATGTCCGCGTCGGTTTCTTTTGGCCAGGTCGGCACAGTAGTGGCAGGAGAAGTCTTCGTAAATATCCACGGTTTTGGCCTTGTCGGCCTTGTCGGAAACCAACTGCACTGCCGAGCCATCAACCTTGTTATTAAAGGCGGTAGTTTCATTATATGTTTCGGCGAATTTTTTCTTCTTGCGACTTATTGCCGGAAATAATCACGTAGGCGATGACCGCAACAGCTACGAGCACGACAGCGATAATGGCCCAGATGAACCCGGAACCATTCTCGTTGGGACTTTGGATTTTGGCTCGTTTTGTGGTCTTGGAACTCATGTATTTTTCCACCTTTTGTTGGGGTTGAGGGATGATGTCAATTCAAACTAAGAATTATGCCAGTTATGCTTCCCTTTTGCTAGGAGCATGCTGGCATAATTCTGTGAATACCGGCAGAGAAACATCCGTGGGCGCCACCGATGATAATGCGAGACAATTATGGGTAGATGGCGAATCGTCGATATGGCCGGTACGCGGTCCACAGGGACATGGCGACAAGCACCACGTCACGCAGGATTGTTTGCAGGTAGTCCATGCCGCCGTCGGTCAGGTCTTGTTGGCCGAAGCAGCCGCAGTCGATCACCAATCCGCGCGCCCATGCTTGGCCGATACCGATGATGAACAGCATCAACACGATGGTCGACAGCCAGCCGGCCTGCCGGAAAAACACCCCGATGAGCAGGATAAACCCACCCATGAGCTCTAGGGGGCCAATGATTTGGGGCCAGGAACACGGACCATTCCAGGGTGAAGATTTTATACGCCTGGATGGATTGGCCGGTTTCTAAAACACTGCCTACCTTGTGGAATCCCGCCCAAATCCAGGTGGCGGCCAGACCGAAGCGGGAGAGAAAACTGATGATGTCCAACACCAGGGTGGTGCGGCTGGATTGCGGTTTTTCTTCCACAGCGTCTGCTTCGATAGAGGTGTCGTCGATGTCGTTGTCATCGGCAACGATTGTGGATTGCGCGTTCGTCATAAGCACCAAGCTTATCTATTCATTGGTAGCTTTGGCGAACATGTAAGCAAAAACCGCAGCTTAATTCCCCCTGTTTCCCACCACCATAACGTTGACACATCAACAAACTATGGTGGCGGGCTCATGCCCAGCGCGGCTTGCAGCGCCCTTGCGGCGGAAGCACGTGCGCTAGGCTGTCACGGCCCTTTTGCCCTTTCAGTTGGCCGAATGTTTTAGACACCCAAAACGCTCGACACGAGTTCCTGCGCAGCCTTCTGCACCTCGGCAAGATGCTCCGCACCACGGAACGACTCGGCATAAATCTTTGTACTTGTCTTCCGTGCCGGACGGACGAGCCGCAAACCAAGCGGACTCCGTCACAACCTTCAGGCCGCCCAACGGTGCCCCATTACCCGGTGCCTTCGTCAACTTGTCGATGATCGGCTCACCAGCCAACTCCGTGGCGGTCACCTGATCCGGCGACAGAGCCTTCAAAATGGCCTTCTGCTCCCGGGTTGCATCCGCATCCGTACGTGCATAGGCCGGCGCACCATACTCGCTGGCCAACTCCGCATAACGCTGCGACGGGGTCTTGCCGGTCACCGCGGTAATCTCCGAGGCCAACAGGTCCAGAATGATGCCATCCTTGTCCGTCGACCACACCGTCCCATTATGGCGCAGGAAGGAGGCACCGGCGGATTCCTCACCACCGAACCCGATGGAGCCGTCGATAAGCCCCGGCACGAACCACTTAAAGCCCACCGGCACCTCAACCAGCTTCTTACCCAACGCGGCCACAACCCGGTCAATCATCGACGAGCTCACCAGGGTCTTGCCCACCGCATCTGTCGACCAACCCGGCCGGTGCGCAAACAGGTAATCAATGGCCACCGACAAGTAATGGTTCGGGTTCATCAACCCATAATCCGGGGTCACAATGCCATGCCGGTCCGAATCGGCATCATTACCGGTGGCAATGTCGTACTTGTCGCGGTTTCGCACCAGCGACGCCATGGAATTCGGGCTGGAACAGTCCATCCGAATCTTACCGTCCGTATCCAGCGTCATGAACCGCCATGTGGCATCCACCAGCGGATTCACCACCGTCAGGTTCAGCTGTGGGCCTCGGCAATCGCCCCCTCAATAGTCCACCGATGCACCACCCATGGGGTCCGCACCAATGCTCAACCCGGACTCCCGGATCACATCCAGATTCACCACATTCGGCAAATCCGCCACATAGGTGTCCATATAGTTGTACTTCGTGGCCTTGGGATCCAACACCCCAGACACGCTCACCCGCTTGACGTCCTTCAGACCGCCGCGCAACAAATTATTGGCGCGCTCCGCAATCCAGTCCGTGGCATCCAGTAGTCAGCCGGGCCGCCATTGGGCGGATTATATTTAAAACCCACCATCCCGCGGCGGATTATGCGACGGTGTAATCACAATGCCGTCGGCACGCTTCGGATCAGTGCCAGTCACCCCACCCGAAAGGCGCGAATTATAGGCCAAAATCGCATGAGACACCGCCGGCGTCGGGGTATAGCGGCCTCGGTCGTCGACAAGCACCTCCACGTTATTAGCCAACAGCACCTCCATGGCGGAAATCTGCGCCGGCTCGCTCAACGCATGCGTATCCCGCCCAATAAAAATCGGGCCACCAATACCCTGCGCATTACGGTAATCCACAATGGCCTGCGTGGTTGCCAAAATGTGGTTCTCGTTAAACGCATTATCCAACGACGCCCCCGGTGCCCCGATGTACCAAACACCACCTGCTGGTCGGGATTATCGGGATTCGGAACCCGGGTGTAGTACGCAGTCACCACTTCCGCAATATCAATAAGGTCTTCCGGCAATGCAACTTGGCCGGCACGCTCATGAGCCATACAAAAAAACTCCTCACAGAAACGAAAAAAATTTACAGCTACTTTCCATCTTCTACCTTTTTCCGCCCCCGCGCACTAGTTCCAGCACAAAGTCACACATATTAAGCTGCATAACTATGAAACAAACACTCGCCGTCGGCCTCGGTGCCGGGTGCGGCGCCACCCTACGCATGCAGCTCACGCCCCTGCTTTACGACGCCCCCACGGCGCTCATTATCATCAATGCGATCGGCTGTTTCCTCATTGCCACCTGGGTTTTCCCCAACGATGTCGCCCAAAAATTCTTCGCCCCCGGTCTCCTCGGCGGCTTCACCAGCTTCTCCACCTTCGCGCTTACCACCGCCACCACCAGCCTGCCCGCCGCACTCAGCTACAGTGTGCTCACCATCACTAGCTGCCTGGGCGCCTGGGCCATCGGCGACGCCCTCCGACACCGGTGGCACGCATCATGACCATTATCCTCGTCTTCGCCGGAGGCATCCTCGGCGGCATCACCCGGTATCTGTTAGGCAAAGCCCTGCCACCCTACCTTGGTACGCTTATCGCAAACATGTGCGCCTGCCTCACCCTCGGGATAATCGCACACCTATTCGAAGCGCATTCCTTCGCCTACGCGGCCGGCGGCATCGGCTTCGCCGGCGCCCTCTACCTGGTCCACCCTCGCCAACGAACTAGGGCCATCTACTGAAAACCCATAACTACCGGCTCTTCGCCGGCTACCTCACCGCCACCATCATCGGCGGGCTGGCAGCCCTTCAACTTGGCCTCACCATCGGAACCATGATGACCTAACCCGTGAGGCCACCGTCGACAAGCATGCTAGTGGGCGATCGCATCCAACGGTGGGGTCTTCGCTGCCCGGCTAGCCGGCCACAACGCCGCAATCACACCCACCACCGCAGAAGCACCAAACATCCACCCCAGCTGCGGCCACGGAATGACCAACGCGCTCAGGCCCTCCCCGCCAGCACCTTCAAAAACGCCCAGCCCAAACCAACCCCCACCCCAATGCCGACCGCGGCACCAAACAACGCAATCTGCACCGACTCGATCGTAATCAACAACCGAATCTGCCGACGCTGCATCCCCACCGCCCGCAACATCCCAATCTCCTGCCGGCGCTCAATCACATTCAACGCCAACGTATTCACGATGCCCAAAGTGGCCACCAACACCGACAACGCCAACAGCGCATACAGAATATACAGCATCTGATTAATCATCGCGGCCCGCTCACCAGCATATTCCTGCCGATCCTGCACCTGCACCACCAAATAATCAGCCACCGCCGCCTGCAAATTCGCCCGCAACTGCTCTTTCGACACCTCGCCATTGCCCACCACCATCAGCCACGTCAACACCTGCTCCCGCGCATACGGCGTATTCGCCACCGTCGACGCCGACAACACCACATCCCCAATCACCTGGTTCTCCTCATATGTGCCGATGAGCTTCGCCTCAACCACATCATCCCCCGCTAAATTCTTCACCGGCACCATGTCCCCCACTTTCCAACCCCTGCTTATGCGCATAATCATCAAAAGCCACAAACACGTTCGGATCCGCCAAATTCATCGAACCGCTCACACCTTCTAACTCCAGGGTTTTCGTCAAATCATTATCCGCCACCAACGTCTTCGCCATGCCATTGGCCACCATAAACGAATCGGCGTCACCCCCACCGACACCGGAACCCGGGAAAACCCCGTGATCTCCCCACCCCAGCGGTCTCCCGCACCTTCTGCACCGCATCGTCCGGGATCGGGAACCGCCCATCGCCAGGGCTGGACAGCACATAGTCCGCCCGCACCCCCGAACTCACCGATCCTTCACCGACTGCTGCATCGACGCCGCCAGCATCCCAATCGTGGTCACCAACGCCACCCCCAACGTCAACGCAAACGCCGTCGTCGCCGTGCGCCGCGTGATTCCGCCGCGAATTCGTCGCCGCTAACTTACCCACCGCCCGAAACGGCAGCCCCAACAGCCGACCAATGATCCCCACCACCAGGATCGACAACGCCGGCGCACCATAAACACCCCGATGGTCACCAACACCGCACCGGCCCCCACCGCCAACGCCCGCGTCTGCGTGTCATAATCCGCAATCGACGCCCGCACCGCGGCCGCAGCCGCAGCACCACCCGCGGCGAGCAGCACCAACCCCAAAAACGTCCGTAGCTTCAACGGCGATTCCGCCGCCGTTTCTGTCGACCGCATCGCCTCCACCGGATGCACCGCACCCGCGCGTCGGGCCGGTGACCAGGCACTCATCAAGGTCACGAGTACCCCTAGGACCAGCGGCCCTACCACCGACGTGGTAGTGAGCCCCAACCCCACCTCGGGAATCGACATATTGAAATATTTCAGGGCAAACTGGATCCCCCGCACTAATCCCATGCCGGCACCAATCCCCGTGCCCGACCCAATAAGCCCCACCAGGAATGCCTCGATAATCACGGACGTGGTGAGTTGCAGCCGTGACACACCCAAGGCCCGCAGCAGGGCAAACTCCTGCAACCGTTGCGCCACAATCATGGCGAACGTGTTGGCGATAATAAACGTGCCCACCAAGAGGGCAATGAGACCGAAGGCCACCAGGAAATAGTTAATGAACTTCAACCCATCCCGAATCGCCCCATTGAGCTCGGCGGCCAACTCGCTCCCCAACTGGTATTTCACACCCTGGTATTTGCCCTTGAGGTAGTCGACCAGCTCTGCACCGTGTTTGGTGTTACCCGACACAGCTAAAGACTTGACGGTTTTGCCATCAGTGTACTGGTCCAGAAATAGGTTTCGGGAATGGCAAGGGTGATATTGGCGCCTAGCTCGGCGCTGGCCTTTGCCAGGGGCGAAAATGCCGGTGACAGTCATGTTCCGCTGATTCTGCGGGTCGATCACCACAACGGTATCGCCCACCTTGATGTTGTAGGTTTGGGCGGCCTGCTTGTTAAGGAGCACCTGGTCGGGGTTTTCCGGCAAGCCGCCGGTGATAAGCTCATTGCCGACGCCCACGGCGGAGTTCTCGTCGTACCAGGGCACGACCCGCACCCCTGCCGTTCCGAGTCTGGAAGGGTTTCCGGTTCGCGTCCGCCAGCATGAGCCGCACCCGTCCTGAATCACGACGTTTTTGATCTCGGGGTCGTTCCGCAGCTCGTCAAGCAGCGACCGCCGAATGCCCCCAAGGGAATCCGCAGCGTCGGGGTTTTGGGCCACCTCGGCCATGATCGCGGCCGGATCCGGGGTGATGACCGCATCCACACCTGCGAACGTGTCTTCGACCGTGGAGTCGAACACGGCGTTGAGCGAGGCAGTGAACATCATGGAACCGGCCACGAAGGCGGTACCCAACATGACCGCGACAACACTAAGCAGCAGACGAAGCTTGTGCGCCATGATGGAGCGGACGCTCAGTTTCAGCATGGTGGCACGCCCGCTGGGGGTTTTGATTTTCTTGGGCGCCTCACCCCATTCGACGGGTTCTTCCCATTCGTCCTCGTCGTCCCACTCGTCGTCTTCGTCCCATGCCTCGTCGGCGTCGTCTATATAGTCCGCATAGGCATAGTCGTCATAGTCCGCCGAGTCCGTGTCATCTATATCGTCGGCCTGATCTTCGACATAGTCCGCTTGGTCTGACCACTCTTCGTAGTCGTCCTCATACGCATCCTGTTGCCTGGCACCGCCCATTATGGTGTTTGTGCCTTGGGTCATGTTGTGGATCGTTCGGCATACCATGACGCCCCATGAGTCACCCCCTGGTTTCCAGTTGGCCCATCACCCAAAGAATCTGTTCCACCGTGGGCGACGATAATGCCCTCACAATTTTGCCATCCGCCAAAAACACCACTCGATCCGCATATGATGCGGCCGTGGGGTCATGCGTCACAATAACTACGGTCTGATCGTACACATCGACCGCGGTCCGTAAGATGTCCAGCACCTCCGCGGACGAGTTCGAATCCAGATTACCGGTGGGTTCGTCATCGAATATGATCTCCGGCCGGGCCACTAATGCCCGGGCGCAGGCCACCCGCTGTTGCTGGCCACCCGACAGTTCCGCCGGACGGTGTTTCAGCCGCTCCGCCAATCCCAGCCTGGTGGTCACCTCCCGGTACCATTTTTGTCGACACGTTTTGCCGGCAATATTCATCGGCAGGGTGATGTTTTTCGGCCGCGGTGAGTGTGGGCACCAAGTTGAAGCTTTGAAAGATAAACCCCAGGCGGTCTCGTCGCAAAGCGGTCATCTGCCGATCGTTGAGCTGGGACAGATCCGTGTTACCAATGAAGGTAGCACCCCGGGTGACACGATCCAGGCCGGCCATGCAGTGCATGAGCGTGAGTTTGCCCGAACCGGACGGGCCCAGTGATGGCGGTGAATTGTTGTTTACGGAATTTAATCGAAATCGACTTGAGTGCCTCGACCGCGGTGTCCCCAGTGCCATAGGTTTTCACCAATTTCACTGCGCGAGCAGCACTTTGAATTTTAGCCATATCATTTCCTCGAAAGCATAGCGATGTGCTGCCCCGATGAGGCATTATGCGCAATGTGCGCGGTTATAATTGCAAAGCTAGAACTTGGGAATGTACGAGCCGTCGTATTGTTTCTTACCGTTCTGGCGGGCAAAATAGTTATAGACGGTGCCCACCAAGAGGTACACGACCGCCATGGAGCTCAGCGACCCAAAGATGGTGCCGATAGCGGTCTCCGGGTTGATGTTCGGCAGCGGCGGCAACTGCGGCAGACCCTGTGCCTGCGCCAACGGTGCCCCTATGACCATCAGCGTAATAGCAATACCAGAGATGGCAGCTGCACGATTTTCGAATACATCAGATATCCTTTTTCCCAAATGTATGTTATTGATTTGACCGGTTTCTATGGTAGGTGATTGCGTCGCTAGGGGTGGAATGATCGCTACCCCCGTGACCGCGCGATGCCGCTATCCCCGCTGGTTATCCACCTGAGACAACCCGCGACCGATAGAAAAATCCCGTACCATGGCGTCATGTCTTATCGCAATCAGGATCTCCGACGCACTGTCAGTTCACTCGATGGTAAAAGTTACGGCGCCTATAAGAGTCTCAAAGGCAGTTACGACATGGGCAATTTCACCCTGTCGATTGATCGTATCCAATCGGATCCCTATGCGCCGCCGTCGTTGATGCGGATCATTCTTGACCGAAAAACCGCTGGTATTCCCCAGAGTTGCTTGACGACGCCCAAGGCCGGCTGGCCGTGAGTGATTTTTGATGCGGGAGTTTCATGCCGCCACGCAGGAGTCCTCGATAAGCATTGGTTGGCCAGCACAGGCCATCCTTGAGCGCACTAACATTCGAATCACAGAGCGCACCATTGAGGCACGAATCACGGTGCAGCTGCCGGCTGGGGGTCGGCGGATTCACGGGCATGCGGCGGCGCGAATGCTCACGGAGGACCTGCCGGATGCGGTGGATCAGGCACTGTTGTACCGAAACCTGGACGGGGATGCGGCAACGGCGCAGGGTTACGCTGCTGCGGGACCAGGAGGCGCTGCGGGGGCAGCTTGCCGACCTGGGCCTGGTGGCATTCGTAGGCAATGGGGCGATTTTGCCACGGCAGGCGGGCAATTCGGACCTACCGTTGGAACAGGGAGCAACGCCGTTTACCAGCCCGAAATCGCTCGAAGTCTCGATCACGCTTCCCCAGTGGGCGCACGGTGACAGGGCATGGGGATCCCTGAAGGGATCGTGGTGATTATCGGTGGCGGCTACCACGGCAAATCAACATTATTGCATGCAATTGAACAGGGGGTGTATCCGCATATTGCGGGTGATGGCCGCGAGTGGGTGATTACGCGGGCGGATGCCACGACAATTCGGGCGGAGGATGGTCGGCCGGTGACCGGGGTGGATATTTCCCCGTTCATTAATAATCTGCCATCGGGCACGGACACGCGTTCGTTTATGACGGCGAATGCTTCCGGCTCAACGTCGCAGGCGGCAAACCTCATGGAGGCGGTGACGCGGGCGCATCAACATTGCTCATTGATGAAGATACGTCTGCCACGAACTTCATGATTCGGGACGAGCGGATGCAACAGCTGATTCTCGCGAAGGATGAGCCCATCACCCCGTTTGTGCAACGGGTTCGCCCGTTGTTTACGGAAAAGGAGGTGTCGACGATTTTTGGTTGCCGGCGGTTCGGGCGCGTTTTTGATGTTGCGGATTATGTGATTGCCATGAATTCGTACGTGCCCAGTGATGTGACGTCGGCGGCGCATGAGTTGGCGGATTATGACCCGACGGCGCCGGCAGCGTCGAAGGTGTTCGGCCCAGAGCCGCAGCGACGGTTGCGGAAGCAACGGTTGAGCGGAAGCCGGCAAAGGCCGCAGGCACGAGATGCTATCCGTTACGGTAAGCAGGAGGTGGATTTGTCCGCGGTCACGCAGCTTGTCGACGCCGCCCAGGTGAGCGGTCTCGCTCACACATTCGACATGATTATGGAATGGTCGGATGGCCGCAGTGACCTGGCAGAGCTTGTTGATGACGTGTGCCGGGAAATGGATGTTCAGGGGATTGATGCCCTGTCTCCGCATAATGGGCATCCGGGGCTTTATGCTCAGGCCCCGGCGGCAGGAGATTTTTGCGGCGGTGAACCGGTACCGCAGGCTAGAGTTGGAATAGCTCATTGCGGCCGGGCTTGAGCCCTGGGCCGGGGAGCCAGGATGTTTATTCCCGGCCGCTGGAAATCCAGTCGTCGTCGGTGAAGGTGAAGTTTCGGCCACCGTGCACGGTGGTGAGTGCCGCATCGAGGCGTGCCATATGCTCGCCGGTCAGGTGGACGTCTACGGCGGCGGCGTTTTTCGTGGATTCGATCGCTGCGGCGGCTGCCGGGGATGGGAACGACTGGCAGGCCGTAGGCGGTGCCTTGGTGCCAGAGCCAGGCGAGTGCGACTTGGGCTGCGGTGGCTTCGCATTCGGCGGCTATGTCCTGGATGGTAGCGACAATGGCCTGGTTGTCATCGTAGTGCTGGTCGTAGCGGGAGCTGCGCCGCGAGAATGGATGATTGCACGATCTTTTTGGAGGGTTCCGGTGAGGAAGCCGCGCCCCAGTGGGGAGTAGGGGAACGAAGCCGACGCCGAGTTCGCTGGCAGCTGGCACCACGTGGTGTTCGACGTCGCGGGACCAGATGCTCCATTCGCTTTTGTACCGCAGTGATGGGGTGTATGCGATGGGCTGCCCGGAGTTCGTCGGCGGTGACTTCGGAAAGCCCGATGTGCCGCACTTTCCTTCGGCCACGAGTTCGGCCATGGCGGTGACGGTTTCCTCGATGGGGCGGGTGAGTTCGCGGCGGTGCATGTAGTAGAGGTCGATGTGGTCGACGCCGAGTCGGCGTAGGGAGTTGTGGCGAGCTTCGCGCACATATTCGCGGTCGCCACGGACGCTCATGCCGTTTTTCCAGGTCGAAGCCGACAATGCCGAATTTGGTGGCTAATTGTATTTCGTCACGCTTCAGGCCGGTGGTGGCGAGGACCTCGCCGATGAGTTCTTCGTTGGTGCCGGCGGGGCCGGTGGTGTTGGGGCGGGGTTCGCCGTAGACGTCGGCGGTGTCGATGAAGGTGATGCCGGCGTCGAGTGCGGTGTGGATGGCTTGTTTCGCTACTTCGTCAGGGGTTGAGCCGTAGGTGTCGGTGACGGCCATGCCGCCGAAGCCGAGCTTGCTGACTGTGAGGTTATCGCCAAGGGTAATGGTGGGGATCATGAGAGCTTCCGTTGTTGTTCGAGGATGGTTTCGTCGAGGATGAGTTGATTATTGCAGTCCAGGCCTTGTTCGATGAGTTCTGCATAGTGGTCGATTTTCGCCTGGATTGCGCCTAGGTCATCCTGGAGTTGGTTGATCTGATTTTGGACGCGCTGTTTGTGTTCTTCCAGCAGGGCCATGCGTTGGCCGTGGCTTGCGGCGCCTTCCGCAAAGAGGTTTAGGAATTTTCGGGTTTGTGCGACGGGCATGCCGGTTCGGCGGAGTCGCGCAACGAGTGTTACTAGTTTGATGGTTTTCTCGTCGTAGACGCGCTGCCCACTGCTTGTGCGCTGGGTGGGCGGTAGTACGCCTTCGCGTTCATACCAGCGTAGCGTGTCTGGGCTGAGCCCAGTCTGCTTTGCGACGCTACTAATAGTGAGGTAGTCCATAGCCCCCTACCCTAGCCCTTGGAGTGCACTCCAACGCAAATAGAAAAAGGGCATAAAAAATGTGTGGGGTGTGCTTCCCTTCCTCCTTCCTTGGAGGATTTTTGGCACACCCACACCCATATATGTAGATATGTAGTTTTTAAGTGTTGGCGGTGTCTTACTCTCCCACAACCCCACGATTGCAGTACCATCAGCGCAGTCAAGCTTAGCTACCGGGATCGGAACGGGACCGGGCGTACCCTCGACGCTAAAACCACCAACACAAACCCTTTGAAACAAACCACCCCCACACCCCACTAGGGAGTGCAGGGCAGCGTGTTGCGTCAAACACTGTACAACAAACACAAACACAATAATCATTCTTCTTTTTGCGGCAAACACATGCTCTTCGGCGCAATCAATCTTGCTATTCTCATCGCCCACACACTGGGTGTTTTGTGTCGGTGTATTAGTACCAGTCACCTCCAACACGTCACCATGCTCACAGCCCTGGCCTATCAACCCCATCATCCATAGGGAACCTCAACAGAAACCTCATCTTAAAACAGGCTTCCCGCTTAGATGCTTTCAGCGGTTATCCCTCCCGCACGTAGCTAACCAGCCATGCCACTGGCGTGACAACTGGCATACCAGAGGTACGTCCATCCCGGTCCTCTCGTACTAGGGACAGCCTTCTTCAAGTTTCAACGCGCGCGGCGGATAGAGACCGAACTGTCTCACGACGTTCTAAACCCAGCTCGCGTGCCGCTTTAATGGGCGAACAGCCCAACCCTTGGGACCTACTCCAGCCCCAGGATGCGACGAGCCGACATCGAGGTGCCAAACCATCCCGTCGATATGAACTCTTGGGGAAGATCAGCCTGTTATCCCCGGGGTACCTTTTATCCGTTGAGCGACACCACAACCACACGTAGGTGCCGGATCACTAGTCCCTGCTTTCGCACCTGCTCCACCCGTCAGTGTCACAGTCAAGCTCCCTTATACACTTACACTCACCATCTGATTGCCAACCAGACTGAGGAAACCTTTGGGCGCCTCCGTTACCATTTAGGAGGCAACCGCCCCAGTTAAACTACCCACCAGGCACTGTCCCCAACCCGGATCACGGGCCAAGGTTCAGGTACCCAATCACACCAGAGTGGTATTTCACCTGCGACTCCACCACAACTAGCGTTGCGGTTTCACAGTCTCCCACCTATCCTACACAAGCATGACCAAACACCAATACCAAGCTATAGTAAAGGTCCCGGGGTCTTTTCGTCCTGCCGCGCGAAACGAGCATCTTTACTCGTACTGCAATTTCACCGGGCCTGTGGTTGAGACAGCAGGGAAGTCGTTACGCCATTCGTGCAGGTCGGAACTTACCCGACAAGGAATTTCGCTACCTTAGGATGGTTATAGTTACCACCGCCGTTTACTGGGGCTTCAATTCTCCGCCTCGCACACATAAGGCGTGCTCACGGGTCCTCTTAACCTTCCAGCACCGGGCAGGCGTCAGTCCGTATACCTCAACTTCCACGTTTTCGCACGGACCTGTGTTTTTAATAAACAGTCGCTTCCCTCTCTCCTCTGCGACCACCACCAGCTATAATGCTGTCAGCAACCAGTAATGGTCCCCCTTCTCCCGAAGTTACGGGGGCATTTTGCCGAGTTCCTTAACCACAGTTCACCCGAACGCCTTAGTATTCTCTACCTGACCACCTGTGTCGGTTTCCGGTACGGGCCATGCACGCACTCGCTAGAGGCTTTTCTAGGCAGCACAGGCACACTAACTACCACCACAACTGGTGTCCGCATCACGCCTCACCTGATACGTGGGGCGGATTTCCCAACCCCACAGGCCACACGCTTGCACTCCAATCCAATAAGGAAGCCTAGCTACCACTCTGCGTCACCCCATCACTTGACTACTACCCACGAAGATCCCACGCACCTGCAACCACCAACCAAAAAGATCAGCAGAAACAAGCGGGCGGTTAGTACCATAAGATTCATCACTTGTCGCACGCACACGGGTACGGGAATATCAACCCGTCATCCATCGACTACGCCTGTCGGCCTCGCCTTAGGCCCCGACTCACCCTGGGAAGACAAACTTCACCCAGGAACCCTTAGTCATCCGGCGGATATGTTTCTCACACATCAATCGTTACTCATGCCTGCATTCTCACTCGCACACACTCCACCACCTGTCACCAAATAGCTTCAACACATGCACGACGCTCCCCTACCCAACACACCTTACGTGTGTTGCCGCGGTTTCGGCGGTGTACTTAAGCCCCGCTACATTATCGGCGCAGAACCACTCGACCAGTGAGCTATTACGCACTCTTTCAAGGATGGCTGCTTCTAAGCCAACCTCCTGGCTGTCTTCGCGATCCCACATCGCTTTCCCACTGAGCACACCCTTAGGGGCCTTAACCGACGATCTGGGCTGTTTCCCTCTCGACCAACGGAGCTTATCCCCCGCAGTCTCACTGCCGCACCCACATTGCTGGCATTCGGAGTTTAGCTGATGTTGCTAAGATTATCGTCCCGCTCAACCAACCAGTAGCTCTACCTCCAACAAGCACACTATGCGACGCTGCACCTAAATGCATTTCGGGGAGAACCAGCTATCACGGAGTTTGATTGGCCTTTCACCCCTACCCACAACTCATCCCCTCAGTTTTCAACCTAAGTGGGTTCGCGCCTCCACAAAGTCTTACCTCTGCTTCACACTGGCCATGGGTAGATCACCCCGCTTCGGGTCCAGAACATGCCACACACACCCTAGTTAGGATTCGCTTTCGCTACGGCTCCCCACACTCATGGTTAACCACGCAACATGCCACTGACTCGCAGGCTCATTCTTCAAAAGGCACGCCACCACCCCACCCAAAAAAAAGGGGGGGCTATGACGGATTATCAGCACATGGTTTCAGGTACTCTTTCACTCCCCTCCCGGGGTACTTTTCACCATTCCCTCACGGTACTTGATCCACTATCGGTCATGCTAAGTATTTAGGCTTACCGGGTGGTCCCGGCAAATTCACGACAGATTCCACGAGCCCGCCGCTACTCAGGAAACACAACAACCCCGCAAGCGTGTGTTTTCGTGTACCGGACTCTCACCGTCTCTGGCAGGCGATTCCACACCACTTCCACTAACACACACCAACAACAGCACCAGCCAAGGTAGAACTGATACGCCATGCTCCTCCAACCCCGCATGCGTAACCCCTACCCGGTATCACACGCACACGGTTTAGCCTTATCCACGTTCGCTCGCCACTACTAGCAGAATCACTCTTGTTTTTCTCCTCCTACGGGTACTAAGATGTTTCACTTCCCCGCGTAACCCCCCAACCAACTATTTCATTCACTGGCGGGTGACCACACATAACCATGGCCGGGTTTCCCCATTCGGACACCCTCGGATCAACGCTCATCAGGCAACTCCCCGAGGCTTAACGCAGCCTATCACGTCCTTCATCGGCTTAGCATACCCAGGCATCCACCATGCGCCTAAAAACAAAAAAACACAAACATTTTTCACGCACAGACAACAAAAATACCAAGAACAAAACCACAAAAAGAAAAACAAAACAACAACCATTCATTGTTGTTTTTTTATCGCATTCGCGTCCACTATACAGTTCTCACACAACACACCACCCCACACACAACACCCACCAAGGGATCACTTGCCTACCAAAGGGTGATTCTATAGAACAACAATCGTGCTGCTCTAGACACCCAACAGCATGCCACACAACAAAACAAACCATCAAAACCAGAACACAAACACACTCATCCTTGTTTCACTGATCCCCCACACGCACAACAATGCACGTGCGGTACTTTCACCTGCAAAAACTTGCCCACCTGCGCCCACAGACCAAACGATGAAAAAACTTTGCCACCACCAGGTGCCTAACCAGACACCCAACACAGTGACAAAACAAAAATACTCTATTCTCCTTAGAAAGGAGGTGATCCAGCACACCTTCCGGTACGGCTACCTTGTTACGACTTCGTCCCAATCGCCAATCCACCTTCGACCACTCCCCCACCAAAAACGGTGGTTAGGCCATGGGCTTCGGGTGTTACCAACTTTCATGACGTGACGGGCGGTGTGTACAAGGCCCGGGAACGTATTCACCGCAGCATTGCTGATCTGCGATTACTAGCGACTCCGACTTCATGGGGTCGAGTTGCAGACCCCAATCCGAACTGAGATTAGCTTTTCAGCGATTCGCTCACCCTCACAGGTTCGCAGCGCGTTGTACTAACCATTGTAGCATGCGTGAAGCCCTGGGCATAAAGGGCATGATGATTTGACGTCATCCCCACCTTCCTCCGAGTTGACCCCGGCAGTCTCCTATGAGTCCCCACCCAAAGTGCTGGCAACATAGAACGAGGGTTGCGCTCGTTGCGGGACTTAACCCAACATCTCACGACACGAGCTGACGACAACCATGCACCACCTGCACACCAACCACAAAGGGAGGTACGTATCTCTACAACCGTCTGGTGCATGTCAAACCCAGGTAAGGTTCTTCGCGTTGCATCGAATTAATCCACATGCTCCGCCGCTTGTGCGGGCCCCCGTCAATTCCTTTGAGTTTTAGCCTTGCGGCCGTACTCCCCAGGCGGGGCGCTTAATGCGTTAGCTACGGCACAGAAACCAAACCGGTCCCCCACCTAGCGCCCAACGTTTACGGCATGGACTACCAGGGTATCTAATCCTGTTCGCTCCCCATGCTTTCGCTCCTCAGCGTCAGTTACTGCCCAGAGACCTGCCTTCGCCATCGGTGTTCCTCCTGATATCTGCGCATTCCACCGCTACACCAGGAATTCCAGTCTCCCCTACAGCACTCTAGTTATGCCCGTATCGCCTGCCACCCCGAAGTTAAGCCCCGGAATTTCACAGACGACGCAACAAACCACCTACGAGCTCTTTACGCCCAGTAATTCCGGACAACGCTCGCACCCTACGTATTACCGCGGCTGCTGGCACGTAGTTAGCCGGTGCTTCTTAACAAAGGTACCGTCACCACACCCAAAAAAAGTGCGGCTTCGTCCCTAACGAAAGGAGTTTACAACCCGAAGGCCGTCATCCCCCACGCGGCGTCGCTGCATCAGGCTTGCGCCCATTGTGCAATATTCCCCACTGCTGCCTCCCGTAGGAGTCTGGGCCGTATCTCAGTCCCAATGTGGCCGTCCACCCTCTCAGGCCGGCTACCCGTCGACGCCTTGGTAGGCCATTACCCCACCAACAAGCTGATAGGCCGCGAGCTCATCCTGCAGCAAAACAATAATCTTTCCACCATGAGACACTAAACCATGGTCCTATCCGGTATTAGACCCAGTTTCCCAAGCTTATCCCGAAGTACAGGGCAGATCACCCACGTGTTACTCACCCGTTCGCCACTCGAGCACCCCCACCAAGGTGGGGGCCTTTCCGTTCGACTTGCATGTGTTAGCACGCCGCCAGCGTTCGTCCTGAGCCAGGATCAAACTCTCCAAAAACAAACAAAACAAAACAGGCAAAAAAACAAAAGAAATCAACAAAACAACAACAAACAACAAACACCAACAACCATTAATAACTATTGATGCTCACGTTCATGTTCATATACAAACAAAAGTTTGCTTCATCAAATGACACACTATCGAGTTCTCAAACAACACTGGTATACTCCCCGCTTCTAACTTTTAGAAGTCATAAGCGCAAAAGCAACCTTGGTCAGTTTAGCCAACAAGCATAAAAACTTGTCAACTTTCGCTGGTCATCAGCTTGGCGACCGCCGCGCTGACTCACACAAATTTCACACACAACCAGAACAATTACAAACGCACAGCTCAGAAGCACATTTTCTTTTAACCTGGACATCAAGCGTACAACACTTACATCATAATGTTAGTGACTAACATTATGATGTAAGATAGCGAGCATGGAGACTGATGCATCATGACACCCTCACCTAAATGGGATCGGACCCACACGCATACAATTGGCCGCCCTGGAACTCTTTTACTCACCAGGGATATTCCGCCACTACTACCGCGCAAATCGCGGCTGTTGCCGAGGTAAAGCCAGATGACGCTCTTCCGCCATTTCCCCACCAAGGAGTCGCTAATTCTGCAGGATCCATTTGATCCGGCGATCGCGGAAGCACGTCGAAAAGCGCCCAGCCAAGGAAGCACCACTTCGCGCAATCATCGCCGGAATCCAGTCGCTTCTCGATACCTTCACCCCGGACGTCGAAGAGCAATTGCGTACCCGGCTGCGCATCGTGGCCGATAATCCCGAATTGGCAGCGGCAGCAATCCACAGCAATGATGAAACGATCTACCGCGATCGCCACGGCGTTGACTGCCCGGGGCGTCGACAAGCTCACGGCAGCCGCGTTGGCAACCGCAGTCATTGCTGGGCTGACCAGGGCGTTAATAGATTGAGTACGCACATCAATCGGCCGCTCATGCCGACGTTGCGCGGTGTTTTTACATGCTTTGGCGGGCACTCATGCTTGAGCTGCACAACGTTACGGTGACAAGCCGCGGCATTACTCGCCTCAATTTTTCGGTGGCGGCAGGCGAGATCGTTGCGCTCATCGGCCGCAACGGCGCCGGCAAAAACCACACTGTTACGGCTCGCGCTCGGCCTCATCCACCCCACCGCCGGCACGGTTCGGCGCACCGTGGGCAATGGTGATATCGGGCAGCTTATCGACGCGCCGTTTTGCTACCCCGAACTGACCGTGGCTCAAAACCTACGCATGTATGCTTGGTTATATGGCATCGACCCTGGGCACGTTACCGACTCCATCAACCGGTGGGAGCTGCAACCATACCGCGATCGCCTCTTTTCCGGAAACTGTCACTAGGAAACAAACAACGAGTGGGTTTAGCTGGGGTATTTCAGCATCAGCCGCAACTTATCGTGCTCGACGAGCCCACCAATGCTCTTGATCCGATGGGAATAGTCACCCTGCGTACTGTCGTGAAAGAGCGGGCGGCCGCGGGATGTGGCGTGGTGGTCAGCAGTCACCATTTGGACGAGGTGGCAGCCATTGCTCACCGCATTGTCGTGGTAAATTCCGGGCACATCATTACGGAGCTGTCCCTCACCACCCCACAGTTGGAAAACCGCTTTTTCAGGCCATTCTTGCAGACGATCAATCAAACGCCAATGTAGACAATTAGGCGATAAGTTGGGAGAGTTTTCCATGTCATCTTTTCGTCACTCGACGTTAATAATTACGGCGAAAGTCGAGACCCCTCAAGGTAACAAAATCCGCAACGGCACGGGGAATCACCGGCGCAATGCTGACCGGAATCCCGCTTATTGTTTCGGCAATGATGATCGCTATCGCCCACAACAATCCGGTCATTCTCGCCAAGGGGAGCTGCCGCCACTCATGATGGAATGGGTTCTTCTTTGTAGCAACACAGATCACTGCGGCTGCGGAGGTATTGGGTCTTTGGCACCATGATCGCCTGGATATATGCCCGAGAGTTTATGGATAACACCGCCATCGGATTGGCCATGCTGCCGATGAGTCGGCGCATCACTATGACAGCCAAATTCCTGGTTTATGCAGCATGGACCCTTGTCACTCATCTGCTACTCGCTATCGTGATGCTGCTGCTCGCCGTGGGATTCCGCTTTGGCTTCCCCACGGGAGCACACATCCTACGGTTTTCTCGTGTTGGGCGTACTCACTCCTCGCAACCCCCTATTATTGCGTGGGTTTCCGTGTGCACTCGTTCCCTTATCGCCGGCTGCGGCACCGCCCTTGCGCTGATTATTCTCGGCCAGTTTGGCACCTTTATTGGGTGCTAATAGCGGCTGGATGCCACCGGCCGTCCCGGCATTGTGGGCGTTGCAGATCATTCCGACAACCACGCCACAGTTGCTGGTTTTCCTGGCATTATCGGCAGGATTCGCCGGTCTCACCCTATGCCCGGTGGTCCCGCATGCAGCTTGCCCTAACCCCACCTAAGCATCGACGCCGGCTAAGCTCTAAGACTACTCTGGGGCTGGGTCCGCAGGCCCAGAGACCCGTTCAATTTTGGCCCCCAATTGTTGGAGGTTCTCCACAAAATTCGGATACCCCCGGTCAATGTGATACACTCGTGCACCTCGGTCTCGCCGTCGGCGCACAACCCGGCCAGCACTAGGCCGGCGCCCGCTCGAATGTCCGAACTCCACACCGGGGTGGACGATAATTGTTCCACGCCGCGCAGCACCACATGGTGCCCGTCAACCGTGGCGTCCGCACCCAACCGCATCATTTCGTCAACAAACCTAAACCGGGCCTCGAAAATGTTTTCGGTGATAACAGAGGTGCCTTCCGCGATGGCCGAAATGCCGATGGCCATGGGCTGCAAATCCGTGGGAAGCCGGGGAACGGAAGCGTCTGGTAGTCCACGGCCTTGGGCCGGTGCGGCATGTTCACCCGGAAGCCGTTTTCGTAGGAGGAAATCTGGGCACCGGCAAACTTCAACATCTCCAGTGGAAGATGCAGGTGTCGGGGCGCAATCCCGCTCACTGTGATATCGCCCCTGGTCATAGCAGCAGCATAGGCCCAGGTGCCGGCAACGATTCGGTCACCGATAACCCTCATGCTGCGTGGGGTGCAGCTTATCCACCCCGTCGATCACGATGGTGGGTGAGCCTTCACCGGTCAGTTGCGCCCCCATTTGCCGCAGCATGACGCAGAGGTCGACGATTTCCGGCTCCCGGGCAGCGTTCTCCAGCACTGTGCGCCCTCGGCCAACACCGCGGCGGTCAGGATGTTTTCGGTGGCCCCCACAGAGGGAAATCCAGTTCGATTTCGGCCCCCACAAGCTTGGTAGCTTCGGCCACCACAGCACCGTGGCGAATGTAGGTGGTGGCGCCCAGCTTTTTCCAAACCGGATTGGTGCATGTCTGGCGGACGGCTACCGATGGCGTCGCCACCGAGGCAGCGCCACTACGGCCCGACCGGTTCGGGATGTGAGCGGTCCGAGACACACACCGAGGCACGGAATTGTCGCACGGCGTCGAAATCAGCATCAGAGCTCACAGTGGCGGGGTAGTGATGCGGACAGTTTCGTGATCAACAGAGACCTCGCAGCCCAGGCCTCTAAGAACTTCCGCCATGAGCGGTACGTCAAGGATTTCCGGGCAGTTTGTAAGTGTGGTTGTGCCCTCTGCCAGCAGCGCCGCCGCCATGAGTTTCAGCACGCTATTCTTTTGCGCCGCTTACTTTTACTGAGCCTTCCAGGCGTGCGCCGCCTGTCACCAAAAATCGATCCTTCACAACAGCCCAGCATATCGAAGTATTCGCGTATTTTGGTGTTATGGCTGTTCATCTCACCAAAATCTATACCCGCACCGGCGACGACGGCACCACTGGTTTGTCCGATTTTTCCCGAGTACCAAAAACCGATCCTCGCCTTGTCTGCCTACGCCGATTGTGAGGAGGTCAACGCTCATATCGGCGTGGCGCTTTCCCTGGGTTCCCCGTCGGACAAGGTTGCGGCAACGCTGCGGCGCGTCCAAAAATGAGCTTTTTTCGACGCCGGAGCCGACCTAGCCACCCCGTCACTGATAAGGATTTGGGGTATAAGCCGTGCGAATCACGCAGGAATATATTGACCGTCTCGAACAGGATTGCGACGCCTATAACGAGTCGCTACCCAAACTCGATTCGTTCATTCTGCCAGGCGGCACCCCACGGCGTCGCTGTTGCATATTGCCCGGATTACGGCTCGGCGGGCGGAACGGGCCGCATGGTCGGCGGTGGAATCCCACCCCGACACCACATCGGTTCTACCGGCAAAATACCTCAACCGGTTGTCCGATTTGTTGTTTATCTTGTGCCGGGTGACCAATGACGCAAACGATGTGAAATGGATTCCCCGGCGGCGAGCGTTAATGGGAGTAACACCAATCATATAAGCGCACGTAAAGGTGGGACCGGCAAGTACGCCAGCCCCACCTTTTTCGACAGTAGGTTACCTAGATATGGATATAGCTCTTATGGCAATGCTCCAATCCGGCGAGCGGCATTCACTGCTTCATAACGGGTGTGCGCGCCCAACTTACGCATGACGGAACGCAAATAGCTTTTCACGGTTTCGGCGCCAATTCCCCATTTCCTCCGCGGCTTCGACGTTGGTATGACCAAGGGCCACGCATGAGAGCACGTCGAGTTCCCGGGCGGATAGTTTGGTGGTTTGTTTGACTCGAACCGGAGCCACCATTTGGTCGCACAAATCTTCTAGTTCCGCGCGGATATCATCTTGTTCAATCCGATTGGCAAGCATGCGAAGCTTGGAGTGGGTGGAACGAATCTGTTCCCATTCCGCACCATTCATCATGCGGCCTTGCTTGGGGGCAGCACCACCACGAACCCCTTCGGCACGACGAGCGGCAGCATTGACCGCCAGATCCTGTTCCAGGCTGCGGGCGGTCATGGTGACTTCTTCGATGACCTTATCGCCCAGTCGAACAGGAGAGTGAACACCGACATAAAGTACGCCCACGGATTTCCTAGTAACAATGACGGGAACGGCAACAATGGAATGCAGCCCTTCGTCCTGGATGTAGGTATCCAGCTCATGGGAGATCACATTGGCACGGGTGTAGTCCGAGACACCAACCGGTCGCCGAGTGGTCAACACCCTGCCGCCCACGCCAATGCCTGGCTCAATGACAAGGTTTTGCAGTGCCGGGGTTCGTAACCCCACCCATTGATTGATCTGCAACCGATTATCCGCCAAAACCGTTGCATACATCGTTACTGGAATACCCGTTGCTGTTTTAAGCGACGACAATGCTGAGCGCACGGCATCTTCGTCATCTTTCATACGCTGAATCTCCACCATTTTCCTCCTGTGTGTAGCGCATGGTTCCTTGTTACTTCAAATCGCACTCACCCTAAAGTTGGTTACATTTCCATATAAGTTTGGTTAAAAATCTAAATATATGGAGACACGTGTCCACCCTCAGAGCCAGTTAACAGTTTGCTTCAACAAAGAGAAACAAGTTTTTCTGCCACCAGCCGTACACCCCCGCGCGGTGCGGTAAGCGTTGGTGTGCAACTTTGGAAATTATAACCATGAGATAGGGGGTAGCGAAAGTGAATCGAAATGCCCGTTTTTCTCCCATGATGTCCACTTGATACACCCGGTGGGGGTAACTTTTGGACAAAAATAGCCCCAATTTTCACATAAATTCTCATGAATAAAAATCAAAATGACACAACGAGAATTACCCCAACCCCTACGAATGATTAGGGTCACAAAATATGGTTCTAGCAGAGACTTTCACCCCTAACAGGGGCACTCATTTTCGGGTAGTCTGACGTATTTTTGCCCTCAATAATGATGCTTTCTACGGGAAAAACAGCACTTTTTGCGGTTAGTGAGAGCCGGACAATTTGCCACAAAAATCCAACAATCGGTACCCAAAAACCAAAAATCTGCACGCGAAAAACTCGCCAAAAAGTGCTAAAAGTCACTAAAAACTGGGCCCTCGGCATAGAAATTGCCGATGAGTGGTTGCTACAACCATAGCTTCTGAATCGATCTACATTAGACCATTACTTGAGGGTCAACGACCAGCAAATCAGCAATTTACATCATTAAACCAGGATTTATAATTCAATCGGAATAATTTACCAAGCCACGATCCGCACCGCATTATGACAAGTACTACTCACACTAATCGCCCAACCTATCCCTGACCGGACCGAAACACCAAAATTCCAAAGAATTCTCCCCTTATCGTCGCCCCCATCAAATGTGATGTTTTTCCGTCGTAAAGCAAGTAGGCACAAGCGTCAAGCGACAGGGAAGCGCTTATGCTATTTCGACAAAAATGGCCAAACAGTCTTTAACCCACTGCTTATTACTAATATAGACAAGTTGGTCTGCACTTGACTAGACATAGCAGTCTAGTTTTTCTGTTATACTTGTCCGCAGTCTTTACTCTTACGTAATCATTTTCCATGGCAAGGAGCAGTTTTACATGGCCAAGATTTCAACGACATCCTCGAAAACCATTGGCGGCACCCCCCTGGTCCGCCTGAACCGGTTGGATAAGGATTTACCCGGCAATGTGCTGGTCAAGCTGGAGTTTTTCAACCCGGCAAACTCGGTGAAGGACCGCATCGGTAAGGCAATTGTGGATGCCGCCGAGGCCGCCGGCGAGCTCAAACCGGGTGGCACCATCGTGGAGGCCACCTCCGGCAACACCGGTATCGCCCTGGCCCTGGTGGGCGCCGCCCGCGGCTATAACGTGGTATTGACCATGCCGGAAACCATGTCGCTGGAACGCCGCGTGCTGCTGCGCGCCTACGGTGCAGAGATCGTGCTCACCCCGGGTTCCCGCTGGCATGCAGGGTGCTGTGGACAAGGCAAACGAGATCGTCGCCGAGCGCAGTAATGCCATCCTGGCCCGCCAGTTCGCCAATGCCGCCAACCCGGAGATTCACCGCAAGACCACCGGCGAGGAGATTTGGGCTGACACTGACGGCAACGTGGATGTTTTCGTGGCTGGCATCGGTACCGGTGGCACCGTAACGGGCGCCGGCGAAGCCCTGAAGAAGCATAATCCTGACATCAAGGTGTACGCGGTCGAGCCCGAGGGCATCCCCATTGCTGACCACCGGCAAGGCTGGCCCGCACAAAATCCAGGATTGGGTGCTAACTTCATCCCTGAGGTCTTAAACCAGAAGATCTGAGGAAGTATTGACCGTCTCTAACGAGGACGCTATCGCCACGTCACGGGCCTTGAGCGCATCCGAGGGCATTCTTGGTGGCATCTCCGCGGGCGCCAATGTGAAGGCCGCCCTGGGTTGGCGGCTCGCCCCGAAAAACGAGGTAAGACCATTGTGACCGTCATCCCGGATTTTTGGTGAGCGCTACGTTTTCCACCGTGCTGTACGAAGATATTCGCAGCTAATATCGCGCCGCGCGACGTTCCTAGCTCCTCTCGCCAGCATCGCCAGCGAGGGGAGTTTTTCTATGCCGGCTATGCGGCAGGTTTCGCGTCGGTGCTCCCGACAGGAATATCCCGGCACGCACTGTTGTTGTGTGTTGGTAACTCCAGAAATTGTCCTACAACCATCATTCGTGAAAAGAGCATGTTCAAGATTATTTCAAGCATTAAAGAAGATTTAGCCAATGCCCGGGATCATGACCCGGCCGCCCGGGGGGATGTAGAGAACGCGATTGTTTATTCCGGTTTGCATGCCATTTGGGCGCATCGGGTGGCTCACTGGTTATGGGTGCGGGAGTTTCGGGGGCCGCCCGAGTGTTGTCGCAGTTCATGCGGTTTTTGACTGGTATTGAGATTCACCCGGGTGCGAAAATTGGTCGTCGGTTTTTTATTGACCATGGCATGGGGATTGTCATTGGGGAGACCACCGAGATTGGTGATGGTGTGATGTTGTATCACGGGGTGACGTTGGGTGGTCAGGTGCTCACTCAAACGAAAGCGGCACCCTGACCATTGAGGATAATGTCCAATTGGTGCGGGTGCTAAGGTGTTGGGCCCGATTACCGTGGGTACTGGTTCGGCGATCGGGGCGAATGCGGTGGTGACTAAGGATGTGCCGGCGCATCATATTGCGATTGGGATTCGGCGAAGACTCGGCCCCGCCAGCCTGAAGAGCGGATCAAGCTGGTGGACCCGGATTATTACATTTAGGATTGAACAAGGTCCCGGTATTCGGGGTGTTTCTCGATGAATCCGGCGACTGCGCTGCATAGTGGGCGTACTTTTGTCGCCGGCGGCGCGGGTATCGTCGAGTGCGGCCTGGATGAGTGGTTTTTGAGAGTCCTTGGCCGCGGAATTCGGGGTCGATGACGGTGTGGTGGAAGTCGCGTACGCCGTCGCCTTGGATGTAGTCGGCATATCCGGCGTCGCGGCCGTCGACGGTGATGAGGTAGCGTTCCGCAGTGGTGTCGTGGGTAACTTTCGTCATTGTTGCTCCTTTAGCTTGTCGACGACCATAGGGTGGCGCCGGTTTCGTCTGTGATGTGTGCTTGGGGTGGGGCGGCGTCGAGGTTGATATTCACGTCGATGTGGTGACCGTCGGCGCTGCTGCGGTAGGCGATGTGGGGGTTTTCCAGGGCGAGGGTTTCGGTGGTGGCGTGGACGAGCCAGGGGTTGCGGCGCCGGAGTCCGATGAGGTCTTGGTGGGTTCGGTACATGTGGTTGCGTTCGCCTGGGTGTTCGAGGGAATTCGGGCCGGACTGCGTCGTCACCACCAGGACGTTCTTCTTTGACCGAGGTAGCCAAGTTCGTCACCGTAGTAGATGGTGGGGATGCCGCCCACGGTCATGAGGGATGGCGAGTGCTAAAGGCGGCGCCGTCGGTTCCGACGTAGCTAGCGATGCGGGTGACGTCGTGGTTGCCGATGAAGATGGTGGGGGTGAAGTGGTGAAGGAAGTCGTTGTGTCGTTGTAGGGTCCAGTCGAGTTCAAAGAAGTTTTTGTTGCTGATACTAGACCAGATGGACTTCCATAGTTCGTATTCGGTGATCGAATCCACTTTCGATTGTTCGACGAATTCGTTGTAGTTGCCGTGGATGACTTCGCCCATGATCCAGGCGTCGGGGTATTGCTCTTTTGACCGGGGATGACCTGTGCCCAGAAGTCGGTAGCGATGGAGTAGGCGGCGTCGAGTCGCCAGCCATCGATGCCTACGACCAAAAGCCAATGGGTCATGACGTTGACTACAAAGTCGACGGTTGCGGGGTTGCTGTGGTTCAGCCGGAGGAGGTTTTCGTGTCCTTCGAAAACGTTGAGGGTACCGTCTGGTTGTAGGTCGAAGAGTTCGGGGTGGTCGAAGTGTTTGCTGGCATGGCTGAACACTCCGTCGAAAAAGCACGCGGAGACCCCGGTTTTTGCATTCGGCGAGAAATACGTCGAGGTCGGCTTGGTCGCCGAGGCGGGGGTCGATTTCAAAAATAGTTGTTGATGTCGTAGCCGTGGCTGTCGGAGGCAAAAATGGGATTCAGAAGCGGTCCTGATGTGCCTAGTTCAACGGCGTAGTCTAACCAGTTTGTTAGTCGCGGTAACCGGTGGTGGATGTCTTGTTCTGGTTCTCGGATGGGCGCGCCGACGAATCCGAGGGGATAGACGTGCCACCATATTGCGTGTTCGACCCAGTTCACGAATCAGCTCCTTATGAATTGAGAGGTCTCATCCCCAAACTACCCCAATGTAGTGGGAATATTTCGCCCATATGGGGGTAGCGAATGATTGATGCGGAACATAAACACAACTGTGAGGCCTTAGTCTATAGTTAATAATTCACCACAAATAGAGTAAGAGTTTAATAATCATGCGATTATTTCGTGCGACAGTTGCCTTGTGCGCTTTGTTGCCTCTCACGGCCTGCGCCATAGTTGTTCCGCCACTTCATAGCCCTACTCCCACCCCACTTCCGGACCCGGTTACTACTTCAAAGTCCGCTGTGCCGCAGGAGGTAGCGGAGGAACAGCACCCGCAGAAGGATGTCACAGTTGGGGAATTCTTGAATGCCGGGTTGTACCGCCGAGGTCAAATGCGTTTGGCACATTCCGACCATGCGCAGAAATCAGCGCGGAGCAATGGCAGGAGCTCGGGTGGAATGTTGAAGATCGGAGAGAGTTTCGCATGACGACAAGCCTTCGAGGTATGGTTCATTGTGCAGTATCAAGGCGATTCCTGGGAAGAATCTGGGTTTCGCATCCTTCAGCGTAAATTTTTGAGGGGTACGACAAGGAAACTGGCACTGATAATGCTCAGGGTGATCAGGAAGATTTGAACACCCTGGAGGTGAAAAAGCCCAAGGGTTTTTATGTTTACGCAGCCGAGAATTCAGCTCTTCCAGGCACCTGTGGCGGGGGTGCTAACAAAGCGGGGTCGCATCGCATTCCGATACACAAGTCCGTTTATCGACCAGAGCCGCACGGGGAAGACAAAGGTGTGCCAGACCGCGGTGGATTCGTTGCAGCGAATCCTGGACACACCAGTGTTTGCCCCCGCACCGGCACTCAAGTCCGGAAGCTGCAGCACCAGCTGCCGCTCCCCACCGCAACGGGTCCCGCCCCAGCCTCTCCACCAGCACCGGCACCGGCACCACCATCGCCAACATTCACACAGGTGCTTGGTGTCGGTGACTATCGGCCGCAGGATCAGGTTCCTCCGATCTTTAACGCATGCACGCAGATTTCTGCCGAACAGTGGCGGAGCTTAGGCTGGCAGGGTAGCGAAGCCCGACAGCACTGTTACTGATGAATATTTTTCCCCGCTGTATTCTCTGGGACCGCGACGATAAACCGCTGGAAGGGCTTCTCATGAAGTAACGTATAAAACCCTTGATGAACAGTTAAAAGAACGAATCCCCTCGATAAGGTCGTCGTAAATAAGCCGGACACCTATACCCTTACAGATTCCACCAAACCCCGGGAGTGGCGATGCAGCGTTAATGTTGTTACCTCCTTGGGCCCGAGTCACGGCAACCTACGTGCAGGGTGATGGTGATCCGCAACCGCGCATCACCAAGGGAACAGGCCTGCCAGCGGGCCGTCGATCGGCTGCAAGCTGTGTTTGGGTTGAAGTATGAGCCACCAGTAGTAACGCCAAAACCTACCCTCGTAATGGAGCATGATTATGTTGTTCAAATTTCCGCGCGCTTTTCTGACCGCAGCCAGTGCCACCAGTATCTTAGCGCTTAGTGGCTGCGTCCTCCCCACCTCGCTGCCGACGTCGTCAGTGGCGGAGCAAGCCGAGGCTTCCCAATCCTCTGCCCCCGCAGCCGAGAATATCCAGTCTGCCGGTGCTAAAAGCATTGCTAACCACACCATTGGTGAAGTATTAGAGATCAGGAAGTATCTTCCAGAGCAAAATGGCCAGGAGTATTTTAATCCGTGTCGGGACTTCACAAAGAGCAGTGGGCATCATTGGGGCTAGAGGCAAAACCGTACGATCCTCGAGACAGATTCACCGGTATTCATGACTCCAACGCTATGCCAGTAAAGGGAACCGGGAATGACGTCAAAGGCATCTCCATTACGGCGGATTCTCGTGGCATCAAGGAAGCACTAAAAAGATGCTAAGCGCCAGGATGATGTCAATGTGAAGAGGGCCGGATTATGTGTACTTTTATACTGAGCCTAAAGATGAAAAAATAAGTGCACGGCAGCAACCGTAACGAATCAAGGACGGGTTGCCGTGCAAGTTTACGAATATAGGGACGACAAAACCTCATCCATCGAGCCGATATGCCAACAAGCACTAGATATTATGCAGAAAATGTTTCAGCTCCCCGGCTCAGGCTCAGGTAGCATCGGCCCCACCCACCGCGCCGGTGGATCCCTCAGCAGAGCCTGCAACCCCGCAGCCAACGCCACCGCCGGCGACATCGACAGCTCCGGAGCCTCCGGCGTCGACAAGCAATAATGTCCCAACGGGCCAGACCCTTGGGGAGAAGCTGGGCGTGGGGAAGTTTTGGATCACCGATCTGCCCCGCAAAACGTTCAACGCATGCACCGAAATCACGCGGGAACAGTGGCTGAGTCTCGACCTCAAGGTCGAAAAGGAAATCAAAATCATCTCCAATAAATGGTATGACGCAGAAGACCAATCACGGAAGACTTGTCAGGTGCGGAATAATCCTGGGGGTGAAGAGCCTACCGAACAATTCCGGGTCAGTGCTGACTATACGACCTACGCATTACAAATGAGCTTCGACAAGCTGGTGGTGAACGTCAAGGTAAATAAGCCTGATTATATTTACCTGTTTGAGGAAAAAGTAATACCGCGGAAAACATATGCTCAGCTGGCGCAGAGACGAATCGCGGTCGGATGGCAGTGACTGCAAACTTGCAGGGGCTCGGCGGGGTCCAAGCCGACGAAGGAACAGGCTTGCCAACGAGCTGTGGATCAGTTATTGGCAATCAGCAATCTAAAGGCCGAGGCTTTGGAGAATCCGCCACATGGAATAAGTCACCCCATTACCCCCACACATACGATCATCACCTGCATATTTGATACATGCGTGGGGGTAGCGGAACACGTCTGAGGAACATTTGGATGGGTGGTGGACTTTAGTCTATAGCTAACGATTTATCGCAAACGAACTGGGAGTTTGATGTTTTATGCGACCTATTCGCACAATAATTATCGCCTGTGGGGTTGCGACGCTCACTGCGTGTTCCCTCACCAACAACTCTGATGATAATCCCCCGCCGATCCGGCAGCTCCGGCGGAAAGCACCACCGCACAGCAGGGGTCGGAGGCTCATCCACCAAAAGATGTGACTATTGGGGAAATGCTCAATGCTGGCATGTATGCTCCCGATTCGACAGCGTATGGTCTTTTTCCGGCCGTGCGGCGGCGGCGACATAGGCCTACCGCAATTACGGGAGATTGGGTGGAAAGTGATTCCGCCTCAAGTAATCAAGATGATCTGGAAAAATATGAATATCAATAAGTTAAAAGACATTGCCGGTTCATCGTTTTACTGCTTCCTCAAAGGAATACCCGGGAAACAGCTGGGTTCGGGGCATCTTTCGGTGAATTATAAAAGCTATGATGAGGTGACCCAGCTTGAGGGGTGCGGGAGGCCGGGAGGATTTAAAATAAGCTCAATGTGAAACGGCCGATAGGATACTATATTCACGACGCCGAGATCTTCCACCACTAATTCAGATAAGGTTCAAAAAGTGCAGTGCGGGTCATGACTAAGGGGCCGGATCACATTTGATTATCAAAAGCCCATTCATGGATTCCTCCACCACCGGCAAGGAAAAGGTGTGCCAGACCGCGGTTGATTCATTGCAAACAATCTTAGACATGCCCATAACCGCTGCTCTGGCAGCAAATCCGGCACCGGAACCCACACCCGCACCGGGGTCTGAAGCTCAACAACCCCGGTAAAGCCAGCAGCCCACGCGGTGGCGGCGGGGCCGGAGCTGAAATTCCAGCCGGCACCAGGTTTTTCCTCTCATGCCCCGGGCGCCGCAGCAGTCCCCGCGAACCCGGAAAAGCCAGAAACCCCCTGCCACCCCGGCGCACCCAACGGATCCCGCCCAATCACCACAACCACCGCAAACATCGCAACCGTCGCAGCCGACAGATCCCACTGGTTCGAGAAGCCGGAAGACTCGCAGGTGCCTACGTTTGCGAAGGTACTGGTGTTGGCGAGTATAAGCCGCAGGACAAGCTTCGGGGTAGTTTGGGGAATCTTTAATGCGTGCGAGGAGATCACCGCGAGCAGTGGAAGAGCCTCGGACTTGTGCCATTTGATGACCCCTAAACTTAATGTCGCTAAGGATGTTCCCCCTTACTATTCATGTTTTTACCGCACCGGGGACAGCGACAAGGAGTTCCAGGAAATGCTGGTGGCGGAATCCACGTTTAATCCCTTGGAGGGCAAATGAAGCACATGACCCCGTTGGATCATATTAAGGTCAATAAACCCTGAGAATTTTTATCTCATAGATTCACCGAACGCTAAGGAAAAGCAGTGTTCGGTGGGCGTGGATACCTTCCGCGCCGGTTCACCCTCAACTATGGAAATAAGATAGCCACGGAGTCGATCTCGAAGGAAGAGGCATGCCAGCGGGTGGTGGATAAGATGCAGGCCATTTTGGCTCTCAAGTATGAGCCCCCGGCGAGAAGACTGCCAAACCGTCGACGGAAAAAGGCCGCACCGGAATCCGCCCCGAAGGCGCAGTCGCAGTGATGCACCGGCGGGTTCGAATGCTCCCGAGACTTCCGAAGCCCCGAAGGCGCCGGAATCCACGCCCGAGTCCGCCCCGAGTACGAGCGGAGCGTAATCATGATGTTGAGGCATGCCCGTATTGTTCTTGCTACCGCCAGCATTGTGCTGCTCAGCAGCTGCGCTTTGCCAACGTCGGTGCTGCCGCAATCGGCTTCCGGTGATCCGCAACCGTCCGGTACGGCGCAATCGCAGGGTTCAGACAGCGGCGATTCCGGCACCGATGCCAAAACCACCGATGTGGGGAAGCAGGATTCCTTGCTAACCGCACGGTTGGTGAGGCGCTGGAGATTGGGAAATTTAACCCCGAGCAGCACAGCCAACCCGCATTTAACCCGTGCCGTGAGGTGACTGAGGAGCAGTGGAAATCGTTGGGGTTGCAGGTGAATCCGGCAGACGACGGCACCACCGGATCGTCCACAATATGTTCGCTCAAGGTGATCCCGGAGCAGAGGGAACCGGCCCAGTCCACGATCATTACGGGAATTTTAATCCGCTCAGCGAGGAGCTGGAGAAAGGTGAGCGCCTGAATAATGTAGATCAACAAGCCAAGCTACGTGACTTGTATTCTTCAAACAAGCCTTACCGGGATATTTGTTCGGCAGGCACCGTGACGAATCAGGGCCGGGTCGCGAGTGTCGTATGGCGAGTTTTCCAACAAAGGTGGCTCCGCCTTCTGCGGAGAAAACCTGCCAGAAAGCGGTGGATGTTTTGGAGGGATTTTTAACCTACCAGTGTTACCGCCCACGAAGCATCGGCCCCGCGCTCGGCCACCCCCACGTCCCAGGCCGTCCGAGCATCCCCAGCGCCGACGACCTCGGCGGCGTCGCCAAGCGTATCTGGCGCGAAACCCACAAAGCCCGCTGATTCGGCTTCGGCAGGCGAAACGTTCGGCAAAAGCTTGGGGTGGGCAAGTTCGACGATGATGAGGCGGTTCACAAAACATTCAACCCGTGCAAAAGGAAATCACGAAGAAGCAGTGGGAGTCATTGAAAACTCAAGGTGAAGAGCGGTGAGCAGCCGACTCTCAAGCTTGGTCCTGACCAGGGGGACGCATACGAATGTTTCCTGGCGAGCACCGACGAGGGGAGCATGCGGGCGAGGCGGTGAAAATTGCCGTGGATTACCTTGATTTCCTACCCCGGACATTGGTAAAAATATTGTGAATATCAAGGCAAATAAGCCCGGATTATGTCTATTTCTACGACAAGAATTCCGATCTTGCGGAGGACGAATGCACCGCTGGCGTGGTGACGAACCGGGGTCGGCTCAATCTGACCTTGCGGTTGGGGAGAAAGCGGCGAAGCCCACGAAGAGCAGGCCTGCCAGCGGGCCGCGGACCAGCTCATGGCGATCAGCGATCTTAAAGCGGAGGGGTTGGAAAAACGTGCTTCATAAATAACCGACCCACCAACCATTATCCACAAGCAAAATTGTTCCAATAAACCCACAGGGTGCCCCCATAAACAAAAACAACTACCTGCGTGTTTAGCGTAGCCATGGGGTAATAACTCGATTCACGGGTAACCCGACACCTAGGCTGTAAGCAAACAACCTACCATTCGAATGGGAGATGAATTCATGCGTACATTCCGTTCCATCCTCGTCACTGTAGGCGTACTACTGCTTAGCGGGTGTGCCGTTCCCACAATGACGTCATCATCGCTGTTCGGCGGCTCAGGGCACGGGTGCGCCTCAGGGGCAATCCCAGGCTGGCCCCGGGGTTTACCCACGGAGCAGAATGGCCGGAATGGTCAGAATGTTCAGAAGGGTGACACGTTCGCTAAAGGCACTCGGGGCGGGGTCGTTCGCACCCGAAGAGCAGGGCAATATGCTTTTTAGCCCCTGTGAGGAGATCACGAAGGAGCAGTGGCAAAGCCTGGGATGGGAGTTACAGCATCTCCCGGATAAGGAATCGAGTAATTATGCTGTCAACTGCATATTGAAGAGCCCGGAAAAGGATGACAGTTATAGCATGTTGTCGATTACTACCGACAATTCCAAATACGATGATGTGATAAAGCACGGTAAGGATTTGAGCAGTCTCAAGGTGACGAAGCCGGAGAATGTGTATGTTTTTCGACCAGTTTACGGAAGCCAGTCGGGATAGCAGTGCAGTGCCGGTGTGGTGACGAATCGCGGCAGGCTGTCGGTGACGCTCAACAGTTATGTTTATTCGAGGTCCACGTCGAAGCCGTCGAAGGAAGAGGTATGTCAACAGGCTGTTGATAGCCTCACCGCCATGTTGAATCTGCCGGTTGAGGTGTCGGCGCAGCCCAAGAAGAACCCCACGCCGAAGTCCTCCGAGAAGGCGACGCCGGCCGAGCGTCCCACGCAATCCGAACGGGCTCGATCTGGGGCGTCGAATAACGCATAATTTTTTTAGCTTTTACGACGCCCAAAGCGGGAAACCTCCCACCGGTAGGGCGTCGACAAGCGAAAAACCCCAACATTGCTGTTGGGGTTTCGTTGTGACACGGACCAGGATCGAACTGGTGACCTTCCACTTTTCAGGCGGACGCTCTACCGACTGAGCTACCGCGCCACTTGGCTGGAAAACCAGCCAGCGACCCTGACGGGACTTGAACCCGCGACCTCCGCCGTGACAGGGCGGCGCGCTAACCAACTGCGCCACAGGGCCGTGATGCACGCGTGTGCACGATTGATAACAATACACAGCGGGGCGAAACATAGGCAAAATCCGCTGGTAGCATGCCGGATAGAATGATACCTCACGCTGTGGTTTGCGGCCTGGTTTGCGCCCACACTCCCCCACCGCAACCGGGTCCCGCACGGGAAATAGCGCACTCGCCTACCCGGCAATGCGAAAATGGCGAGAAGATTTTTGCTTTTCTTCTCGCCATATGTGCGACCCTGACGGGACTTGAACCCGCGACCTCCGCCGTGACAGGGCGGCGCGCTAACCAACTGCGCCACAGGGCCATATTGAGTTAAAAACACTCTATATGCGGATTCCAGCCGAAAAGGATCACCACCATGGAAACCATCAAGCCTTTAAATTTCCACACATGAGGTTTTGTACTCCCAACAGGATTCGAACCCGTGTCGCCGCCGTGAAAGGGCGGTGTCCTAGGGCCCTCTAGACGATGGGAGCTAGTGCGTCACAACAGTGTAGCTTCGCAGCTGTCGAAAAACTATACTTGAAGCGGTACGCATTGACAAAAACCACTGGTCATTTCAGGTATTTATGAGCATATTCACGGACCAATTGGAACAGCAATAGCACTGGTTGTGTCACAATTGACATCATGAGGAATTTTTCGCAAGTCGATGTTTTCGGCGCAACCCCATTGCTGGCAACCCGGTCGCGGTGATTCACGATGCCGATGGGTTAACCGATGCGGCAATGCAGCGTATTGCTCGGTGGACGAACCTGAGCGAAACCACGTTTCTACTCGCCCCAACCCAACCGGGGGCCGACTATCGGCTGCGGATTTTCACGCCCAATGCGGAGTTATCGTTCGCCGGGCACCCCACTCTGGGGTCGGCGCATGCGTGGGTGGGCGATTCGGATCGGACGGAATTGGTGCAGGAGTGCGGCGCGGGGTTGGTGCAGTTGCGGAAATTGGATGGATCGTGGCATTTTGCTGCACCGCCCACGCTGCGTTCCGGCCCGCTGCAATCCAAGGATCTGTCGGAGCATATGACGGCGTTGGGGATTTCCCGGGTGTTGGATCACCAGTGGGTGGATAATGGCCCCGGTTGGGCGGTGCTTCAGGTGGAGTCGGCGGATGTGGTGCGGTCGATACGGCCCAATTTCCTGCATTCCCGCCCACTCATGGTCGGCGTTATCGGTAGGTCTTTTGATGGTTGGGAGATTCGGGCGTTCGCACCCAGGGTGGGGGTTGCGGAGGACCCGGTGACCGGCAGCCTGAACGCTTCGGTGGCGCAGTGGTTTGCCCGCACCGGCAAGGCGAAGGGCAGCTACATGGTGCGGCAAGGCGGCAATGTGGGCCGCAATGGGCTAGTGCACATCAATATTGATGACGCCACCGACACGGTATGGGTTGGTGGTGCCACAAGGACCATTGTGGAAGGCACCATTCATGTCTAGTGGGGTTGATGGCGCAGAATATTGGAATCATAATTCGGCGTATCATCCCCTGGATATTGCGGCAGATCGCCGGCCGCTTTGGGCTTGCCGCGCTCGACGTGGGCTGCGGCGAGGGCTGCTACTACAACGGTTATCGCCGCACTGCACCACCCTGGTCGGTATCGACCCCTGACCCGTCAAGCATCGCTCGGGCACGTCGACGACTGCCGCAGGCCACGTTGCTCACGCAGCTTTTCGACGATCTGTCCACCGACCAGTCTTTCGACCTGATTACCATGGTGGCGTCCCTGCACCACATGGAGCTGGAACCAACCCTGCACCGGGTCCGCCAGCTGCTGCGGCCCGGCAGCCAGTTTCTGGTGGTGGGGCTGTCGGCCCGGAAATCGGTGGCGGACTGGATACTATCGGCCCTGTCGGTTCCGGTGGCTTCGATAGGGTCGACCCTGCACCGGGAGACACGGGACATTGGGGTGCGGGTGGCCCAGCCTCGGGAAAGCCTGGCGGAGATCCGGGCAGCCGCCGCAAAGATTCTGCCCGGCGCGCGGATCCGACGAGGCGTGTACTACCGGTATTTATTGTCGTACCGGCAGCCTGCCTAACGGGTTCCCTGAATGACTTGGAGCGCCACCGCCACGACGACCGCATTGTAGAAGAATGACAAAATACTATGCAGCAACATAATGCGGCGGCCCTTATGGTTAACGACTGTCACATCAGAGGTGGAAAACGAAACTCCAATGGTAAACGCTAGGTACAGGTAGTTCAACAATGTTTCCTGATTATATTCCTTCCCTGGGAAGGAAAAGGCGTGGCTTTGCAGATCCACCACCTGATAGATCTGTGCAAACCCAATGTGTAGTAGTGCCCACGACAGCATCACCCCACCAGCCGCAATCAAGCTGTAAACCACATCCCCATTATTTTTGTCCCTACTAATGACCGCATCAATTGCAGCGGTGGCCCCCACAATGCTGGCTCCGATGGCCGATACTCTGGACCATCGAAACATGACTTTCAATGGTTTGGAGCCGAAGCGAAGAACTTTCATGCCGGTCCACGCCGCAGTAAAGGTAATAAGCACAACCGTCAGTGCCAAACAGTCCCATAGCATCAGTGGCGTTGGTTGGGAGGAGAAAATGTACCACACCCCACCAGCAGCAGTATTGTCTCTATGATGGCGGAGAACCACCAGTAGTTTGCATGCAATAATTTCGTCACAAGTCCCTTATCGTATCCGACCACCATGGGGAGCATAATGGGGTTATGGACCCAACCCCACGGCAACAAACCCGAACCACGCGGGAACCGCAGACCAATTGTGTGTTAGCGATAGCGCCGGAAACCCGCGTTCCGGCTATCAGAGGGCGTGGTAGCGATGGTGTGGCGCAGAGGAGTTGTCCCGACCACTAACGTTTTTCAATCATGTTCCCGATGCGTGCCTGTTTGGCCTGGGCGGGTTGGCGTTTGTGGTGGCTTGGCTGTGGCCCGGCGCGGTCGTGCTTTCCGACCATGTTGCGGTGGGTGGGTGTTGCCGTGATTGGTGTGGCGTTAGTATTGATTACGGCAACCATGAGTGCGTTGCGTCGGGCACGGACGTCGACGAATCTGATTGATGCGCCATCGCGGTTGCTGGTGACTGGCCCGTTTTCATGGTCACGGAATCCACTGTATGTGGCCTAGTGGTGGCGTTATGTGGTTGCGCGTTGGTGAGCGGTTCCTGGTTGGCACTGGGGTGCCCGTTGTTGGGGTTTGGTGTGCTGAATGGGCTGATTATTCCGATCGAGGAGCTGCGCATGGCTGAGAAGTTTGGCGACGCCCTATCGACGCTATTGCCAGCAGGTGCGCAGGTGGTTGTAAAAAGGTATTGATTTCCACTATTGTGGCGGCAAGCGCCTAAAATCATTGATGTTAACCACAAGAGCATAGAGAACTGTTTGTTGGGCACATGAGCACCGATCCAGATTCCCTGCAGGAAGCATCCGATCCTGAGGCTTCTCAAACAACCGGACCAAGACGATAAGAGTATTGATAAAAATCGGATGATGTGGCGGACCCACCAGCTCAGGAAAAAGCAAAATCCTAATGCTTCATCAGAGTTGATAGTGCTTAGCTCACATTATGATGAAAAACACCATGGGCCCTATGTAAGGAAGTTAGAACAAGCAGTTCGCAATCCCAAGGTCCGGAATATAGCCCTGACCGGCGGTTATGGGACCGGGAAGAGTAGCGTTATTCAAGGACTAATTGAAAGAATCCACTCTTCGAAAGAGCTCAAAAAGATTCGACCAATCACTATTTCACTCCCTACGATTCAAGTGGTAAATGAGTCTGATTCTAAAGACGACCGTACTGACCGGATCCAACGGGAAATAGTGAAACAGCTCTTATACCGAAGTGAGCCTCGAAAAATGCGCAGGTCTCAGTATCGTAGGATTACACATATCACGACAGTCCAGAGAGCAATAGCATGTTTCATCATAGCTATATTTTTGACTTTTGCTTTTTGGCTTTTGGCCAAGCCAGATTGGCATTGGTCCCAGGGAGGAAGTCTATGGGGATACTGGCAACCTGCCGTGGTTCAGACTATCTTGTGGGGACTGACGTTCTATATTGATTGGACGTGGGTCAATAAACCCACAATTGTAATTAAAGGACTACAACTTGGCCCAGCTAAACTTGAACTGGAAAAAGAATGATTTCAACTATTTTGATAAATATCTCAATGAGATCATCTATTATTCTGAAAGTATCTAAAACTAATCTTGTTATCTTCGAAGACCTCGACAGATTCGACGACCCTTACATATTTGATGCTCTGCATGAATTGAATGAACTCATCAACATTTCACTTGGGCAAGAACGTTTTACAGAACAAAAGAATCCTCCTGTTAGGTTTCTCTATACCATACGAGACAGTATATTTGAGTATAAGACTCAAGGAATCATTAAAAATGCTGACACAAGATATACCCACCGTCTTGAGATTGAAAAATCGGACAAAGTTTTTTGATGTCATTGTGCCAATTTTTCCCCTTCAGCACATCACGTAATGCTTATGAGTATCTAAAATACCTACTAAATGATAGGTCTATAGCAATAGATCAAAAACTACTAAAAATTGTTGGTTCTGAAGTTTCAGATTATCGTTTGCTGGCGAATATTGTTTCAGAATTTCAAATATTTACCGAACGGATATCTACTTCCTGGGACGGAAATAAAGAAGTAGAAGAATTTTTAAAAGATCATGTCAATTATCTCTTCGCATTTGTAGTATACAAAAAATACTCACCTTACTGATTACGAGAAACTACAGACAGAGGACAGTAATATTGATAAAATCAACAAAGATTTCTTAAATATGAGGGAAAATATACGCAAAAAGATCGAAGAATTATTTAATCAACTCGCACATGATTTTAGATCACGGATAGCTCAAGAAAATAGTTTTAAAGGAATTTATATGCAGCATTATACTGTGTCTGTTAATAATGAATCTTTTGATGATTTTGCGACAATTGAACTGTGGAGTAAAGCACTTAGCTTCGATTCATCCACCGGCATGCTCCCTAAAATTTCGTTAATTTATTCAGATGGATGCCCTCAGCTTGATAATGACATATTTATTCACCTAATGAAAACCAGAATAGAGGATACTAGTTTCATTCTATCTTATGGGCGAGAAGTATATGATCTTCAAAAATAATCAGCAGCATTAATTCTATAAGGAATATTAGTAATATCTCCTCCTTTCTTTCCCTGAAGATTCAGTGTTACCAACGGAGATGCAACAAATAATAGATGAATTTCGAAATAGTTTTAAAAATAAATTTAATCACGATACAATAACTCAAGAATTAATAAAACAAAACTACATTAACGAGAAATTTTATATGTACTCATCAGTCTTCCCTCAAGAGAAGTTTATTCAGGCGTTTGAAATAACAACCCAGCCACCCCTGGTGAACGATCACCCCCGAAAGCATAGGGAAAACGAGACGGTAGTGTACTTATAGTAAGTGTGAACAAAAACAAAATACTCTATCGACCCCTGCACCGCTGATCCTAGCACACTCACCACATCAGGGCTAGACCCACCACTGCCCACCAAGCCTCGGAGTGTTCACCAGCGTGCAAATCACTATGCTCTACCTGCAAGAAAAACATACGACAACAGGCATTAGCCAACATTTTTGGTACATCCCAACCCACTATCTCCAGAGCGATTAATACTGTGTTGAACATCCTTGATGTAGTGTTACCGTCCCCACCAAGGCCGAAAGACCTTATGTCCCCAACAGCTATACGTACTAGACGGCACGCTCGTGCCGTGCTGGTGGTGGAAAAACGCTAGAAACTTATACAGCGGGAAACACCACAAAGCAGAGCACAACCTGCAAATACTCACCGATCAAGCAGGTGAAATATTTTATCACCACCACTACCGGGATCAACCCATGACGTCACAGCTATAAGAAACACAGAAGCTTATTCAGTCATTAGGAAAACAGGGGACAAGGGCATCGGTATCTGGCCAGCATTACAAGTACTGCGGCTAACGCAAATACACCTCCTGCTATGAGAACTGCATGATGGAAACCTGCCAGAAAATTTCCGTTGGCTATCATGATGCCTAATATGGCGACCCCAAAACACACTCCCTGTTTGACGTGCAGCATTTATAATGGCACCAGCTATACCTGCAAACTCGTACGGAACGGCATTAATTGCCGCTGAGGTGGCAGCCGGCATGGCGAATGCCATTCCGAAAACCAGCACAAAAATGTTAGCAGCGCAACCAGAACATAGGGGTGCTCTCGTTGATAACAACCAGGCTAGAGAAGCCTAGCGCCCCCTCACGCTCAGGCCAACAAACATTGCGGAATAAGGATTAAATTTGGCAGAGAACCTGCCTCCTAATGGTGATGCAACGATGGCTGATGTTGCTTGTGGCACCATTGCTAAGCCAGCTATCCACGGTGACCATCCTAAATATTTTTGGAAATAGAGTGAGAGCACGAAAAGCTGACCAAAGAAACTGAAGTTAAGGCAAAAACCAACTATTGATGAAATGCTAAATGCTTGGGTCTTAAAGAGCGTTAATGACAGCATCGGGGTGGGATTCTTCCATTCAACGATGAGGAATAACCCCATACATAGCAGAACTACCAATAATGCTGGCAGTTGTGCAGTATTCCAGCCACGTTCACCCCAAGTAATCACAAGGTATGTCAGTAGAGACAGGCTGATAATTGATGTTGTCTGCCCTAAAACATCGAAGTTTTTTACTGGCTTGGGGTACCCGCTTGGGGATGAAAGATATCGTGAGAATAGCGAGCACGACAATGATAGGGATATTGACCCAAAATGCGGCTCGCCACCCAGTCGTTGAAACCAGTACTCCGCCTATGATTGGGCCAAGCGCCGCGGCTATGCCACCGGCTGCTCCCCATAATCCAATTATTTTTGCGCGCTCTTTATGGTCGGAATACATTTCGGAGATCAGGGTAAGAGAACTGGGCACCACCATCGCGGCACCAACCCCTTGGAGTGCTCGGGCACTGATGAGGATTCCCATTGATGGGGATAGCGCGCAGGCAACAGAAAATAATGCAAAAGAGGATTAGTCCGAACAGGTATATTCGCCCGGAACCAAGGCGATCACACGCGGTACCAGCGCTCAATAATAACGCGGCAAATGAGAGCGTATAGGCGTCAACAACCCATTGTAATGATGCCGTAGTGCCATGAAGATCTTTGCCTATATGCGCAAGTGACACGTTCACAATGGTGGTGTCAAGCATGATGACGAAGAACCCTAGCAGCACCGTCATGGTGGCAAGGCGTTTAGTTTCCTGACGCATCATGTTTCCACCACTGCAGCGACTATATAGCCTTCCTTCATCCAGAGAATTGGAACGAACAAGATTGACTATAGACTGGTTTTGTTCGGTGTGGGCCGAACAATGAGCGAGGTAGGTTGGGATGTGATGACTAAGCGGTATTTTTCGGAATCGGCGCCTGATATTTCCATCATTAGCAAGGTATTGGCTGATCAGTCTCGTGCAGCCATGTGTGCTGCACTCATGAATGGTAATGCTTGGACGGTTGGTGAGCTAGGCCGCTATGTGCACTTATCACGGTCAACCGCAACGGAGCACGTCGACAAGCTTGTGGAGGCTGGGATCGTTCACGATGTTAGGCAGGGAAGGCATCGCTACGTCAAGTTAGCTAATAGTCGCACTGCGGAATTCATCGAGGCGTTGGGGGCGCTTTCGCCAACGCCATTGCCAACGCCGCAAAGCCTTCATGCGAGCCGGGCGAATAGTGCGGTGGCCCCAGGCCCGCACGTGCTATAGCCATCTTGCTGGCGTGCTTGGGGTGCGCCTCTGCGAATGGTTCATTGACCATGATTTCATCACCGCCCATTGGCAGTTGACGGTGCAGGGGCTGAGTTTTTATAGGACATGGGGGAGTGGAACATGCGGAACGGCTTTCTCTCAAGCCTTGCCTTGACTGCACTGAACGCCAATTTCACATGGGTGGGACGCTCGGCGTGCGGATTTTGCAAGCAGTTCTTCCTCCATAAATGGATTACCAGGGTGAAAGATAGTCGTGCCGTGAAATTAACCCCCAGCGGCAAGGACATGCTCACTGACCTTGGTGTGTCTTTGTCCTGATTTTCCTCGCCGCCCATAGATGTCCGACCTGTTTGTTACCTTCATGGTGAAGGTTATAAATATGTACGTGGGAAGGCTATGAGACGTGCGGATTTCATGGGTGTCAATGGGTGAAACACCACACTGTGGGAGGCTTTTCTGTGTGCACAGTATTTTTGCGAGGTCGCTATGAGTCAGCCAATGCTTCTTGCCCAAGTCGAACAAGTCGAAGCCCAATTGGGCCAGCCACTCCCCGCCGACTACCGGGCATTTCTCCTGGATGACGCCAACGAAGACACCGAGGAGTGGGGCTTCTTTACTACCCCGAAGGAATTTCTCTATTGCGAGCTTGATTGGACGAAAGATTTTCCATTCAGCTTGGAGCACCCGGTAGATGACTCCCCTCTTAAAGGAATTCGACAAACGTGCAGTTCATGCCAAGAAGGTGGAACACGACAGTAATAAATATAATGCGCTCTACGAGAATCCTTTGATTACATGGTAGAGAACTTCCTCAAGCCCATGGAACGCGGAATCGTCTACGTCGCCGATAATGGGATGCCGTAGTATTCATTCCTGGTGTTACGGGGCGAGGCCGCAGGCCAGGTGTGGTGGTGCGAGTGGATGCCTGTTTCTGTCACCATCGAACCACACTTCCGCCCATTCACTAATGAGCCATTATCGTTTACGGAATGGCAGTTCTTTGATAAGTATCGTTATCGCCTCACAGCAGCACGCGAAAAATCTACGAAATTTGTGGGAGTACTCCTGGACTTATCCCTGGAGAGCAAAGAAGGGCGAAGTGCCATGATGGCCATGCTTATTGAGGAGAAATTAACCGGCATGACCAAGGAAGAAATCGAAAAAGTCACATGTGTTGATGATATTCCCGAGCGCCATGTTCCTCGACCAATTCTCGGATGAATGGCACCCCTGTCTGAAACGGCATTGTGTTCCCAGCAAGCACCATGTAGTAGTGACGTCTCAATATCCTTCCCGCACACATCAAATTTTCGTGAGGACACATGAACCAATCAGAACTCACCGCCCGCGTTGCAGAAGCCGAGGGCACAACTGGGCCAACCACTCCCCGCCGACTACAGGCGTTTCTCCTGACGCCGATGAAGACACCATGGTGTGGAAGTATTTCACCGACTCGAAAGCTGTATGGGTACCAAAGTTGATTGGACCCAGGATTTTCCGATTCAGCCTGGAGCACCGGTAGATGACTCCCCTCTTAAAAAGAAATCTACGAGCGTGCAGTTTGTGCCGATGAGGTGGAAAAATGACATTGATAACATGACGCGATCGAGGAAGAAGCCCCAACTTCATGGTAGAGCACTCCTCAAACCCATGGAACGCGGAATCGTTTATGTTGCCGAAAGGAGATGCGCCATATATTCTTTCCTGGTGTTACGGGGCGAAGCCAGCAGTGGTCAGATAGTGGTAGCGAGTTGGATCCTTTACGCACACTATCAAACCACACCTCCATCCGGACACCCAATGAGCCTGTCTTTTACCCAATGGTGTCATCTTCGCTGAACACTACTATCACCTTTTTCACGGCACACCGAAGATGCTTCCCGGCGATGCAGTGACTTCTGGATGCGCGACCACGACCTCCCAACCACCATTTCCCATGTATCGAGAAGAGATCACCATGAACCAATCAGAACTCACAGCTCGGGTTGCGGAAGCCGAGGTACAACTGGGCCAACCGCTGCCCAGCCGACTACCGGGCATTTCTCCTGGATGACACCAACGAGGACAAATTCACGGGTGATTACCTGCTGTTCGACAGCATGATCTGCGAATTTTTCCTCGACCCCGGCGCGTACACTCGTGAAGATCCCGATTGGACCCAGGATTTTCCATTCACCCCGGAGAACCCGCTGATCGCGGACGTTCCCGAATCGTTCTATACACGGCTGGATCACGCCACCACGGCTGCGGAGTATGATGCGATCACCGAGGAGCAGATCGCCCATCTGCAAAAAGAATTTCGATGAGCCAGCATTGCGGGGAATGGCGTTTCTCTCCGACGATGGTTGCAATATTTACACCGCCATTATTTTGCGTGGACCTGCCAGGGCCAAATATGGCGGCATGAAATCACCATGGATAATGCCGACGTACAGCCCTATTGGCATCCCTTCACCAAGGAGCTGCTCACGTTCAATGATTGGCGGTATTTTGAACAGCACCGTTATCTGTTGACCATTGATGGGCGAGACGATGCCCAAACGTATTCGATCATGAACGACCGGTATGGGTTTTGGGCGATGAAGCGCATGATCGCAGACGGCACGTTGACTGGTCTCGCGGCAGAAGACGTCGACAAGCTTCGGCAGCCCACGGACATTCCACCGAATGCTTTGTTCCTCGACCCGCGCCGAAACGAATGGTATCCGGTGCGGGATGCCACGGTGTTTCGGTGAGTTATGCGGCTGATCTCCCCAGTTGGCGAGCACCATCGTCGGCATAGCTGCTGAGGTTATCGCCTCGCTTGTCGACGCCATTCGTCGGCGAACCTGTGCCGGTCGGCGGGCCAGTCGTTGGCGCTGAGTTCCCCGCACCGGGAGAAAAATCGTGCGGTCGTCGAGCGGGTAGGAGAAATCATTGGTCACGTCGCACGACCACGCCGGCGGTCCAGGGGCCCATGCGGGAATCGTGAGGAGGTCGTGGAAAAGCTCCTCGTGGGAGACGGTTTGCAGGTCAATGTCGGTGTTCAGGCACCATGCGGCGGCGGCCTTCAGGGCGGATTTGAAGAAGAACAAGCCCAGGCGGTTGAGTTGGGCGTCGGTCGCGTCCAGCATGCGCTGCGGGTGGGCATGAGGTAGCAGGTGCCGCCATCGTGGGTGACTTTTTCGCCCATGTGCTCCCGGAGTTTTTAATGGAGTGCTGTGCCTTTCCCGCCTGTACCGCGTGGCGCAGGATCGTCACCGCAGGGAATCCCACAGGGTGGGGGTGGCTATTCTGATCAGCCGGTAGTCTTCCTTGTTGGCGACTCGTTTGCTGAAGTCTATGCCCAGGTCGCGCTGCGCGCCTTCGACCAGTTTCGGGTTGAGCACCGCGCAGTTAACGTGGAGGGCTTCGTCCCCGTCGGTTACGTGGGTGACGTGAATGTCATCATTGCCGCCTTCGGCGTACCACATGCCCCCCGTTGGCGGAAAAACACTCTAGCGGCGTGGTCGCCGTCCCGGTTCCAAGAGTTGTTATCCGTAAGCAGGGTTCCCCCCGTTTTGAACGACCGGCTGATACGAATAGGACTATTGGTTATGCTCATGGGAACTCCTTTGACTTATCGAGGCAGGCGATATCGTCAGTATAGAACGATCCAGGTCAGGGCTGGTTTTTCAGGCTGCCCCGTTGCCGTCACCCCATAACTAAAACCAGCCACGCACACCATTGCAAGCAATTTTACTACCCCATTTTTCTGCTAAAACGTCCACGGCGTAGATGAAAATGTCTGGTTTTTCGGCGTGAATATCGTGCCCGCTGTCCACGTTGATCGATAAGCAGCGGGTGTTGTTTCGGCAGGAGCGAGTACTGCGCTGGAATCCCTGTCGTCCATGGCGGAAAGCAGCACCCCATTATCGTCGTAGTAGCCGCCGATCTTGGCGTCGGGGCCACGTGCAGCAACGGAGGGCAGATGACCGCGCGCAGGGTTTCTACCTGGTCGAAGTCCGCGAACCAGGAGTAATCGTAGAAGGTATCCCCGAAGCGCAGGTCGTAGCTGCCGGTGCCGTCCTGCATGTTGGCGGTGAGGTCATAAATTTCATTGATTTTTCCACCCGCGGGTAATACCAAACCCGCGGTATTTCGGCGGCCGCCCTGTCCAGGCGTTTCAGGGCGGGCTTTCTGACCAGGTTGTCAAAGTTTTTTCTCCCCGAACAGGTGGGGCGAGGTAGGTGTGTTCCAGCGAATAGCGGGTGAAGTTTGTTCGCCGCTGGCGAGAAGTCGTGCATGTCTTTGAAGCCGTGGCCGGCGAAGGTTTTGGAAGCGCCCGGTCGGGTTCCGTCGAAAAGAATTGGCGCGTCCTCGATGACCAGCCACGGACCATGTACGGCGCGGTGGCCGCCACGAGCGTCGCAATGAGTCCGCCGGAGGGAATGGCGGAAACCACAACCTGATCTTTTCACCACATTGTTGATAAAACCACGATATCGTCGCCGTTTGCGCCGCGCGGTGTGTCGGGTCCTTGCTGGAGCCGCTGCTTGCCCGTAGCAATCCACCTGCAAACACATGGTAGCGGCTGGATAGTTCGGTGAGCACCCGCGAGTAATCCTGCCACGACACCCGCTGACCGTGGATGAGCTGCAGCGAATGCGGCTGTTGGGCCCCTCGCCATAATTTATCACCGACTTATCGGGCAACACCGCCTGCTTTTCGACGAACCCCTGCGTGGCGGATCTGCCGCGTCCGGGGCCCTGATCATAGGTGAGGTTATGGTAGAAGCGAAATAGGCGATAGTGCCGGACAGAACCACCACCATTGATGCCAATAATATAAAGAATTGCTGTCGCATCATGGTGATCCGTTGGGAGAAAAACATTCTGTGGCTCCTTCACTACGGGATCTATTTTTCACCACATAGTGATCCCGTTCATGTCTCTATATCCACGTCACGCCACCAGCGACCATGTATTACCCGCATCGTAGGAAACCGCGGGGTTTATAGTGCTGACAGCAGGTGATTTGCGTGTTCCTGCTCGGCACGAACCGCCGCCATGTCCCCGGTTTTTGCATTATGAGAGTCACCGCGAAGTCTGTCGCCCACAATCCATAGGTATTTCACGTGTGGGCTGGCTATTTGAGCCATGGTACGCAAAAACCGCACCGTCACCGGGTCGGTTGTTTCCTTGGCGAGCCGACCGATGCGGAAGCTGCAGTTGCGAGGCCTCATGGTAGTTTGCCTCCGCCGGCCAACCACCGCCGCATGCCAGCATCGGCGTCCGCAATATCTCATGGTAGGGTAGGGAAAACCCGCAACATTATGGGTGACGGGCGTAATCGCGGCAAAACTGGACGATCTGCTGGTGGGTTTTCGCATCATATAGTTCAATGAACCGGTTCCGCAGTTTTCTCATCGTCGGCAATGCGCCCCAATGGCCGCTGGCGAGCGTCAAAATATCCATCATTCTTCCCTGTATCGCTTAAAACCCCACCCAAAAGCTTTGTGGTGAGGGTTATCATTGTGGGCCCCTGTGGAGTTCTGGGAACCCAGACCTGCGGATTAAAAGTCCGTAGCTCTACCAACTGAGCTAAAGGCCCCCGCCGTAATCAATAGTTGACGACAGTGAAAATTGTAGCTTATCCGCACCATTTGAAATCTAAGCTCAAACCCACCACAATGGTGGTTTTTAAAACATTTGCATGAGCTTGTCCCCACCGATGCATGCCACGATGGAAATGCCGGCGATGATCGCCGGGCGTACAAAATCATGGGCGACCGCGGCTCATGACCGCTCGATTGTCGAACCGCAGCGCGGTAATGGCGAGATTCATGCGCAGCTATGCGCTGCACCGAGCCGATGGTCGCGTTTTCGGGCTGCTGATCGGCGGCTTTTCCGACCATTCTTCGCCGGGGTGGCCGTGCCACCGAAATGTTAGTGGTCATGGTCCTCCCTATCAGAAGCCGCGCGCGGCAGTGGAGAGTGATGGCGGGTTGGGTGCGGTGAGCGCCGGCGCCGGTGGTGGCGGCGTCCGCGGGGTGGGCGCCACGGTTTGCGTCACCGTCACCGGCGGCTGCGACGGCATGCTGCGGCGCAGGTGCAGCGCGCCGGCTCGGGTTCTTCTCCGTCGAGGGCGGCGGCGTGATACGATTGCGGCAACCCGGCAGCCTACCCAGAGGCGGAATGACCTGCTCCACGAGTTTCTTTCCTTCGCCGATCCCAGGTTCGCACAGCCCGCCAATAGCTCGACGAGGGCCGCCAATAAACGAGTCTTTTCATCATCGGGAATACTTTTTGCGATCGTATGAACATGCCTGACAAACTCTGATTCGCATTGATCTGTTGCACACCATTGGCCCACTCCGTCGTGCCCGGATCGCCCACGGAGCATCAAAACCCGGCCAGCGTCAGCGAAGCATCATTAATGTTATCCGCTGGGTTTTCGCATCGGGTCTCGACAGCGGCGTTGAAACTGCTCCCATCTCGCTGGGCATGATCTGCAACGGACCAATGGGAATGATCCTGGTGGGTCACCATCGAAAAGCCCGGCGTCGGTGTCGGCAACTTCCTGCGGGTGCGCGGGATCAAACAGGTTTCAATCCGCGCAGCGGATGGTCGTAGGTGCCATCATCACCAGCTGGGAATCATTCGCACCATGATTACCCAACGACTCCCCAACGCCGCCGCCAACGTCGGCCACCCCAGGTTACAGTTCTTTGCTTTTGCGACGGCCCACGCCGCGTAAGCATAGGCCCGCAGCTGCCGTTTCCGGGAAATATCGTAAAGGGCCGGAACGCTTATGGACCAGTCCTGCACCTGCTCAATCTGCCGGTGGGTGGCGGCAGCGGGCGGCTCCAACCGATCCACGCAGGCGGTCGTCGTCAAGCAGCAACAAGCCGCACAGCGATGCGTTTCATCACTCGCTCGCTCTGACGAGTGTCGATGCCACCGGTCGAAATCCTCCGCCACAACAGCCTGCAAGTCCTATAGGCCCGCATGGTCGCTTTTTCGAAATGAGATCCAAATCCACGACCGCCCCTCGGACAAAATGCCGGTCGAACGGTATCACCTGCACCGCCCGTCCGCGACCGGAAAATGGCTAATGAGCTGGTCCATGTCGATCGTGGCCCGCCCTGATGCGCGCCAGAAATCACCACCACGGAATTCGCCGCCAACTGCTCATAGCCGTGCAGATTCAACCAATCCAACGTCGCCGAAGCCGATTGCGCACCACCAAGCGCGGGGGAGCTGACCAGAATCAACGTATGGCCAATCCAACACCCCGGCCATGCGCCGAATGCATCAACCCGGTGCCGCAATCCGTGAGAATCACATTATAGTGGTGCTGCAAAATATCAATGGCCCGCCGATAATCCATTTCGCCAAAACTTTGGAAAACGCCGGGTCGCGTTCCGAACCGATCACTCCAGGCGGGACTCTCGCCTGCGTGGTGCATCGACCGCACCTGCGGGTACTCGCGACGTGTCCGTGGCCGCCAACAAACCCGAATGGTAGACGGGCCCGGCGCGCCACACGCCGCGCCACGTCCCAAGGTCGGGGTTGGCGTCGATGGCGATGACCCGGTCACCGCGCAGGCTGGCGAACACGCCCAGCCCAGGGTGACCGTGGTGGTGGTTTTTCCACACCGCCCTTGAGGGCATGACGCGACGGCAATGCGTGTAGTCGCCTCGCAAGGGTGTTTGGATTCGTTGTAATAGTTCATCCGCTCTGGCGCTGCGGGCGGAGTCTCCGGTTGATGTAGCCGCCGGTCATGCCGTGGACGAATTTCCGCCAGCGCTTTTGGGGCGCGCTTCACCGGGTTGACGATGACCGACTGGTTGAGCGCGCGTCGGCGGGTGAGGTCTGTATTGGCTGGGCTGGAAATGCTTGCCCACCATCGAACTGGGTGGGGTTCTGCGTGGCGCTGGTGGGGTGACGGCTGGTTGTTGTTGGGTGGGTGGCGCCTGTTGGGGGTTGGGGTGGTTGCTGTGGCTGCGCGACCTGCTGCGGCTCGCCGTGCGCGACTGATGGGCCGGCGGGAGTTCTGAGGGCGGAAGGGCCTGGTGGCAGGGGTGCCTGCTCATACATGTATGGTGTGTCATTCCCGTAGGGGGCGCTGTGGCGGGAGCCGCGGATTCCGACTGTTGCTGCTCGCTGCCGCGCGACTGTTGTTGCGGTTGTGTGGTTGGTGGGTCTTTCCGGCTCCGGCACCGGTTTGGGCAGGGTTCCGCCTCGGGCCTGCAGGTTCCCGGCTGGCGGTTGTGGTTGTTGCTGCCGCCATGTTGGCTGCGACTGTTCCGCTGGGATTGTCTGCTGTTGTGGGACTGCTGTGGGCTTTCCGGCCGCGGGTTCGGCTTTGCTGCTGTTGCGACTGGGGCTGTGGATTGGGACTGAGGGCTGCTGGTGGAGGATACAGGGTCCTGCTGCTGTGCGGGTGTGTGGTGTTATTCTGGCGGGCAACGCTTAACCAGGCGGGCATATTGGCATTGTTTCGCGTTGGTCGTCATAAAAAGTATCTCCCCAAATCGTGCCGTGCTGTGGCTAGACTCTATATCCCATAGGTTGTAACTCTACTGTAAACCCCTGCATGTTCGAAACATAAAGGAGGGTAGCTCGTGTCGTTTCGATTCACTCCCCACTTTATTCGGCGATTGTACTGGTCCGATGGTCTTGCGCAGGCTGGTCGAATACCACCGTACGACACCGACAGGGCCCTGATTGTTTCCGTGGCCGCAGTAGACGATCGGATTCTCACCACCCTCACCGCGGCACTGATCGCCAAGCTGGTCAATGCCGTATCCGAAAAACCCTGTTGCTATTATCGACACCGATGGCATGAAATCCAGCCGGTGGGCCGCACTCGGCGCCCACCGGGGTGGGACTTTCGCCTCGTCAACCAGTCCGCCCACGATCTGGGGACGACCAGGTTGCCGCCTTCGTCGACTGCACCGGCAAGGTTCCCACTCTGGCCGTGAGCATGTCGCAGCCGAAACCGATAAGCCCCACTGACCTACAGGCGGTACTGCCCCGAATCCAGCACCGGTGGCCCACCGTCATCATTGACCTGCCGTTCACCACCAGTAACGAACTCATTTTTGCCGGCACCGAACTGGCAAAACCATGTGGTATTGCTTGCCGACAAGCACACACCACCGATTTCAGTTGGCTGTACCATGGGGATCACGCGCTTGCACACCGGGCGCACAGCAGGGCGGTTACCCCCACATTGGTAGGGGCAACGAGTAAACAGGCCTTGGCGGGCCCGGGCGCCGTGGCCCTGCCCGAAGTCGACACCCGAACCACCGCCCGGGAGGAGATTACGTGAAGACTTCCCGGAGGCGCTGGAGCATGTACCACCGATTCTTGTCGCGCTCACCCGAGCGAAAAACCTGGCTCACTAATAATCCATCTAGCTGCACCAGCACATCTCCGTTCAGACAAAAAAAGGTACAATTAGGGAGAACAATAAGTTGTATTAGCTAGATAGGTCGAGGTAGGCAGATATGTGTTTCGATTCAGATGCTGAGATCATCGCCGGTACATCGCTCGGCGGAGTGAAGCTGCTGGATCATGTCACCACGTATTGGGATGCTCTCGACAGTACCTACACCACCGTTCCGACGGTCACTCCCACGTACCGGCTCGATGGGTATCACACGGCAGTATATACCCTGGTGAATCATGCCATTGAACTTCATGTGCATATTCTCACCGGCTCATCTATAAACTGGTGGCGCTTCCCGGCTATGGTGGCAAGTCTCAAAAGTCCATCAGCGTGGGCATGCCCATTTACCAAATCCACGATTTAAACATTGACATAAAATTCGACGACGTGGAATCCGGCTTTCTACATCCCAGGCACCCCCGGTATTTTATTCGAACCCGACCTGGAAAACTCCTGGCCAGAGGATTCCAAAAGCTTTTGGCGTTATGTATCACCATCTACGATGAGGATTATATTGATCATTCCAACGAGTACGGGATTGAATACGCGCTCAACCACAGGCCGCGTTGAATAGCACCCGTCCAGGTTTAGAGCCCCACTTTCCGGGCGATGAAGTTGCGAGCGCCACCTGTCGGGCATGAACCTTGGCCAGCAGGTTACTCACGTGGGTTTTTACCGTGGTTGCGGAAATCACCAGTTCCGCGGCGATTTCGCGTTTGTTTTGCCCTCCTGATGGCGTGCAGCACCTCCATTTCTGGGGTGAGCAGCGATAATCCCCGCTGGACGTGGCTGCGGCAGGGTGTCTGCGGCGACCGTGAGCGCGCGCGGAAGAATGCGGGCCAACGACGTCGGCGGCGAGCACGGTTTGGCCGGCGGCGACGGTTCTGTACCTGATTCGATGAGGAGTTTCCGGTCGGCGTCTTTGAGGAGGAACCCGTTCCGCCCCGGCGGTGAGGGACGCTCTCACGGTGTCGCGCACGCTGAAGGTGGTGAGCTATGACTATTTTGGGCGTGGTTCGGCCTGCCCGGATTTTCTTCAGGGCGGCTCACCGTCGAGTTTTGCTGCGCACATCCGACGAGCACGAGGTCGACGGGGGTGTGGGCCACGGTGTCGACCGCGGCTTGGCCGTCGTGAACAGTGGCGACGACCTCCAGGTCAGGTTGGGACCCTAGGATCGTCGCTAAGGCGCGGCTGAGGAGAACTTGATCGTCTGCAATGAGGATTTTAACGGTCATGGTGTTTCCGGGGAGTTGCGCGATTGTTGTGGCGGTGTGCCCGTCGAAGGCGAACTCGAATGTGCCACCGACCGCCTGCGCCCGCTCGTCAAGGCTGGGCAACCCCACGCCGGTGTCGCTACTGTCCGGTTTTTTGGGTCCATGGGAAACCACAGTAATCGTCACGCACTCCCCACCGCAATATCCACGGTTACCTGCGGAGTTTTCGATGCTGGACGACGTTCACCAGGGTTTCGGTCACGATCCGGTGGATGGCCAGCCGCGAGGCGGATCGGCAGGTCCGTGAGCGGGTCGGTTCGGGCGGTGATGTCGAGGCCACTGTCGTGGAATCGGCGGATCACATCGCTCATGTCCATGGTGTCGGGGATATCGTCGCTGCGGAGCGCCGCCACGATGGCCCGCACTTCGGTGATGCCGGCCCCGGATATTTCTTGGATGCTGCGTAATATGTCCGGTGCCTGTTCCCGGGGCGTACAGGCCGGCGGATGCCTGCATGCGAATCAGGGTGAGGGTGTGCGCCAGGGCATCGTGGACTTCCGCGGCGATGCGGTTGCGTTCCAGCAGCCGGGCCTCACGCACCGCCTCGCGTTCCCGGGTGATTTCTGTGGTGCGGTTCGACCTGCCCACAGGAATATTGCGCCGACGATTGCCCAGTGCCACCACGGTAGGACTGCGAGATCAATGCCGTGGATTCGGATGAGGCCGTAGCCGAAATCGTACTCGGTGGACCCGCGCACATCGGGGCGACGAGTGATGCCGCCGCGAGAAGCAGGGCGAGCCTCGGGGACCATCGTGGTTCCAGGCGTTTTGTCCCGCGCCCACTGGTAGAGGATCATGGGTGCAGCAGGAATGCCGGGAGATCCCCATGTTGTTCGAGGTCGCCACGGGAAGAGATCTGCATGATTCCCAGGCAACCGATCATGATGATGCCCATGCGGTCGGGGTGTTTCTGCCACAACCAGCCGCCACGGCCATGATGATAATCAACCCCATTCCACACGAACAGCGAGCGACGGGCTGGCAACCAACATGGGGTGGACATGATGGCTATGAGCAGTGTTACGCCACGAATCATGATTGTTGATGATGTCGCACCGGTGAGGAATTGGGTACCTTCCGTGAGGATTCTGCTCCGCCGCGGGGAGGATCGCCGCCCGGATGTTTTGCTGTACCCGATGCGCCGGTGCAGGGTTTCCAGGGGACCGCGCTTGCTGACGGTGCGGGACCACGTGTAAGCGAAGATCAGGGTGAGCAGCCACACGCCGGCCCTGACGGACATTGCGGTAGCGGCATCCGCTGCCGGGCCCGAGGCCGAGGAAAACCCCACGGCACCACCAGCGGCAATGGAACAGCACGGATTGCAGCACGTATCGGTCATGGACATGCGGCCCAAACGCAACCAACATGCGCACCGGCGAGGGTAGTGGTCCCAACCCCGGCGCTGTAACCATTGCGCAGATATAAAATACCCAGGCGATCATGCCCAGGGCCCACGAGTTGACCGACCAGTTGGTTGAGGGTAAACCAGGCGGGTTCACCGCGATCACGCCGATGCTGGCCAGCGAGGGGAATGCCCAGGCCGAGGCTGACCACCACGGCCCAGCCCCGCGCACCAGACGCATGAGCCGCCGAGCACGGCTTCGGGTTTTCCAGAATGCACGCGGCGGCCGGCGATGAGATCCGACCAGGACCATGGGCAGGACGGTGATGATATCGAGGAGATACATGATGGGGTTGCCTGCACCAGGAAGGTGCTGGGGCCCAGCTGGTCCACAAGATAGCCGTGCCCGTACGGGTTGGCCCGGTCTTCTCCCGTGGGCGACAAGATGGGTATGAAGGAAAAACGCGGTGCTGGCGAGGTAGAGATACGCACGTTACGATGATGAGGGTTTTGTCTTTGAATTTGGCCAGCGGCATGGATCGTGAGCGCCATGAGCGCGTAGGTGAGCGTGTGTCAGCCCGTAAAACAAGAAAATCATGTGGAGCACGCCGATGAGCGCCAATGTGGCGTACCTACGGGTGAGGACTCGCTTGTACCGGCTGCGTTGCGTTGTTCCCGCACCAGGATCATGCCAACGCCGTAGCCCAGGAGGTAGCGTGAACATGGGCGGGCCACGGACGTGAACGAAGATGGCGCCCAATCATGATGGCGATTTTGTCCCGCGTGAATCATGAGCAATGATTCCAATGTGACCTGCGTATGGGATGGTTGATGTTTGTGTCCACACGGTCACCGCGTTGGCGACCGCGATGCCTAGCAGCGCCGAGCCGCGCGCCAGGTCTGGGGTGAGAATTCGGTTGTGTGCCCATGCCCTTCGAGTGTTGGGCACGGCAGCTTGACGACGGCACCGCCTTTGGGAGGATATTTCTCCTCCCAGCGACGGGTGAGGCTGGGGCGCCTTTTCGATATAGTCTTCGTTAAAAACGGTGATACGATCAACGTTAAGGTGTCGGAATGCCGAGGGCCACGGGTGGGGGATATCGGGTTCAAGAAGGATCCCCGGATGGTCGGGAAACCGGAAACCGGATTCGGTATCGTCGTATTCTAACTCCAGTATCTACCTCCCGAATGAGGTTCAATGCCGACGGCAGTCGTGAAATTTACCGCGGTAATCGGGCAAGGTGAAAGCTTATGTAGAGACTAGTGGGGCGTGAACGTGAAGTTCTACCGCGAAGTCGTCAAGCCGGTAGGTGATGGTGTAGTTGTCCATGTATGATAGGGGCAGGTTATCACCATAGCGATGATGTTCGTTGATGTACTCCCAGTGGATAGCAATGGGGTCGAGGCGTTATTCCTCCCAGTGACACACCAGCGATGATAGTCAGCATTCGAATCAGCTCGCGGCCTGCATGCCATACCGTCGTAAAGCGGTCGTTGGGCGGGCATAGCCGTCAAGCGTCGATGATGGTTTCGAGGGGCCTCGTCGCCCCGTCAGCGACCAGGCGTAAACGATAATGAGGGTCGAAACCACACCACAACCCCCATCAGCATTGCGACTCGCTGGCACCGCTGCGGGAGCCCAAACCCAGCCCCCACGGCAGTACCAGTGCGGTAAACAGCACGGATTTGCAGAAACATATCCGGTCATGGACATGCGGCCCAGCGCAACCAACATGCGCACCGGCAATACGTGTTGCTTTATGGTGCTCGCTGCAACCACCGCGACAGGTAGGGACAGTAACACCACGCAAAACCTGGACCGGTCACAAGTCCAGCAACCCGATTGATTGCAGACCAGACAAGTTCACCCCGATCACCCCCATGCAGCCAGCCCGGGGATGCCAACGATGAAGCACACGGCCACGGCGATGATTGCCCACCAGCGCATGATCCGCAGGTATGGTTCGGGGTTTCCAGCATGCCGCGGCGGCTATGATCGAAAGCCACCAGGATGGCGGGCATGATTGTGGTGGCGGACGATACGATATTGGACGAGGGAACGTCATGAGGAAGGTTTCGGCCACAGCTGGTGGTCTTCAACATAGCCCGCGGGCAGCTGTGCCGGTCCACCCCAGCAGGGGTGAGGGCCGCCGGATGACCCCACCGCCGGCAATCCACAGCACGCCGGCCACGGTCAGGAGGACCCGATCGCTGCGGTTGGCGATCATGGTGACGTGCAGGGCGAGAATGCCGTACATGAACAGCCGATGTCCCCGAAGAACAGAAACACGAGATGGATCGGCCCCCATGGCGGTGCCAGTGCGCGTAGCGGCCGGGCCAGGGATCCGCTTGTGGTTCTTTCTGTGGTATTCTCGCACCGGGATCATGCCCGCGCATACCGCAGCAGGGTGCGCGAACATGGGACAGGCCCCGGTGACATGGATGAACATGGCGCCGACCATGATGGCGATTTTGTCCACAGAGAATCGTTCATCACTATGCCAATGTGGGTGCCCACCATGGGGTTGTCAATGTTGGTTGCCCACACGGTCATGCGAGTTGGCGACCGCAATGGCCAGCAGCATGATGCCCCGCGCCACATCCGGCGTCAGGATTCGATGAGTCGTCATCCTACAGTTTTACGCATCGCTTGACGACGCCTCACGCCGCGGAAAATCCCCTAGTTGACGACAATGATAATGGCGCGTCACCCCGGTCGGCGGCGGCCCGGTAGAACCGTGGCACTCGCCACCGCGTCAGCCACGTATTCGGGCGGGGTGTCAGGTCGAGCTCGTTGGCTGCGGCTGGCCACCTTGCGTCCGCGACGGCGACAATGCCGTGGCCTCGCTCCGCCACCAGGGCCGGCGGGTTGGCGGTGACTTCTTCATCCCATTCTTTGCGTTCCGGCTATCGCGCCCATTATTGGGATTCCCCACCACTCATGCTGGGCGGACCCCCACGCCTTGTCGATATCGGTGGTGGGATATTCCGCTGATTCCAGCAGCTCATGCACGGTATCAACTCTGGGTCATCGTCCGCGGCTAACCGGTCGAATTCGGTGGCAGGGACGGCAAGATAATTGAGCACAAACATTGGGGTTTTCGGCCTTTCCGGTCGCTATTGGTTGGTTTGCAATATGAGGCCCCTAGTTTACCGCCCAATGGTGGTGAGTGCAGGCCGGAAAGACTGGCGACAAGGCTCATTTTATGCTCGCTTCAGTGAACCACCGGACTTTGGTGGGTGATGCAACAATCCCACCTCATTGGCGCTTTAAGGTTCCAGCGTAGCTACCTGGGGGCATGGTCGGTGGAGTTTATTCTTCCGCCCTATACAGGTGATATACGTTGGGGTCTAGTCTTCTATCTTGCTCGGAAAATGAGTCTTTATCTCATCAGTCTACGAAGTCTTACCCCACCAGCAGATCGTGCTAGAGCGCATCCTCATACACATAAAACACACACGCTCACAGCCACCAGACTCAGTCATCTCCATGATAGGGACAGAACCAATCTTGCTAGCTCACCAGCAAACTCCCTGAGCCGGCATCTCACCCCACATGATACCCTCAAGTGTCTCTTGAATGAATCCGCGACTCAACACATTCAATACCATGCGTTACCTCATGTTTGATCAACACCAATGGAGATAACGATTCACCGCTAGTTCAAGAACACCCTCACAGACTCAAAACCGAAATGATTATGCTCATGCACATCATCCAAACGCTGCTTCACATGCATGCAAAACGAATCCGTCACCGAACATCCAGGAATCTGGACCTCGTAAAATCCACCATCATGATCCTCACTTTATGGCTGATGAAGGCCATTCTCTAATATCCCAACTCTTCCGGCATGTGGCGGAAATACATGGTGCCTGAAAAGCAGACTCATTCTGTCTTATGGCATAACGACAATCCCAAACACCACAGTACGCTTATACTCCACGCTGAATAAACCGCGGATCCAACCTGCTACGTGCATACACCTTCGCCACGATACAAAACCTTACCATATTGACGGGAGGGCTCAGATTTGTCGTGAATAGCACTCATTCAAAGCTATGAAGCTAGTAATACACATTAGGTTTAAGTCCCCATCACGCCCAGCAAAACAGCCTCTCACCTCGTCAATCGTAAGATCTTTTACCCCACCAACCAATCGCATTCGCACATCCTCGCGCCAAGAGGACACACGCTCCACAGGCCACCAAACCATCTCGATCTCCATGATAGGGACGTTTTGAACCCGATCGTCACTACAGTTCACCGCCAGCAAACTCCTGAGCCGACATCTCCCCCAACGCGATACCTCCTCAAAGCGTGTCCCCTGAAGAACTCCCGCAGCTCAACACATTTCCAATGCCATGCGTGTCACTGGTTCACAATGACTACCAGCAAGATAACGATTTCCCACCTAGCTCAAGATAACCCCTCCCAGACTCAGAGGCAAAAGTCTATGATTCTCAATAGCATATCAGCATGCACGTTTGCGTTTCTCCACATCAAAGGTAGACGAGATCCGTCACCGAAAACCCAGGAATCCGGACCTCGTAAAATCCACCACTATGATCCCTCCTTCACTGGACAAGCCGCATCGTCTAGTTATAGCTCAACACCGGGAATCCATGGTGTCACACCTTTCTTTTTCAATGCGGGAACGGTTGCGGCGGATGAAATTCACAATTCGTTCTGATAACACAGGATCTGTCAGATTTGGTGCCAACAAATCCCACCGTTCTTGGCTGATCCGCACAACAGCCATGGCAAGAAACTCGCAGATCAGAGCCGGGTGTCAGCTGGTCACCACATCAAGAACACGCTTTTGCAACATACTTCTTGCTAGACTGCTGCCTGCAGTAATCAGCAGCAAACTGGCTACGCTCAGGCGTCCCGTGCTGGCGCGCCACCATGAAATACGCGGCCACGGCGTCATCTCAACAGTCGCGATGCTTCGTTTGTTTATGTGCTCCAGAATCGCCGCCGAAAAATCGGTGATAAGCTCCAAATCGCTGCCTGAGTGCCGCTGCACGTCTTGAGCAGCATGGATGTAGGCACGTATCATCTCGGTCGAGGTCTCCCACCGGTCAGGCAATGGGTATGGCAGCTTTGCCTCTAGGGCCGCAGCCAGGGGCGAGGAGAATCAAGATGGTTGTCTCTGATTGTTTTCCCGAACGCGTCAATGAGTGCGAAAATTGTCTTCGTGGGGTGATGGAACACTCTTCGATAACAGCTGAACAATATCCTTCGTGGAATTTCGATGAAGATTCCGATATTCGGGTGATTCCGAATAGTTGGAGGAAACACTTTCGTTCCTCGCGCCACGTAGAGATCTAACTTGCGCCTCGTTCAGCAGACTTTTCAACCGCAGCACGAGTCTGGGATGAATAGCCCTGGCTCTTTACATTTTAACTTCTACGTTTTTACCAACGGAACCATCAGAAACTGGAACGTTTCGCATGTGTGCATCAACATAAGTCACGCGCTTACCGATTCCCTTACCACCACTACGTTTAATGATGTTTGCACCGTGCGTGTTCTCCAACAACGCCTTTGTTATGTGCGCGTGGGACAAAAGGCGGCGTGCCGCTTTTATGCTGTATGCCGCCAACGTCGCATCTACCCAGGTGGTAGGATTATCCACAGGCCGCCTGGGCACTAGCCACCGGCATTTCAACTCACCAGATCCGCGCGCGAGTGCAGCACGCCATTGTGGTGTTATAGTACCGGAACCGGTTATACACACACACCCGACTCAGCAGCATCCTCATACTGGCCAGCAAACATAGCAACGGCGAAGCTTCCGCAAACCACCGCGCTTGCCGAGCGAGCGCTGCCGTAACCAGCAACTAATCACCAGCAGTAACGTCGACAAGCTCCTTCGGCGCTCCAGCAAAATCACTGATCTGTCGCGTAAAACCTGCTGAATCTGGTGAGCCGCTGACGAGTTCGATTTGTCCCAGGATTTCGTCTGCTGTTGTTGGTTGACTGGCCATAGCGCGATCAACCATGCGTGGTGTTCGTTCACGTCCACCGTATACCGCTCACCGAGCATCTCACCTCCCATAGTGCATACACACTGTGTACGACTCAGCACATCCCCGTAGCAGCGGCTAATCTGCTCTTTGCCAACCCGACGATCCGCTTTAACGATGTCCTTCAAATACCGCCAACCGTCACCCGGACAGTCTGGATCCTCTCCTGTAACCCACAGGCTGGGTACGGAACCATAATAGAAATGCTTCGCAAGTGGCTTTCTATCTGACAACCCGCTTCCGTCACCAGTCTGCGTCACACGACCAGCTCATATCATACGTAAACGTAGTCCGGACCCGCACCTGACGCGGTCATCTCACCATAAGGAACCACATCATCCAGCCCATTTGGCAGTAGCATATGGATGAAGCTTCGTCACCCATACTCAGCCCGACTAAACCTGGCGCTCTTACGACTCGACGGTTTCTGAGTCTTGCGCAGCACCTACATGTGCACGCCAGTGACGACATGGATTAAGCACATCAACGGTGTAATCCAGTCTACCTGAATTGTGAACGTTGTTCCGTCACTTGCGTCAATGCGTTATCCGCACGCCACGAAAAATACCCGGTCATCAATACTCTCGTTGTCGCGGCACTCCTCACCCAAGCCGCCATCACGGTGCCAGAGATAATACGATCCCGCTGATCGAACCTGAGCTTCGAGCGAACCATTGACTTACTGCTCAACACTATGACTGTCGTGACCGGCATCATCCGACGCACAAATGATGTTGATGCCAGTTCTGGCTGGCCAGCAAACACCATATGTCTTATATTTGTTGCAGCTGGCCGTGCCCATCAGAAGCGTTTCCGTGATCTTCCGCCCATCGCAGAACACGGTCACGCATTCCTGTAGCGGCAACACACTTATAGTGGTAGCGCTTTCAGTGCGGATTGCTCACCCGAAGGCAGTGTTGTTGTCTCGCGGACGCTAACCTTCGTATTCATCAGCGGTGGTGAGTCCACTGTGGGTCACTTTATTCGTGATCCGTGTCTATCACCGTATTGGTCCCTCGTGAACTTTTACTGCGCTTACCGCTTCGCCTGGAAGCTCGGTAACCCGCCCATTGCGTCGTAAACGGTGGTGCCTTTAAACATGTCACCATCGTGTAGTCTAGTCGCAATCCATCCGGTGACCTGCGGGTCTCGGTCCCAGAGCCCGTTGTAATCAATCTCTTGGCAATGTTGCAGCCAAATCATATATTCAAACCGCCACGTGCCTGTCAGCATTCGCCATCCTGCAATTGGCTCCATCTGCGTGTTGCACGTGTGCCGGTTGCTCCCATTGGCAGCAAAAGAACTTTCCTGAACTGTCACAACTACTGTGTAGCAGCTTTCCACGACGGTACGAGTGCCGCTACCATCAATCGGTCTCTATCTGGTTGCCTTCCCCATCGTAAACCATTGTCTGCTTCCGCTCCCATCCGGGTTACACGACGTGTCACCCACCCACTTCGGGGGAATACTCGGCTTGGTCACATTGCCAATCGGATCGATGCGAGTTTCTTGGTCACCAGCGAACTGTCCCGAGATCACGGAAGAGGCCTACGCTGCTGGTCCACCGACGCTCGTGGCCGTACGCGTTATCGCACTCCGCAACCGTGCACCCAACCCCCTGGAGGACCGATAATCACCGCTAACGGCCTCTTTGGTCCCGATGCCCGCCACTCGTATTCATACTCTATTCGTGCCCCGGTAGGGCCCGTGGTTTGCAGTAATGAACCCCGCTGCATCCAGTTCATATCGGTGGTCGGTCAGTCGCTCACCGTCACCTGTCAACCGCTCCGGCCCCATGCACGGGTGATGGTTTTCTGTTGTCCCATCACCGTAATCAATCTGGGTGATGGTCCCGTATTCATCTCGGTGTCTAATTCTGGTCACCACTCCAGTGTTTGATACATCACGAATGGTTTTGATGGTGGTTGTATGTGGCCTCGATCAACAATGGAAGCCCCTCGGCATCAATAATCCGCCACACATCCCTTCTGGCGTCGACCGCACACCGCGCGCGAATATCAAAAACTCATCATGCAAAAGCTCATTCGGGAATGGTCCAAGACTCATCATCCCGCACACCGGTCCGGCCCCGCCAGTCAAACCAGCACCAACCAGGCCTCCCGCAAACAGATTCGCTAACGGGAGTTTGTCCAACCGGTCAGCACTCATTGGATACATGAGTCTACCGATCTCGCAGGGTCTGCGTGGAATCTCACCCATGCGTTCTGGGCAACACACACGACACCATCCTCCCGGGGCATCATCCCCGTGCATCCGGCAACCACACTGCCACGTTGGGGAACATCCCACGGACCCTACCTGAGAGATCACCCGGCCCTGCTCATCGAGACCGATAATGGTAAGAGTGGCCATTCCGATCGTCCACAGTCAAGGACGATTTTGCGTCATCAGTAGTGGCAGCACAATGCACCAGCGGCAGAATTAATCACCTCCAACAACCGGCCCTGCATCGTAATTATAGAGGCGAGCCGCATCGGCTCCTCATCTCTGGATGGGTTTCTCATTTTTCACTCAAATGGACTCGGCAAATGATCGACCGGGCTATGCGCGCACTTGAATTCGAGGTAGCTGCGTCACTACGACGCATATGGATACTCAAGTGACCTGTGAGTTTGACTCATGCAGTCGCCCGATCCACACACGAAGCGATGAAATCAATCGAGGAAAAGGTAAATCTCCACACCCAGGCCAAAACGTGTCAGCCACTAGACGGCGCCAGACAACATTCACAAACGAGTTAGATACTTCGGTGTCTTCTACCTGGTGAACAACAGACTCTTCGGCGCATCACCTGTAACGGTGAAAGTCTTGCGTGCATCAGGTTGGCGATCCCCCAAATCCTCGCTACTCCGTGACTGCACAACACCCAGGTGATGCCCTCTTGGATGTTGCGTACCCGGTAGCACCGTCCACAGACTGATTACGCCGCCACGCGACCATTCCGCCACCACTTCGGAACCGTCTGCCCGGCGCCAACGGGAAACTTCTAAGATGGCGCTATCAGATATCGTCAGAATCTCATCGGGACAGATCTCAATGCTGAGTATCCACGACGTGTTTCCAATCTCTTGGGCCGCTGGGCACCTATGCTCACATCGAGATCGGAACCACTGTTTCGATCCACCACTATTGGCAACATGCCATCAATATGCCATCGGTGTACAGCGCTGATCATCTCACCGGTTGCGTATCCACGGCCCAAGCCCGTGAAATTTACATTTATTAATTCTTAAGAGGCTGCCTTTGACGCATGTCTGCCCCTTAGCTGCTGCCGCCGTCTTTGAGCCTTCGACGCTGTCTGCTGCTGCTAAGCCCTCACGACAGCGGTCTTCCCGCTTTCAGCAACTTTCCGCCTGCTAAACTTGTCACCAAGTCGAGAAGGCAACCACCTCACTGAGCATTACCGGTTGGTGCCAATCATTGCTTTAAGCTTCCACGCCCACGCCGTCAACAAGCATAAACAGCACCAATAACGGTAAAGACGAATGGGATCTCGTCATGAGCAGCCCGCCAATAAGCTGTAATGCATCGGAAAGTCATGCCCAGAAACATCGGCGGCGTTCGCTCACGCAGTGCTGAAAGTCGTTCCCATTTTCCTCCAACCAGCCGGGATTTTCTTCAAAACGCTTTCTTGGCCTGCTGCGACCGGATAGAAGTCACGGCCGAATTCCTCGCAGTGTACTCAGGGTGATTTAATGGTTGAGGCGTAGTCACATCAGCGTTGAAAGTGGTGGTTGCCCGGGTGTGCTCGGTCTTGGCGGCCTTTGCAAAAGCGGTTTGGGCTGCGGTCAGGTGCGGTCCGACAGCCGTTGCGGCGGCACTGGCGGTGGCCACGTTCACGCGGGAACCACCGCAGTGGCGGCGCGCTGTGGTGGTGGCAGCTCAGGCGGTCACTTCACGGCGCGAGCCAGGTTGATTTCGCACGCGTTGTGGTTGGCAGCCGCGGTCTGCTGCTGCGCATGGTTCACCGCGGTCGTGATCAGCCGTATTCATCTGGCTTGCGCCGTGGCGGGCTTCGGCATGATGGCTGCGTACGGCCGCGCTCACGCCGTTGCTGGGCCTCCCTGGTCGTCGTCAAGTGTGACGGAAAGTCGCTGTTAATCAGCTGCTTATACCTGTCGCCTTCGCCGCCGAGGTGAAGCCGCCGTCGTTAATGGAACGCGGGTTGCTAGCGCAGGTGAGCGCGTGTCAGTGCGTTTTTCTCCACCGTCGGGCGAAATCAAAACGCGCTCGCGGTGGCGCCGATCTTGGTCGCTCGCTTTGTATGCCAGGAAGAGGGCTTAAGTGGGAGAACCGGCACGATGCGTCACCTTTGCTAGCTAAGTTATTGATTACCCGTGTTCGTTACTGTGCTATTAGCGTTGGCGCCCGGCCGCGCATTTCCCGGACGTTGGAGGAGTTTTCGTCCAGCGCCCTGATCTGTTCGAGGATGCACGTATCTCTGGGCCGAGGACGACCATCTGCCAGTGAATCTGCTGGTATTCTTCTTGCTCGCGCTGCGTCCCAGGCTGCGCCCGGCTTATTCATGTCGTCCATGTCCGCTCAGGGTTGCCTTCATTTTGATTTCGCTGATGACGTTCTTCCGATGTCACCGCTTGCGTTTTCTCCGCGGCATCCGAGTTGTTATAAAGAAAAATACTCATGGGTTTTTATCCTTCTTTCCCACAGAATGTTTGCCCTCGTCGGCGCGGTCTGCCAGCGAACCGCTGCTGCGTAGAGGCGGAGGTTTGGTCTTGTTCACCCTGGGTGCTAGCCTTTGCCGGCCCCGTCGACACGACCGTCAATTGGTCCGAGCGCCGTGACTTTCGTCATGTTCTCATTCCAAGCCTGGGTCATTTTGATCCCAGAGCGTTGGCGGAAATCGCCTTTCCAGGAGGCCCTTGAGCGCCCGGCGGTGGCCGAAGGGACTTGCTGGATCGCCCTGCAAGGTGCGTGTGGTGAGCTTGGGTGGGAGGCCGCTACGTGCTGACCGCACCATGCCTCCACTGACAAAGATTCTTGACCTGCGCGTGATTATTTCCTTTCAGCTGTTTCTGGGTTATTTGTAGTTGTCATCGAGGATTTCCCGATGGATGAGTCGTGCTGCTCCTTTCACGGAGAGGGTTTGCTTTCACATTGTCGAGGACGTCGGCAAGCCCATCGGCGCCTCGTTCCACCGGCGATACCTGCTCGCATTATGCGTCGACGCTCGACGAGGCGCTCGGGTCTGCAGTGTTGACCGCTGTTCGGTTGCTGGCCAACGTCTGCTTGATTTCATTCATTGTCGTGTAAAATATCGGAGCCAGCCGAGATCCGCCGCCGAGTCCCGAAAACGCGAACATGGCAGCCATTATGGTTTGCTCCTTCATCTTTTGATGCGGCATCGCCGATGACTTCTGACACTCTCAGGTGCGGAACCCGATCACCAGGTCCTGCGATCTTGCGTGAAACCTCGCCGAGGAGTTGACCGACCTGTGTCGCTGAGGGTTCCGGGATTGCTTCCATTCGGACAGAGTCTGCGTGACTGCGGTAAACGAGGTGGCCGTCGTTGGCGCCACGGTGGAGCTCGGTGGCGCCTTCTGCTCGGTGCCATCCAATTCTGCTGTTTCGTCGACGCACCGGTGGCTATCTCGTCGAAATGCGCCGCATGACTGGATGATCGCTCACAATTAGACTCGCTCACATGCCGGCTTCGCACCTTCTGGTGTGATACGCGTCCTCGGCCTCGCGGCCGAGCTCTTGGGTCGGTGAAATGGTCGCCAGGTCCGGGTATACGAAGGGAGTTGGATCTCTGCTCCAACGCCACGGCCCGCAACATCACCAACGTCCCCACACTCGAGCTCGACGCGCCTGGTCACCAAAACCATGACGAGCCTACAACTGGCTTTCAAGCTTCCACGTGGAGACACCTTTGCGACGATCTGTCACGGAACCAGCAACCGATTCTCGCTCCACCACCACAGACCTCGCCGCCCCATCAAGCGTGCGCCTGGGGATATCCGCGAGAAAACCGGCTGACAACACCCGGATCCACTATCGCACGTCTCCGGCATGCCACTAACCGCGCAACGCGCACACTAGCAGTACACCTGCTCTAGTACTCCAGGCAGCACCAGCAAGAGTGCGCAGCCTCCTGCGCAGCGCCAACCTTCCTCCAAACCTGCGCGCGAACATTGACCTTCCTGTCCCCGGCACTGCAACCCGCATGCCGAGGAGACAAAATCTGACAACCGATCAATACACGTGCCAGGCTTATGGGCGGGATGGTGCGCAATTTCAGGGCGCCGGTGGCGAGGCTACGATGTACCACAGGAAGTGGTCTGGGTACATGGCCCGCTGAGTTCTATAGCCTTTTCTGAGAACCTGTTGTTCAAGGCTCACCGACGTCCTCAGAATCGTCTATCTCTTGCGCTATCACCATGCAATGCCTATCGATTTTTATGGGATACCGTTCTGTTCTATTAGATGACTTTTCAGAAGGCATTTAGATTTTCCATTTAACCAGTAATCTTTGATACCCATGCTCAATGCTTGGTTGTCGGTCGAGTCGTATCAGGCATCTTACTGGGGTGTACAGTATGATGAATTCGCGGCATCTACATACGGATTTTTCGCCCTAAACCCGGCTTCAGGCTATATTGTGAGTCCAGACTTCCTGTATGAGCGCTGATAAGAGTTTCCGCACAGTCGTCTTCCAAACCGTCATACATGCATATCGTAGGGATTAGGGCGTCGTCAAGCTTTATACCAGCACATGTGCGACGTCTTTCGAAAACGAAGAAGAATGCCATGTGCGCCTTCTCTGGCCACCTTCCCACGCATGGCAGCTGGAAATGATAGGCGGGTGGGTCGAGGAGAGGACAGGCAGGCTGGCGAGCAGCCGGGCCGAACAGGTCGCAAAACTCTCAATGCCCTCAAATGGTGTCCCACTCGTCGTTCCGATGTCGTGGGGAAATTAAGGTCCAGTAGTGCGGCTTCGGTCACCAGATCCAGGTCCGCCACAGCGTAATAGCTGCCATTCAGTGACGGTGCCTTTGGTCACTGTGCTGGTGAAGGAACCATCGGTGAGGTCAGCATCCCGCCGCGTGTCGATGAAATGTTCGTACGTCAGTCAGATTGTTAGAGCAGCCGGGACTGCCGTGTCGATTGCAGAAGTCGACGGTGAGCCCTCCTGGTCGTAAAGGCCAGCTGCACGTTTAAGAACTTGCGGGACCGTGTCACCCACGTGGGCCCGGCCTGGGAAGCTTCTTCACACTTTCGGCCACACGGAACCCTCCCGACGGTCACCGGATAGCAGTGATCCCGTCTGCGCTGGCCTCCCGCAAGCCTCGCGCGTGCTGGATCGCTACGAGCTGCGCGACACGCCGGCGCTGCGGCGGGCCACAATATGCAGGCCCAGATCCTCGGGCTGCGGCGTGAGAACCACCCGGTTTGTCGCGGCCACCGCTGCCCTCAATCATGTCGAAATCATCAATCACGGGTAGGTTTCGGGGCCTGACCACGCAGGAGCGGTTCTTGAGCTGCTCCACAGTGCATCGCCGTGTCGGGCGGCGCGGCTGTCCAAAGTCCCCTTAATGCCCTCTCAACCAGCGGTCGCCCGGCGCGCATGCCGGCATAGCCGCTTGAGCTGTCGTCGTCGGTGAGGAATCAGCAGGAGCGGCGCGCAGGTCGATGCCGATGCAGATCGCGAGATACCACGGCGCACACCTCGGCGATGATGCTACAGCAATGAGAGAATTTTGCCGGTTTAGAGTCGCTGATGACAATGAGGTGGCGTTGATCGGTGAGTTGAGGTTGAAGTGGACGGGGCTGAGGGTTGGATTCATGACGTACCGATCGAGGCGGGTTCGTGACCCGTGTTGCGAAGATATGGTCAGGATGGTGATGAGTTCGGGCGCGCATACGCATCGGCGAGGGCACTCACGACCCTCCCAGGCCCGGCTGATAGCGGCGCGACCAGGGGCTTCCAGGCTCAGCTGGACGTGGAGGCTGGGGTTGTGCATGATGGGGAGTGCGACTTGGCTGATATGAGTTCGTCGCTGGTGATGCACCGGCCGGTGGTCGCTGCTGAGTGCTTTGCCGGACACGTTTGGCGACGCAGGGAGCTCGAGGAGTCGCTTGAGGCCGGAACTCGACTTTGCGCGCGATGACGGGCTTGGACGCGAGCTGAAAGTCGGGGCCAGCAGCCGCCGCCGAAGATGATGTGCGGTTGCCGTAGCGGCAGAGTGCCGCGTTGGCTGAGTTTTCACTGGTTCCGCCCGGTCGTCCGTAGCCCTTTCCAGCATGAGTGCCCCACCCGTCGATGACCAGGGAAAACGCATCGGCGGCGAAGAGTTCGGGAGGCGGCCTTGGACGCATGTCGCGCACGATTTGTCATGCACCGACGAGATTTGGTGGCGTTTCGAACAAGCGTTTCGCGTGAGTGGAAGGCCTCATTTCGGCGATGGTGCGTCGGAGTTGTCCTCGTCGAAGTGCGACCACGTCGCCGACGCGGCTGGTTAAGCGAGGTAGCTGAAGGCGGAGCCGCTCATGTCTGAGACATGTGAAGTTGACTCCCGTGTGGGTGTGGGCGAGGGCTGCGCCGAGGATCGAGGGAGCGGAGGCGGTGGTTTTTCCGGTTTGAGGGGCGCGAGGATGGCGACATGCCGCCGGCGCCGGCGAGATCGAGCACCATGGGGCCCCGCCGTTGCGCAGGGGTTTGTCCTTGATGCCCATGAGCGCACGGGTAGCCTCCCGGTCGGCGCTTCGAGCGGCAAAGCCGGGTGGACGTCAATGCTCGGTGTACTGCCGTCGAAGGAGAGGTGTTCAGGCAGTGGGAGCCGGAATTTGGCGGGTCGGCAGCGGTGGTGAGCCGGGACACCACGAGGTCGAGGGGTGCTGTCGGTTTTGGTGCCACAGCCGACATTTCTAATTGTGTGCGATGGAGTTCTTTTGCAGGCTAAGCCACGCCCTCGTGTGGTGTTGGCAAGTTCCAGGGCATGCAGCTCTAGGTGGAGTTCGCAGTGAGCCATCCGCTGCACCCAGCCCTCATGGGGCCGGACACGTGAGGCGGCCTTGAGACTGAGGTCTGAAGATTTCCAGCCAACCTTGAGGTAGCCGGAGCCGATGGGCGGTGGTTCGTGATGGCGGATCCGATGGCGGATCGGGACCTCTGCGCGGAGAAGGTGCGCAGGCCGATAATGTACGGTGGAACAGGCTAGCCTCAGCGCTGCGACTCTCTCTTCAAGCCGCTGTAGGATGCGAGCGCAGCGTTGCATCGCCGATGGACCGGGCCGACAGCGTTGATTTGGACGAACGCCGACGGAATTCGCTTCGACAGCGAGGCCTCGCCGAACTCGTCGACGACAACGAAGAGCACCGGTATAGGGGGTCGGTGACTTTGGCCTTTGGTTGCGTATCCCGCTGTATTCCCCCACATTGGCGAGGTTGCCGGCCTGCGATGACGCGTTAAGCGCGTTGGATCACCCAGGATGGAGTCGTGAAGCCGGTCGACGAGGCGCGGCGGCGCTCCTCCAGGTTGTCGACGACTATGGCCGCGGTGTGCGGAAGACGAGGAGGGTTTGAGCCATGAGGTGGCGCAAGCCACCGCTGAAAGTCGCGACCAGCACGAGAGAGCTGATCCGCGGGTGGCAGATCGCTGGAAAGCACCAGGGTGCAGCACCTCCGACCACCGGAGCCGGTGGCGCCGACGCACAGGCCGTGGGAGGCCCATGCCGTTTTTGGCGGATTTCCGCTGATATCGAGCTTGATGGGTTCTCTGCCGGTCGTGCGTAGGGCACGTTGAGGAAGTCCTCTTGGTGGACCGTTTCCAGGCGTCTCTGATGCCGTAGGTGGCGAAGTCTTGGCCGCCCAGCATGGCGTCCGTGGGCGATGCGTCTGAGGGGCGCGTCAGGGTGTGGCGTGCTTCCACGAGGCGCACAGCGGAGACGCGCGCGGGTGATGCGGCTTCCCGCCAGGCTGGTGGTAGAATGATGTCCAGGGTGCCTTTCCCACCACGCGTAGAGGCGCCGCTTTGTAGCCTTCTTCCCCTCGGCGGGTCTTCTGATTTTCCACCACGCGGGACGGGAGCCGCACTCTCGAACGTGTTGTCTGTCTTCTTGGAGGAGGACGCGGACGTCCACGATATTGAGGGCTCCAGTGGGATTGGATGGCGCGGCGAGCGGCACCATGTCGTGCTGGCCACGCTCGGCAGCGCGGAGAAAGCTGGCCGTGGCCACCACCTTGCACGTGGGGTGTCGTATGTCGATGATCACGCGAAGGAACGGCCGGTCCGAGGTGGCCTCCCGGTATTTTGTTTCGGCGAGTTCTTCCACATGGAGGTGATTTCTCCCACGAGTTCGGGTCGGCGGATTCCTCATCGTGGAGACCTCGCGTTTGCGCCAGGCCGTCGTAGGAAAAGCTCGGGGACCGGGATGCGCGTGGCGGCCAGAGAAGCCGGTCGTCGTCGGGCGGTTGGGCGACGTGAATGCGCAGAGTCGTCGGGGCGTGGAACACCGCCGCGTGGAGCACGACAGAGCGCGCGGCGGCGGTTGTTTGCTCTGAGCGGGCCTACCGGGAGATCACGCCGCGCTGCCGATGATGGTCATGGGCAGGCCTCGATGGGCCGCGTGGCGCAGCGTTGGCATGCGGTCTGAGATGCGCCTGGGCGATCGGTCGCGGAGATCGCCATGTCGTTGGTGGGTTTCACAAACACGTGGGTGGCGAGCTCACCGACGCCGCTTTCGCCAGTCGCGGGTGATGAGAAGTCTTCGTCGCCGCGGCGTAGCGTTCCCAAATCCGGTAGGTCAGCACCACGTCCGCCAGCACTCTCGCGCCGGGTTGCGCTGAGCTTCCGAGCGCCGTGCGTTTGGGCGCGTTCGGTTTCCTCCTCCACTGGCCCAGGTGGTCGGGATGCAACCGCACCCGGTCGTCTTCGGCCTGTTTGCGCTTCGCCGGGCGCAGTTGCGGGCGAACGCGCCGACGCTGCGGTAAAGAGGACTCACGACGATCTTGCGAGCCGATGCCCATGCGGAGCGTTGCGGACGACATGTCATCAGCATTGCTCGCATGCCGCGCCAACGATGGGCATGAGTGCCATGTGAGCACGCCGCCACCGCCACGCGTGGTGGGCACCGCGTGCGATCGGTAGGTTTATCCTTCGCTCTAATATGTCAGCCGGGCGGGCCGGTGTACCAGTGCGAGTGCTCATGGGCGTCCTTCCACTACGTCCGGATTGTCGGGCTGACAATGGTGGAAATCCTAGTGCGAAAATGAGTTCCAGTATTTGTTTCGTGTGAGTATATTTTGGGGAGAGTCAGCAGCTAGATGTTAGGTCTGTCAAGGCCCAGCGGCGGTGGTGGATTTTATCGATTTGACAATCATCCAACTGTTCCAACCCGGTCGAGTGAATCCCACGCAAGCCGAATCCGTCACCGACGTGCCACCTGGGCCGTCCTCCCCCATTAATGGGCGGATCAACGACATTTCCCTGTCGGATCCGGCGGCGTGTGTGATGGTCAACGCCTGCGCGGCTTTAACGCAGGGAAGCTTCGGATGCCGCGGCGTTCGTTGACGACCTCAGCGAGACTCGGCTTTTCACTATCGGTCGGTACATAATCGCTATGCTGGTCGTGACCATGCTGTTCCGAATGGGATTATGGTGATGCGGGCTCACCCTTTTGGGGTTACTCTTCCTCATCCTGCTCCCCGCACTTCACCCCCACCAGTCAGACCAGCCCGTGTGGTCGCTATAGGGATCATCACCTCGCCAGCATCATCGTCGCCGCCTCGGCCCCACCCTGGCTGCGATGGGCCGGCGTCATCGTCCCCATAGTCGCGGCCGCCGCCACCTGGCCCGCCACCACCCTCCTTGCAAACGCCACCCACGGCGCGCATCACCTGGACCCTGGCGCCACTTTCAGCCTGGGCGCATCCATTGCCGCCTTCGCTCGTAGCAGACGCGCCGCGGCCAACAGCGCCAAAGGCGCTGCGATAGCCGCTGCTGTCGCTGCCGGGGTGGTCGCATTCACCATCCTCACCATCGTCCTTCACCGGCCTTGGCGTCGCCTTCCTGTTTTCCCCGTCCACTCGCCGTTGCGCCGCCTGGGGCGCCTGGGCACCCATACTCCTGCTGCTCGCTCGCGCACCGTCGCCTCAACGCCACGGGCTACCGCACGCCAGCGCAACGACGACCCGAGACCCGGTCGAACGCACCGCGATTCACACCACGCCCGCCTGCAGCAGCGCTTCGCCGCTCGTGTGGGCCGCCAGCTGCGCTATGCGGACATCATTACCCCGACGGGCGGCCCCTACCGGCAGTGCCGCTCCCGCCGCCTGCACTCGCTCATCCTCATGCTCCGCGGCCACGGCTTCGGCCGACGCCCGCATCATGCGCTGCTCACCGCCGGCGGCGGGTGGGCGCAGCCCTCACCGCCGCCGCCCTCTACCCACTTCGGAGGGCACGCTGGGCCAAACCACCGCCCCTGGTGGCAAGCCGACAACTATCTCGTCGTGGGTGGTGTTCGCTGCAGCACCATCATCGTCATTGCCCCGCTATTCTATACATCGATCCAATAACCTCGCTCGACGGCACGGTAGGCCCGCGCACAAAGATCATTTCCATCATTGACGTGCCCATCAGCCTCACGTGCCTGTCCCTGCATCCTGTGGCCCAAGGCGTGCATACACCTATTTTTGGGCCATCATGTAACCGCCACCTCGACTTCAAAGCCCGTTCGACCAGCCAATCCCAAGGCGGCGCGATGCAGGATCCGCACCATCCACGTCCACCTTCCCTAGCTCCACCTGACCGCATGGCGTCGTCGTCGTCAAGAAGCTCTGCGACCTGCGCAAACCGGTCCACCAATCTCGAGCACTGTGCCAAAAACCCGAATTAAACACCGGCGCCGCATTATAGGCGGAAAGCGCTTGCCCGGTCATCCGTCTTTACACCACCATCCAGCGACTGCGATCCGGCCATCCGTGGTAAACACCTCACCCAGGTTGCAGGCGCCCGTGTCCCGTGCGCGCCTGCGTAGATCGCGCCCGTGTCCATGAGCGAAAATATTCTTTCGGGAATCCTCCGGCGCCCTGCGGGCCATCGCGGTTTTTCCAGCATGTTGAGCCCATCCAAAGCGTACAACTCGTATCCGCCATCACGGTGCGCCCGACTGCAACGGCTGGCTCGCTCAGCCCAGCTGTTGAGATGGATGCTGCCCGCGTACTCGCGCCGCACCGCAAACGCATACGTATTAGCTGAGTGGTGTCGGATTCGACCAGAATTGAGCGTTGGCTAAATCCGCCCCGTACACCGCCTGCCATTGTTTCTTCTGGTCAGGAATGCCGTGTGGTCGTGGCTCACATACGTGAGCCATGCCGTCCCTGTGTGTCGCAGAGGATTTGCGCCCGGCCCGACTCCAGGAGCTCATGCCGGCTGCGACGGAACGCATGCATCCGGTGGCTCAGGAATCCCGCCGCGTCCGCAATGTAGACCGGGTTATTTTCGTCTCAGGATGAGCTGTTCGCTGAGCGCTTTCGACGATGACACCACCCGTTTGCCTTCCGCGCCGAAACGCTGGATGTGGCGTAGCGGGGTGCAGGTTGATGACCGAGGCGGAGGGCCGGAGCCCGCAGGCCCCGCGAGGGCGAGGGTGCAGCCGGCTGTGACCAGGACGCTGGCATCTTTGTGAGCCATGGTGTGGACTCGGCCAGCAGCGTGTTCGAGCACTCGCGGTCCAGCCCACCGCCAGGGCGAGGAGGGCCACGAGCGAGCGCAATCTGCGCGATGAGCACCCGACGGAGCGCCGGGTTAACGCCGGTGGTGCTATGAGGATGCCTGCGTACGCCGCCCGACGAAGGTGTGCGAGCGTTGCGGTTCCACCCAGGAGCACCAGGGCGGTGCGGATGCCGGCCAGCATGATCGGCACCAGCAGGGAGTTCGATCTGGAACAGCACCTGGACGGCGCTCACGCCCATGCGGCCCGGCCTCCACCAGTTTAAAGTAATCGGTCCGGTGGGCCGTCGCCATTATGGTGTTTTCCCAGCAACTGGCAGGAAGGCGTAAAGCGACGAGGGCAACCGCCGCGGTGGTGAAGCCGAACCCGGAGTCGAAGGGCAGATGAGCACCACCGACCACACGGGGGCATCGCCCCGAAGTCAGCCAGGGATGACGTAGTGAGCCACCGTGGTTTTCGGTGAGCAGGAAACCCCGGCAGATGATTATACCCGGAGACCGTGAGTTCCAGTGCGCCCGTGTGAGGTTGGCAGGTCGCGACAGTGAAAACAATTATTTATGAATTGCAACCAAAATTGTTAGCATGGAAGCAAAGAATGGCACCGTGAGCCAACAGCCCCTTATCTGGTGGTTTGCAGCGCCTGTCCTCCAGTCCTCGTGCGTGGCCGGCGTATCCTGGGGCATCGCTGATGCTGCACCGCAGCGCGGGCCACCACCCCTCGGGGATGTCGCCCCTCGCCATTGCCCAGGTGCCTGCCGGAGGTGAGCGCAGCAACCCCGTGATGGCGTTCATGACGAGCCTGCATTAGATTGATGCTGAGGAATTTCTGGTGTGGCCTTCGACCAGGGCGCGGGTGCCGAATCGGCGTGTGTCCGGCATCGCCGAGGGAGGATCGGCTCACCACCGGGCAGATCATCCCGATAGCTGGCAATGGTGGCCGCGGCGCGGTTGTTCCAATTTGGCCAGAGGCACCCGGTTGGTGAGATGGTCAGAGGACAACCGCAATGCCGGTCGCGTCCTGAAGCTCCACCTCTTTCAGGATGGATGCGAAAGATCGTCCCGGCCACCCAAAGCCAGCGATGAGGCCTGGCGGTCGCCACGCGCGCCAGCGAGCGTGCCGGCGCCAGCGCTGACGCAGTCGGCCACCAGAACGTCGCGCGGCCCTCTGGATGCGTCCGGCATGCACGCAGACGATGCGGGCGCCTTCGCCAGAAGACGGTAACCAGTCGAGCCAGCGGCCTGTCAAAGTCAAGTGACGCACAATGGTTTTGCCGAGCCTGATTATTGATGAGCTCGTCCTGAAAGGCGGGGTGATCGCCCATATGCCGAAGCAGCCCGTCCGCGAGGCACCCATATCGGCAGCTAGCGCGAATAGCTGCCGCTGATGTTGCTGCCGATCGCCCGAGAGTTCCTTCGGTGAAAAGGGTCCCCATACCGGGTCCAGGTGGAAACCGGCGGTAGAGAAGTCATTCACCCGCTGGCAATGCGGGCCCTGTCCAATGCGCATGGGCACGATGGTAACGCCCACCGTGAGTAAGAGGCCCCTGGATTGAATCACATAGGCCGATATGGCGGAGTTTATCGCCCGCATTGCTGGCATCGCCGTTTTATGAAGATCCGCCTCGTAGGGTTCCGACGGTATTGATGAGTTTGAGGTGGTTTACCAGCCGAATTTTGCTGACGCAAACATGGCCTCACTTTGCCGGCTTAACCGGCGGAGCCACCATCGGCGTTTGGACAATACGTCGTACTGCCGCAATGCTGCTTTCCATGATGGCAGCGCCACCTGAGTCGCTGGTCACGGGCAGGGATTCGATCTGGCCTGTAAGTTTACATTTTTGATGCCTCCCTTGAAATAGTGGTCCCAGCAGGGCGATGCAGAGTCTCTGAGAAGGAAATTAAGAAATAATCATGCCTATGCTAAAGGATGACTGAAAAAGAGTTGTCTCCCAAGTCGGGACAGTTGCTAGAAAGAGAACTATGGTGCCGCAGTCCCCGCGAAGAAGCGGCGGATGGCGTAATGCCTGCCAATACCGGCGATGACGGCGATGTCAGCCAGGATCATCAAATAGGCGAAGAATCGCACCCGGAAACGTCGAGGCGGCTTTCCATGTTGATGCTGCGGCGCGTTGACAATAGCCGAGAGTCCAATTTGATAGTCATGACCAGGTATTCTGCAAATAGGCAACGCTTAGCGATTGACGACGGCACCAAACCAAAGTAATTTGATGAGACGTCACCAGGCAATAGAGGATCAAGTCCCACCGTGATACGCAGACACAGCGCAAGGCGGAAGTTAGAAGTTGAGCGCGCCAGCACCACCGCAATGATGGGCATGGTGGCAACCACTAATGAGGCCAAATGAGTTCGCCAGTCCAACGTTCAAGCCATAAACTCTCCATGGTTTCATTAAATATTTCTGCATCTGCATGGCATCCGCAGACCTGGTCCTATTAGCTTCACGGTCAGCTGAGAATCCGTATCACATCTCAAACTGGCGGCGAAAATGAAAATTGTACTCACGGTGTGCGATCATTTTCCCATCTTAAAGCAATGAGCCGGTTTCGTTTTGGCTATCCTTTATCAGGAACGGCGACAAAATCATGCATTTCAGGATGATGCGAAGTAGCGGCCATACAAAGAAGAAACCCACTATCAACCATAGGATCGACGGACCGAAGATTAAACCGACCAGCGGAGAATTGACCAATTGTTGCGGCAACCCGGTGGCGTGGCAACCGCTCAGGAATGATGATCGATTCGCCAATCGCAGTCGCGAAATATCCCGTACAACCCTGTAGGTAGCACACGCGGAGCTCGCCAGGCGCTTGCGGAACCCCGCTGGTCTCCTCCGCACGCAACCGGTGGCGCACCAGCACCCCACTTTGCAGAAGAGCGCTGATCCGGAAGGCTATGAAATCAGTCCTGTGGTTCACCCGTCGCCATAAACTCACGTATGGCTGGCATGTTCTCAATTGCTTTGGAAAGATCTACTCATTTCTATTCAAGGGTGATCAACATATTTCATCCATGGCTAATAAAGATTCCCCATTGAAATGATTGAATTGCATTATTTTTTTGAGAAACAACCACCACGTCTTGAGCTAATTTTGTGGTTAACACCCAAACCAATCACTGCCAAGAATCAACTGTCGTCTACTCGTGAAACCCCTAAACCAACATAAACTATGTTTTGAATCATCTCCTAAAATTGTAGTTCTTGATTATCTTGACCTGACTGGCACCATATCTTATCGAATGAGAATATTTGAACTCTGATCATCCAGAGGATCATCCACCCTGGTTCATCCCTCATCAAACTGAAAGAATCAAGATCCATTCATTTGACTTTATCAATGAATTATGTCACAAC
>BNJV01002177.1_pt1 | contig 104518 bp, 170 predicted proteins | sample 8540591 | NCBI WGS metagenome assembly BNJV01 (sample SAMD00202457, study PRJDB9452) | human saliva metagenome | host: Homo sapiens
CGCATTGGGTCAGCCCGGTTTGCTGTGAATCGGAGGAAATATGTGGATAGAGATTGAAGCGTTGCTATCCCACGCAATTCGATACCGTAAACCGTAAATTATTGATACTAGAGCAATACGCAATACAAAAAGGTCGTCTGAAAATTTTCAGACGACCTTTTATTTCAAATCTTCAAAAGATTATTTTTTTGTTCAGAGAGTCGCGGATTTCGCGCAACAGCAATACTTCTTCGCTAGGCTCGGCAGGTGCTTCTTCTGCTGCGGCAGTAGCTTCGGCTTTTTCATAGCGTTCAATGCTTTGATAACGGTGAAAAATCGCAGCAGCAATGATCAGGAAGCTGATAACGGAGTTGATGAACAGACCGATGTTCAAGGTAACGGCACCGGCTGCTTGAGCGGCTGCCAGGTTAGCATAGCCCTCAGCAGGCGCTTGCGCACCGTTTTTCAGGGTGATGAACAGGTTGGAGAAGTCAACGCCGCCGATCAACAGGCCGATAGGGGGCATGATTACGTTGTCAACCAAAGATTTAACGATGCCGCTGAACGCAGTACCGACGACCATACCGACTGCCAAGTCGATAACGTTGCCGCGCATAATAAACTGTTTAAATTCTGAAGCAATAGACATAAATGTCCTCCTGTATGTTTGTGGATAATAAAGTGAAATTTTTAAAAAAGCGCATCCGAAGGGTCGGACAAGCTTTTTCAAACCGGCAGGCATGGTATCGTGTTATTCGTTAAACAAAATTCAGAAAAATTAAAATTTGTTTTTATGACAAAATTCCCGAAATATGCCGCCTTTTATATGAAAAAGAACCGTCTGAAATCGAAGTGTAACTTTTTTTACACCACTTATTCAGACGGATTTTTGCGTAATAAGTTGTCTTTTTCTACGAAATATTACAAATAATTACGCCTCTTCATCGTTCAGGGCGTTGATGCTGTAACCGCCGTCAACGTAAGTGATTTCGCCGGTAATGCCTGAAGAAAGTTCGGAGAGCAGGAAGGCGGCGGTGTTGCCGACTTCGTCGATGGTTACATTGCGACCGAGCGGGTTGTGGGAGGCAACGTGTCCCAAAAGTTTGCTGAAATCGGCGATGCCGGAGGCAGCGAGGGTTTTAATCGGACCGGCGGAAATGCCGTTGCAGCGGATGCCTTCTTTACCCAAGCAGGCGGCGGTAAATCGGATGCCTGCTTCGAGGCTGGCTTTTGCCATGCCCATGACGTTGTAGTTCGGAATCGCACGAACCGCGCCCAAGTAGCTCAGGGCGACGATGGCGGAGTTTCTGCCGCGCATCATCGGACGGGCGGCTTTTGCCAATGCGGGCAGGCTGTATGCGGAAATTTCGTGTGCGGTATTAAACGCTTCGCGACTGATGCTGTCGAGGAAGTCGCCGCTCAAGGCTTCTTTCGGTGCGAAACCGATGGAGTGGACGAGGCCGTCCAAGCCGTCCCAATGTTTGCCCAAATCGGCGAAAACTTGGTTGATTTCTTCGTCGCTGGCGACATCGCAGCGGAATACGAGTTCGGAACCCAATTCGGCGGCCATTTTGCGGACGCGCTCTTCCAGTTTGTCAACAACGTAGGTGAACGCCAAATCAGCGCCTTGTTCGCGGCAGGCTTTGGCAATGCCGTAAGCGATGGAACGCTCGGAAATCATGCCGGTGATCAGGATTTTTACCTTGCAGAAAACCCATTTTTTTGTCCTTTAAAGTGTGGTATTGCGGTTTGATGAAACTGGGCATTATAGCAAACTGGGGCGGTTTCGGTATAGAAAACAAGAGATAACCTGTCGTCCTGACGTTTTTGCATTTTTTCAGACGACCTCTTTGTGCTGTTTTGCGGCTTCTTTCAAATGCCCGTTTAGTACCTTATGTTCAAACTTGCTTGTCCGGTTCGTGGCGTTTCAGGCGCATGGCGAAAAACACCATCACCGCACCCAACACCAACGCGCTGCCCATCGCCAGATGGATGCCGTCGAGCATGGCTTGTTGCGGCGAAGCGGCGGAGGACAGTTTCTCGCCGATATTGGTCGCGCCGACGAAAAATGCCGCGCCGACCGCGCCGGCAATCGGGTTGATGGTGGTCAGAATCGCCGCGCCGTGGGGATTGAGTTTTCTCGGCAGCGCGTTCAGCCGTGGGTTTCGCCCGTTACGCAGGCGGAGACGGACACCGCCATCAGCGTGAACATGGCGGTCAGCATCATGACTTGCGTGTCAATCCGCAAAAACAGCCATAACACCGCCAGCGACACCGTCAGCATCACCGTGGCGGGCAACACGACAAACCGTCCGCCCTTCTTGTCCAGCAGTTTGCCGAACAAAGGCGCGGCAACCGCTTGGGCGATACTCGCGGGCATCAGAATCAGCCCCGTCGCCGTACCCGTCAGCATCAGTACCTGCTGCGTGTACATCGGCATCATCAGTTCCAAGCCTAAAAACAGGAACACTGCGCCCGCCAGAATCACGACGCAGTGGCGGAACTGCCTATACTCAAACGCCCGAAGGTTCAGCAGCGGTGTCGCCAAGCGGGACTGGCGGTATGCGAACCAGCCCACCAGCGCGACGGAAGTTGCAAACAGCAGGATAAATTCCGCCAGCGGCAGACGGGCGAAATTACTGCTCGCATACACCAGCCCGCCCAAGCCCGCAATCGACAGCACGGCAGACAAAATATCAATCTTCGGACGGCTGATGGTACTCAAATTGACCGTCAGATACTTGCCCACCAACACCATCGCCGCCAGCATAAACGGCGCGGTAAAGCCGAACAGCACACGCCAATGCGTGTGGTCGATGATGATGCCCGACAGCGTCGGCCCCATCGCAGGCGCGGCGGTGAACATCATGGTAATCACACCCATCGCCGTTCCGCGTTTGTTCGGCGGGTAAATCGACAAAATGCCGTTAAACAGGAGCGGCACGAAAAAAACGCGGCAGACACCGCCTGCACCATCCGCCCCGCGACCAGAATCCCGAAAGTCGGCGCAAACGCGCAAATCAGCGAACCCGCCAGAAACGTCGCCTGCGTGAACAACACCATCTTGCGCGTTTCGAACCATTGAATCACGCCCGCCGTAATCGGCGTGAACGCGCCCATCACCAGCAAAAAGCCCGTCGTCAGCCATTGGACGGTGGTTTTTGTCGACACCGAAAATCCTTCATAATCGGCGTGAGCGCAACATTTAAAAGCGTGTCGTTGAGATAGCCGAAAAATGCGCCGATAAACAGCGTCGCCACAACGGTTTTGGCAGGAAAATCGGGATTGTCGGCGTGGTATTCGTGAGCCGTATCGTCTGCGTCAATATCGGAAGCGTGCATAACATCGTATTGAAATATTTGAGAAACGCGGATTTTAACATGGGATATGTAAAAATGTTTATTTGGTTTTCCGCAAAACTTTTATATTCCGATATAATGACGTCTTCAAAAAATCATATTTCAAATAATTACGTTACGGACAAACATTATGGAAAATACTCAACATGTTTCGCGATGGCGTTTCGCCGTGAAAAGCGCCTCGCTGCATCTGCTTGTCAGTCTGGTTTTGGCGGGCTTGGCGGCGCTGCTTGTTTTTGAAGTCTGGTATCCCTTTCCCTATGCCGAACTGACCGGCGGTTTGGATTTGTATAAGTTGGTCGTATCGGTGGATATCGTGTGCGGTCCGCTGTTGACCCTGATTCTTGCCAGCCCCAAGAAAAAAATACGCGAGCGCGTGGTCGATTTTTCCTTAATCGGCGCGATCCAGCTTGCCGCTTTGATTTACGGGTTGTACAGCGTATCCCTTTGCCCGTCCTGTTGCCGCAGCTTTTGAGCGCGACCGTATCAATATTGTGACTGCCGCCGAAATCGATAAGGCGGATTTGGCAAAAAGCCAAAGATGGCTTCAAAACCCCTGCCTTGGTTCGGTATAGAGCGCGTAGGCGTACGCGAGGCTGCCAATGTCGATGAAGGCAATGAAAGCCTGAGCCTGTCGCTGACGGGTATCGAACCGAGTATGCGTCCGAATTGGTGGCTGCCCGACGGCCCCTGCCGAGCGCGAAAAAATCCGCCGCGTGATGAAGCCGTTGTCCGAATTGGCTGCCGCCCGCAATATGTCTGAAGCGGATATCGTCAAATCAGCCAAAGTATCTGCCTCCGGCAAACCTTTGTTCTTCCTGCCCCTGACCAGCGGGCGCACGAAAGATTGGGTAGTCATCATGGATGAAAACGCCGATTTTGTGGGTTATGCGCCGATAGACGGTTTTATGACGAATAAAGCCGCGGAGACCAAAACTAAAGAGCAGGTTATTTAAGCGGTTTGGCGGGTCGTCTGAAAACGCAAATTCCAGTTTTCAGACGACCTTTTGCCATCCGCCTTCCAAACTGCTAAACTATTTACATTATTTTTACTTGAGACATACGCACACTGAAAGACCCAGAGCAGAGCAGCATGACCGCCCGCCGTTTTTTTCGTGCGTATCGATATGAATCAGGGCAGCTTGAGCGCTTCAGGCTGCCTTTTTCGCGTTTGAACACAAAGGAATACAAAAATCATGGATTTCAGTTGGTTGGCAGAGCCGCATACTTGGATAGGCTTTGCCACGCTTCTGGTACTCGAAGTCGTCTTGGGGATAGACAACCTCGTTTTTCGTCGCTATTTTGGCGAACAAAGTCAAACCCGCCCAACGCGACCGCGCGCGTATTACCGGTCTGGGGCTTGCGGTCGTTATCCGCATCATCATGCTCGGCTTCATGGCGCACATCATGACCCTGACGCGCCCGCTGTTCCACATCAGCGGGTTGGACGTTTCCGGCAAAGACATGATTATGCTCGCGGGCGGTATCTTCCCTGCTCTACAAAGCCACCACCGAGCTGCACGAACGCCCTCGAAGGGCATAACCAATTTGCCGTTGCCGACAGTCAGAAAAACACGCGCGATTTTGGAGCGTGGTTGCCCAAATCCTGATTCTTGACGCGGTATTTTTCCATCGATTCCGTCATCACTGCCGTCGCCATGGTCGATCACATCGTCGTCGCCATGGGTGCCGTTGCCGTTGCCATGACCGTCACGATTTCCGCCAGCAAAACCGCTGACCGAATTTGTGGACAGGCATCCCTACCGTCGTCATGCTCTGTTTGGGTTTCCTGCTGATGATCGGTTTCAGCCTCATTGCCGAAGCCTTCCATTTCCACATCCCGAAAGGCTACCTATACGCCGCTATCGGCTTCTCCATCCTGATTGAAGCATTCAACCAAATTTCGCAGCGCAACAGCCGCAAAAACGACTACATCAGCAGCTCGTGGCGCAAACGAACCGCCGAGAACGTCTTGGGCATGATGGGCATACGCGAAAGCGTGCTTGCCAAAAGCAGGCGACGAAGCAGAGGATGACGGGCATTTCGAAGAAAAACGAAAAATCCATGATACGCAGCGTCCTCACGCTTGCCGAACGTCCCATCCTCGGCGTGATGATTCCCCGCCGCGACATTGAGCGTTTGGACATCTCCCAAAGCCGCGAAGAGCAACACGCTCAACTGCAAAACACCCCGTACAGCCGCCTGCTCGTCGTCGGTAAAGCCGGCGTGGACGAACCGTTGGGCTACATCAACAAAAAAGACCTACTCGCCCAACTGCTCGAAACCGGCGAACTCAATATCCAAGCCGTCCTGCGCCAGCCGCTCGTCCTGCCGGACAGTACGACCGCATTGGGTGCGATTGAACTGTTCCGCCAAAGCAGCGCGGATTATGCTTTTGGTGGTCGATGAATTCGGCGCGGTTTTTGGGCATGGTTACCATGAAAGACCTGCTGGAAAACCATTGCCGGCGAATTCCCCGAAGAGTTTGAACGCCAAGAAGAACCCGCCGTTCAAGAAAATGCCGATGAAAGCCTGACCGTGGACGGTTCGCTCGAATACGTCGAACTCGCGCCGCAACTCAACCTCCCGCCGCAAGAAGAAGATGCCGACTTTCACACCGTCGCCGGACTGATTATGGAAGAGTTACAAAGCATTCCCCGATGTCGGCGACTTTGCCGATTTCCACGGCTGGCGTTTCCAAGTCGTTGAAAAAGACGGTCAACGCATCGAGCGGGTAAAAATCACCAGGCTGCCTGAAGAAGGCTAAATCGGGATAGGAAGTAAAAAGGTCGTCTGAAAACCTGAGATTTGGGTTTTCAGACGACCTTTTGATATTGAAATCGAAGTGCGTGAATGCCTTGACACCCCTGTTTCAAGAAAACATCAATCCTGTCCGGGCATTTCCAGTTCGCTCAAGCCGGGGAGGTCGGCGAAGCTGCGTTCGCGGACGATTTGGCAGAAGTTGTCGAGATAGCTTTTGTCGGCGTCTTCGGTGCGCGTGGCGGCGTAGAGTTCGCTTTGCAGGCCGTTGGCGGTGATTTGGCGGTGGACGACGTAGCCTTTTTCGAGATAGGGCATGACGGTCCAGTAGGGCAGGGCGGCGATGCCGCGTTTGCTGGCGACGAGTTGGATGATGGCGATGGTCAGTTCGCTGCGGCGGCGCGGTGGGTTGATGCCTTTGGGTAACAATATTTTTTGGCAGGTCGAGCATTTCGTCGGGAACGGGATAGGTGATGAGGGTTTCGCCGATGAAGTCTTCTGCTTCCCAAACGGTTTTGGCGGCAAGCGGGTGGTCTTGGGCGCAGATGCCAACCATTTCGTAGGCGAACAGGGGGCGGAAGCTGATGCCGTTTTGTTTTTCGGCTTCGGATACGATGGCGAGATCGGCGCGGTGTTGCAGCAGGAGTCCGACCGGATCTGCCTGAAAGCCGGAAACGATGTCCAATTCGACTTGCGGCCACATGGGGCGGAATTCGCCCATTGCGGGCATGAGCCAGTCGAAACAGGTGTGGCATTCGACAGCTAGCCGCAATTCGCCTGCTTCGCCTTCGATGATGCGGGCGAGGTCGCGCTCGGCGGCGGAAACTTGCGGGAGGAGTTCGCGTGCGAGCCGCAACAGGCGTTCGCCGGCGGGCGTGAAGCGCAAGGGTGTGGATTTGCGCTCAAACAGGGGCGTATCGTAATAGTTTTCAAGCGCGCGGATTTGGTGCGAAAGGGCGGATTGGGTCAGGAAGACGCGCTTGGCGGCAAGGGATACGCTGCCGGTTTCTTCGAGTGCCAGCAGGGTTTTTAAGATGGCGCAGTTCGATGATGGAATCCATTGGTTTTTACGCTTTCAGACGACCTCTTGAAACGGGCAATATTAAAAATATTTCATGCCGGGGTGTAAATGCGGGCGCGTGTTGAACGGTGTGGGGATTGGGACGCGTCAGGGTTTGCGGTTAGAATGTGGGTCCGATTTTTGTATGAATATGGTGAATTGACTTGAAACGGAGATGGCGTTGTTTCGTCTTGTCCTGTGAAATTCAATCCGCTATGTGTTGAAAGGAATGATATGGCGAAACGCAACGATATTTTGGCGTGGTGCGACGAGGTGTTGCAGGTCGGCATGTTCAAAGACTATGCGCCCAACGGTTTGCAGGTCGAGGGCAGGGTGGAAGTCGGCAAAATAGCGACATCGGTAACGGCAAGCAAGGCGGCGGTCGATTTTGCTGCGGAGCAAGGCGCGGATATGCTTTTGGTGCACCACGGGATGTTTTTGGAAAAGCGAGCCGGTAACGATTACGGGCTGGAAAAAAAGTGCGCATCGAAACATTATTGCAACACCAAATCAATATGGCGGGCTACCACCTGCCGCTGGATGCACACCCAGTGTTGGGCAACAACGCGCAGCTTGCCGATAAGTTGGGTTGGGAAGTCGAAAGGCGGTTCGGCGAACAGAATCTGTTGAATATAGGTCGTCTGAAAACGCCGCAGACTTTGGCTGAATGGTTGCAACACATTGCTGCAACGTTGGGACGGCAGCCCGTAGCCGTCGGCGATATGTCGCGCGAAATCAAACGTATCGCATGGTGTACCGGCGGTGCGCAGGGATTTTTCAGACGACCATAGACGAAGGCGTCGATGCTTATCTGACCGGAGAAATCTCGGAATCGCAGTTTCATCTTGCCAATGAAACAGGCGTTGCGTTTGTCAGCGCGGGACACCATGCGACGGAACGTTACGGCATCCGCGCCCTGGGCGAAGCCGTGGCACAGCATTTTTGAGTTGGAAGTCTGTCATTTCGACGAAGATAATCCCGCTTAAGCCTTGATAATCGTCATGAAAATTTACCTTAATTTAAATAATGCTTTGAGTATCACGGCAAACTAGGTAGAATTACATCGTTTAATGGCTCGGTATTCCCAAAAATTTTAGGACGACTGAATAATGGATAATCAAGAAATCAATAGCGGTCGCCGCCGCTTTTTGACGCTGGCTACGTGCGGCGCGGGCGGTGTGGCGGCTTTTGGGCGTAGCTACGCCTTTCAGTGGCAAGCTTTTTTCCCGTCGGAAAAAGCCAAGGCCGCAGGTGCTGCCGTCGAAATCGATGTCAGCAAAATCGAATCCGGACAAATGTTGACTGCCGAATGGCAAGGTAAACCGATTTGGGTGGTTAACCGTACCGAACAGCAGCTCAAAGACCTGAAAAGTTTGAACGGCGCGGTTGCTGATCCCGATTCCAAGGCAGATCAACAGCCCGAATATGCTAAAAACGAGACCCGTTCGATTAAGCCGAACATCCTTGTAGCCATCGGTATCTGTACCCACTTGGGCTGCTCGCCGACCTACCGTCCCGACGTTGCCCCTGCGGATTTGGGTGCAGACTGGAAAGGCGGTTTCTTCTGCCCTTGCCACGGTTCGAAATTCGACATGGCAGGCCGCGTATATAAAGGTGTTCCTGCACCGACCAACCTGGTTGTTCCGCCCTACAAATATCTGAGCGATACGACAGTCTTGGTAGGCGAAGACTAAAAAAATAAGGAACGATAATTATGGCAAACCAAACCAATAGCAAAGCAAAAGCATTGTTAGACTGGACGGACGCTCGTTTCCCTCTGTCTAAAATGTGGAATGAGCATTTGGCTCAATACTACGCGCCGAAAAACTTCAACTTCTGGTACTACTTCGGCTCTTTGGCTCTGCTCGTCCTCGTGATTCAAATCGTCAGCGGTATCTTCCTGACCATGAACTACAAACCGGACGGCAACCTGAATGCCTATCACCTGCCTGCTGCCTTTACCGCAGTAGAGTACATCATGCGCGACGTGTCCGGTGGCTGGATTATCCGCTATATGCACTCCACAGGCGCATCTTTCTTCTTCATCGTCGTATACCTGCACATGTTCCGCGGCCTGATTTACGGTTCGTATAAAAAACCGCGCGAATTGGTGTGGATTTTCGGTTCCCTGATTTTCTTGGCATTGATGGCCGAAGCCTTTATGGGCTACCTGTTGCCTTGGGGTCAAATGTCCTTCTGGGGCGCGCAGGTGATTATTAACCTGTTCTCTGCCATCCCTGTTATCGGTCCTGATTTGTCCACTTGGATTCGCGGCGACTTCAACGTTTCCGACGTTACCCTGAACCGCTTCTTCGCACTGCACGTTATTGCCGTACCGCTGGTGTTGCTCGGTTTGGTCGTGGCACACATCATCGCCCTGCACGAAGTGGGTTCAAACAACCCTGACGGCGTGGAAATCAAGAAACTCAAAGATGAAAACGGCGTTCCGCTCGACGGCATTCCTTTCCATCCGTACTACACCGTCAAAGACATCTTGGGCGTTGTCGTATTCCTGATTGTTTTCTGCTCCGTATTGTTCTTCGCTCCCGAAGGCGGTGGCTACTTCCTTGAAGCCCCGAACTTTGACGCGGCAAATGCGCTGAAAACACCGCCGCACATTGCGCCGGTATGGTATTTCACCCCGTTCTACGCTATTTTGCGTGCGATTCCTTCGATGGCAGGTACTCAGGTATGGGGTGTAATCGGCATGGGTGCAGCAGTTGTATTGATTGCCTTGTTGCCTTGGTTGGATAAGTCACCTGTAAAATCTGTTCGTTACCGCAACAACTCTTTCAAAGTAATGTTGGCGTTGTTTGTTGTATCTTTTATCGGCTTGGGAATTCTGGGTGCATTGGTAGCAGATGATACTCGTACAGCTTTTGCTCGTGCATTCAGTGCATTCTATTTCTTGTTCTTCATCGGTATGCCGTTGCATACAAATCCTAAAATGGTTGGCTGAAAAAGCTGGTGGTATTAAATATTTAATCAGTCTGTTTGTTTATGCAGCTTTAATTATTTATAACCTGTATTTAGTTGCAGTCTTGCCAAATAACATCGTTAAGGCATTCGTTCTGGCTTACACAGTTTTCTTTGCAGCTATTCCATTCCTGAATGCGTTTAATAGCGAAAAAGCTACGCCTGAGCGTGTAACCATGAGCACCACTAAACAAAAAAATCATGTTCTTTGTTTATATCGGTATTACCGTCATCGGTGCTACCTGTTTGCAACCAATATCTGATGAGGGCAGCGAAAATGAAACATACCCTGAAAAACTGGTTTGCTGCCTTGTTGTTGGCAGTGCCTATGAGTGCCGCCGTCGCCAGCGGTGGCGGACACTATGAAAAAGTCGAGATTGACCTGCGCGACCAAGTCAGCTTGCAGCGCGGTGCTCAAATTTTCACCAACTACTGCTTATCCTGCCACTCGGCAAGCGGTATGCGCTTCAACCGTCTGAAAGACATTGGTTTGACTGATGAAGAAATCAAGAAAAACCTGATGTTTACGACAGACAACGTTGGTGATGTCATGTTGGCGGCGATGAATCCTAAAGATGCTGCCAAATGGTTTGGTGCGGCTCCTCCGGATCTGACACTGATTGCCCGTTCTAAAGGCGCGGATTATCTGTATGCCTATATGCGCGGCTTCTATAAAGATCCGACCCGTCCGAACGGTTGGAACAATGTCGTATTCGACAAAGTCGGTATGCCTCACCCCTTGTGGGAGCAACAAGGCGTTCAAGCGGTTGAGTTGGATGCTAGGGGCGGCCGGTCATGGTGAAAGACGAACATGGCGAATTGAAACCCAAGCTCTATTGGGAATCTACCGGCGCGCACAGCCGTCGTTTGCCAAACGGCAAAGTCGTCCAAACAGAGTACGATGCTTATGTACGCGATTTGGTGAACTATTTGGTTTACATGGGTGAACCGGCGCAACTCCAGCGCAAACGTACAGGCTATATCGTGTTGATGTTCTTGCTTGCAGTAATGCTGCCTCTGGCATACTTCCTGAAAAAAGAATATTGGAAAGACGTTCATTAAGTCTTGTAATAAAAAAGGCAAACCTAATCGGGTTTGCCTTTTTTATAGTGGATTAACTTTAAGCCAGTACGGCGTTGCCTCGCCTTAGCTCAAAGAGAACGATTCTCTAAGGTGCTGAAGCACCAAGTGAATCGGTTCCGTACTATCTGTACTGTCTGCGGCTTTGTCGCCTTGTCCTGATTTAAATTTAATCCACTATATTACACATCTGGTTTCAGACGACCTTTTTTGAAATGGAAGTGTTTTGTAGAGAGTGTGTTCTGTGCTCGTTTGATTGAAGATAAAGATGGTTTTATCGCTTTATTGGGTGGATGCTAATCCGGCATGGCGGTTTTGTTATTAAGGAAAATCGGGGAGTGGGGGGTATTTAAAAAACAACCTTTCTGAATCCTTATATTGTAGCTGCTAAGGGTATTTATACAGAAAAGAGTGAAGGTTTCAGACGACCCCTTATCCTTGAGCGAATGGAGAGCCTCCTGCTTTGTGTCTAACTATTCTCCAATCAGGAAGGTTAGGGTAGATTTGGGTATCTAGGAAGTCGAATTTATAAAAATGCAATTCATCTGCACTATGAAGGAAAAGAGGAATTGCTGAAAATGAGTGTATTGGATGTATTTAGGCTGTGTCTGATTTATATGTAAAAGGTCGTCTGAAAAGTAGGAATGCTTTTCAGACGACCTTTTTTACTGCCGGTATTATTGTGCTTTAGTTTCGGTCACAAAGCCGATTTTGGTAATACCTGCTTCGCGGGCAGCTTCGAGGGCTTTGTTGACATATTCGTATTCAACGGCCTTGTCTGCCGAAATGGCAACGATGGTATTGGCGTTTTTCTGCTTTTCAGTTTTCAGTCGGGAAGTAACCGTATTAATATCCGCTTTGGTTGCAGAATCACCATCGATGTAATAGTTGCCATTAACATCTATGGTCAGGCGTAGAGGGTCTTTAGGCTGCTTTTCCTTCTGCTTCGCTGCATTTTCTGAAGCGGACGGCAGTTCCAAAGGAATCGAATGGGTCAGTACGGGCATGGTGATCATGAAAACGATCAACAGTACCAGCATCACGTCGACCAAAGGCGTGACGTTGATGTCTGACATCGGTGCATCATCGCCGGAATTCATAGAGCCGAATGCCATAATTTAGTCCTTTTGATTCAACAGGCGGACGTGTAAATCGTGTGCGAAAGCGTCCATATCTTGAGAGAGGGTTTTCTTACCGCGGTTGAGGAAGTTATACGCCAAGACGGCAGGGATAGCGACAAACAAACCGATGGCGGTTGACACCAATGCCTCACCAATCGGACCGGCTACTGCGGCAATACTCATTTGACCGCTTTGACCGATATTGATTAAGGCGTGGTAAATCCCCCAAACCGTACCGAACAAGCCGATAAACGGGGCAGTTGAACCGATGGATGCCAAAGCAGTCATGCCGTAATCGAACTGGCGCATGTTTTTGTTCCATGCTGTTTCGGATTTGAATGACGAGGTATTCATTCAAAGGCAGCTCGGTAGTAAGTGTTTTCGCATTGCTTTGACGATAGCTTTGGTAGGCACGCAGGGATTCGTCCGCTACACGGCTCATTGGTGCATCAATATCTTTCACTTTTTGCACAGCTTCGGTAAGCGTAAAGGCATTAAGCATTTGCGTTTTTAACGAGTGCGTTGGCGGTTTTTGGCTTTTTTTCAGTTTGATGGAGCGCAGGATAATCAGACACCAGGTCACGATACTCATTACTAACATCAACACGAATACACTGATCAGAACAAAATCGCCTGATTCGAATATTGTTTTTAAATCCATAATTTTTCCAAATTTTCCAAGTAAATTAAAACTTTTGTCGATAAAGGTGTTGCGCCCGATTACTCAAGAGTAAAAGAGACCGGGACTCGGAATTCAGTCCAGACAGAGGCATTGCAAGCACCATTTTTAACTGCTTTACGGGCAGCTTGGTCAAGAGCATTGGAGCCACTGCGTTTTAAAATTTTAACTTCAGCAACTTTTCCTCCTGGGCCAACCAAGACACTCAGCATAACTGTACCTGTATCTCCGTTTTCTGCTGCTATAGGCGGATATGGCGGTTTAGGAATATGGCAAGTGCCGCCTTTAACGGGATTGGCTCTACTACTACCCGGTCCTGTTCCAGGGCCATTTCCACCGCCGGAACCGCCACCGCTGCCACTACCTGAACCATGTTCTCCTTTGTTGCCACCACTGCCGGGGCCGCTGCCTTCACCTTGTCCGTTACCAGGGCCTTTGTTGCCTCCGCCGTTTCCTTTGCTGTCGCCATGAGGAGCCTTACCTTGTCCGTTGCCTTTACCGTTTTTCCGCAGTATTCGGTCCGGTTTTTACTGCTGCTGGTGTAGTCCGAGGCTTTAGGTGCAGGCTTGGATTCTGGTTTAGGTTGGGGTTTAGGGTTCTGGACGTGGTTCGGGTTTAGGGTTCAGGCTTAGGTTCCGGTTTGGGTTCGGGTTTTGGCTCAGGCTTTGGTTTTTTCAACCGGCTTTGGGTTTCTCTTTCGGCTGCTGGATATCAGCATCCGCTTTTTGTTATGACCGGCTTAAACTGTGGTTTGGGCTGTTCGACCGGTTTGGGTTTAGGCTGTGGCTTAGGTTTTTGCGGTTCGGGCGTTTTTTTCGGGAGCGGCAGGCGCACCTTCGCCTTCGGGGTGCCGTCTCCACCTCCGTCGCCACCACCTAAATCCGCCAAATCGACAAACTCAATATTTGCCATTTCCGGTATAAGCGGTTTATATGTTTCCCACAAAAGCGCAATCAAGCCCGCGTGAAGCAATGATACGGTAATGACGGCTACTGGGATTAAAAATTCGGTCTTTATTCATAATCGACGCATGATAATAGCAACAATTTTTGTTTGCAACCTGTTTTTACATCTGTTTTTTTGAGTTAATATTTATTCTGGAATAATCTAAAATATTAATATGTACAATGCAATATTTTGATATTGCTATTCATTATCACAATAAAACAAAAGAAAAAGAGGAAGCGACGCCTCAGTCAACTGCATTAGAAGTTGTTCATCCGGAAAAAGTTCACAAATTTACAATAAAAAGTGGTTTGGATAAAACGATGGAGATGGCGTGCCTTAGAGGAGAAAAAAAGCTGCAAAAATATTATTTTATTGATTGGCTTGTGTTCTTAGATTGATTTTCGCTATTGTAGGGCGGTAGTTGGTGTGGCTTGAATAGCGGGATAGACCCGTACACTTTCCCAAAAAGGTCGTCTGAAAATAGAAAATTTGATGCTTGTGAAATGTTGTGGTTACAAGAATGATCAGATGTTTCCTATTTTGGGATTGTGCGGGTTTTTCAGTTAAGTCTCTTAAAACATATCGGCAGAGTAGGTAGGCTATGCCGATTTATCGTCTGTTTTTCGACAACGATTTCGATTTTGGGTTCGTATAGCAAATCGTAGGTTGGTTTTATTGAGCAAATCCTGCAAAAGTAAACCCGTCCAAATGCGCAAAGAAAGCCTTAATCGCTCCGCCCAAAATGCCGGTCAGGCGGCAAGACGGCGTAATCAGGCATTCGTTGTTTTTCCCCATGCATTCGACAACCTGCATGGGTTCAAGATGGCGCACGACCGCGCCGACATTGATTTTATCGGGTGTGTCGGCAAGACGCAGTCCGCCTCCTTTCCCTCTTATGCTGGTCAGGAATCCGCCTTTGACAAGCGCGGTAACGACTTTCATCAAATGACTTTTGGAAATGTTATAGGCTTCGGCAATGGTTCCGATATTGACTAACGAATCGTCGTTTATGGCCGCATAAATCAATACCCGCAGACCATAATCCGTATGTTGCGTCAGATACATGGTTTTCTCTGTTCAGAATATATTATTTTTAGGGCGGCGGCAGTGTTTCCAGTGGGAAATTGTCGCCGTTATGTGTTTGACTTTATATATGATTAAGTTTCATAATATCTGAAACATTTAAATTAATCCAGTGTAGTTTGATAATTTATTATCATTATAATCAAATATTATGAAGCCGTTAAAACGCCACCCAGCACTTATCGAACTTTCCCGCGAACACCATCACGCCCTTTCACTCTGCGTCCGCCTCCTGCGCGCGCCCGCTGAAAAGCCATCAAACAGAGCTCGAAGCCCATTTCCTTGAATTGGAACCGCATTTTGTCGAAGAAGAAACCATGTTCGCCCCGCATTGGCAGAATATTTCCGTTGCGATGCGCGAACGTTTCGAAGCCGAACACGCCAAACTGCGCAGCATGATGGCAAATCCTGAATATCTTAACGAAGCATGGAACAAAGACTTTGCCGTTACTCTGCGCGACCATGCCCGTTTTGAAGAACGCGAACTGTTTCCCGCAGTCGAGCCGTTTTTGCCGGAACCCGAAGGAATCTGAAAAAGGTCGTCTGAAAAATCCAAAAAGCATGATTTTTAGCGTTTTCAGACGACCCTCCTGTCTATTCAAACCTAAAACAAACCATTCAAAAAAACAAACCAAGGAACTACCATGACCGCCTTTTTTTCAAACACCCTGTTTGGGCAATGGCATTCCGCCCGTTTTACTCGCTGGCGGCACTATACGGCGCAATCTCCGTCCTGCTTTGGGGCTTCGGCTATACGGGTACGCCCTGAGTTGTCCAATTTTTATTGGCACGCCCATGAGATGATCTGGGGCTATGCCGGACTCGTCGTCATTGCCTTCCTATTGACCGCCGTTGCCACTTGGACGGGGCAGCCGCCCACGCGCGGCGGCGTTTTTGGCTGGATTAACCGCATTTTGGTTGGCAGCAAGGATTGCCGTTTTTCATTCCGGGCTGTGGTGCAACCGCCAGCGGCATACTCGGTACGCTGTTTTTTTGGTACGGCGCAGTTTGCATGGCATTGCCCGTCATCCGTTCCAAAAACAAACGCAACTACGTCGCCGTATTCGCCATCGTCGTCCTGGGCTGCACACACGCCGCATTCCACTTCCAACTGCATGCCGGAAACGCATCTGCACTGCTCAGCGGGCTGCAGTCCGGTCTGATTATGGTCTCAGGCTTTATCGGCCTTATCGGCATGCGGATTATTTCCTTCTTTACCTCCAAACGCCTGAATGTTCCGCAAACCTCAGCCCGATGTGGGTCGCGCACGCGTCCCTCTGGCTGCCCATGCTGACTGCCATGCTGATGGCGCACCATGCCCCTGCCTTGGCTTTCATCTGCTTTTTGCCTTTGCAGCGGGCGTGATTTTTTTACCGTACAGGTTTACCGCTGGTGGTATAAAGCCGTTTTGAAAGAACCGATGCTGTGGATTTTGTTCGCAGGCTATTTGTTCACAGGATTGGGATTGATTGCCATCGGTGCTTCCCTACTTCCACGGCTCTTTCCTTAATCTTGGCGTACATCTCATCGGCGTCGGCGGCATCGGCGTCCTGACATTGGGCATGATGGCGCGCACTGCGCTCGGACATACCGGCAACTCCATCTATCCGCCGCCCAAATCCGTACCCGTCGCCTTTTGGCTGATGATAGCCGCCACTGTCATCCGCATCATTGCAACCTTCGTCAGCGGCACCGGTTACACCCACAGCATCCGCACTTCCGCAGTCTTGTTTGCCCTGTCCTTGCTGCTTTTACGCATGGAAATACATCCCTGGCTCATCCGCCCGCGTTTGGACGGCAAACCGGGTTAATTAAACCAAGCATATCAAACGAAGGTCGTCTGAAACCTTAAAAACAGGTTTCAGACGACCTTTTATATGGGAATCGCTTTAAACCGGTACGGCGTGGTTTTACCGAAGTCCGTATCGTTTCAGTGCGTGTTATTGCTCGATACCGTTTTCACGCAATAGCTGGTGAATTTGCTGTTGGGCTTTATCTTCTTTCAACAGCTGGGTGAGTTGATCGCGAATCAGATCAAACGGCGGTGCTTGAGGGTCTTTTTGTACTTCGCTGATTTTAAACAGGAAGAACTTGTTTTCAATTTCAACAGGATTGTGAGTTACCTCTCCCCGATTCATTGGGCCCCAAGATGCCTGCAAGCGGTTGGCGCAGCTGTCTTGCCATGACGAAATCTTCAAATGCGGGTTGCTGATTCGGATATCGTTTCGTCAATTCTTCAAATGACAAGCCTTTCAAGAGCAATTTTGTGCTGCTCGTGCTTCTTCGGGCGTATCGAAGCTAACCTGCTGAATCTTGATCATGCGGGTTTGCTGATCGTAAAACTTCAATAATTCAGCATTGCTGATTTCGGCAGTGCGCTTCAGATAGTCGGCATATTGCGCCGCGTAAAATTCCGCTTCCATAGTGAGGAATTGGTTTGCGGACCTCGGGATCTTTTATCTAATCCGGCTTTTGAGTGCGGCATTTTTGAGAATTTCAATGCTTTGCAAGTGTTTGACGACTTCTTGGCGGATTGCTTTGCCGTCAGGCTGCTGCTTGGATTCAGGACGCTGTTCGGCTTGCTTGAGAATGCGGGCAACTTCGCTGTCTATGCGTGCCGGATCAATATCAGGCGCTTTGGCAACAGCGAATCCGGCAACAGCCGTCGCCATGATGACTGCGGCGGCAGTTTGGTATTTCATTATAAAAACTCCGTGAACAGTTATTTAATTGTGGTTTTTTGCAACAGAGATTGGAGTGCTTCATCGACGCGGGAGGCTTGCAGGTCTTGAGCTATACTGCTTTTGGATTCGTCATAAGACGGAAGCTTTACATCCCGACGGTCGTTGACATAGAAGACGGCATATACGTCGCTGTCCTGCAGAGGCGTTGTAGTGTGCGCGCCTTTTTTCAAATCTTTAACTGCGGCATAGAGCGGGGGAACAGCCTCCTGCAAATCTTTTAAGGGAACATAACCTTGCTGGATGCCGCCCGCTTGTTTGGCGCGTTCATCTATTGAATATTGCTTCAGGACGGAGGCAAAGCTTTTCTTGGCATTTAAATCAGAAATGGCTTTTTGGGCATCCGCTTGGGTGCGGGTAATAATTTCGCCCAGTTGTACTTCTTGAGTGCCTTTGTAGAAGTTGCTGAAATTATCGTAAGCGGTTTTGACGTCTTTTTCTTGGACAGGATTTTGACGGAGGACGTGAATCGCATAAGCTTGTCCAAGTAAATCGCTTTTCAAATGCCGCCCATTCGGTTTTTGAAATGTGCTTTTTTATCGGCACCTTGTTTTTTGGCATCCGTACGGGCATGTTCCAAAGCTTGTTTGAATTCGGCGCTTTGGTCGAGCTTCAGGCGTTTGGCTTCTTGTGATACGACGGTATTGATGACTTGGCGCTCAGTCAGTTCTCTGCGTAGCTCGGGAGAATCAGGAATTTTGTTGTTTGCTGCACGCAGCGCGGCAACTGGGCATCAATGACGCTGCTGTCGATGGCTTGACCATTAACTGTAACTGGGTTTGGGCAGAAAGGCTGCCGGAAACCAGAGCAGTCATCAGCATAGAGATGAGATGTTTTTTCTTCATGATTTTCTCTTGTTATGTCCAGTATATCTGTAATTAGTGGAAGTATTCGTCCGGAGTGGCCGCTTTGATGCTCAATGCGTGAATCAGCCCTTCGGAAAAACAGATCGTGCAGTAAGGTTTTAATGGTGCGTTGGCGGTTAAGACGGCTGACGCCGCCGAAAAGCTTCGCTGACGACTACGACCGTATAATGCCCGCCTCCTTTGTTTCCCGAGTGGCCCGCATGCAGATGGCTGTCATCCTGAAAGTCAAAAAAAACAGGATTCAGCGTTTTCAGACGACCTTCAATAGCTTCACGCATATCCATTATTTGAATACGGCTTTGAACGGTTTGATCAATACCTCTTCATAGACGCCCGCATCGACGTAAGGGTCTTTTTCCGCCCATTCTTGAGCGGCATCCAAAGATTCAAATTGAGCCACAATCAGACTGCCGGACACGCGCTCCGGATTGTCGGGAAGAGGGTTGGGGCCGGCAGTCAGAAGACGTCCTTCAGCCTTCAAAGCTTCCAAGCGTTGCAGATGGGCAGGGCGTGCCGCCATACGGGCTTCGTGTACATTATCGGCATCGGTGGCCAGGAGCATGTAATATTCCATCAACTATCCTTTTGGGGTAAATATCGGCTCAAATAGGAAAAATTGAGCGATAAAGAAAACAAACAAAAACCGGTAGAGCGAACATTTTGTAATTTACCCATTGTTCTTTGAAGTGGGTAAATACAAACCAGTTGGCAATACCTAAGAAAATCATGAATGCGACCCAGGCATAAGTCAGTTTGCTCCAAACATGTTCAGGCAGTTCCAACTCTTTGCCCATAGTCGCTTTTAATCCGTTTTTTCCGCTTAGATGGCTGATCAGCAAAACCAATGCGCCAATCCAGAACAAAACGGTCGGTTTCCACATGATAAAACGGTCATCATGAAGTAGAATGGTCGCGCCGCCGAATACGACGATCAGGATCAGGCCGACCCACTGCATCGTATCGAGTTTTTGTATTTCCAGTAGTAAAACCTGCCTGCAAAATGCCGAATACAACGGCAACCGCAGTCGCAGTAATCATGTTTTTCGTGATTGTGTAAGTCAGGAAAAACAAGATGACTGCCAATAAATCGCTTAAAACTTTCATAATCAAACAAACAAAAAGATGAAACCAATCGGCTAAACGCTAATCATACAGGCAGCCTCACCTTTTTGCACCACCCTAGAAACGAAATTGCCGATGCAGGCGGGCAATAATCTAAAAAGGGTTTAAAAATGCCGTCGGGATGATAAACTATGTTATCAGTAGGATTTGTAAAAAGAAAACACAGAAATTACAAAACCTGTTAATTTCTCGTTCGTTTCATCACTTAATTCATCGGATTACTTGGCAGACTGCGACTTTAGAAGATATCATAACGTAATATATCGTAATATACGGTTAAGTATGTAGCAGTTCTAGCAGGGTTGTCATTTTACACAGGGGACAAGTTTTGAAAAACCATCATAAAATCAAATTAATCGCGGCATCTGTGGCCTTGGCAGTGTCGTTTGGTGCGAGCGCAGGGCTTGGCGGGCTGAATGTCCAATCCCATCTGGGCGAGCCGTTTTCAGGCAGTATCACCGTAACCGGTGACGAGGCTCAGGCGCTGTTGAAAGGCGGAAAAGCGACTGTTTCCAATAGCAATTTGCGTACCAGTGTCCGTAAGTCGGGCGACAAGGCAGTTGTCACTATCCACTCAAGCAAAGCGATTAAAGACCCTGTGTTGATTTTTCCAAGTCGGCGCAGGTTCACAATCACGCGAATACACGAGCCATCATTGATCCCGCAGGCTATTCCGGTAAAACGGATGGTTCAAGCCGTGCGCGCAGCGGTGGCGAATCTTCATCCAATTCTTCTGCTGACAATAATTCATACCATTCTCAATTTGACCGTCAGGCGGCGCGTGACCGCATCAACCGCGCGATACAAAACGGAAATCAAAATGAAACCGTTCCGCAAAGGAAGCTGTACGAAAAAGATAAAAACAACACAAATAAACCGGTACAGGCACAGGCACAGCCGTCAAAACAACAGCAACAATCTTCTGTAGGCGCCAATGGAACCGAGATTCGTTATGGCAAGCAGCATCTGGTTCGTCAGGGTGAAACTCTGACCGAAATTGCCACTAAAATCCGTCCTCAAGGCATGACCGTCGAACAAACGATACAGGCATTGGTCAATGCCAACCCCAGCGTGTTCATCGGTAAAGATGCCGACCGTATGCTTGCGGGCAAAGTGTTGTACATTCCGATGCACGGCGATATAAATCGACGGCATCCAAACCTGCACAAGTCAAACCTCCGGTTCAGGAAGGCAATAAGCCTCAAGCCCAAGGGTCGTCTGAAAAAGCCGGTACCGCAACGCCTCCTAAAGAGACTCCGGTAGAAAACGCCAAAGTAGAAAATAAAAAGAAGATAAAAAGCTGAGCCGGTACAAGAAGCAAGCCCGAAACCAAACCGGCTGTAATGACGCCAGGTACTCGGAACAAAATAAAGCTGAAACAGTTGCGGCCTCTGCCGAGTCAAGTAAATGTCCTGCCTGAGCCGAATGCGTCGTCTGCAACAGCAAACACAGAACCACAAGAAATTTCTCAGGCACAAGCTGATGTCGAAGCGCGCATTGCCTCGGCAGTTGCCACAGAAAAACAACAAGAAGAAGCATCATCGGAAGACAGCGGATTATGGCGCTGGCTGTTGATCGGCGGCGCGGCATCGGCAGGTTTGTTGCTGTTACTGTTCTTGTTGGGCAAGCGGAAGAATTCAGCTGTTGCGCCTGTGGCTAGTGCGATAGATCAGGACGATCAGGATGAGGACGATCTCGATATCAGTATCGAAGATCATGTATTCCCTGCTGCCACTGCGCCGCAACCGCAACCACAAGTTGTAGTAGAAACTTCCAAAACCTGAAGAAGACGGTTTGGAAATTGAAGATGATTTCGATGATGAAGTATTCTTCAATGAGCCGGCTCCTGTTGCCGAACCTGCTCAAGAAAACGTCGATCTAGATTTGAACGAACTGGATAATACTCAAGCCAGCATCGTGTCCGGCGCCGTTACCATTGACGAAGAAACCGAAAAACGCCGTGATATCGATTGGGATACTGTCGAATCTACCGAAAGCGTATATGAGCCGGAACCGGAAAATCCATATCAACACGTTGCTGTTGTAATGGAAGATAGAACTGCTGAAGTAGGAACAGAGCCTCAGTATGAGGAAGAGGCTCCATCAGTTTCCTCTTTTGCAGCAACGCCTGTTTCATCTGTTTCAGACGACCTGCCGGAAGCTCAACCGGAAGCACCGGAAGAAGAGCCTATCCCATTCGAAGTGGAGATTGAAGAGCCTAAGTCGGAAACAATTGACGTAGTAGAAACAGAAGAAGCCGAAACCAAATCCGAAGAATCGGAAGAGGGTTGGGATTTCTTTGCGGAAGAGCCGAAAACAGTTAAAGCCATCGAGCCTTTCCCTGAATTAGGTGTGCAAGAAGAAACGTCGTCTGAAGTTGAAGTTGCTGATATACAAGAAGAAGCTTTGTCTGAAGTTGAAGCAGCAGACAAACAGGCAGATAGCTCAGAAGAAGCACTGGATTTCGTTGTTGAAGAAACAGAACAGCCACAGCCTGAAGCCGATACTCAACCGTTTTGAGATTAAGCAAGACGAACCTTTAGCATTCCAAGATGGCGAAGATTTCAGTATTGAAAATACTCAAGAAGCCAGCGCTGACGAAACCATCGAATGGGAAAAATCTGGGTGTGGAAGATACTGCTGACAGCAGTAATGAACATTCCGGTTTTGAATCAGGCTTCATCTCCGAGTCCGTCGGTATGACGGCTCCACTGGAAAGCTAAATATGACCTGGCTAAAATGTATGTTGAAATCGGCGATCCCGATGCTGCCCGCGAGACGATGACTGAATTGCTGGAAGACGCAAGCGGTGAGATCCGTAATAAAGCCCAAGCATTGATGAACGAATTGAATGCCCTAATATTGGCAAGTAAATCGAAATTGAACAATGCTAAAATAAAAGATGCCGTGAAAACGGCATCTTTATTATTTTCGAGACGACATATGACTGCATACACCGAATCATTATCCACAAAAACCATACAAAGATGGGCATTAACCCTGTCTTATGACGGCAGCCGATTTTACGGTTGGCAAAAACAAGCCGACGGTTTACCCACTGTCCAGACGGTATTGGAAAGCGCACTCAGTCAAATTGCAGGCGAGACCATCCGGAACCATTGTTGCCGGACGAACCGATACAGGCGTACACGCGACTGCGCAAGTTGTTCATTTTGATACCAAAGTAGCCCGTCCCGAGCAGGCTTGGGTGCGGGGCGTCAATGCGTATCTTCCTGAAGGTGTGGCTGTATTGTTCGCGCAGCAGGTTGCCCCACATTTTCACGCCCGCTTTGACGCATACGGTAGAAGGTATCGTTACCTTTTGGAATCATCTCCCGTCCGCTCCCCGATATTGCAAGGAAAGATAGGGTGGACACACCTCAAACTCGATCCTGAAAAAATGCAGCAGGCGGCATTATTATTAGAAGGCGAACATGATTTCTCCAGCTTTCGTGCTGCCGAATGCCAAGCAAAATCACCCGTTAAGACCCTGTATAGTGCAAAAATCAGAGGTACACCGCAATTCTTAAAACTAGACTTACACGGCAATGCCTTTTTGCATCATATGGTGCGTAATATCATGGGTGCATTGGTTTATGTTGGTAGTGGCAGGCTTAGCGTTTCCGGATTTCAGGAATTAATCGAAGAGCGCAGCCGATTAAAAAGCCCCGCCGACTTTTTATGCCTGATGGGCTGTATCTGACCGGAGTGGATTATCCGTCCGAGTTCGGTATTATTCGTCCTGAAATGCCGGCATGGCTGTGAGGTCGTCTGAAAACAAAGTGTCCGCTTATAGGGAATCTTTTTTAGTAATGTCCCGTTTGTGGATAAAGCACACACTACATGAGTAAGGTATAGCAATCCGATACAACATAGATATTCTGACCAGTCCTTTGGAAAATTTGGTTTCCTAGCTTTGTATATGCAAATTGTAAAAGGTCGTCTGAAAACGCTACACAGATTTCAGACGACCTTTTCTTTGGAGGAGCAGCATAGGTAATGCTGATGCTACGTCAGTGAAATCGTAAATCAAAAAGAGGAGAATGCATACTTCCATCTTAAAAAGAGTGGGTATTTTCCAATGTGCATGACTGGCTAAGCCTTTATAAATTGCACGCTTTAAGAGAGTAATACTGATTCTCTCTTAATTTACTCGTTTACCCGAGTTAGCCAAAAAAACAACAGCCAATCTCCAAAAAACGACCGTTTAGGAAAAGTGTGTTGTAAAAATGCAAAAACAGCGGGCAATTCAATATTACATCATGATTTATAAGGAAAATATTGAGAATGCCTTGTTGTAATGCGGGTGCTGTGAGGTCAGGCGGTCAGTAGGGTAGTGAATAAAGTTTGTTTTTTTAGAGAGGAACAATTATAGTGAGAGTCATGGAATCGCTGATTCCAGCGATAATGTAAAGCCTAAGCGGATTCTATCCAGGTCTGCTTAAGTTATTTCTTCACGATAGAAAAGGAATACAGCAATGAAAAATCTCTGATTGCTCTGACTTTGGCAGCTTTGCCTGTTGCAGCTATGGCTGACGTGACTCTGTACGGTCAAGTTAAAGCCGGTGTTGAAGTTTCTCGTACTAAAGAAACTGTTAATCACGTAAGCACCAAAAACAAAACTGCAACTGAAATTGCTGACTTTGGTTCCCGTATCGGTTTCAAAGGTCACGAACACCTGAGCAACAACCTGAATGCTATCTGGCAAGTAGAGCAAAAATACTTCTGTTGCCGGTACTGACAAAGGTTGGGGTACTCGTGAATCCTTCATCGGTTTGGAAGGCGGCTTCGGTAAAGTTCGCGCAGGTAAATTGAACACTGCTCTGAAAGACAACAGCGACAGCGTAGATCCTTGGGAATCTAGCGACGCGAATGCATCAGTTTTGCAATTCGGTAAAGCTGAAACGTGTTGACGAGCGTAAAGTATCTGTACGTTACGACTCTCCAGTATTTGCTGGTTTCAGCGCAAGCGCTCAATACCAACCACGTGACAATGCTAACCCTGAGGACAAACATGTTCATGACGTGAAAACCCGTCACTCTTTCGACTTGGGTCTGAACTATGAAAACTCCGGTTTCTTCGGTCGCTACGCTGGTACTTTTGCAAAACGTAAAGTTTTGAGCGACGATCATCTGGAACTGTTCAACAGCAACACTACTTTGGGTTCTGGCGTTTACAAAGACTACCAAGCACACCGTCTGGTAGGTGGTTACGATGCTAACAACGTACTGGTTTCTGTTGCTGGTCAATACGAAGGCTTTAAAGCTGACGTAGCTGATGCTAAGAAAAACGAACGTACTGAAGTTGCTGTAACTGGCGGCTACCGTATGGGTAACGTAATGCCTCGTCTGTCTTATGCTCACGGCTTCAAAGCTAAAGAAAACGGCGTGAAACAAGGTAACAGCCAATACAACCAAGTAATTGTTGGTGCTGATTACGACTTCTCTAAACGTACTTCTGCTCTTGTTTCTGCCGGCTGGTTGAAAGAAGGCAAAGGTGGCGACAAAACTCAATCTACCGCCGGTCTGGTTGGTCTGCGTCACAAATTCTAATCTAGTACGATTAGCTTTAAATAAAGAGCCTGCTTTATGCAGGCTCTTTTGTTTTTGAATGATGTGTGTTGGGTTGGATGTGTATCGGTTTCGTATTATCTGTACGGTCTGTGGCTTCGCAGCCTTGTCCTGATTTGAATTTAACCCGCTATTGCTGGCATGAGCAGTATAACGATGAAAGATTGCCGTAGATTGTATAGTGGATTAACTTTAAATTAGTACGACGTTGCCTCGCCTTAGCTCAAAGAGAACGATTCTCTAAGATGCTGAAGCACCAAGTGAATCGGTTCCGTACTATCTGTACTGTCTGCGGCTTCGTCGCTTTGTCCTGATTTAAATTTAATCCACTATAGTACCGCTCATTCTCTCATTATGTCGGATAGAAAAAGGTCGTCTGAAAACCGGATTCGATTTCAGACGACCTTTTGTTTGAATGGACATCTTGTTTATTCGATAACTTCTTCGGTTGTCGTGCTGCGGTAAGTAGAGCCGTTAAACGTCGGTATGGGAGGGGCAGCAGGTTGTTGAGGGTCAGGGCGGCGGGGTTCAGGGTGGGATAGCCGCTAAAGGTTACGGTGTAGCCGCCGTTGGTGGTGCTGTGGATTTTGGCATGTGCGCCTAAGGGGAAGGTGCTTTTTATTGGTGATGTGTCCGAAGGGGAAACCTGTCAGGACGGGAACTTTGGCGGTGCGTGAGACGTGGTTGACTACGGCGGAGAAGTCGTAGCTTGAGTCGTACACGTCGCGGATGGTGCCCATACGGAAGTCGCCGAAGATGATGGCGCGTTGTTTTTGCAGGATGCCTGCAAGATAAAGCGTGTTCAACATGCGTTCGATGCGGTAGGGTTGTTCGCTGACGTCTTCGACGAACAGGATGCCGCCTTGGATATCGGGCATATAGGGCGAGCCTGCGAGGGAGGCGAGAACGCTGAGGTTACCGCCCCACAAAGTACCTTCAAAGTTGACGTTGGCGCGTTGGATGGCGGGAACGTCGATGATGTTGACGTTGTTGGTGGTGCCGCGGATGAATGAATCCATGGTGTAGACACTGGGTTCGGGTTTGCCGAATTCGCTGTAAAAACCATAGGGCCGGCGAAGCTTACCATATTGCCTTTGGCGAGCAGGGCGAGTTGGACAGCGCAAACGTCGCTGAAGCCGAAGAACAAGGTGCCGCGTTCGCGCATTCTGGCGCCGAGTGAGGTGAAGTCGATTTGCGGCAGGATGCGTGCCGCGCCGTAGCCGCCGCGCAAAGCCCATGAGGACTTTGGGTGTTTCAACGCGGCCGGTGGCGACCTCTGAAGTCGGCGGCACGTTGGGCGTCGGAGCCGGCGAAGCGTTGATAGCGTCGGCTGCCTGCTTGTTGGTTGGTCACGGTAAAACCTGCGTTATAGAGGCGGGTCAAGCCTCGCGTTGACGCGGTTGGGGTCTTCGGCAAAGCCGGAAGGGGCGACGACGCGGAGGAGGTTGTCGCCGGAGCGTGGGAGGATGGTTGGTTTTTGGGCTGCACGGGTTGGGCTTTCGCTGTGTGTGCCGGTTTGAGTGGACGGGGTGATTGTCGTGCCGGTGCCGCAGGCTTGCAGCAGTCCGGCTCCGGCTGCGGCGGAGCAGGCGCGGAGGAAATGGCGGCGGGAGGTTTGCCAGGTCATATGGTTTCCTTTTGGTTTAGGTTTCAGACGACCTTTTTCGGCAGGGGTCGTCTGAAAATCGGTTGATATGCGGTATCCGATACGCCTATTGAGGTCGTCTCGAACATTACGCTAGCAGGGCTTTTGACTTGTTCCGTCCAGTGGTCCGGCAGGGTCATGCCGTGTTCGCGGACGGGGCTGCCCAAATCGGGGCGGGAAAGTTGGCATCGTTTTCAAAGCGGGCGATGACGTGCCAATGCAGATGGGGGAACGACGTTGCCCAAAGCTGGCAAGGTTGATTTTGGCGGGACGGAACACTTGGCGCATGGCGGCTTCGACTTTATACACCATTTCCATGATTTCGGCACGTTCGGCGGCTGAAAGGTCGGTCATCTCGGCGATGTGGTCGTTCCAGATGACGCGGCAGAATGCCGGGGCTGCGGCTTCGTTGTGGACGGCGATGACGCGCAGGTTTGAGGGTTTGCAGCAAAAATGTCTTCGTTGTCTGCGGTGCAGATGGGGCAGGTCATGGGTTTTTCTTTCTGAGTCTGAATAGGAATCGGATGATTTCAATCAGGATTTTTAGAACAAGGTAAATGGCAGTCAGAGATATGAATGCGAAAAGCCACGGTTCAGGTATAAACCACCAAAATAAATAGGAGGGCGTGATTAAGTCGGCACATTCTTCGGCACTCTTAACGTGATCACACAAGCCAAAGCGAAAAAAATCATTGACATCATGAAAGGGCGAATAGGCGAACATAAATGCTATGGGCGTCACACAAATCAATGCAATGATGGCAATCCAAAAGAATGGTTTGAGATGTTTGAGTGCAGTCATGGATGAAATGTTATAAAAATTTTGCCGCGCCTCGGTTGGCGAGCTCGTCGGCTTTTTCGTTTTCAGGGTGTCCGGCATGGCCTTTTACCCAAGTCCAGCGGACTTCGTGCTGTTGAACCAGGCTGTCCAGCTCTTTCCATAAATCATCGTTTTTAACCGGTTTTTTGGCGGCGGTTTTCCAGCCGTTTTTTTTCCAGCCGTGTATCCAGCTTTCCATACCGTTTTTGACGTATTGCGAGTCGGTGCAGATGATGACTTGGCAGCGGCGTTTTAGGGATTTCAGGCCTTCGATGACGGCGGTCAGCTCCATGCGGTTGTTGGTGGTTTCCGCTTCGCCGCCGAACAGTTCTTTTTCATGTGCGCCGTAACGCATGAACACGCCCCAGCCGCCGGCACCGGGATTGCCTTTGCATGCGCCGTCGGTGTAGAGATAGACGGGTTTGTCCATAAAATACCTTTGTGTGAAGAGCCATTATCATAACACAAGGCGAGGAGGTCGTCTGAAAGCGGGGTTTGGGAATGGTTTTTTAAGTGGATGAATAGATGCCGCGCTGATTGTCGGCAATAGGAAGCAGGTCGTCTGAAACGGTTTCAGACGACCTGTTTGGCAATGGGCGCGGTGTTAACTGCCTGCGCCGACGGTGTAAACCTACCGATGCTGTCGGGGTCTTGCAGGACGGTGGCGACGGCGGCGGCGAGTCCGTTTCGGCTCATGTAGTTTTTAGGGATGCCGTCAGGGGCGGTCGGTCAGAATGTGGCGGTTGTCTTCGCTGTTGTCCAAACCGCAGGGGCGGAGGATGGTCCAGTTCAGGCTGCTTTGTTTTGAGGTAGATTTCGGCTTCGGTTTTGGCGCGGATCGGCTTCGCCGAGGGCTTGTTTGAAGGGTTCGCTCATCATGTCCCATTGTTCGCCGCAGCCCATGCTGGTAATCAGGATGAAACGGGCTTGCGGGTTGGCAGCCTGGGCGGCGGCGATGATGTTGATATTGCCCAGTGCGTCGCTGCGTATGCCTTGTTCGTTTTGCCGCCGACGAAACTGATGACGTTGTCGGGGCGGTATTGTGCGAACACTTTGTCGAGCGCATCGGCATCGAGCGCGTCGGCGGTGGCTGTCTGAATGTGATGATCGCTGAAGAACGAATCTTCAGACGGCCTTCTTAATACGGCGACGGTCTCGGCGGGATGGGTGAGTGTGCGGATGAATGCGCGGCCGGACGGGCCGTTGGCGCCGAAGATGAGTTGCATGGGGACTCCTTTGTATGTCGGATGGTAAGGGGGTTCAATAATTTGTCCACTTTGTTGTGGAAGAGTTGTGTGGGGTAAGGATTTTTGATTTTCAGACGACTTGTTGTGTTTGATGCTGCGTGGTCGTGGGCATAGCCCACGCTACTTCTTTTGGTTTTTCTTTCGCGACAGAGCGAGGGCCGTCTGAAAACGGGCAAAAGCAAGTTTTATAACAACTGCCGTAACGTGGGCTTTTGTCCGCGGAATCGACTTACCGGTTTTGTGTTTTGCCCTCTCTAGCCCTCTCCCACGGGGAGAGGGAATGGGTGGCTGGGAAACTCCAAGTGGCAGAGAAACCAAAAATGGGAGCAGTCGTAGCGTGGGCTTTGCCCGCGGAATTGACTTACCGGTTTGTGCTTTATCCTTCTCTAACCCTCTCCCGCGGGGAGAGGGATGGGTTGACAGGGAAGCTAAAAGTGGCAGAGAAACCAAAAATGGTTCAGTTGTAGCGTGGGCTATACCCGCGATTTTTGCCCCAAAGGTCGTCTGAAATCTGTATTTGTTTTTAACGAAACTCGCTGAATTCGTTTGAACTTCATTGATGTTGCGCTTTCAGACGACCTTGTTGTGTTTGAAGCCGTGTGGTCGTGGGCATAGCCCACGCTACTTCTTTTGGTTCTCTTTTGCGGCAGAGCTTAGGTCGTCTGAAAACGGGCAAAGCGGGTTTTATAACAACTGCCGTAACGTGGGTTTTTGCTCTCTCCTAGCCCTCTCCCGCGGGGAGAGGGGATGGAGTTGACGGGTAAACTTCAAGTGGTAGAGAAGCACAAAATGGTTGAATCTCAGTATCCTCAATCCCCTCTCCCCGTGGGAGAGGGTTAGGGAGAGGGCGGTAAGCGCAAGCTTACTTTGGGGTAAACGCCAATCTTGCAGGCAGCCTGTCGAATTTCATCGGCTATTTACGATGTCGAAAGATGACTTTGTTTGCGCAGGAATGCGGCAATTTCTATCGGTTTTTCGGACAGAGGTCGTCTGAAACCTGTTTAAGCCGCCTCAAACAGTTTTCTCATGGCTTCGATTTGGTGTTGTTTGAGTTCGCCTGCTTCGTCGCGGCCGACGAAGATTTTGAACATGGCACCGCCGTTGCGGTTGATGAAGTTGAGCGAACAGGTGGCTTTGCCCATAAACGGACGCTCTAAAAGGTGAGATGGCGGCGCAGTTTTTCGTAATAGATATGACCGTGTACGCCGCCGTCGGTTTCGGGGTGGTCGAAGTTGTAGAAGCCGCGGCCGACTTTTGCCGCCGGGCAGTTTGCCGGTAACTTCGACGATGGCGTCGGGGGTGTGGGCGATGAAGGTGACGGCTTCGTCCCAAGCGGCGACGGCTGGAGGATTTCGACGATGCGGCTGCCTTCGGTTTTGGCGGATGCAGTTTTCGGGCAGGCAGCGGATGACGTCTTCAAAGCTGCATTGGTTTTGCGCGGCGAGCATTTTCGAGCACTTGGCCGGGATTTTTCCAATGATTGGCGCAACATGATTTGTTGTTCGGATGAAAGTTTTTGCATGGTTTGATCCTTTTTCTTGGGTCGGGAGGGTGAGCATGAGTTTGCGGATGAGGGTGGGCGACCAGTAGCGGCCGCTGGTGTTCAGGCGGATGAGGCCGTCCGAACCTTGTTCTTCAAAGAGCTGCATTGCCTGCCATTGGGCGATCAGTTTCTGCGCGGCGGCGTTGCCGTCAAACAGCGAGATTCAGACGACCTGTTTCCATGTCGTGCTGCACTTGTCCGAGCAGGGTTTTGTTCGGGCTGTGGCCGCTCATGAAGGCGATGTTTTTCGCCTTTCGGGGTGGCGAGGTAGCTGTCCAAATCGCCCTGCTACCCTGATAGCTGAAGCCGCCGAAGTTGCCGCCTGCGCCGGGCCGAACGCCCAGCAGGGGATATTGGATTTGACCAGGGTGTTGTAGCGGTTGCGTTCGCCGCGGCCTGGATAGGCGAAATGGCTGTTGCTGACTTGGTTCCAGCCTTTTTGCGCCAGCGTTTCGACGGCGTAGGCGTATTGGTCTGGCTGAACGTCGAAACCCGGCGGGGCGGGAAATGCGCCTTTTCTCCACCATACGGTTGATGGGCAGCATGGGATAGAGGTTGAAGGCGTAGGTATCGAGTCCGGACAAAGGCAGGGCGGTGGCGCGTTCAAGGTCGTTTTGCCAAACGGTGTCGGTTTGGTTGGGCAGGCCGAACATCAAATCGACAACGATGACGGCATTGATTTCACACAGTTTTTCCAGATAGGCAAAGGCTTCGTCGCCACCGTGTTTGCGGCCGAGGCGGCGGCGGATGGCGGTGTCGAAAGTTTGCACGCCGATGGAAATGCGGTTAGCGCCCGCTTCGATGCAGGCTCGGGCTTTTTCGATGTCGAAATGGCTCATGCGGCCTTCGATGGTGAACTCGCAGTCGTCGGCAATCGGCGGGTATTGGTAACAGGCGCGGATGAGTCTGGCGAGGTCCGGGGTTTGCAGTGCGGTGGGCGTGCCGCCGCCGAAATAGACGGCGCGGATTTTGCCGTTGCCTTGGCGGATTTCGGCTTCCGCCGCCATTTCTTCGATGATTTTGTCGGTGTAAACGCTGCTGTAACTCTCTTTCCACGCGTTGCGGTAGAAGCCGCAGAACACGCAGTGGTTGGCGCAGAAGGGGATGTGCAGATAGGCGAGCGCGTCGGAATCGGCGGCATGGGGAAACTTCTGCCGCCAAATATTTTGCCATTGCGGACGGGGAATCGGTATGCCGCCCCATATCGGCATCAACGCCTGCCGTTCGGGGAAAGGCTTTTAGGCGCGGATTGGCGCGGTGTCCAAACAATCTGCTTTTCCATAATTGATTAAAAAAATGATTATTAATCATATTAGGAAATTAAATCACTGTCATCAGGCAGTGTCAGGATGATGGAGCAGGAAAACGGAACATGAACAGTGTCGGCAGGTGAATAAATATAGTGAATTAACTTTAAACCAGTACGGCGTTGCCTCGCCTTAGCTCAAAGAGAACGATTCTCTAAGGTGCTGAAGCACCAAGTGAATCGGTTCCGTACTATCTGTACTGTCTGCGGCTTCGTCGCCTTGTCCTGATTTAGTTAATCCACTATATTGGTGGAATGACTTGAGGTCGTCTGAAAAATCAAAGGCTTGTTTTGCTTTTTGGTCTTAGTGATGAGGCATTCAACCCGAAAACCTGATGAATAGGTGGCAAAACCGGCGAACCGATGGCGCAATGAAAAAGGTCGTCTGAAACCCAAAATCGGATTTCAGACGACCTTTAAGCTGTATTTTCAGACGGATAGCTTACATTTGCTGTTTCGCCGCGTTGATGGCGTTTTGGTCGGGATTGATCAAAATCTCGACGCGGCGGTTTTGGGCGCGGCCTTCGGCTGTGGCGTTAGATGCAATCGGATGGCGCGAGCCGTAGCCGGCGGTGGTCAGAGCGCGAGCCGTTCACGCCGCAGGGATTGCGGGTAATCGGCAACGGCAAGCGCGCGGTTGCGGGACAGCGGTTCGTTGATGGCATCATTGCCGGTGTTGTCGGTATGACCGTTAATCGTCAAGGTCGTGTCGGGATATTGCACCAGTGTTTCGGAAGCGGTCGCCAAAGCGTTTCGCGCCTGATCGCTCAATGCCGCGCTGCCTGTGGCGAAGGTGACGTTTTCAGGCATCACCAACTTGATTTTGGTTGCCTTGGCGTTCTACTTCGATGTTGGTGTTTTTCAGGTTTTCGCGCAGTTTTTTCTCTTGATAGTCCATGTAGCCGCCTACGCCCGCGCCAATCGCGCCGCATGCCAACGCGGAATTGCGCGCACCTTTACCGCCGTGGGTCAGTGCGCCGACGATGCCGCACACTGCCGCGCCACCCAAGCCGTACATGGCGGTTTTTGCTGGTGTTGCGTTGTCCGCTTACAGGGTCGGTTACGCAGCTGGTCAGTGCCAAAGGGATTGCCAATGCGGCAACGGTCAGAGGTTTCAAGAATTTCATTGAGATGTCCTTTCGACGACGCAGGGTCGTCTGAAAATCAGTTGGAGGAAGGGATGGTTCCCGCCATGACTCATATCGCCATTGATCCAATCGCTGTCCGTTCATTGCCCGCGCGTTTCAGGGATAATGCGACGCGACAGCATTGATTAAGGTGTTTTTCATTCAAAACAAAAGACTAGGTTTGAAGGGGTTGTCATCACGCAGGAGTATCTATTTGATTGGGCAAAAGAAAAGCGATTTGGTTCACTGAGCGCCGATAATTGGCATGGCGGTATGCGGATTTGCCGCGATACCGCTTTTTAACGCTGTTTCGCACGATGCCGCCGATACCATCCCGCCAGCGCAAATTTCAAGCGCACTTTCACATCATAGCCCACAGACCCCGCGCCCAAGATGAACAAGACGGCGGATACCGGCAGCGCGAAATGGTGTCCGATTTTGTGGTAGCCCCAAGCACCCACGACGCCGCCCAATAGAAATGCCCACATCAAGCCGTTCAACAGCCACATCTTCGGCTTATTGACATGAACATGAGGCAGGCGCGGATGATGTTTTTGAATAATACAGCGCACGCGAAAGCTCGATGCCCAAGTCGGTCGCCGTGCCGGTCATGTGCGTCGAACGGATGGCGCCGCCGGACAAAAGCGTCATCACCGTATTGTGCATTCCCATGATGAAACACATTAAAAACAAAGGCCAACGACGGGAAAACCAAATTCCCGTCCCCGATGTTCCACTTCGATGTCGTCAGACCGAACAAGCCGAATATCAGCAGATAAACCGCTTCCAGCCACATGGAAAAAAACCGAAGCTGCCGCGAAACCGCTTCTGCTGCGTCCACAAAACCACCCAGCCCGAATGCGCTGCGCCGACAATGAAACACAACACGCTGATCAAAGCCACCGCCGCCGTTAACCATTCGCGCAGATAAACAGCGTCTGCCAGCATCGACATCGAGCCGGTAACGTGCGACGTATAACGTGAAAACGCAAAGAAACCGCCCGCATTGATTGCCCCCGCCAACATTGCCATGATATAGCCGAGCCTGCGGAAACGCGCATCTGAAATATGGTGTTCGTGCAGATACGGCCTGTCCGCCTGCCAAAACGGCGGCGCGTGCGAAAGCGTTCATGCCGACGCTTGTGGCGACTGGTCTGCTGCTGTTGCCCGCTTGGTGTTTCTTCGTGATGATTTGCCGTCATATCAATCCCTTTTCAATTTTTCAGACGACCTCGATTCGATTGGATATGGTGCGATATTGTATCGCTAAGGGCTTCTTCAATGAATATGGCGAAATCACTATAAAAAGAGCAGGGCGAGATATGAGGTCGTCTGAAAATGGCTTTTTCACTTTTTCAGACGACCTCTTGTCAGGTGGTACGGTTTTGTTTTAGCCGGGCTTTGCCGTTTTGTCGGCTGAACACGGACGATACGACAGGCTTCACAATTTGCCGCAAAAGGCGTACATACTATCCCTTGATATAAAAAGGAAAAAAATCATGTCTCCCATTCGAGGCTTCCCTGATACTGTGCATCGTGGCAACCCTGACCGCTTGTGCCACTACGCCCGAACAAAAAGCCGCCCGCGAACGCGCGCAAAGACGTTATGAACAGAACCTTCAAGTCAGTCTGGCTGCCGAATGCGATCCGGAGACTGCCAAACTGATGCGCAAACAGTTCGAGCAGGCGGAGCAAGTCGGCACGCCCAGTGCAGAACAAAAAGCCTTCCGCCTGAAATACATCGACAAAAGTGTCCGACCCGATGTTCCAAGCCTGCTATAAGATGGCATGGCAAAATTATATTTCCCAACAACAGCTGCGCGAAGCACGCTATTACCGCTATTACGACGAGTGGGGATTCCCGTTTTACCGGCCGTATTACTGGTGGTAAGAAACGGCTTGATGTCTGTGCAGCCTTGAGCCGATAGAGTGGGGCAATTGTAGAGAGCCGGCGCTAAGGCAGGCTGTTTGTGGTGTCGCGGTATCCGTTTTACCGAATCATGCAGAAAGACAGCCGACGATGTAAAGGTCGTCTGAAAACCCGTTTTCAAGTTTTCAGACGACCTTTCGCTATCATAAAACGTCTTTATTTCTTCGCTTTGCCTTTACCCTTAGCAGGTTTGGCAGGGTGCTTTTGTTCAATTGGGCCGTAGCGGTTTGGTCCAATACGCAAGACTTAGTGATGATGTTGTCCACGACTTGGTTTTTGACCGTTGACGACAGTTTGTTGACGGATAGTCAGCATATTGCCGTCCACTTTGTCGATGTTGGCGTAGTTGGCGCGGTTGGCAATCCATGCCACGCCTTCACCCCAGAAGCCATTGACATCATTGCCGGTGCCGACGATGCGGGAAGACCCGGAGTCAGCTGGCCTTGGTATTTCACTTGGGCAATCACAGGCTCATCACCTTGGAAGCCGTACATGACATTCAAAGGATCAGTACCGTTTGGTCCGCATTTGTAAGCCACTTCCTTGGTGCGTTCAATATTATTGACTTCCATGGTTTTAGGCGTTTCAGGCGCGGGAGCAGATTGTTGCGCAGTAGGAGTCGGAGCAGTTTCCGGTTTAGATTTAGAGCCGGAGCTGCCGCATGCGAACAACGCGGTAGCGATAAGGACGGCAGGAACGATTAATTTCAGATTGGATTTCATCAAGTTACTCCGGATTTAGTCTATCGGGGTCAGCATAAACTGACGAAAGCCCTACCTTAACAGAGAAAAGAAGGCTTGTCTCGTCCATATATGAAAACACGATACTCATTATCAATAAAGTGCTATTTGTTCTTTTTGAAAACAGTGGATTTGATTTACGCAAAGCTAATTGAAATTAAGTAAAAGATATATCACGAATCAACAAAATGTCGATTTTTGAAGGACGAGGGGATTAATTTTGGTGCTGCAAGATAGGGAATGATGTAAGGAAAATGATGGAGGACGAACTTTGAATCTGGGGAGGGCAATGAAAGTCGAAGATAGTGAAAAGGGCAGGGGAAAATGAATGGGTTGGGCGTGAAAGAAATTTTCGCCTTGTTTTCAGTGTTCTGGAAAATGGTATTTTTAAAATTTGAGTGGATGAGGTAAGGCTGTACGCTGGTGTAAAGCCAATCCTTTTTGCTTCAAAGATTTCCTATTTGAGAACGGAAACTTGGGGATAGCAAGCGATAGTCTGCAAACCTTGCCTTTATTGAGTTTGGTTTTTATTGTGGAGATGCATTGGATGCAATACTTGGGATATATCGGATAGGGGGAATATAGTGGATTAACTTTAAACCAGTACGGCGTTGCCTCGCCTTAGCTCAAAGAGAACGATTCTCTAAGGTGCTGAAGCACCAAGTGAATCGGTTCCGTACTATCTGTACTGTCTGCGGCTTCGTCGCCTTGTCCTGATTTAAATTTAATTCACTATAGTAAGCGGTTTTTCTTTTTATCCGATGCGTTGGACAGAAAAGAGAAACCGCTTAGATTTTTAATTCTAAGCGGTTTCTTGTTTTGGTGCCGACAGCGAGATTTGAACTCGCACAGCCTACGGCCACTACCCCCTCAAGATAGCGTGTCTACCAATTTCACCATGTCGGCATTTTGAAAACTTTTTATTTCTGCTGCTGAGGGCGGGTGCAGCAGGTGCGGATTGGTTTTCAGCGGGAGCGGCAGGTTTCGAAGCCTGCTGGGTTTTGTTTCACATTGCTGAAGTCAAACCGTGTTTGTTTGTATGGGTATGGATATAAACCATTGCCATGCAGGGTTGCGAAGAAGAAAGTCGCTGCGATGGCGGTTGCGCGGCTCAGGAAGTTTGCGTTGCCTGCGGAACCGAATACGCCCTGTGCGCTGCCGCTGCCTGACCCGAAGGTTGCACCTGCGTCCGCGCCTTTGCCGTGTTGCAGCAATACTAACACAACCACCGACAAAGCGGAAATAATATTAATAATCAGATAAGGGTTTTTAAAGGCTTCCATATGTTTTTCTACGAGGCTTGCGCTGCGTTGATAATGGCGGTAAATGAGTCATATGATAATGACGCGCCGCCAGCAATGCGCCGTCTACATGAGGTACTGCGAAGATGTCGGCTGCATTGTCTGCTTTCACACTTCCGCCGTAAAAGAACGCGGATTTTTAACATCGCTTCCGCACAAAGACAAGATTTGTTTGTAGATGAATGCGTGCATGTCGGCAATTTGTTCTACGGTGGCGACTTTGCCGGTGCCGATTGCCCATACCGGTTCGTAGGCGACGGCGATGTTTTTGGTGTTCAGTCCATGCAATACGGAGAGTTGGTGGGCGATGACTTCGTGTTCTTTGCCGGCTTCGCGCTCTTCGAGGCTTTCGCCGACGCACAATAGGGGAATAGGGCCTACGTTGAGGACGTTTTCCATTTTGCGGCGTTGGATTTCGTTTTTCTCGCCGAAATAGAGGCTTCGTTCGGGTGTCCGATGAGGACGATGTCTGTGCCGATATCGGCGAGCATTTCTGCGAAACTTCGCCTGTGAGGCACCGTTGTTGGGAAAGCGGCTGACGTCTTGGGCGCAGGTGAGGATGCGGTTGTTGAGGACAATCTGCATGGCGTTGTGCAGTTGCAACAGGTAAACGGTCGGGGCGGCGAGGCCGATGAGGACGCGTTCGGCGGTGGGCATGATGCGGAAGCGGTGCATAAGTGCGTTGTTGTTTTGGAGTCGGCCGTTCATTTTCCAGTTGCCGATGACCCATTTTTGATCCCACATTCCGATTTGGTGATACATCTTTTTGCTCCGTGTTGTGTTTCTTTGGCTGTACGCTGTGTGTAGCGTGATGTAACGTGAAGTTTAGTGGATATGCGACGGGTTCGCAACTTGAAACGGGATGCCCGGGGTCGTCTGAAATGCTGTTTCAGACGACCTGTTTTATAATAACTGCTTGATATACACATATATAGGACATGGCTATGCACGCGCTTCATTTTTCGGCTTCGGACAAGGCCGCGCTTTATCGGGAGGTGTTGCCGCAGATTGAGTCTGTGGTGGCGGACGAGACGGATTGGGTGGCGAATTTGGCGAACACGGCGGCGGTTTTGAAGGAGGCGTTCGGCTGGTTTTGGGTGGGTTTTTATTTGGTCGATACGCGTACGGACGAATTGGTTTTTGGCGCCGTTTCAGGGGCCTTTGGCGTGTACGCGGATTCCGTTCGGGCGCGGGTGTGCGGTCGAGGCTTGGGCGAAGGGCGAGACGATGGTCGTCAAGGATGTGAACGCGCATCCCGACCATATTGCCTGCTCGTCTTTGTCGCGTTCGGAAATTGTGGTTCCGCTGTTTTCAGACGACCTCTGTATCGGCGTATTGGATGTGGACAGCGAGCATTTGGCGCAGTTTGATGAAACGGATGCTTTGTATTTGGGCGAACTGGCGAAGATTTTGGCGAAACGGTTTAAGGCTTCGCGTCAGGCGGCTTGAGACTGAAAAACAGGCGGGCGGCGCGCGCTGAAGTTGGCGCGGCGGGGTGTGGTTTTATAATATCTGCCATTGCTAAAACAATTATTTAACGGAGCACAAAATGGATTTTTGAAAAAAAGCGCGGTTCTACATGGTCGAACAGCAAATCCGTCCGTGGGATGTATTGGATTTTTGACGTTTTTGGACGCGTTGGAGGAAATTCCGCGCGAGCGTTTCGTGAACGAGTCTTTGCAGGGGTTTGGCGTATGCCGACATGGAGCTGCCGCTTGCCAACGGACATAAGATGCTCGAGCCGAAAATCGTAGCGCGGTTGGCGCAGGGTTTGAAAGCTGACTAAAACCGATACGGTTTTTGGAAATCAGCACAGGTTCGGGCTATGCGACCGCGCTTTTGGCGAAACTGGCGGGCAAAAGTGGTTTCAGACGACCTCGATGCTGAGCAGCAAAAACCGCGCCAAAGCAGTGTTGGACGGCTGGCTTTTGGACAATATCGATTATGTGCAAAACAACGGGCTGACCGAGCCTTCCGCGGGCGCGCCGTTTGATGCGGTTTTACGTCGGCGGCGCGGTGGACCGCGTGCCTGACGTATTGAAAAGAACAGTTGAAAGACGGCGGCCGCATGGCGGTCATCGTCGGCCGCCGGCCGGTACAGCGCGCGCTGCTGATTACGCGCAAGGGCGGCGAATTTGAAGAAAAAGTCCTGTTCGACACGCTGGTCGCGCATTTGGACGACAAAGAAAACCGTCCTTTTCCGGCGATTTCGATTTTTAAACTTTTTGAAATCAAAAGGTCGTCTGAAAACCAGCCGGACATGGCGAAACGTTTTTCAGACGACCTTTCATCGTTTCCATCATTTTCACACACACAATATCGCGACGATCCCTCAACTCACCCCCGTTGCAACTGCAACAATGGCAGGAAGAAGGCCGCGCGTTCCATCTGCTGGACGTGCGCACCGACGAGAAACCGCCGTCTGCGCCCTGCCTGACGCCATCCATATCCCGATGAACCTGATTCCGCTGCGCCAAAACGAGCTGCCCGACGACGATTTGCCGATTGTCGTTTACTGCCACCACGGCATCCGCAGCCTGCATACGGCGATGTATCTGGCGGACGCGGGTTTTGAAAATCTGTTTAACCTGCAAAGGCGGGATTGATGCTTGGGCTTTGCAGGTGGATGGGACGATGGCGAGATATTGAGATTTCGGATAGGAAAGGGCGGTAGGGCATGGCTGCCGCTTTTTTTACGTGCGGATGATCCGAATATCAAAAATCCTGAAATCCGTTTGTCGGTTTCAGGATTTTTGTTTGAATACTGTTTTTCAGACGACCTTTGTATGCAGGGATCGTCTGAAAACCTTTATCCTTGGGTATTGGGTTTAACTCATCAACCTTTAAACCAATCGCCAAGAGTTTAATGATTCAGGCGTTTTGGGCTTCGCGCTGCCAAAGGGTTTTTTGGGCGAAAACCAGTTTGTTGTCTGTAAATTTCACGTTTTCCAGACGCAAGGACCAAACATCGCTTTTCATCGCGCGGGCAAGCGGATGGGCTTTGTAATAGAGGGCGAGCGCTGCTTTTTTCTCTGTTTCGTCGGTCAGCAGTTGCGCGCTGGCTGTCAGCTGTATGCCGTTGATTTTAGCGATATTTTCCGGCTGGCCTGCGATGGTTCCGGCGATGTTCGGATTTTTCAGCATCAGGCTACCGTGTTTGGAACGTGCCGAAGTCAGGACAATCAGCCTTGCTTGCGCTTCATCGGGCACATAAAAGCAGCAGGCGCTCCAAATTTCGCCGTCTGCGGCTGCCGCAATGCTGATCACATGGTTGGCGTGTAGGAATTTGATGATGTTGTCGGGGATGGGCTGCATGATGGATTTCAATTGAAAATGGTTCGGAAAGCTTGGATTAAAAACTTTCCGAACCGTTGTCCGTTAGCGTTTCATTTCGCTTTCAATGGCGCGGATATTTGCCTGACGGTCGTTGACGGCTTGGGTCAGACGGCTGATTTTTGCCTGATCGCCTTTTTTTCTTGGCGACATTCAGTTGCGCCTGCGCCCTGACCAAAAGCCACTTGTTCGTTGCGGACTTCGTTTTCCAAGATTTGCTTGCGGGTCAGTTGCGGCTTGGGTTTGGATGCTGGCAGGATGGGTGCGGGCAGGATTTTTGGCTTTGCGGTTCAACTCGGCGGCGCGGGCTTTGGCTGCTTTCAGGTCGCCGACGGAGTCGCTTCGCCAAGCTTGCCGTTGCGCAATTTGATGTCCAAACGGGGATTGGCGGCTTCTGCCGTGTTGGTTACGCTGCCACCCGTCGTGCGCGGCAAGACTTTGATGTCGCCCGGCTCGGGAGCGGCTTCCCCGAGGGCTTCTTTCAAGTCGACCCGCTCGGGTACGGCCCTGCCGGCTTCTTCAGGGCTGACGTTTGCAGTGCCGTCCGTATGGGATTCAGTGCAATCGTTGCCGATTTTTTCTCGGTAAATACTGCGTTGCCGTCCACTTTGCAGATATAGCCGGCTTGTGCGGAGAGGGCGGCGCTTCCCAGCCCGAAAGCCAAAATCAGTCGGTAAAAAATCGGTTTCATCTTTATTTCGGTATATGGCAAAGGTTTTGATTATACTATGCAGCCAGTTATAACGAATCAACTTATTTCAAAACAAGGTAAAAATTTTCCGATGCCGCCTATCATTGTGAAACGCTGCACGGGGATATCGTAGGCGCAAACCTAAACAGGCTGCGGCGATTATTGTGTTAAATATAGTGGATTAACTTTAAACCAGTACGGCGTTGCCTCGCCTTAGCTCAAAGAGAACGATTCTCTAAGGTGCTGAAGCACCAAGTGAATCGGTTCCGTACTATCTGTACTGTCTGCGGCTTCGTCGCCTTGTCCTGATTTTTGTTAATCCACTATATGTTGGCGGGCGGCTGGCAGGATAGGTGTTCCGTTTCGGCTGCTCCTTAGTTTAAATAATGTCCATTTTTCTATTTTCAAACAACGATGACAAATTCTTTCCTGATTGCCGGCGTTGACGAGGCAGGGCGGGGGCCTTTGGTCGGCAGCGTGTTTGCCGCCGCCGTTATCCTGCCGCCGTCTTATCATTTGCCCGGTTTGACCGACTCTAAAAAACTCAGCGAGAAAAAGCGCGATACGTTGGCGGTCTTGATTAAAGAACAGGCGCTGGCATGGTGTGTCGCGCAAGCCGATCCGCAAGAAATTTTCGAACTGAATATCCTTCATGCCACGATGTTGGCGATGAGTCGCGCCATACACGGGTTGGCGATCAAACCCGATAAGGTATTTATCGATGGCAACAGAGTGCCGAAGGACCTTGGCGTGGATTCCGAAGCGGTGGTCAAAGGCGACAGCAAAATCATGGAAATTTCGGCGGCTTCTGTTTTGGCGAAGACGGCGCGTGATGCCGAGATGTATGCGCTTGCCGAACGTTATCCGCAATACGGTTTCGACAAACACAAAGGCTACGGCACGGCGCAACACCTCGAAGCCTTGCAGCGATACGGCGTATTGCCCGAACACCGACGCGATTTCGCGCCCGTGAAGGCGTTGCTGGCGCAGGGCAGGGTTGTTTGAGTAAACGTTTGCCTGATTTCTTTTTCAGACGACCTCTGTCCGTATTTTTTTAAAATTTGTTTTACCCGAACTTCTAAACTTACCGCGTGAAATGCAGCAAGGACACAAAGCCGTCCTTGCCTCAAACAAGGTCGTCTGAAATTTCAGACGACCTTTTCATCTCTCCCGCAACACGTTATTCATCAATACTCCGCCGAATGCCAAAACGGCTGCCCTACGGTCGGCGTACTGGCTTGAGCTTTGGTGCGCGCTTCGACCGGTTCGGCTTCAAATGCCAGCCGCCCGGATTCGACGGCGAGTGCGAAGGCACGCGCCATGTTGACGGGGTCGCCGCTGCGGGAAACGGCGGTGTTCAGCAATACGCCGTCAAAACCCCATTCCATCACTTGCGCCGCCTGCGAAGGCAAACCCAAGCCCGCGTCGATAATCAGCGGCGTGTCTGGCAGGGCGTTCGCGCAGGACGTTCAGTGCATAGGCGTGAACCGCGCCCAAACCCGTGCCGATCGGTGCTGCCCACGGCATCAGCGCCTGACAGCCCGCGTCAAGCAGGCGGCGGCAGGCAATCAGGTCTTCGGTGCAATAAGGCAGCACTTTGAAGCCGTCTTTAATCAGGATTTCCGCCGCTTCGACGAGCTGGAAGACATCGGGCTGCAACGTGTCGTCGTCGCCGATGAGCTCGAGTTTGATCCAATCGGTTTCAAACACTTCGCGCGCCATCTGCGCCGTCGTTACCGCTTCCTGCACGCTTTTGGCAGCCTGCTGTGTTCGGCAGCACCGGGATACCGATTTCTTCCAACAACGACCAAAACCCCTGACCGTGCGCCTCGCCGCCGCTTCCCGCACGGCGCAGCGAGACGGTAATCATCGCAGGCCGGGCGGTTTGGACGGATTGTTTGAGGATTTCAGGCGTCGGGTAGGCGGCCGTGCCGAGCAGCAGCCGTGAAGGGAAAGTTTCTCCGTATAGGGTGAGCATGATGGGTTCCTTTGTAAGGTTGTTTTTGGGGACAGGGGTCGTCTGAAAAGGCAAAACCGCCTAACCGCCGACCACCGGCCGCACGATATCGACTTTATCGTTTTCGTTCAAAACCGTTTCCGCATACGCGCCTTTGGCGACAAATCCGGTATTCACAGCGACGGCAAAGGGCTTTTGCGGCGCGGTTTGGGCGATGAGGTCGGCAACGGTTGTGCCGCGAAGTTCGGCGGGTTCGCCGTTTAAGATGATGTTCATGGTTTCTCGATATTTCGTAGGTAAGTTTCTTTATTCGCGATGCGCCTGCCCTTGCTTGAACCCGTCGCCCCATTCCTTCAATGCCGTCAGCACGGGGGCAAGCGTTTTGCCGTAGTCGGTCAGGCGGTATTCCACTCGTGGCGGGACTTCGGGATACACGGTGCGCAAAAATGATGCCGTCGGCCTCCAATGCGCGCAGTTGCGCGGTCAGCGTGCGTTGCGACACATCGGGCAGGGATGCGGCGGATTTGGTTGAAGCGCAGTGTGCCGTCCGTGTGCAGGCGGTAGAGTATCGTGCCTTTCCATTTGCCGCCGATGACGGAAAGCGCGGCTTCCACCGAGCAGCCTTCGGCGCAGTCGTAGCTTGGGTGCGGTGTGCGGGGCATGGTGGTATCCTTTATGTAACTATCTGAAAAACAAGTGCGTTCTTGTTAATGATATGCTTCAGGCGCATGATACACGCTTTCAGACGACCTAACAGGAGAACATTATGAAAGCCATCGGTTTCAACCGCCCTTTGCCCGTTTCCAACCCTGAAGCCCTGCTCGACATCGAAATGCCCGAACCCGAACTGCGGCCGCACGATATTTTGGTTGCCGTGCAGGCGGTTTCAGTCAATCCTGTCGATGTGAAAGTTCGGGCGGCGCATACGCCTGCGGCAGGGCAGTACCGCGTATTGGGTTACGACGCGGCAGGCATCGTTCAGGCGGTCGGCAGCGAAGTGCGGCATTTCAAAGTCGGCGACGAAGTGTATTACGCGGGCGCCATCAACCGCCAAGGTTCGAACGCTCAATTACAGGCAGTGGACGCGCGCATTGCCGCCAAAAAACCGTGTTCGCTGGATTTTGCTCAAGCCGCCGCGCTGCCATTGACGGCGATTACCGCATGGGAAACGCTGTTCGACCGCTTGGACGTGAACAAACCCGTGGCAGGCGGCGCAAATGTGCTGCTTTTAATCGGCGGGGCAGGGCGGTGTCGGCTCGCTTGCCATCCAGTTTCTGAAAAAAAGCTGACCGACATCCAAGTTATCGCCACCGCTTCCCGCCCCGAAAGCCGCGCGTGGGTAGAGAAATTGGGTGCGGATTTCGTTATCAATCATCATGAAAACATGGCGGAACAGGTTGCCGCGTTAAATATCGGCGCGCCATCGTTTGTTTTTTCCACCAACCATACTGACCGCCATCTGCCGCAAATCGTGGAACTCATCGCCCCGCAAGGCAGAATCGCACTGATTGACGACCCCGAAACGTTGGACGTGAATCCGCTCAAAGGCAAAAGCCTGTCGCTGCATTGGGAGTTTATGTTTACCCGCCCGCTGCGCGAAACGGCAGACATCGAACGGCAGGGCGAAATCCTGGTCGAAACAGCGCGGCTGGTGGACGAAGGCATCATCCGCCCGACCGCCACCCAAATCCTGCACGGCATCAATGCCGCCAACCTGCGCCACGCCCATGAGATGCTGGAACGCGGAGATATGATTGGCAAACTGGTGGTGGAAGGCTGGGACAACTGAATCCGCCGATTATTCTTTGCGCCGTTATGCCCGCTTCTGCCTGTATGGCATCCGAAATGACGGTAATCGAATATCCTAGCAATCGAATATCCTAATTGAGCAGGTCGTCTGAAATTTGGCTTTCAGACGACCTTATTCATCCCACAAAGCCTGAAACGCTTTAACCACCGCTTCGGGATTTTCCGCTTCGGTAACGGCACGGACGACGGCGAGTGAAGAAACGCCGGTGGCAAGGACGGCTTGGGCGTTGTTTAAATCGATGCCGCCGATGGCGACGACGGGCGTGCCGCCTGCCTGTTTCACATATTCGCGCAGTTTGTCCAAGCCTTGCGGGGCGGTGGGCATTTGCTTGGTTGTGGTCGGGAAAATCGCGCCGCTGGCGACGTAGCTGGGGTGTACGGACAGGGCGCGGTCGAGTTCGGCGACGGAGTGCGTACTCAAACCCAAACGCAAACCGGCGGCGGCGATGGCGGCAAGGTCGGCGGTGTCCATGTCTTCCTGTCCGAGATGCACGCCGTATGCGCCCGCTTCTATCGCCTCGCGCCAGTGGTCGTTGATGAAAAGCTGCGTGCGGCCGCCCCGACAGGCGGCGACGCAGCGGGCGATTTCGCGTTTCAATTCATCGCCGTGCAGGGTTTTGCAGCGCAGTTGCACCGTGTCGGCACCTGCTTTGACCATGCGCTCCACCCAATCGGCGGTGGGAACGACGGCGTAGAATTTGAGCGGGGATTTTAGGGGCGGGAAGGTCATGGGGTGTCCTTTTTCATTTTCTTACGGAGCAATAGAGGTCGTCTGAAACTCATTTCCTGCGTTTGAACAAGGTTTTTTTGCTTCAGGGATAATCTTTCAAGCGAAACGGGTTGTAGTTCCAAGAGGCGCTTTTCTGTCTTTCGGGCTGCTCGGCAAGTGTGCTGCGGATTGCGCGGCGCAGGTAGGTTTCCAGCGGTTGCGGCGTGTCGTCTCCGACAGGTAAAACATAGAGCCGTTTGCCGTCCGCGCCGGCGAGAAAGCGTTCGCCTTCAACGGTGTTGCCTTTGCCGTCAAACAGGACGATTTCGTAATACGGATAGCCTTGCACGGGTTGCGACACGATTTCAAAGCGGTAAGCAGCGCGTTCTTCGGCAGTTTTGTATGGCGAATGGTGAACTGCTTCCAGTCCGACAATCAGGTTTTTGTAGCGGTTGATGCGTTGCAGAATATCGCGTTCGGCGGCGGTGTAGGCAAACGGGGGCGGATAAAATTTGCCGTTTCGTTCGATGTCGGAAGCGGCGCGGCGAGTGTTGCTGGGGGCAACGGTATTGCCGCGTGCGTCCATCATGCCCCAAGTGCCGCCCTGTACGGCGGTGTGTTCTTCGTCCACGCGCACTTCTCGGCAGCTGTCGCAAAAATACGGCATAGCCGTATTCAAACGGTCCTGCCCAATCGTGTTGGGCGGGCGTGACCAAGTTGCCCGCGCGGTCAGCAAAACCGACCTTGCCGTCTTTTGAAACATAGCGGCGTTTTCCTTCCGAAAAATAGTCTGCGGCCAAGTCGTACATCATCGGCTGATATAAAAACTTGCCTTGCCGCGAATGCAGGAAGAAGGGCGAATAGGCAACTTTGCCCCGGACTTCTCGGCTGTTGTCGGTAAACAGCAACTCGCCGTCGGCGGTTTCGCCGTGTTTGACGTGTTCGCACATAAATTCGCAGTGGTATTGCGCAGGGACGATGATTTTGCCGCTTGTGGTTTTCGCACCGAATTTGCCGTTTTGTTTGAAATAAATGATTTTCTCGGCAGAACGCGGTTTGGGGTCGTCTGAAATCTTGGGCGCGGCAAGGGCGGCGGAGTGGGCGAGTAAGAGCGCAGGCAGTAAATACAGGGATTTTCAGATTCATTGGAAACCTTGCTGATATTAAGTAGATTGATGACGATTGGCGTTGACGCGCCTTGCCGTATTATATTCATACAGGCTGGTGTCGGGGTGTGCCGATTTGCTCTGAAACCTATGCCGCGGCGTTTTCAGACGACCTCAAACTTATTTTTCAATATACGCCAAACCGCTTTCTTCATCACGTTCGGGCGCGTCTTTTCCGTCAAATAGTGCCACTGCCAATCTGACGGCAGCGGCGGTTACGGCGGGGAAATCGCGAAGCCGTGGCGGAAAAGGCCGTTGATTTCAATCAGGCGTCGGGCGCGGCTGTAACGGATTTCGGGGTTGTGGTGGTTGAGCGTTGGGCGCAGACCGGTGGCGATTTCGAGGATGTCGGCTTCGCCGAAGGCGGGTGGACGGCATAGAGTGCGGACAAGAGTTCCAACCCAGAACGCACGCTGGCGGGGGCTTGGCTTTCGCTTTCGATTTGGGTCGCGCCGATGACGAAGATGTGGTTTTCTTTTGGGGCGATGTAGAGCGGATAGCGCGGATGGAGCAGGCGTACGGGGCGGTTGAGCGTGATTTCGGGCGTATAAACCCGCGCCACTTCGCCGCGTATGCCGCGCAAGGTGCTGGTGTGTTCGGGGATTGGTTCCACGCAGTTTTTGCGCCGTAGCCACGGCAGTCGATCAGCCAGTCGTATTGGGCTTGCAGGTCTTCGGGGGCGCATTCGTGTTCCCAATGGCAAGGGACGTTCAGCCCGTCCAAAGTGTCGGCAAGTGCAGACAAGATTTGCCGTCCGTCGAGCTGGCCTTCGGTCGGCAGGTAGAGGCCGTCTGAAAAACGTCCTGCGAGCTGTGGTTCGCGTTCGGCGATTTCATCGGCGCGCCAACGGACGATTTCGTCATCCGCTACGCCGCCGCGTTTGAGGTGGCGGACGAACTCGCTAGATAATGGCTTGTCCTGCCCGTGCCACACGATCAGGCTGCCGTTTTCCTGCATCATGGTCGGCGTTTTCAGACGACCTCGGATGTTGTGCCACAGCGGAACACTCTGCCTTCCCAGTTTGATGACTTCAGGCGTGGCTTCGACCGCCTCCGAAGCCGGTGCGAGCATGGCGGCGGCAACATAAGCGGCGGCGTGTTCGCCTTTGCGCCCCCCTTTGTCAAAGAGGGCAACCGATAAACCTTGTTCTGCAAGTTGTAAGGCAGTTAGACGGCCGCAAAGGCCGCCGCCGAGAATGGCGATACGGGGCATGGTGGATTCCTTTGTAGTATGGTGCAATTGGGAAGTCGAAAGATAAGACGGAAGCGGAATCCACCGAATGGCGGGAAATGCGGGAAAGGGAACGGAAGCCTTTTCAGGCGTTTGACAGCTTGTTTCCTACGCAGGCATTACCCCGACAGGTTCTACGGATTCCGCTGATGCGGTCTCAGCTGTTTGCGGGAACAAGCAGCACTCCGACAAGAGGTTTCCAGTTTACATAAAATCGATTGCTTTGGCAAAGTCAGGTCGTCTGAAAAATGGGTTTTCGTATTTTCAGACGACCTGTTGTAAGGTGTTTTGGGTTGGTTGAGAAAATGGCGTTAGGGAGAAGCGCATCGGCATTATTGATATACACTGTCGCCAATGAACAAGGGGCTTTGCGTTGAAATTCGTTTTTTGCGAAAAGCGCCGAAGTAGGTTTATTTATAGTGGATTAAATTAAATCAGGACAAGGCGACGAAGCCGCAGACAGTACAGATAGTACGGCAAGGCGAGGCAACGCCGTACTGGTTTAAGTTAATCCACTATAAATCAGGATTGGATTGTCAGGATTACCATGTTTCAGCTTGCCTATTTTCAAATGGTCGGTGCCGGTAAAGCACGCAATCAGGATGCCTTGTTTGACGGCACGGCGGTGCGTCAGGTCAGGCTGCACAAAACCCGTGTGTCCGGGGCGGATGATGCCGTGCGGCTGGCAGTGGCCGACGGCGTATCCAGCAGTCCCGCCGCGCATCTTGCCAGCCGGTTTTGGTTGGATGCCTCGTGCGCGAGGGCGATGCGGAAGGGCGTTTCCTGCGAAGGTTGCACGGCAACTTCTGCGACACGCTTGCCGAGGAATATTTTCGGCTCGTCCTCAACTTTTGCATCGGCAGTCGTCGAGGCAGACGGTTTTAGTGCCGCATCTGCAATGTCGGCGACAGCCGCGTTTACCATATATCGGCAGAGGGGCGTTGGCGGCAGGTAAGCCATGACCACACTGTGTTGGCGGATTTAATCGAGCAGGGGAAGCACGGGCAGATACGGAATATGCCGATATGTACTATGCTTTGGCGCACTGCCTGATTGCGGATGACGAAGAAACCCATTTCAAAATTTTTACCGATTCATTTGCTCTGCAAAGAGGCGAGGCAGTTTTGGTTTGTTCTGACGGTCTGCACGACGCGCTATCTCATGAACGCTTGGAAGCATTATGGAACGTCTCCCCGTCTTTGTCTGATAAGTTGGAAGCCTTACGCCGTGCAGTAAAAAAGGTTCCCTATCATGACGATTGTTCGGTGGTGGTATGTCTGTGGCAAGGATAGTGAACCAATCCTAAAATCGTTTACGCAGTTTCTTGAGAACATTTCAAAGGATTGGGGTAAAGGGTCCTTGGATTCGGATTTCAAGTGCAACACTAGGGTACCAGTGGTTGGAACAGATTCAAGAATAAAACACTTGGCGTTTCGTAGCCAAGTGTTTTTCTTGGCCGGTGGTTCAACTCATCTTGAACCCTGCGTATCTCCCGATTGCTGATATTTCGGAAATCGGTTTGTTTGGGGAAATATTGTCGGATGAGTCCGTTGGTGTTCTCATTCAGCCCTTTTTCCCACGAATGGTAAGGGCGGCAAAAATAGGTTTCCGCCTTTAATGCTTTTGAGCTATTTTTGGTGTGTTGGTAGAACTCTTTGCCGTTATCCATGGTGATGGTGTGGACTCTGGCTTTATATGCCCTTAATACCCTAATGACTGCCCGGGCAGTATCTTCGGCCTTTAAGTTATCCAATTTACAGATGATGGTGTAGCGGGTAACACGTTCGACTAGGGTCAATAATGCGCTTTTCTGATCTTTGCCGATGATGGTGTCGGCCTCCCAATCGCCGATACGGGTTTTCTGGTCGACGATGGCGGGTCGGTTTTCATGCCGACGCGGTTGGGTACTTTACCTCTGGTCCATGTGCTGCCGTAGCGTTTGCGGTAGGGTTTGCTGCATATTCTGAGGTTTTGCCACAACGTGCCGCCGTTGCTTTTTGTCTTGGCGCAGGTAGCGGTAAACGGTGCTGTGATGGGAGCGTGATCCCGTGGTGTTTGCGCAGGTAGGCGCATACTTGTTCAGGGACTGAGTTTGCGGCGGATAAGGGTGTCGATGTGTTGAATCAGCTGCGAATCGAGTTTATAGGGTTTTCGCTTACGCTGTTTGGTCAGCCGGCTTTTGCCGTTGGGCTTTATCGGCGCTGTATTGCTGCCCTTGGATGCAGTGCCGCTTGATTTCGCGGCTGATGGTGCTTTTGTGGCGGTTGAGCTGTTTGGCGATTTCTGTGACGGTACAGTGGCGAGACAGGTATTGGATATGGTATCGTTCGTCTTGGGTCAGTTGTGTGTAGCCTCATGGCAATCTTTTCTGCAGGAAAGGCCGTATGCTACCGCATACTGGCCTTTTTCTGTTATGGAAAGTTGCACTTCAAATGCGAATCCGCCGTCGTCTGAAAAGGGATTCTCTGTTCAATTCATATTTCGAAAAAGTATTTTTAACCATCTCATCAACGCCGCCAGCAGTATGCCTATCGACAATCCCATCAAGGCTGCCTGCCACGTCCCTTTGATCAGTAGCGCGCTGACCAAACCGCCGATTGCGCCGCACAGATATTTGTCGCGCCGTTTGAATTTAAACGTCTGCTCGGCTAAACCTTCTTCGATAAGCCAAATTGCAAAGAGCGTAACCAACGCTAAAAAGAAGCCGATAGTAATGTGCCAGGGCTTATTCACACGACCAAGGACTTTATCCAGAATTATTTCTCCGCCGAATAACAGTCCGAGAATAATGGAGCCGGCCAGCAATATCACATAGCCCACCATGTTGCTGGTGACGAGCCAGTCAAGAATTCGGCCGCATAGTTTTTTGAGAAACTTCATGGGGTTTGTCGTTGGGGTGGATGGGAAAGTAACTTATGTTCTATTTGGGTTAGTCTGAACGCAGTAAAAATATCTTTTGTCGATTACAGCCTGCATTTGATACGAGTAAGTGCTTCAAGGTCAAAATACTCACGATAAACGCAGAAGGTAAGACTAATAGTCGTAAGTTCTTTTTACCACTCGCGGTATTCATCAGTGATATCTACATTATCTTTTAAGTCTAAACCTGTTTTTGCGAATGAGTGTATTGAGCCACTGCAAAGCTCCTCACGCTCCATTGTTTCTATGAGTCCGTATTTATTATTAATTTTATTGATAGTCTTTACCAATTTACCCATAGAGTTATAAACAGTAGTCGCATTTTTCTTTCGTACTGCCTCACAAAGTGTTTGTATATATTCCGTAAGGGCTGTTTCTACGGCTGTAATGCTCTCTTCTGAAAACATATCATCACCCTCAGCCATACGCTGGCGCCATTGAGGGATAGGAATTTCAGAGAGAAAAGCTTGTATTTCAGGAATACGATTTGGGTCTATGTTTTTGTTTTGTGATTTGAGGAGGGCTTTTAGTCGGATGCGCTCTTTTTCATAGAGTTCTAATTTGAATAATCTCAGACAGCTTAGTTGTTCCTTAGGGTTCAGAGCCACTAACAAGCGAAATTCTTCAAATAAAACGTGATAAGCAGAGCCATAATCAGTCACTGTTTTACCCGTAAGTTTCTTGCCTATTTTCTGGACAATGGTTGTTTTATCATCGCCAATGTTCAATCCAAAAGGCAGGCTTATATCAGAAATTTTTCCATCCGGTGCATTCTCGGACTCAATGGTAATTTCATGCAAAATCAGTTGGTCTTTTGCTTTATTGTAACTGCCAATAGGCTCCCCATAAATGGGTGCATACCTTACATAGCCTGTGAATACGGTATAAATGGTCTTTTCTTCATTATTGACATGCACCCAAAATAAGTTGCCATAAGCATCATAGTTTGGCAAAGGGTTTTGAGGCAAATGATATTGTGCAAAAAATTCTTTTATTTCGGGAGAATGAATAGGTCGACCCAATAAATCTTGTAATTCCATAATCATTTAGTTCTTTCTAAAAATTCACTTTATTTTATGGTTTCCATACTTCGCCTTTTTCGTTCTGTTTCAAGCCGTATATCTTATCTTTCCCATCTGCATCAAATTTGGGCAGGTATTCTTCTCTGAACCACTCCAATGCCTGCCCTGCAATATCTCTTGGATAAAGGCGGTCAATTTTGAACTGCCTTTTTCAGACGACCTTCGGCAGCATATATTTAACAAGCGCAGGTCGGCTCAAACCGCAACAAAACGGTCAAACATTCCTGAAATATTGGGTTTGAAACCCAACCCTATGCCTTTAGTGTTCTCGCCGTAGGGCGGGCATGAGCTGCCTACGCGTCCTGTGTTCCAAAACAGCCTGAAACCGCAAGGATGGAGGCATTTGCGTTTTTCAGGCTGTCCCAATTTACCGCTGAATCTGTGAGGTAATCGTGCTGTCGGTAATCTTGTCGTCTTCCGCCAGCAGCATGGCTTTGAGAGGACTACGAGAGCGTGTTGTCGCCCTCAAACGGGATAAACAGCTTGTCGGATGCATCTTTTTGCGGCTGTCGGGTACGATGCAGAGGTATTGGTCGTCCGGCAGCATCAGGATGTTGCTGCTGCCGATGTGGATTTTTGTAGGGTGCGCAGTTTGCCCTGTACCACGAGGAAGTTACCGTCTATGTGGGCAACCTTGGCGATTTTCAGGCGCGGCAGCAGGGTTTCCAGTACGGCTTTTGCGGGTTTTGGCGACTTCGCCCAAATCGCCGAAGGAATAGCTCTGCCAGTAGCTGTAAAAACGCGCCTCTCCGCCGTTGTCTTCCCAAGTCGGGTCGTTGCCCACGCTAGCCACGCCCACAAAACAAATCGACGTCGCGCAACACTTCGGAAAACACGCGCGGCGGAATATCAATTAAGTCCAGCGCGGTGGCATTGTAACCGTCGTCCAACCGGTGAAAGCGCACTTGGTCGGTGCTGACATACTGCCAGATGCCGCTTTCCGTCCATGCTTCTTCGCTGTCCACTGCGTTTGCCCAAAATTGGGCGAGCAGGTTGTATTCAGGCAATTCCAACGAGACGGTTGCGTCGTCGCCGCCGTCCCACGCGCCTGCCAGCGAGCCTCTCCAGCCGCGCCCCTTGGCAAGCGTCATGTATTGGTGTTGTTTCAGGATGTGGGCGGCAAAGCGGTTGCTGTATGTTTTGGTGTTGATTTCGGCTTCTGTGAGCAGATAGATTTCACGATATGCCTGTTTCAGCGGCTGGCGGATTTCTTTGTCCAACAGCAGTTGACGCCACTGGGCGATGCTTTGCTGCGTGGCAAGCGCGGGATGCCACAAGCTGATTTGCAGGCAGTCTGAAACATCGGTTTGCGCGCCCGTTTCGTCCACCCATGTTCCGTCCAACCACAATGCAGCGCGACCCTGCGTATCGTTTTTCGTTGCGGAAAAACTGCCATATTAGCGGGCGCGTGAGGCAGGGACATCAGTCCGTGTTGCCAGTAATACTGTTCGGCGTGTTCCAGCGGTACGCGGTGTTCGGAGCGCATCATTTGGTCCAAGCGGTCGCGTTGGGCGGTGAGCGTGGTGTTGAGGTTTTTGTGTGGCTTTGAGCTTTTTCAGTTTGTCGGCATGGTCGGTTTTCACGAAGGCGGGTACGGTTTTCTGCGGCGAGCCGTCGGGTTTGAACCAGCGCAGTTCGGACTTGCCTACGCCCGTTACCGTCAGACGGCAGGTGTAGCCGCCGAAGTCGTAGTCACGGCAGCCTTCCCGTAGCCGAAGCTGTCCACCGCCATGTCTTCGATTTCGTTGCGGGATACGCCCCGCTGCGCAGCGGCTTCGTCCAAATATTTGGCAATCGCGCTTTGCACGTTGCTGAACTTAATCCGCAGGCGCAGGCGTGAAAGGCAGGCGATGCCGTCCAGCCCTTTGGAGCGGAACAGCGCGTAGAAGCAGGCGTTGCCCATAGCAGCATAGCGCGCGCCGAGATTGGGGATTTTGTCGTATGAATGCAGCGCAAGCTGGGTAAGAGCGGACAGGGTGGCGCTGTCGTGGAAATGGCTGCACATCCACACCAGCCCTTTGAGCACGGTCTGGTTGATGCTGCAAACGGGCAGGACATGGGTGTCGTAGTTGTATGAGCCGCCTCTGTATTCGTGGGTAAAGGTTTCAATACGTACTTCTTCATTACCGTAGACAAATTCTATCCAGCCGTGCAGCATCTTTTTGAACCTGTCCGCCCCCAGAGTGTCAATCAGCGTTTTGGCTTCTTTTCAGGTATTTTTTTCGCTTGGCTTGCCCGCATTGGCGGATAGGGCAAGCGCAATGATCTTGCTCCATACGTCCTGCTGTTCCGGTGGCAGCGCGGCAAGCTGCGGATTGGCGTACTGGGCAAGCTCGTCGTCTTGGGCGGGGAAGCAGGCTTCAGCAGAACCGCCTGCCAGTTCCGCCAGAGCGGCAAGGTTGGCGGTAGCGGCTTTCTTGTCCCACAGGTGTTCCGCAAAGATGCGGTAACGGTCGCAGGCGTTTTTTTCAGGCATTCCGAAAGCGTTTCGCTCGGATTGGGAAACTGTTTTTTTGATTTGGTTGATCAGATATTTGAGCGGATAGTCATCTGCCCTGTCGTTCGGACAGCCCGTTGTCGTCCAGCATGGCGGCAAAAATGCGCTGCACATCCTGCTCTGTCATCGGCAGCGTTTTGCGCGCTAGAGCCATCGCCACCGCCGCACGGGTGGTGCCGTAATTGTGTATCCTGTCACTGCCTTTGTTGTTAAAAACTTTATTTCGCCCCCAGCCGCGTATCAAATCAATGCAGTGGATAAGGAAATCGACACGGTATTCGGGAGCGGCTTTCTCCACTTCGGCAAAGCTGGGGCAGAGTTTCAGATTTATCGTGTCGTATTCGTTCAAACATTTTTGGCGCCATTCCTTTTGCAGTACGTCGAGAAGCTGATTGAACTCGGCACGGCGACTGTCGGAAATCTGCACGGTTTGGTTTTGGGTCATGGGACTTTCCTTGCGTATCAATGTGTTGGTTATTTTTGCGGTAAAGACGAACAACGTCGGTAAGGGTTTTCTTGTCCGCACTATTCAGGCTGTATCGGGTGGTTTCGGCAAAGGCACGGTAGCGTTGCGCGGCGGTTTTCAGGCTGCCTATCCGCCCACCAGCGGCGTGAGTTTGATGAAATTGACGACCAGTCCGTCATGCAGGTACACCATGTCGTCCAGCGTTTCCAGTTGGCGGTTGTCGGCAAGGATGAAAAACGCGTTCTGCTCAAAAAGCTTTCAGGGCGACGGCGATTTGCTTTTTCTGCGTCCACGGGTTGCGGGTGCGCGCCTTTTTGCCGTGCGTTTCCCGAATCACGATGTCGCCGCGATCGGTGGGGATAACGAGGCTGTGGCGCAGCAGGGCATCGGCGGCGCGGTCATTGTAGGCGGCGACTTCCTGCCGCACGCGTTCGGCAATCAGCTCCGCCGCGCTGATGTGGTTGGTTCGGAACTTCAAAAACAGCTCGTGCAGCACTTTGCCGGCGAGGTTTTGGTCTTGGATGGTGATGGTGGCTGCAATCATGGATGACTCCTCCAAACAGAAAACAAATGAATCATACTGTTTTTGGGCGTTTCAGGCAGCCTGAAAGCAAAACATCCTGCACTTTGATAGAGGTAAGTGCAGGATGCTATTTACATTTTAGTTATGTAGGAACTTTGTTTAACTTCGTTGAAGCTCACGTTTTCAGACGACCTTGGCGGCAAATATTTCCCCGCTTCGCGCAAGCTCAGTTTGGCCATTTTGTGCCGGTGTCGGTTGATAAAGCCTTGTACCCATTCAGGGTTGGTTTTGCTGTAATCGCGCAATGCCCAGCCTATGGCTTTGTTGATGAAAAATTCTTTTTGCCCCAGATTGTTGCAGATGATTTTTTCCAGTAGTGCGGTGTCGGTGCGTTGTTTGCGGAGCAGTTGGTGGTCGATGGCGACGCGGCGCAGCCAGATGTTGTCGTCCGTACTCCATGCCAATAGGACGGTGTTGACTTCGGGATGGCGCAGGGCGATGTCGCCGACAATTCGGTCAATGACGTCGGTGCTGTCCCACCATGATTTTTCGGTAATCAGCGTTTGCAAACGCGGGATGTCCTGCGGGGTCAGGTGCTTCTGCATTTTTTTCAGGTATTCGAGCGCGGCGTATTGCAATTCGCGGTGCGGGTCGTCCCAGCAGCGGCGCACGAAATCCCAATCGACCGGCTGTTTGGCGGCGCCTTTGAAAAACGGGCTGCACAGGCGGGTAAGCTGGGGTTTGCCGATGCCGAAATAGGTAAAGCGGTGTTTCATGTATGCCTGCATCGGCACGGCGCGTTCGGGGTTGGCGTGTTGTTGCAGGACGGCGAGCAGGGCGGGGTAGTCCATACGTTTTTCCTTTTTGCAGGAGATGGCAGGGTTTGGGGTCGTCTGAAATCTTGGTCTTTGTTCTGCTTCCCTTTCGCCGCGCTGGTTTTTGCGGAAACATTTTCATCCCTAAATGTGGGTGCAGCGCTTCTCGAAAAATTTTGGCGGGTTGTCTGGCTGAATCTGTTTTCTGTTTTTTTCTTTGATATGGCGGGTTCTTTGAAAGGATTTGTTTTCAGACGACCTCTTCTTCCAAATCGCCTTCGCGGGTTTCGCGCAGGTGTTCGCGCAGGCGTTGGAGTTCGTGTTTGTCCAGCCACTTGCGGCGGCTGCGTTGCAGGAGGATGACGAGTGCGGAGATTTCGTTGCGCATATTGGTGCTGAGCCAGAGGAAGCCCTGCCATTCGTAATGGAGGCGGGCGGCGAGTTTGCCCAGCTCGGGATTGATGGCGGTGTCGATGCGGATGCGGCGGGCGTAGTGGCCTTTGATGAGGCGGACGGTCAGGCGCAGGTCGCGTTGGAGGCGGTTGAAATGGCGGTCGAGGAGGCGGATTTCGTGTTCGTTGAGGGTGGGGGCTTGCAGCTTGGCGGCGGTGGTGAGGAGCAGCTCTGTGGTGTTGACGATTTTGCGGTGGGCGTGCTGCATGGCTTCCATCATGGCGGAGCTGATGTGGCTTTCGCCCGAGGTGGCGGCGAGGTGGCTGCGGCTTTTGACCATGCGGGCGTTGATTTGGCGCATTTTCACCATGTTTTGCTCCAGACGCTCGCGGGTCATGCGTTTGCCGTTGCTGATTTCGGCAATCATTTTGCCGCATTCGGTCAGGTTGTCGGCAAGCATGAACCGCCACATGAGGGTGGAACGCAAGGGCAGGAGTTTGGCGGAAACGATGGCGATGGTGGCGCCGATGAGGACGTTCATGGCGCGCATAAGGCCGCTGTCGAGCCAGTTGTTGCTGTTGTCGCCGATGAGCATGCACATGGTCAGTCCGGCAAGCATGGGGACGTAGCCGTTTTTGCCGACCGCCGCCCAACCTGCGGCTGCGCTGGCGGTACCGACGGTCAGGTAAAAGAGGATGCCACCGTGGAAGTAGTGTTGGTTGAGCCACAACAGGGTCAGACCTGCGCCCAAACCGATGACGGTACCGAGCATGCGTTCGACGGCTTTGGAGTAAATTGCGCCTTGAAATTGGAGCATGCCGAGTACGACGAATACGGTCATGCCTATCCATTCGCCGTGTTGGAGGTGGAGGAGTTTGGCGAGCAGGGTGGCAAACAGTACGGCCAGTCCGAGCCGGACGGCGTGTATGTGGCGGCGGTAGCGGTAGCGTTCGTAGGAATTGAGCCAGCGTTTGACGAAGCGTTCGCGTTGTGAGGCGTTCATGATTGGGGCTATCTTGTTGAGATTTTTGGGTTTATCGGGCGGTATTGTAACGGGAATCGATAGGGAGATACAGGTTTCTGAATAAAGGATTTTCGGCAGGGCTGAAACGGATTGGTTTGGGGAGATTCGGTAAAAGGCAAAAGGTCGTCTGAAACGCTGTATGGTGTTTCAGACGACCTTTTTAACCGGGCTATGGGTTTACCAAATATCGGATTTGATTTTGCGTTTCAAGCCCGGATGTTCGGAAAGTTTGAAGACGGGGTCTTTGCCCATTTTCAGTTTCGCCGTGTAGTCCCTCAACAGCAGGAAGGCAAGCGGAGAGAGGATCAGGATGGCGACCAGGTTAATCCATGCCATCGTACCCATCGCCATATCCGCCATATCCCAAATCAGCGGGACGTTGGCGACTGCGCCGAAATATACCCAGCCCAAGACGAGCATGCGGAACAAGGCGGTCAGCAGCCAATGGTTTTTGATGAACTGCACATTGGACTCGGCATAGGCATAGTTGCCGATGACGGTAGAGAAGGCAAACATAAACAGAATGATTGCCAAGAAGTCTGCGCCCCATGCACCGACTTGGCTGATAATCGCTGCTTGGGTCAGCTCTGCGCCGTTCAAATTGCCGTAAGGTTGTTGGTAAACCAAAACGATAAACGCCGTGCAGGAACATACGATAATCGTATCGACGAATACGCCCAGCATTTGAATCATACCTTGGGAAACAGGGTGTTTGACTTCGGCTGCCGCTGCGGCGTTAGGGTGCAGAACCTTGACCTGCTTCATTGGAATACAGGCCGCGTTTGATACCGATCATCATGGTTTGCGAAATCAAGTCACCGAGCAGGCCGCCGCCGGCTGCTTTAAAGTTGAATGCGCTGTCAAAAATCTGACCGAAGACGTGCGGAATCAGGCTGATGTTGGTGACGATGATGTAGAGCGCCATCAGCAGATATAAAGTCGCCATCAGCGGAACAAGCATTTCGGCAAAGCGGGAAACGCGGCGGATACCGCCGAAAATAATCGGCGCAGTCATGATGACCAATGCGACGCCGACCGCATGTTCGTCCCAGCCCCACGCGGCTTTGGCGGTTACGGCGATGGTGTTGGTTTGAACAGCTTCATAAACGAATCCGAAGCAGAAAATCAGGCTCAATGCAAATACGATACCCAACCATTTTTGACCCAATCCTTGGGTAATATAGTAAGCAGGACCGCCGCGGAAATGATGGTTGTCGTAATCGCGGATTTTGAACAACTGCGCCAGTGAAGATTCGACAAACGCCGAGCTCATACCGATTAATGCGGTGATCCACATCCAGAATACCGCGCCCGGCCCGCCACTGCTGATGGCAATCGCCACGCCCGCGATGTTGCCCACGCCTACGCGGCTGGCAAGTCCGGTTACGAATGCCTGAAACGGCGTAATACCGTGCGGATCATCGCCTTGTTGGCGCCCGCCGAGCATCTCTTTGATACTGCGTCCGAGCAGGCGGAATTGTACGAAACCGGTGGCAACTGTGAAAAACAGCCCTGCACCCAGCAGGACATACACCAGCCCCTGTCCACATCGGATCATTGATTTTTCTGAACCAATTGGTGCAGCGATTCGGTAAAGTTGTTATCCATAAAAACCTTTCTGAGTTTGAATGACGGACGGTTTGCCGCCGTTCGGAAGTAGTGCATTGTAACAGACTGTCAACAAATTGAAAAAAAGTTTTATATTGGCGTGAAATAATGTATCTAATTGATTGATATTTAATAATTAAAAACCCTTGATTGGGGGCGGCTGAGGCCGGATCCGCTTTCCTGTACGAAGCGGACAAATGCCTGAAAGAGGTCGTCTGAAAACGGGTTGGGCCTGTCTCGGAACCGGGTGCAAAGTGCCGTATATTTCCCAACTGTTACCGCTTGTTATTCAATTGCGCCGAAAAATACGGTTTACGTTAGAATGCCATCCGAAATTCCGGCTGTATGACGATAAACGCGGCAGTCCGGTTTCAGACGACCTTTAGTGCCACAAACAGGAAAAATCTATGCATGCTACGATTCAAAAGCCGTTTCGCGCCGATTTTATACGTCGTAATATTTTTTTGCGGGCTTTCTGACCGCCTGCCTTTGGTTTAACCCCAAAGACTATCTTGCTGATTTGGCGCCCGTTGTTGCCGCGGTTTGCGCCGTTGCGCTGGTGTGGTTGGCATGGACGGCGGTTTCGGTCATTGCGCGGAAAAAGAACGAATGGCTGCGCAGGGGAAAAATTGATACAGCAGGAAAAAGTCCATCCCGTCTTGCATGCTTCCCTGCAAAGCGTAGAAGAGCAGCCGGAGATGCTGGCATTGACTATCCGCAACCACGGCAAAGGTATGGCGAAAAAAACATCCGCCTGCAAGTGTCGTCCGTGTCTCGATAAAGCGGCGGAACGCGCTATCGTTGAAGCGGTCAGCAAATTGGTTATCGTTGGCGACGGCTTGGATATGCTGGCTTCGGGAGAAGTGTACGGCAGCGTCTTTGGCGATATCCGCGAGCTGTCGGCAAGTCTGCCGGAGAAAAAATTCGGCGGCATCATGAAGCTCGTCATGACGTATTGCAATGTGTTCGGCGAAACCTGTATCTCCGAAACATCTTTGGATTTGAGCCTGCTCAACGCGGTGGAGCTGTCCGAAGCCGAACACAAACCCAGCAAATTATTGTATTGATGCTGGCTGAGTCTGACACCAAAGGTCGTCTGAAACGCATTTTTGCGAAGCAGGTAAAAAAATAGCTTCTGGAAAATGAAAGCCGTTTCAGACGACCTTTATGATTGTCTTTACGCGCCAACCTCTTTATAATGCGCACACTCTTACGGGAGTAGCCATCTGATTTTCACTGACAATCAGAGCCGTTATCAACATAATTGACCGAGTTCGACAAAGATCGGTCATGGTGGCGGCATCTTCCTGACAACAGGGAGACAGGCAAGACGTAAGCGTTGTCCATACCCGCTTGCGGGCGGTATGTGCAACGCTTTTTGTTTTTGCCCGCTTCGGTTGAGTATCTTATGGAAGCATTTTTTCTCTTCAATATTGGGCGTTGCCATTGCCGAAATCGGCGATAAAAACGCAACTGCTCGCTCTTTTTCCTTGCCGCTCGTTTCGCCCAGAAAAAAACGCGGTAGTCTCCGGCATCTTCATTGCCACTTTACTGAATCATTTGGTCTCCGCATTTGTCGGTGTATGGTTAGCGGAAACCGTTTCCCCGATACCGTCAAATGGGCGGTCGGCATCAGCTTCATCGCGGTCGGCTTGTGGCTGCTCCCTGCCTGATAAAGATGAAAATCCCGACAGCCGTTGGCTCAAATACGGCGCGTTCGGGGCGACGGTTTTCCTGTTTTTTATGGCGGAAATCGGCGACAAAACCCAAATCGCCACGGTCTTGCTGGCGGCAAAATACCAATCCTTATCCATGGTCGTACTCGGCAGTGTTGCCGGATTGATGTTGGCAACTGTCCCAGTGGTTTATCTGGGCGATATGCTGATGAAAAAAATCCCCGCCAAAGCCGTGCGGATTTCCGCCTGCGTACTGTTTTGCGTATTAGGCGTCATCACTTTGGCGGGCGGCGGCATTATGTTGAAATAGGTCGTCTGAAATGTGGGAAATCTTATTCAGACATCCGGATTTTGTTGCCGTCAACAAACCTTGCGGCGTATCCGTGCATCAGGAAGAGGGCGCAGTCAGCCTGACGCAGACGCTGGCGGCGCAGCTCGGTCTTGAGCAGGTTTGGCTGCTGCACCGCTTGGACAAGCTGACCAGCGGCGTGCTGCTGTTTGCCCTGAACCCGCAAAGCGCGTCGGAGTTGGCGCAGCAATTTGCTGCCAAAACCATGCGTAAAACTTATTTGGCGCTGGCAACGGACAAGCCGTCTAAGAAGCAGGTTGGATCAAAGGCGATATGGAAAAATCGCGGCGCGGCGCATGGAAACTGACGCGCAGCATGGAAAATCCCGCCGTGACCGAATTTTGCAGCCACAGTTTAGAACCCGGCCTGCGCCTGTTCGTCCTGCATCCGCATACGGGTAAAAACCCATCAACTCCGTGTCGCCATGAAAAGCTTAGGCAGTCCGATTTTGGGCGATACGCTCTACGCCGGGAAGCCTGCATCGAGGATGTTCCTTCATGCGTGGAAAATCAAATTCGACTATCAAGGTCAGACGTTTGAAATTGTCGCGCCTTTGAGTGAGGAATGGCCGTTTAGGAATATCGATTTTTGTGAACATCAAGCCGCCTGAAAACCTGCTGCAACAGCGTTTTTCTTTTTAGTTTTTCAAAACGTAAGCCTGACGGTTTGTCATCTTCTCTTCATGAAAGAGGGCGGCAAATCGTCAGGCTTGTTTTTAAAAAGTCATGTTTGATGTTTGGGGGTGCTAAACGAGGTCGTCGGCAGTTTCAGACGACCTTGGGTTTGAATCCCGCTAGCCAACTCTCGGACGAACACCTGCGAATTGCGGCCGTTGGCGAGGTAATCGCGGCGGCGTTCTTCGGGTAATGCGTCGGGAGAGGTCGTCTGAAAACCGCGTTCGGCAAACCATTCGCCTGTGTGGGTGGAGAGGGCAAACAGGCGGCGGATGCCCATGGCGCGGGCTTTTTGGAAGAGGTGGTCAAGCAGCATTTCGCCGTAGCCGCCGTCGCGTGCTTCGGGGGAGACGACGAGGGCAGGCAAGTTCGCCGATTTCGGGGTCGTCGAAAGTTTTGAGGGCGACGCAGCCGTAGATGTTGCGGTCGTGTTCGAGGACGGAGAAGCCGGAGATGTGGTTTTCGAGATATTCGCGGCTGCGGTGCAACAGGATGCCTTGTTCTTCCAGCGGGCGTATCAGGGCGATGATGCGGGGATGTCGCGGCTGTGGGCTTGGCGGATGGAGACGAAGGAATCGCGGGCGATGGCGGTGCCGCAGCCTTCTCGGGTGAAGAGTTCGCGCAACAGTCCTCCGTCTTCGCGTCCGCTGAGGATTTGAACGCGGCTGACGCCGTTTTTCGACGGCGTTGACGGCGGCTTGGAGCAGGCGCACGGGAACGTTGTGTGCGGTTTCTATCAGGTGGCGGACTTCGCCTGAGGATAGGGTGGACATGAGGACGCCGTCGGCGTTGCAAATGCCGGCTTCTTCGGTCAGGTACACGAGTTTTTCGGCTTGAAGGGCGACGGCGACGGCTTCGGCGGCTTCGCTCATGCTGAGGTTGAAGGTTTTGCCGCCGTAGGAGTGTCCGAGCGGGCTGATGAGGACGATGGCGCCGTCGTCGAGGCGGCGGTTGATGGAGTCGGTGTCGGTTTTGCGGACGATGCCGGTGTAGCCCATGTCTATGCCGTCAATGACGCCGAGCGGACGGGCGGTGAGGAAATTGCCCGAAGCGGTGGGAATCGGTTTGTTGCGCAAGGGGGCGGATGCGCTGCTGCACAGGGCGGCTTCGATGTCGCTGCGTATCATGCCGACCGCCTGCTTGGCGTCGCGCAGGGTGGCGTCGTCAGTAATGCGGCGGTTGCGGTGGTATTGCGGAACGAATTGTCTGTCGGCGGCGAGGCAGTTGAGAAAATGGCGCGTGCCGTGTACCAACACGAGCCGCACGCCCAATCCGGCGAGCAGGTGGAAATCGGCGGCAAGCCGGTTCAGGGTGTCGCCTTCGAGCAGGCTGTCGGTGATGCCGATAACCAGTGTTTTGCCGCGCAGGTAGTGGATATAGGGCGCGGCTTCGCGAAAATCGGCGACAAAACCCGGAGATGTGTTCATAACAAGACCAGATAGAAAAGCTGCATAATGAGGACGGTCAGCGCAACCAGTACCGCCAGCGTCCAGTTGAAGCCTTCTTCGGATTTGGCGGGTTTGGCAGCGGCAGCCGCCATTAGGGGCTTGGAAATTCTTCAGTCCGCCGTTTTTCTTCTTCTGCCCGTCGCTTTTTCCTCTTCGGTGCGCCGTGCCGCCTCTTCTTTGGCTTTTTGGCGCGTTCGGCGCTGTCGAGCAGGCTGGCGATTTCGTGGCGGGAGAGTTGTTTGCGGTTGCGGATGTTGCCGCCCATGTCGTGTACGAGGCGGACGTCGGTAACGGCGTTGGGCAGCGTGTCGGGATTGGCGGGAGCGGAAGACGGCGCAAGACTGTCTTTGGCTTTGAACAGACCTTCGCATTTGTGCAAACGACAAAGCCTTGTGCGACGTTGAGCTGGGTGTCTTTGACCCAAAGTGAGGTTTTTGCAGTGTGGGCAGATACAGGCGGGCATAGGGGTTTTCCGTGTAAAGTGTGGGATGTGTTGTTTTAATGTGTGTTTGATTGGGGTGGGTCGTCTGAAAAAAGGGATTGTCCGTTTTCAGACGACCTTTTGTTTATCGTATTTTAGGCGACGCCGTAGCGCTCGCGGTAGGCTCTGACCGGCTCGAGGAAGCCGCCGAATTCCGCATTGTTTTGCAGGAGCGTGAACAAGTCGTTCAGATTGGCAATGGCGACGACGGGTAAGCCGTATTGTTTTTCCACTTCCTGAACGGCGGACAATTCGCCCGTACCTTTTTCCATACGGTCGAGCGCGATGGCGACGGCGGCGGGCGTTGCACCTTCCGCTTCAATCAGTTTGACCGATTCGCGCACAGATGTTCCCGCAGAAATTACGTCGTCGATAATCAATACGCGGCCTTTGAGCGGCGCACCGACCAACACACCGCCTTCGCCGTGGTCTTTCGCTTCTTTGCGATTGTAGGCAAACGGCACGTTCACGCCTTTTTCCGCCAGCATCATCGCCGTCGCCGCCGCCAAAATAATGCCTTTGTAAGCCGGGCCGAACAGCATGTCGAATTTTACGCCGCTCTCGATAATCGCCTGCGCATAAAACTTCGCCAGTTGCAGCGTCGATGCGCCGTCGTTAAACAGTCCGGCGTTGAAAAATAAGGCGACTGACGGCCTGCCTTGGTCGTGAATTCACCGAATTTCAATACATTCTGCGCCAGCGCAAACTTGAGGAAATCTTGACGGAAATCGGACATTTTGCTTCTTTCAAAAGATATAGTGGATTAAATTTAAATCAGGACAAGGCGACGAAGCCGCAGACAGTACAGATAGTACGGCAAGGCGAGGCAACGCCGTACTGGTTTAAAAGTTAATCCACTATATTGATTTATAAAGGAAGAGATTATAAAAGGATTCATGAGGAAAATGCAGGTCGTCTGAAAAAGTGAGTTGATTTTTATGTGTTTCCTGCCAATAAATTGTTAACTTAGTCATAATTTAGTTATATTTTTGTTTGTAAATTTACTTGAATTAACTATTACATATGGGTCAGCTTTACCTTTTTAGTATAAAATGTCTAAGTCATTGATTCAGGTGCATCGTAAGCACAATCAAGACTTGTTCCCGAATACAGAAACTCGAGATTCAATTTAAAAAGGATGATACGACATGAAAAAAAGTACTTGCATTGATTTGTACAGCAACTTTGGCTGCCTGCGGAGGTGGGGGCGGTGGTGAAATTCACTCCTTCTTCACAATCTACGCCTAACGCAGGTCCAAGCAACCCATCAACGTCGCAGAAGCCTGCAACTCCCCCATCAACGACAACTCCTGCAAAAACCTGAGACGGGCAAAACACCTTCCACTCCTAAAACTTCTACACCCCTAAAACGCCAACTGCTCCTAAAACTCCTGCTACTCCGACGGTTCCTACCGCCGCACAGCAAAACAGTTGGCGGTAATAGCATTGCCATCGATAATAGCAACATCAAACACATCCGCGTTGACGGAGTGGATTTCGATCTGACCCAAAAGCGGCGGTATTTCTTTTGAATAATTGGAAAGGCAAAGTTCCTGGTTTCATTTCAGGAATTGCATCCGGCGAGCCGAAAATCCGTACAGAAATTCTTGGTCAATACCGCTTCAGCAAACGCTACTGCCGGCGTGTTGGAAGTTAACGGCAAAAAACAAGCTTTCTTCAGCGGACACTTTACGCCCGCAGCCGAGCTGCCTAAAGGACAAGTTCATTACAGCACCAGCGTTGCCTCTGTGCATAGCGGCGCAAATTACGATATTACCCGCACAGAGTTGACTGCCAATTTTGACAGTAAAAAATTAACAGGCACTATCTCTCGTGATGCTAAATTTGGCGACAACATTGCTGTTAATGCCCAAATTAGCGGCAACAAGTTTGAACAATCCGGTGCGACCCAAGTCAAAGGCGGTTTCTTTGGCAAAAATGCAGCGGAAGTTGCAGGCGGATTCTCTAGCGGCAATACAGTAGGCGCATTCGTCGGCTCGAAGAAATAATCTTCCGGTAAACGGTATTGTAAATAAAGGTCGTCTGAAAACAGGTTTTCTGGTTTCAGACGACCTTTTGCTTTTGTACGCTTTTTAATTTTTTGTATTTGGCTATTATCTGTGTCAAATGGTGGCGGCGATATATGGCAGGTTGATACCGAAATTCTCAGCTTCTATCAGATAGATTGATCGAGAAGAGAAGAGGTAGAAAAGGATTCATGAGAAAATCTAGGGTCGTCTGAAGGAGAAGTTGTGGCAAAGTGAAAAGAAGCCAAATCTTGATTTTCAGACGACCTTTGTTTCAGTGTTAATCCGATAAAATAAAAACCCCGCAGGGAAGCGGGGTTTCTGGGATGTTTCGATTAAGGCTTAGCGTAGCCGTGTACGCCGTTGTATGGAGAAGGAATCCAGCCTTCATCCACTGCCGGACGTTCGCCTTGACCTTCAATTGTTTGACCCGGAGCAACTTGTTTGGTAACAGTGCTGCGGATTTTCACATCAACGCGACGGTCAGGCTCGATACATGCGATCAAAGCAGCGCGTTTTTTGGCTGGATACTTTTTGCCCAGTTTTGCTACTTCTGCTTCACGAGTAGCAGTCATTTGAGCTTGAGACTCGCCAAGACCCTGTAGCGGAAACTTTGCTGGAAGGAACGCCACGACCTACCAAGTAGTTGGCCACTACGTTGGCACGACGCTCAGACAGGTTTTGGTTGTACTCTTCAGAACCCATGAAGTCGGTATGACCTTCGATACGTACGGTTTGTACGTTTTCGTTGCTCAGGCGTTGAGCCAGGCTGTTCAGGTTTTCTTGAGCTTCAGGACGCAGGATGTCTTTGTCGAAGCCGAACAGGGTTTTCGCAGACAGGGAAACAGTTTCGTCAACGTATTCGGGAGCTTGTTGAACTGCGGCTACCGCTTCGCGGTCACCACATTCGACACGACCTTGGGTTTCTTTGTCGAAGTAGCTGTTTTTCCAGCACTCGCCGTAGTTGTTACGGACGACTTCTTGAGATTGGCTGCTTACGGTGTAGCCGTGTTTGGTGTGCGTTTCACTTGCCATTGCAGTGCCCTGAAGCAACCAATGCAACGAACAATGCGCTTAATTTCAGCTGTTTGGTCATTTTATTCCCTCATCAAAATTGTTATGCGGCGGATACAGGAAGCAGCCGCAGCAAATTACCAATATACAGGCCGCAGCATAAAACAGCGGCAAATCGGATATATCAGTTTGCACTATAAAGAAGCATGGCACAGACTGTCAATACTCGATGCCTTGATAAAAACATGAAACTGCTTGCCTCCTAATGGTGAATCATGCCTAAAAAACTCAAGCTTGTGTCATTTTATTTATCAGGAAATTCGGGTCTGTTTCCATTGTAGTTGCGGAAACGCAACAAGAGTTTGCGTGCTGTAAAGACGGTTTTCATAGTTTATATGTATAGTTTTATTGAAAACAAAAACTTCCTTGTGTGTTTTTTGGATGTCCGACAAATCCGGCAAAATATGTTAAATTATGTGCCGCTTGTCGTATAAAACATACAAAACACAATACAACCGGACTACCATGAAATTACAGCAATTGCGGTATGCGTTGGAGGTGTACCGCCATAATTTGAATGTATCTGAGGCTGCGGATGCGCTATTTACTTCGCAACCGGGTATTTCCAAGCAAATCCGCCTTTTGGAAGAAGAACTGGGGGTGCAGATTTTTATACGCAGCGGCAAGCGTGTGGTGTCTGTTTCCCAGCCGGGTAAGGCGGTGTTGGAAATTTCGGAACGGATTTTTGCGAGATGTCCAAAATATTAAGAATATCGGCAGCGAGTTTACCGATCACGACAGCGGTGCTTTCTAACGATTGCGACGACGCATACGCAGGCACGCTATGCGCTGCCTTTGATTGTGGCGGATTTCTGTGAAGCGTTATCCGAGGGTCAATCTGACGATCAAGCAGGGGAGTCCTGCTGCTATTGCGCAAATGGTCAGCAATGGCGAGGCGGATATTGCGATTGTGACGGAGCGGATTGACGATCATCCCGAACTGAGCAAGTTGACGTGTGATGAATGGAACCATGCGGTCATCGTGCCGAAAGAGCATCCTTTGTTGGAATGTATGAATCCTTTAAGTATTGAGGATTTGGCTTCGTTTCCCCTGATTACTTACGAATTTGCATTTAATCAGGGCAGCAGTATTGCGCGTGCTTTTTAATAAGGCGCATTTGGATAATCCGGATGTGGTGTTGTCGGCAGCGGATACGGATGTCTTGAAGACTTATGTCCGACTGGGGCTTGGGGTCGGGTTGATGGCGAAGATGGCATTTGATCCGGAGAAGGATGCGGATTTGAATTGGTCGATGCTGCGCATCTGTTTGAGCCTTCGCCCATTTTGGATTGCAGTACGCTCGGATACTTATCTTCGCGGTTATACCTACGATTTTTATCGAAATGTTCTCGCCGAAGCTGACGCGGGATGTGGTGGACCGTATTCTTTATACGCCGGTGGTCGAAGATTTCTCTATTTGATTTTGGATATGGGAAGAGGTCGTCTGAAAAGCAGAAATGTTTTTCAGACGACGGCGGATTCGCATTTGAAGTGCAACTTTCCATAACAGAAAAAGGCCAGTATGCGGTAGCATACGGCCTTTCCTGCAAGAAAGATTGCCATGAGCTACACACAACTGACCCAAGACGAACGATACCATATCCAATACCTGTCTCGCCACTGTACCGTCACAGAAATCGCCAAACAGCTCAACCGCCACAAAAGCACCATCAGCCGCGAAATCAAGCGGCACTGCATCCAAGGGCAGCAATACAGCGCCGATAAAGCCCAACGGCAAAGCCGGCTGACCAAACAGCGTAAGCGAAACCCTATAAACTCGATCTCGCAGCTGATTCAACACATCGACACCCTTATCCGCCGCAAACTCAGTCCCGAACAAGTATGCGCCTACCTGCGCAAACACCACGGGATCACGCTCCATCACAGCACCGTTTACCGCTACCTGCGCCAAGACAAAAGCAACGGCGGCACGTTGTGGCAAAACCTCAGAATATGCAGCAAACCCTACCGCAAACGCTACGGCAGCACATGGACCAGAGGTAAAGTACCCAACCGCGTCGGCATAGAAAACCGACCCGCCATCGTCGACCAAAAAACCCGTATCGGCGATTGGGAGGCCGACACCATCATCGGCAAAGATCAGAAAAGCGCATTATTGACCCTAGTCGAACGTGTTACCCGCTACACCATCATCTGTAAATTGGATAACTTAAAGGCCGAAGATACTGCCCGGGCAGTCATTAGGGTATTAAGGGCATATAAAGCCAGAGTCCACACCATCACCATGGATAACGGCAAAGAGTTCTACCAACACACCAAAATAGCCAAAGCATTAAAGGCGGAAACCTATTTTTGCCGCCCTTACCATTCGTGGGAAAAAGGGCTGAATGAGAACACCAACGGACTCATCCGACAATATTTCCCCAAACAAACCGATTTCCGAAATATCAGCAATCGGGAGATACGCAGGGTTCAAGATGAGTTGAACCACCGGCCAAGAAAAACACTTGGCTACGAAACGCCAAGTGTTTTATTCTTGAATCTGTTCCAACCACTGGTACCCTAGTGTTGCACTTGAAATCCGAATCCAAGGACCTTTTTTAGTGCGGTTGATATTGGCCGGGTGCTTTGAAATTCAATGTCTTAAGCGCAGGCAAAAACTGCGGGCAAAAAAACGCCTCCTGCCGGGAGCTGGCGGAGGCTATCCAAGGAGTTTTAAAAGTAACCCTAAAGAACTATGAAACTAGTCAGAAAGAACTATATTACTAATCTGAACGGTTTGCAAGTTCGCCGAGTGGTTTTAAATTAACTTTACGTCCGAACAAGGCTTGGATTTCGGGTTGGTGGCTGATGCCGACGACGAGGGTGTCGGGTAAAAGCGCGTTTGAGGATTTGCATCAGCGTTAATGCAGATTCGCCGTCGAGCTGGTTGGTGGCTTCATCGAGGAACAGGATTTGCGGTTTGTGTAGCAGCGCGCGCGGGCGAGACTGAGGCGTTAGCTGTTCGCCGCCGGAAAGGATGCCGTGCCATTCGTATGGTTCGTCTAAATTATCTTTCAGGCGGCCTAGTCCGACTTGTTCCAAGGTCGTCTGAATAAGTCGGTCGTCTTGGCAGACGGTGTGGGGATAGCTGACGGTGTGGCGCAGGGTGTCGGCGGGGAGGTAGGGGCGTTGGGGCAGGAAGAGGAGGCTGCCGTCAAGGGCGAAGCTGCCTTGGTAATACGGCCTGCAGCCTGCGAGGGCGCGCAGCAGGGTGGATTTGCCGATGCCGCTTCTGCCTTCGAGCAATACCCATTCGGGGGCGTGGGCTTCGAGGTTGATGTCGGTGAGCAGTGGGCTGCCGGTTTGGGTGTGGACGTTGAGGTTTTGCAGGACGAGGATGCCGCTTTGACGGTGGTTGTTTAAAGTCAGGGCGGACGCTGGGCGGGCGGCGCTTCTGCCTTCTTGTTCTACTTGTTCCAAGGCCGTCTGAAAACCGGAGAGGCGTTCAACGACCGCCGCCCATTCGATGAGGCGGCGGTAGAGTCGGTAAACCAGCCGAAGCTGTCTTGGACGCGGGCAAACGATGTGCGGGTCTGCATCATGTCACCGAAGGTCATGGTTTTGGCGAGGTACATGGGCAGGGTGGCGAGGATGGGGATGAAGATGCTGATGCGCACGTAGGTCGCCCAAAAGGTTTCTTGGCGGAATTCGCAGTTGGTGAGACGGCGCCAGTTGTCGCGGATGCGGAGGTAACGTTGTTTCAGACGACCTGTTTTCGGCTTCGCCGCCGTTGTAAAAGGCGATTTGTTCGGCGTGGTCGCGCACGCGCAGGAGGGCGGCGCGGTAGTCGGCTTCGCGGTGCTGGCGGTCGATGTTGAGGTTTTTTGAGTTTGCGGCCGACGAGGTGGGCAATCAGGGTGCTGATGACGGAATAAATCAGGGCAACCCAAACGAGGTAGCCGTGTATGGTGATGTCGCGCCCGCCGATGTTGAAGGTCTGCACACCAGAGAGCGTCCACAATACGGCGACGAACGCGCTGAATTTGGCAATATTATTGATGAAGGAGCGGAACAGTCCGATGCTTTTGTCGGCGAGCAGATAGATGTCTTCGGCAATGCGCTGGTCGGGGTTGTCGGGTTCGCCGGTCAGGCGCAGGCGGTAGTGTTTGTGGTCTTCGAGCCAGTTTTGCTGGAATTGTTCGGTCAGGTGGGTACGCCAGCGGAAGATGAGGCGTTTTTTTGCAGCCAGTCGCCGCAGACGATGCAGCCGATAATCATCGCCATGTAGCCGAGGTATTCGACGATGAGCGCGGGCATAGACGCGCCGTCAAACGCGGCGAGCGCGTCGTAGAAACGTTTGTCCCACGCGGCGATCCAAACGCTGATGGTGATGGAACAAAGGGTGAAGCCGATGAGGACGGCGAGCATCAGCTATTGAATGCGCCCGTGTGCCCCTGTCCAAAAGGGCGGGCGAGTCGGAAGAATTTTTGAGGATGTTCATGGGGGTGTGTTGGTATAGATAACGGAGGTCGTCTGAAAATCTGCATTGGCGGGATAACGGCATCGCGTACAGGCGTGTAGATGGCGCGGTCGCCGCGTACCCAAGGACGGATATTGCCCGTTGCGAGGTCTTTTTCCCAACCATGTGTCTGTGGGTTGGTTGTGTTTTTCGGTTTGAAACAGGGCGAGGGTGGTGTTCAATTTATTGTTGTTCCACGCGCCTTTCCAGCCGATTTCGTAGCTGTTGCCCATCACAGGCGACATAGACTTGCCGTTGATGTCGTAATACTCACCCGGATAAAGGAAAAATGCTGGTGTAGCTGGCATATAGGTTTTGTTGCGGGGTGATGTCGTAGGTAATGCCTGCGTAGGGGATGAAACGGCCTTTTTATAGTGGCTGTCGGGAGTTTTCATCCATGACAGATATTGTGATTGCCGCCAGCGGCTGTAACTTGTGCCGAGCAGGATGTGCCATTTGTCGGCAATGTTCAGGCGGGTGGCTATGGTTGCCGTGTGAGTGTCGGGGAACGGTTTTTACGGATTTTCGAGATTGCGGGCCGTGTTCCAATCAGGTTTGGCAATTTCATCACCTGTCCAAGAAAAAAACAGGATAGTTGCCATCTTTCAAGGGTGTGCCTCGCCACATATTGATAAATTTACAAAAAAATGCTAGCAAAAATGCTAGAATAAGCCTTTGATTTTATCAGAGGCTTTTTGTGAAAAATTTATTATTTATTCATTGACCACTTTGGCATTATTATCAGGCTGCGCCACCACCAAACCTGTGTTAGATACCTTATCTATGAAGCAAATTCACAGCGCAAATTATGGTGCTTATCCAAGCAATTACCAATCTAGCGTTAGGCAGCATTTGCAAAGAAATTTGTTAGATTATGACAGCGCAAAAATTGAATTTTACATGAAACCTGTCAAAGTGTTTTATACAGTGTTTTATACAACTGCGTTAGCGTTTGATGGTCCTCATTCCGTATTCAAAGGCTCACACAAGGGTAGAGGCTGGGTAGGTTTTCCAGTGTATCTTGCTTGCGTAAATGTCAATGCTAAAAATACATATGGAGTTTACACAGGCTGGCAAACTTATGAATATTACTTTCAAGATGATAAATGGTACACAACTGGTTCAACTGGTTCATCTGGTTCAATCTATACCTGCACGCATGCCGCTCAGAGTAAAGATATTTATGTTATCAATAACGCCGCTAATCAGTTAAAAATTGTGCCGTAAGTGCGTTGAGTGTAAAAATGCCCAAAACTTTGTGCTTTATGCATACCTGTCGCACCGCGCACGACTTCGATGCGGTCGTAAAGTGCGGTATCGGTCAGCTGTTTGGTATCGTGCGGATTGTTGCCGCACATGGTGCAGACGGTCGAATTGACGCCGTCTTCGCTGATTTGAGCGATACTGAAGCCCCTGGATTGAAAGCGGGTTTGGAAACCCTGTTTGTACATATGCAGTCCTGTGGTGGTTTTCAATGCTTCTTCCAGCGTGGTCGCGCCCGAATCATCCATCTGTTTGCGTGTGATAACGCTGACGGATTGCGGCGTGTCTTTGGGCGCAAGCGGCAGGCCGGTAGCAGTGGACATGGTAGGTACGGTGTAGCCGTCGCGCGAAGCGATACTGCTTTTTGCTCGGTTACGGTACGGCGGACTGTTCGACATGTTCCGTCTGATCGGCGGTTTGGGCGGAAAGTTGCAGCGGGACGGCGGCAAGCAGATAGGCATAACGAATCGGATGGTTCATCGCAGCTCCTTCAAGTGGGGATGAAGAGGTTTTTATGAGGGGTCGTCTGAAAACCCAACGGCGGTTTTCAGACGACCCCTTTCTTTTTACAACAACGGCAGCCGTTCCCTCGTCTGTCAGGAGCAGGTCGGATAGATTGCCGAATATGATTTGGTTATTGTTTTTTTAATTTTGCTACCGCAGACGGACTACATTTTCCACTTCAGGCTGAACACGGCATTGCGCGGTTCGCCGTAGAAGCCGCCGCTGTTGGCGGCACGGCTGTATTGGTTTTCGTAGTAGCGTTTGTCGGTCAGGTTGTTGACCGCCAGCCCCAGTTGCAGGTTTTTGCTCGGGCGGTATTGGACGTTGGTATTCCAAACCGTATAGCCGCCTTGCTTGATGGAGCCGTAGGAATTGGCGGTTTTGCTGCTGCTCTTTACCCCCAGTCCGACCGTCCATTTGCCGTCATCCACCGGCAGGACATAGCTGGTGTAGAGGCGGAACATATGCTTCGGCGTATGGCTGCTGAAGTTGTAGCCTTTTCGGCGCGATTCAACATTGTCGCCGACGCTGTTGCGGTTGGTGCTGCGGTTGAAGGTGTAACCTGCGTAAACCTGCCAACGGTCGGTCAGGCTGCCGGAGATTTCGGCGTCCAAGCCGCGGCTGCTTTGATCCAACGGTTCCCAATAAGGGTGCGGACGGGCATTGACGCGTTGGTTGTTGTTGTCTTTGTCGGTGCGGTAGAGGGCGACGGAAGTATTCAGACGGCCTTCGTTCCATTCGCCTTTCCAGCCGATTTCGTAGTTACGCCCCATAATCGGCGGCAACAGGTTGTCGTTGTAGTCGCGGTTCATTGTTTGTTTGAAGATGGACGTGTAGGCGGCGTAAACGCTTTGTTTAGGCGTGATGTCGTAAGTGATGCCGGCATAGGGGATGAAGCGGTTGCGTTTGAGCGAGTCTGATGAACCTGCTACCCCGTCTTTGAAGTCGCGATCCCAATAGTAGTCGCGTTTCCAGCTGGTATAGCGTCCGCCTGCGATGATGTGCAGTTTGTCGGTAGGATTGATGCGCGCCCCCAAACCGAAGGCATGGGTAGTATAACGGCCGTCGCCGCCACGGGCTTTGGCTGTGGCGGAATCCCAATCGGGTTTGGCTTTTTCGCTGCCGTTGAACGCATCTGCGTTATAGGTACTGCTGTCATCAAACCAGCGGTTGCTTGAGTTCACCTTCTCTTTGGAATAGCTGTGCATGAAGAAGAGGTCGTGGCTTTGGTCGAAGGCGAAGATACGGCCGGTCAGGTTGTTTTGGAAAGTAAACTGGCGGCTGTCCGTGTCATAACGGTCGAAGCTGTAAGTTTTGCCCAAACCGTCCGCGCCTATGCCGTTATCTGTGCCGCCCAGCGTGTAATACTCTTTTCGAGCCGGTGTTTTTGCGCCAATCCAGCTTGCTGCTCAGTTTCCAGTTGTCGTTGAAATAATGTTCAAACTCGGCAAAAAGGTTGTGTTTTTTTCAGACGAGCTTCGTTCCAGTCTGCGCCGAGATAGCGGCTGCGTTTCCATTCTTTGCCGTCAGCGCGCATGGGCGAGGCCGTCGGGGTCGGGCGTTTTTGGTTTGGTTGAGATAGCTCGCGCCCCCAGTGAGCTTGCTGTTGTCGCCGATGTCTTTGTCCATCACGCCGTAAAGCAGGATGTCGCGGCCGCCGGATTGGTCTTGGAAGGTTTTGTTGCTGCCAACCGAGCCGACAAAGCGTCCGCGCAGGCCGTGTTCAGGGCTTAAAGCACCCGACGCGTCAAAACGTACTGCCCACTTTGCCCCATGTGTTGACCGTCAAATCGGCGGAAAGCTGGCGTTTGGAGGTCGGTTTCTTACGGACGGCGTTAATCGTGCCGCCCGGTTCGTTGTTTGCCTGCGTCAGCCCGGCTGCGCCGCGTACCACTTCGATGCGGTCGTACATCGCTATATCGGTTACGCTGGTCGGGTCGCCGGACGGGCCGCCCAAGCCGAATCCGCCGGGTGAGCCGATTTGAGTGGCAATGCCGTCTTCTTCAAGTTGCTCGATAAAATAGCCGCGCGACATGAAATGCGTGCGCCCGCCGCTTTTGAAGACGTTGACACCGTAGCGTTCTGCAACGCGCCTTCGAGGCTGGTCACGCCTTGGTCTTCAAGTTGTTTTTGGTGATGACGCTGACGGATTGGGGAATTTCCCTCGGAGAAAGTACCAATCCCGTAGTCGAACGCATCGCGGATACGGTATAGCTGTTTTGATTTTCGGTACGCAGGCTGCGGTTTTTGCCGACCACATTGACCTGCTTTAATTCGACCTGCTGCACTTCTTCAGCGGCGTGAACGGCTTGCGGCAGCGCGGCAAGACAGAACGCCAAGGTGCTGAGTTTGAAAAAGTTTCTCTTTGTTTGTATTGTTCATTTGATTGATTCCAGATAAAGCTGTTGTCGTAAAATGTTTATTTTTATTTGATATTTATAACCATAAAAACTATAAATATTCAAAGTATTATGTTTTTCAGACGACCTGCGTCAGATAAAAACGAATAAAATTTATCAAACCCTTGCGGATAAAAATGTTGCCGCCGGGCGGAGTACCCAATGGCAACTACTTATCCAAGGTTGCAAAGATAGATATAAGGAACTAGCTGAAAATTAGTTATAAAGAACTATAAACTATCTGTAAAAAAATGGCAACCGTTTTTCAGACAACCTCACGTTTTTCACATACTCTTGCCATAAGTCAAAAATTCTGGCCAGCAATAAAATACCCCTTCTTCTGTTTTGGCGGAAGAGGGGTATCTGCGTATCAGTCAGTTTTAGCTTCATTTTTCTTGCGAACCGTGAAAAAGGCGGATTGCCGTGATGAGTTAGGCAGGTCGTCTGAAAACGGTTTTCAGACGACCTTTGAGTTATTTGCGGTTGGGGTTGATCCATTGCCATTGTTCGCGCAGGGTGTTTTCGAGGGCTTTTTGTTTTTTTCCTGCGGGCTGTTGAGGCCGTCGGTCAGGCGGTTGTAGTCGATGGTGATGGACGGGTTTTGCACCGTACCTCTGATTTTTGAGCGGAATGGGTTTGTTTTGCGGGTTCAGGGCATTGCGGATGAGCAGGTCTTCCGATAGCTCTTGGGTGCTGAGGTCGGTATAGCCGCTGCTGACAACGTGCAGGCTGTCGGAAAAGAGTTCGGTGTTGACATGGCGGCTGATGCCTTTGTCGATTTCGCTGTTGAGGACGAAATGGTGGAAAGGAGTTTTGGGCGGCGGGGTTTGTTGGGTGTTGTCTTTACTGATGATGCCGTTTTTGAGGATGTTGTCCATGTCGATACCGTGCCATGCGCCTTCGGAGATGTTGAGGGTCAGCATCCCGTTGAGGTTTTTGAGCATTTGCTCGCGGTTGTTGCCTTTGGTGGTCAGGTCGATGACGGCGTTGCCGTTGCCGCTGAAGCTGTGGAAACCGAACAGGTCTTGCAGCAAGGGTTGGATTTGTACGCTTTCTGCGTTTTGTTGGAGGTGGTAGGAGAGGGGTGTGGTGTTGGCTATGCTGATGCCGCCCTCGGTACGGCCTCCGTAGAGTCCGGCTTTGAAGTTGCTCAGGGTGATATGTTCGTTATTGGCGGTCAGCCGGGTTTCGACATTGTCCAATTGGAAGCCGGGCGTTTGGATATTGTTGACCTTGATGCTGGCTTCGATATCGGGGGTGTTGGCGTGGTTGAGAAATTTCGGGTAGGGGTCGTCTGAACCGGCTTGAAAGTCTTCCAAGTAGGGGGTGAGGTTGAGTTTTTGCAGGGCGACGCCTGCTTCGAGTCTGGGTTTTTGCTCGGCTTGGGTTTGGTATTTTAAGCTCAAGGCAACGGGTTGGCGGTCGAATGTGCCTTTGAAGCTGCCTTGCCAGTTGCCGGAATCGGTCAGGCTGAAATTTCCGTCGAGCATGCTGATAAAGCGCGGTTGGGGCAGTCGGTTGACGGTGTCCTGCAGGGTGGTAATGCGCAGGCTGTCGGATTGCAATCCGGTTTTTTTCTGCCACAACATGGGGCCGCTGACGGTAAAGCTGGTTTGGCGCAGTTGGTTTTTGTATCTGCCGTTGAGATCGAAGCTGTCCAGGGTGATGACGCTCGGACGCAGATTGGTTTTGTCGAGTTTGAAGGAGCCGTCCCATTGGCTGTCGGGCGAGCCTGCGGTAAAGGCTCCGCTGACGGTATTGAGGCTGAGGTGGTTGTCTTTGAAGATGAGCAGGGGTGCTTGGGCGGTCAAGTGGAGGTTTTGTTGAACGCTGTCTGCGCGCAGGTTGATGTTGCTGACTTGTAGGTGTGGTTTTGCGTTTGCCAGTCTAAGGCGCTGGTGATGTTGATTTTTACCGTGTTTTGGTCGCGGCGGCTCTGCGCTTCAAAGCGGAACTCGGGAATGCTCCAGTTTGCTGCGTTGGTTTGAAGCAGGCCGTTGCCGTTCCATTCGAGGGGGAACTGCGGGTTGCGGATGTTGCCGCCGATTTTGAAACGGCGGCCGTCGGAATCTTCCGAACGGAGGTTGAGGCTGAAGTCTTCGATGGTGTACGGTGTGTTGTCGAGTTTCAGACGCAGGGTGCTGTTTTCTACGACGAGGCGGTTGAGCGTGGCCGTGTTGCGGGGCTGCTGCCAAAGGTCTTGCAGGCTCCATTTGCCGTTTTCGGCGCGTTCGATTGAGACATCTGCGCCTTTAAGCACCCATTTTTCGATAATGGGTGTGTCGTTCCACAGGCTGCTCCAGCCGATTCCGATGTTGGTTTCTTTAATGTGGATGGCGGCTTGCGTGCTGTTGGGATAGGAGATGACGACGTTTTTGAGGGTAAGGGTAGGGCGGGGAACCAACTGCGCCGGATTTCAGGGCTGAAGCGGATGGTGCGTTGGGTTGATTGCAGGGCGGATTGGGTAAGGGTTTCGATGCGTTTTGGGTGTGAAGAAGTTGTAAACCGATGCGTATAGTCCGGCTGCGGTGGCGATGACCGCTATGAGGCTGAAGATGAGGAGTTTCAGCCAGAATTTTTCCGGAGTTTGGCAGAAGGTTCATGGGCTTTTATAAAAATTAAAGTATAAGAGTATAGCACATGCCTTTGGGATGGTTGGTGCGGCAGGACAGAGGGTTGTAAATGGGTATGAATGGTGGTTGCGGGTTTCAGACGACCCTGATGGTTTGCTATGCCTTATAAATATGAATGGGTGGTTTGCACTTGTCCCTTTGTGTTGAGGTATCGTTTGGATAAAACGTGGCTATATAATGCAGGTTCTATTGGTATGAGGAGGGTGTCGATGATTATCGTAATGCGCAAATGGTCGAGTGAGGAATCTGTTCGACGGGTGGTGGATACGATTCGCAGCCGTGGCTTGCGGGGAACATATTTCGCGTGGCGAAGAAAGGACGATTATCGGCGCGCTGGGCGACGAGCGGGTCTTCCATTCCAATGAATTGGCGCGGCTGCCCGATGTGGAACGCGTGTTTCGGGTTTTTGAACGATTGGAAAAATCATCAGTCGGGAGGGGCAGCCTGAAGACAGCAAGATTTCGATACGGGGCGTGTTGTTTGGCGGTGAGAAGGTTTTGGATATTGCGGCGGATATCAATCGGATTGAGGATGCGGATGCGGGATTTGTCGATCCGTTTTTATCTGTCGGCACGGCCTTATGCGGAAATGGACAATGGGAGCGAAAAAGGCGAGAATCCAACTGATGCAGCAGGATATTCGGCGGCTTCATGAACAGGGAAAACCGATTTTTGGTGCGTATCCGCGATGTGCGTCAGATTGATGAGGCTTTGAAGGCGCAGGCAGACGTTTTTGTATTTGGGCGGAGAGCTGATGGGGAATCGGGTCTTGTTGGATGAAGTGGGTCGTCTGAATACACCGGTAGTGTGTGTAAAGATAAGCATCATCGGGTTGATGATTGGCTGGCGGCTGCCGAACACATCGCTTTACGCGGCAATCACCATATTATCTTGGGCGAGGCGGGGACTTTGAGTTTCGAGCCGGAACATGCTTATCGTTTGGATGTGGATGCGATTGTCAGGGTGCGGCAAACCTGTCATCTGCCGGTGATCGCGAACATCACGAGGTTGTGGCACAACGATATGCCGCAACATATCTTATATCGGTTGGCGCAGGCTGCCGGCGTCAATAGGGATTGTCGGTTCTGGGGTGGATTGATATTTCAGTTTTTGAATAAATTTTGGCATAAAATGCTGTTGCGTGGATTGGGTGTATATCTGCCTTATTCTGTTATCGACTTTTCAAGGCGGTTTTTGAAGCCGGATAATGGGATGGTAGATATACCCTGTCTTGCAACAGGATTTTTTTATGGCGTTTGAGATATGGATATTGCTTAATCAGGCGTCAGGAATGGTTTCTCAAAACCGTAGATAAAAAAACCATTCATACCAAGGGAGAAGTATGAATGGCCAATACATTGCGGGAAAACGTCTTACTTGCTGCACCGCCCAAAAGGGATAAAAGAGCGGTGTGTGTCAGCGATTTGAATTCTAGCAGCATTAGTATTAAATGCTGTTAAGAAGTGAAATCTTTTGAATAAATTGCGCGAAAACTCCGATAGGCGTTAATTTATTGAGATAAGCGGTATTAAATTCGTTGTGTTTTAAATTTCATATGTCATATTTTTGCAACAACCAAATTTAGAAGGTCGTCTGAAAAGCTATTTTCAGACGACCTTTTGTATGAGAGGCATACCAAGATGCGTAGCAATGGCATTTTAATCCCATCGGGCAAAATGCCACTATTGCCACTATCCGTCGATTTGCCCGCTGTTGGTAGGAAGGAAGTGGGTGCAGAACCGCCATTCGTGTACCGCTTGATCATCGATATAGGCGTTAGGTTTGGGTAAAAATGCTTGGAAACATTCCGATATGCCCAATTCTTCTGCGCTGCGACGGGCGTAGTCGGCTCCTCCGCTGCTCCAGAGGTAAAGCATATGTCCGTTTTCATGCAGGCGGCGGACTTGGCGGATGACTTCGGGTATGGGAATGCGCGTGCTGCCTACGCTTCTGACAAGGGTGTCGTCCACATCAATGAAAATAACGGAAGGTCTGCTCATTAGATTAATTGTTTTGAAATGGGTGGATGGATGTCAAAAGGTCGTCTGAAAAACCTTTTCATGATTTCTATCTTTGTTTTTGTTCAATCTGCCGCTGTATTTGTTAAAACGGGTTTATTGGTTCTCCCGTATCCATTTTTCCCAACGCTCGAACAGGGCGGGTTGCAGGGCGGCGATGACGGAGCGTTTGAAAACATGTTCGCCGCTCCAAAAGTCGTCGCCTTCCAAAGTGGACAGGTTGCCGCCTGCTTCTTCGAAAATCAGCGCGCCGGCGGCGTAGTCCCACGGTTTTTGCCCACCGTGGACGTAAACGTCGTAGCGTCCGCTGGCGAGGTAGCACCAGTCGAGCGTGCTGCTGCCCATGCTGCGGATGGTGCCGAATGGGGCGAGTGTGCTCATGCGGCTGGTGAGTTTGCCGGAACGCAGGTATTTGATTTCGACGCCTGCGATGGCTTCGCTGAGTTTTTATCGACGGTGCGCAGGGGCAGTGGTGTGCCGTTGAGGTATGCGCCTTTGCCACGTTCGGCGTAGAAGCATTCGCCGCTGACGGGGTTGTAGATGATGCCGAGTTCGGCGCGGCCGTTTTTGACGAAGGCGACGGAAACGGCGAAATGGGGCAGTCCGTTGACGAAGTTGTTGGTGCCGTCTATGGGGTCGACGACCCACAGCCCGTCGGTATGCGCGTGCAGTTTCCAGAGGGTGGTTTGTTCCCGCACGCTCATTTCTTCGCCGAGCATGGGGCTGTCGATCAACAAGGGCAGAGCGGCGGCGAAGGCGGTTTGGGCGGCGAGGTCGGCTTCGCTGAGCATGGAGCCGTCTTCTTTGCGGTGCGACAGGGGTATTCAGGAAGCGCGGCATGACTTCGGTTTGCGCGATGTGCCGGACGACTTTTTGCAATCGGTGTAACACTTTTTTTGTCCTTGTTTTTGCGGTTAGGGTGCGAAATCGTATAATCGCGTTATTATATCCGTTTTCACTTGAAGAACCATGTCCAGATTTTATCTGCCTGATGCTTTATATGCGGGGCAAGTCGTTGAACTGCCTGATAATGTTGTGCGTCATTTAAATGTTTTGCGCGTGCGCTGCGGGGAGGAGGTCGTTTTGTTTAACGGCAATGGCAAGGCGTATCCCGCGCGCTTGGATGTTTTGGAGAAACGCCGCGCCTGTGCGGAAGTGTTGCGCGAGGAGGCGTGACAACGAATCGCCGCTGAAAATCACGCTGGTGCAGTCGGTATCGAGCGGCGAACGTATGGATTTTTACTTTACAGAAAAGTGTGGAACTGGGCGTGGTGGCGATTCAGCCGGTGATCAGCGAACGCTGCGTCGAGGCCTAAGCGGCGAGCAGGGCGGACAAACGGGTGGCGCGTTGGCAGGAAATTGTGGTGTCTGCCTGCGAACAAAAGTGGCAGGAATATTGTGCCGGAGGTACGCCCGCTGCTGCCTGCGCGAGGCTTTGAAACAGATGTCGTCTGAAACGACCAAGCTGTTGATGAGTTTGAACCGCGCCCAAAGTTTGCGTACCGTCAAAGCCGTTTTCAGACGACCTGATTTTTATGGTCGGGCCGGAAGGCGGCTGGACGGACGAGGAGGAGAGAATGGCGTTTGAGGCGGGATTTCAGTCGGTAACGCTGGGCAAACAGGGTGTTGCGGACGGAAACCGCTTCGCTCGCGGCGATTGCGGCGATGCAGACGCTTTGGGGGATTTTGTGTAACCGAGGTCGTCTGAAAACGGGATGGGAAGCGTAAATCCCTAGATGGTTTGAAAAAGTAAATTTTATTGAAATCATATGTTTATATTTGTTTTTCAAACCATTGCGCGCTTTACCTGTTTTACGCCTTCGCGGCGTTGGGCAATTCATCCGTTTTCGCTTACAATAGCCGATTATCCGAATCAACGCTCAAAGGCCTTCACATGCAATACGCCAAAATTTTAGGTACCGGCAGCTATCTTCCCGCCAACCGCGTCAGCAACGACGATTTGGCGAAAAAAGTCGATACGTCCGACGAGTGGATTACCACCCGTACCGGCATCAAGTTTCGCCATATTGCAGACGAAGGCGAAAAAACCAGCGACCTTGCCGCCGAAGCATCGCGCCGCGCGCTGGTTGCAGCGGGTGTCGCTGCCGATGAAATCGATTTGATTATCGTGGCAACTGCCACCCCCGATATGCAGTTCCCGTCCACTGCGACCATCGTCCAACAAAAGCTCGGTATAGAAAAACGGTTGCCCCGCATTTTGACGTGCAGGCGGTCTGCGCGGGCTTTATGTACGCCCTGTCCACCGCCAACGCCTACATCAAAAGCGGCATGGCGAAAAAGGCTTTGGTCATCGGCGCGGAAACGTTCAGCCGCATCGTCGATTGGAACGACCGCACGACCTGCGTTTTGTTCGGTGACGGCGCAGGCGCGGTCGTGTTGGGCGCGTCCGACGAAGCGGGCATCATCCACAGCAAACTCAAAGCCGACGGCAACTATCTCGACCTGCTCAACGTGCCCGGTCAAATCGCCAACGGGCAAGTTTGCGGCTCGCCCTACGTCAAAATGGACGGACCGGGCGTGTTTAAATTCGCGGTCAAAATGCTCGCAAAAATCGCCGACGAAGTCATCAGCGAGGCAGGTTATACCCCCGATCAAATCGACTGGCTCGTGCCGCACCAAAGCCAACAAACGCATCATCGACTCCACCGCCAAACACTTGGGTCTAGATATGGAAAAGTCATCCTGACCGTACAGGAACACGGCAATACATCCGCTGCTTCCATCCCGCTCGCACTCGACGTCGGCATCCAAAACGGTCAAATCAAGCGCGGACAAAACCTGCTGCTCGAAGGCATAGGCGGCGGCTTCGCATGGGGCGCGGTGCTGGTGAAATACTGATTTTTGTCTATTTAAAATTTAAAAGGTCGTCTGAAATTGCGTTGGTGCGGTTTCAGACGACCTTTTGATAGGAACGCCGGGATTTGTATTTTGAGGGCCGGATTAGTTGTTTATAGTGGATCAACTTTAAATCAGGACAAGGCGACGAAGCCGCAGACAGTACAGATAGTACGGAACCGATTCACTTGGTGCTTCAGCACCTTAGAGAATCGTTCTCTTTGAGCTAAGGCGAGGCAATGCCGTACTAGTTTAAAGTTAATCCACTATAAAGTGTAGAAGATTCAGGGCGGTAGTTGAAAAGTATGCTGAGGCAGAGGGGAAGGGCGCTGTCTCTGTTGAGCATTGAAAAAAGGTCGTCTGAAAATGTGCCGTTGCTTCAAACCGACACCGTTTCGAGACGACCTTTTATTTATTATGGTTAAAATCCACATGGATTATGATAAATTGGTATAATTTCAAAAACTGATTATCCAATACATTTTTCCTTAATATAAAAATAAAATGAACCATAATAAACATTACGGGACAATCGCCCATTGGTTCGGGGAAATGAGCCGCGGCTCCATTATTTGCGACGAATCTTCGCAACGCATCTTTGCCAACCGCCAATCCCTCCACCCCGATTATCAAGAACCTGAAACCCGGACACCGTGTCAGCTTTCAAATAGAAACTGGAAAACAACCGCGCCGTCGCAAGGGGATGTCGAGCGCGTCAATCCGGGTTATAAAAACAATGACAGCGCGGTCATTACACTGACCGACTGGGATTGGTCGAAGAATGGTGGTTATGGAATGGACGTTTCAAATGAAGGGCAGCCGGTGTTTGTGCTGGGACAGTTTCTTGCCGACCAAAACCCCGTACGCCCTAGGGCGGGCGACCGCCTTGAAGGCATGCTCCGCCGCCATCCCAACGGACAATGGCTGCTGGTCAATGCCGTTATCCGCAGTACGCCTGAGTCCGAACCCGAGCCTGAATCGATACACGCTGCGCCCGCCCAAAAAGCGCAAGGTCAAACCGTACACTTTTTCCGTCCGGAACACGGTCCTAAAGTTGAAGTCAAAATCGAGCAGCCGTTGGTTGCCGAAACCCGTTATCCCGCTCCGAAATCCGCCCAAAGAATCTGTTGCCGCCCAATCAGGTCATGAGCGGTACGATTACTACATGGGATGATGCCAAAGGCTACGGCTTTATCCGTTTCGGTGACGAATCCCAAAATATTTTCTTCCACATCAGCGCGTACCATTACAATACCAGCCGTCCGCAAACAGGGCAGCGCGTCAGTTTCTACTGCAACCGCCCGATAGAAGGCAACCGCCAACAAGCCGTCAAGGTTGTCCGGCTGGGCGACGAAGCATTCCTGTTTGACGAATTGCCACCCGACTACAACAGGCTTAATATCGATATGCAGGCACTCCTGATCAACAGCGTCATCGCCGTCGTTTTCCTGACCGTTGTCGCCGTACTTTCCAATAAACTGTTTTTCATTTACGTCCTTATCAGTATCGCCGCCTTCATCCTCTATCAACAGGACAAGCAGACGGCGATGGAGTCCGCGCGCAAAATCAGACATAAAAACGAATACCAAAACCGTATCCCAGAAAATAAACTGCACGCATTCAGCCTGCTGGGCGGCTGGCCCGGCGCATTGGTCGCGCGCGCCGCGTTCCGCCACAAAACCAAGAAAGTTCCTTTTGTTCAGATTTTCTGGCTGACGGTGGCAATAAATGTTGCCATTACCTATGCCCTGCTGATACATTACGCCGATAATCCTCTGACGAATTTTCTGAAAAACTAAACTGAAACAAAGGAATATCATGTCTTTTGCATTTTTCTTCCCCGGTCAGGGTTCGCAAAGCCTCAATATGATGGACGGCTTCGCAGGACAATCGGTCGTAAAAAACACCTTCGACGAAGCTTCTGCCGTCTTGGGTCAAGATTTGTGGGCGATGATTAACGGTACGGACGCCGACCTCATCGGGCAGACCGTGAATACGCAGCCCATTATGCTGGCTGCCGGCGTTGCCGTTTACCGTGCCTATCTTGAAGCGGGCGGCAAAACGCCAGCCGTCGTTGCCGGCCACAGCCTCGGCGAATACACCGCACTTGTTGCTGCCGGTGCATTGGATTTTGCGGATGCAGTCAAACTCGTCCGACTGCGCGCCGAACTGATGCAGTCTGCCGTACCGCAAGGCGTAGGTGCGATGGCGGCGATCCTCGGCTTGGAAGATGAACAGGGTTAAAGCCATTTGTGCAGAAGCCGCGCAAGGCGAAGTGGTCGAAGCCGTCAACTTCAATTCACCCGGACAAGTCGTGATTGCGGGCAATGCCGCCGCCGTCGAGCGCGCCATGAATGCAGCCAAAGAAGCGGGAGCCAAAACGCGCACTGCCGCTGCCTGTATCCGTTCGCTTCGCATTGCAGCCTGATGAAGCCTGCTGCGGAAAAACTTGCCGAAGCGCTCAAAACCGTCGAAATCAAACAACCGCAAATCCGCGTCATCCATAATGCCGATGTTGCCGCTTACGACGATGCAGAGAAAATCAAAGACGCACTCGTCCGCCAACTTTACAGTCCTGTACGCTGGACGGAAACCGTCAACGCACTCGTTGCAGAAGGCATTACCGAATCCGCTGAATGCGGACCGGGCAAAAGTGTTGGCAGGTTTGGCAAAACGCATCAACAAAGAAGCCGCGTGCAGCGCTTTGACCAATTCCGAACAAGTCGCTGCCTTTGTCGAAGCACATTAAACTTGCCGCCTTGTCTGTTTCAGACGACCTTTCTTAATGAAAGGTCGTTTTTTTAATGTCTGTTGGTTGCGTTTTAATAGGGAAGGGAAAGGCAATAGGGGATGTTTTCCATTCCAATCCACTATCAATTTATTTTGAACATTTAAGGCCGTCGTCTGAAAAAACTTTACAGAAATAAAAATCGTTATTCATTTAAAAACAGCAATTTCGTCGCATCGGTAACTTCGTTGCGATATAATCATAGGCTTTACCAATCCGACAGATTAATAAAATATTCAATCTGCATTAATCCGGAACACCGAGCCAATGATAGAAAAACTGACCTTCGGCCTGTTTACCCAAGAAGATTCGCGCAGCTTCATGCGCTTGATGGCTTACATCCGCCCTTATAAAGTCCGCATCATTTTTGCGTTAATTGCTATCTTTGGCGTCGCCGCCACCGAAAGCTATCTTGCCGCCTTTTATTGCCCCCTTGGTCAACCAAGGCTTCGCTCCGCCTTCTGCCCCGCCCTGAACTCAATACCGCAGGCGGCATCATCGCTACGCTGCAAAACTGGAAAGATCAATTTACCTACCTGATTTGGGGGACGCCCAATAAAGTCTGGGTTGTGCCGGTATTTTTTATCTTTTTAGTCATTATTCGAGGCATCAGCCGCTTTTGTCAGATACATATCTGCTGACTTGGGTTTCCGTCATGGCAATCAGCCATCTGCGCCGCGATATGTTTGCCAAAATGCTGCAACTCTCTTCCAAATTCCATCAGGAAACCCCGTCCGGCACAGTTTTAATGAACATGGTGCAAATGGCGGAATCATCCATCAGCAATGCCAGCAATGTTTTTATCGTACTGACCCGCGATACCATGATTGTCATCGGTTTGGTCTGCGTCCTGCTGTATTTGAACTGGCAGCTCAGCCTGATTGTCGCCCTGATGTTTCCGTTGCTGTCTTTACTGTCCCGTTATTACCGCAACCGTCTGAAAGATATCATTGCCAGTGCGCAGCAAAGTATCAGTACGCTCAATAACGTCGTTAACGAAGTCCACCAAGGACACCGAGTGGTCAAACTCTTCGGCGGTCAGAAGAAAGCGTCCGAACGCTTTGCCGAAGTTAATGACACCATCGTCCGTCTTGGTAAAAAAATCACACAAGCCAGCGCGGCGCGTTCTCCGTTCAGCGAGTTGATTGCGTCGTTTGCTTTGGCTGTCGTCATCTTTATCGCTCTTTGGCAGAGTCAGCAAGGCTATACCACCATCGGCGAATTTATGGCATTTATCGTTGCCATGTTGCAAATGCTCGGTCCGATCAAAAACTTGGCGAACATCAGCATCCCCATGCAGACCATGTTTATCGCTTCGGATGCGGTTTGCCAATTCCTCGATACCGAGCCTGAACAAGACAAGGGTACCAAACATCTGAAAAACGTTTCAGGTCGTCTGAAATTCGAAAACGTCGATGTCCGCTACCACGAAGACGGTAAAAAGCCTTGGACGGCTTCAATCTTGACATCCGCCAAGGCGAACGCGTTGCTTTGGTTGGTCGCTCAGGCAGTGGCAAATCCACTGTCGTCAACCTGCTTCCGCGTTTTGTCGAACCAAGCTCGGGCGCGGTTTATTTAGATGATGTGAATATCGAAGACATCAAACTCGACAACCTGCGTTCCCAATTCGCCCTTGTTTCCCAAGATGTTTTCCTGTTTGACGACACTCTTTTGGAAAACGTCCGTTACAGCCGTCCCGATGCCACTGAAGAAGAAGTATTGGCAGCCCTCAAAGCCGCGAATTTGCAAGATTTGGTTGAAAAGCTCGCCGCATGGTTTGAACCAACCGATAGGTGCAAACGGCAATCAGCTCTCCGGTGGTCAGCGTCAACGTGTCGCCATTGCCCGCGCCATTTTTGAAAGATGCCCCCATCCTGCTTTTTGGACGAAGCCACCAGCGCGCTGGACAACGAATCCGAACGCCTCGTCCAACAGGCCCTCGAACGCCTGATGGAAAACCGCACCAGCATCATCGTCGCCCACCGCCTGACGACCGTCGAACAAGCCGACCGCATCATCGTTATGGATGAAGGTCATATTGTCGAACAAGGCACGCATAGTGAGTTGATGGCTCAAAACGGCTATTACTCCATGCTGCGCAATATGCCGAAGCAGGCAGCAGGTTGATTTTCAGACGACCTGTCACTCAGTTGAAGGACGATTTGCTTAAAAGGTCGTCTGAAAACAATGAGCCGAAAGACAAGGAAGGCTGCCGAACAGACAGAAAGGAACTATCCGCATGAATCATCAAGCCCAGTCCCCCACCGTCTCCGTGATGATCCCTTACTACAACTGTAAGGAATACATTGTAGAAACCATCCAGTCCGTCCTTAGCCAAAGCCATCAGAATTTTGAAATCATCATTGTTGATGACGGCTCCGCCCCGGAACACGCCGATTATTTGAGGGAGTTTCTGGCGGACAAGCCCTCATACGTTACGCCGTACAAAAACAATCAAGGCGTTGCCGCCGCCCCGAAACCATGCGGCGCGGCTGGCGGGGGCAAAATACTTCCCTGTTTCTCGATTCAGACGACCTCATCTTGCCGGATTACATCGAAAAAAATGCGTCACGGTTTTTGGAAAACAATCCCGACTGCAAGCTGGTGTATCCGTTGGCGGAATATTTCGATGCGCAAGAAGGCTTATGGAATCTGCCGGATTATGACGGTTTTGGAAAGCCTGTTGATGGGCAACCGTTTCCCTTCATCCGTCTCCATGCACCGCGCCGAAGATTTTGCCGCCTTTGGGTGGATTTGATGAAAACCCTGACGACACACGAAGACTGGGATTTCTGGATACGCCTCTTAAGCAACGGCGGAACCGTTATCCGTATTCCGGAAGTGTTGTTCCGCTACCGCAAACGCCGTGACGGATCATCACTGATTAACCGCTTGGAACAAAAATCCTGATTTAAACCGCGAAGACTGGCAAAAAGTCTCATGAGGAAAAACCGCGCGCTGTTTATGCAACATCATTTGGGATATTCCGACTGTATTCAAAAAATATCCTTACTAGAACAACAAATCCAATCTTTATCCGAATTAAACCTTCAATTGCGAGAAGACAATACCAATATGCAAAAATCAAAAACCAAGAATTGCAGCATGTAATGGCAAAACTGCTGCAACAAACCGAACTGTCTGCCAAAGCAGACCGAGTCTCTGCAACAGCAAATCGACATGTTGATGCAGTTGATGGTGCGCAGCCAGGCAGCAGAAGAGCAATCGAAAGAACAAGACAAACAAATCGAACTGCTGAAAAACAGATCGATACCTTGCAGCAGGAAAAGCAGTCGCTCGAACACACCATCCATACCTTGAACGAAAACAGACAATCGTTCGAGCAAACCATACATGGACTCAATGAAAACCGTGCTTTATTGGAGCAGCACATCCGTCAGGAAAGCCAACGATTGGCAAAATACAAAGGGTTGTGGACGGTTAAGGCATTCAAGCCGTTCGTTAAAACCGAACAGGCCATCAGCTCTGCCAACCGCTACCGCAAAGGCTTCCGTCTTTTGGTGCGCGAGAAGGGCAGTATCGGCAAGGCATATCAGTTTTTACGCCGTCATTACAAGCAAACCCATTCGATTAAAAGCGTGAAACAGCTTTTAAAAATGGTCGGTTCTTCGCCTGTTGTTGCACAGGAAGTTCTTGGTGTTCAGGCAGACCCGATTCCGCAAACGTTTATCCAGCGGCTGACCAAACACGCTGCCGACACGCTTGCGCCTAAAAGTTGCCATCATTGCCGAACTCAGTATTCCGCAATGCAAAAAAATACCGCGTTATCCAAAAAGCGGGAAATGCTTGAAGAGCTGGGTATTCCTTGTTCCGTGACTTCATGGACGGACAGCAACGAAGCCAAGAAACAGATTTCTTTGGCAAGTTTGGTGATTTTCTACCGCGTTCCCGGTTTTTGACAGCGTAATGGATTTAATTGCGGAATGCCGTCGTCTGAACATCAAAAACATTATGGGATGTCGATGATTTGATTTTTGACGAAGATGTCCTGAAAACCAGCAGCACCATCAACTCGCTTGAACCGGCAGAAAGAGAAGGCGTGATCAACGGCGCGAAACTTTACCGGCAAGCCATGTTGGCGTGCGACGAAGGTATCGCTTCGACTTCCGGGCTGGCAAAAGCCATGAAGGAAGCAGGTTTGGAAACCGTTTATGTGGTTGAAAAACGCGCTGGATGATGAAACGCTGGCAGCGGCACGCAGCATTGAGGTCGTCTGAAAAAACAAGAAGACGGCTTGATTCGGATTATTTTACGGTTCGGGCACCAAAACGCACAACATCGACTTCTTGGGAAGCCGCTCCCGCACTTGCCAACATATTGAAAGAAAATCCGAATGTCAGGTTCAGGATCATCGGCTATTTGGAGCTGCCCGAATATTTCGATGAAGTACAAAAGCCAAATCGAGCGCATCCCATTTTGCAACTATACGGAATACCTGACTTATTTGTCCGAATGCGACATCAGCATCGCGCCTTTGGAAAACTTCGTTTTCAACGATGCCAAGAGCAACATCAAATACCTTGAAGCATCGATTACCAAAGTGGCGTCCATATGTTCGCCAAGGGCGGCTTTCGCCGATGTGATTGTTAACGGCGAAAACGGCTTTCTGGCGGACAACGAACAGCAATGGCATGAAGCGTTCGACACCCTGATTCAAAATTCCGAGTTGCGCGACAGTATGGCGCAGGCGGCATACCGTACGGTCACGGAAACATACAGCCCGCAAGCCATCGGCAGCACGCAGCTTGCACCCGCCGTCCGTTTTGAATCTGCAGCAAAAGGGAAAATCAAAAGTCTTATCGTTTAACGTTTACTATCATCCTCAATCGTTTGGCGGGGCGACCATCGTTGCCGAACAACTGAACAAACTGCTTGCCGATGAAGAAGCCTACGAAATATATGCGGTAACGACTTTTGCCGATGAAAAGCTGGCTGCCGCCGTACAGCGTCATCCGTTACGAATACGGCAAAGTGACCGTTTTCGGCGTTGCCGTTCCCTCAGAAGATGCGGCCGCCCACGAAAACCCGCGTTTTGATGAAGCCGTCAAAGACATCATCAAACTCGTACAGCCCGACATCGCCCATATCCACTGCATTCAAAGCATGGGCGTCGGTATGGTCGATATTTGTCGGGAAGCTGGTGTCAAAACCCTCGTTACCCTGCATGACGCATGGTGGATTTGTCCGAACCAGTTCATGCTTGACGAAAATGAAGTCTTCCGCGAGCAATGGAATACCGAAGACGAACGGAGCAAAATCATAGCCCGCGCCCTGTCGAAAATCGATATGTTGCTTGCGCCCAGTAAATATTTTGCCGAGCTGCATGAAAGAACTTTGGGCAGGAACGTCCTCGTCAACAAAAACGGTGTTACTCGCCCCTTGGGTCAAATATCCAAACGGAAAAAAGACGTTATCCGCTTCGGCTATGTCGGCGGAAAAACCAAAATCAAAGGCGTTCATCTGATTTTTGGAAGCTTTCAGGAAATACCGTTTCCCCAATACCGAACTGGTTGTCGTGGACAATATGCTCAACGTCGGCGCGCGTTCGTTCTTTGAAAGCGATTTCGACGGCGTGGAACGCTTCCGTATCGAACCTGCTTACAGTCAAGACACCATCGACTATTTCTTCTCGGAAATCGATGTTTTGCTGTTCCCGACCCAATGGAAAGAAAGTTTCGGCTTGACGGTCAGGAAGCAGTGTTGCGTGATGTTTGGGTAATCGCCACGGATGCTGGCGGCGTGTCCGAAGACATTATCGACGGCGAAAACGGCACAGTCATTCCGTTTGACAGCGGCGTGGAAGAGTTGAGCCGCGCCATTGCCGAAGTTTGCGAACGCTATCAAGCAATGGACGACGGCGCAGTCATTGAGTGCCGAAAAGCCATATTCGGACTTTTGCGGAACAAAAAGACGAATTGGCAGGCCTATATCAAAAATACTGTCGAACCAAGCAGATTGATGTTTTCAGACGACCCTTTCGATGGCAGCAAAGGGTCGTCTGAAAAACTGACAACGAATGAATTTAAATCCGTACAGCGTTGTGCCGCCAAGCCAATATCCAATGAGTTGAAGTACCTAAGATTAACCGCCCCGCACCTGAATCATGAATAAAACCATCATCCTTGCCGTACCCTATATGTACGAACTCGACAAGTGCATCGAAAAAACCTGCGTTTTTGGGGTTCGACGTCGTCAACCTTTGTTACGACGACAGGGATTCTTTTTATCCCAATATGGCGAGCAGGGTGAAAAACCTATATTACAAATATGTTGCCAAAGACGGCGACTACAAAAAGGTTTTGAAATATAGCCGTTATCGGGATGACATTGCGCGCAAGCTGGGTTCGTTAAATGGAAAGAAAGCGGATTATGCCTTGTGTATCCGTGCCAACATCTATCCCAAAGAAATCATTGCTGCCATTCGTGCGCACAGTGAAATATGCGTCAATTACCAATGGGACGGCATCGGGAGATTTCCCGATATCTTGGAATATTTGGACTATTTTGACCAATGCTGGGTTTTCGACCCGCAAGATATTAAGCAATATCCGGAATGCAGTTCAAAGCCACGACCAATTTCTACTTCGATTTGCCTGTCCCCGAACTGCCGTCAAACGACGGTCTCTACTTCCTCGGCGGCTACGAATTGAGGAGGGAAGGGCAGACCAAGCATTTCATCAGCGAAGCGGAACGCCTCGGACTGCCTTTGGTTTCCATATTTATTGCAAAGACGACCGTGCCGAAAAAGCCTTCGGCACAAAAGGCGTACTTATCTCGACCGCAGCAGCATTCTTAGTTTTGAAAACAATTTTAAGCAAGGTACAAAGCTGCGGGGCTGTGGTCGATTTTGCCCAGTTTGACCATTACGGTTTGTCGTTCCGCATTTTCGATGCCCTGCGTTTCGACAAAAACTGATTACGACCAACCAAAGCATACGGGATACCGACCTTTATCATCCCGACAATGTGTTTTTTTATGGGATGGCGGCAGCTTGGACGAGGTGTCTGATTTCTTGGCGCGTCCGTATCAGCCGGTCAGTCCGGATATTAAAGAAAAATATTCGTTTACCCGATGAGCAACCGTATGCTCGGTATCGGCAATTAATTAAGACGATTCAGCGTAGTAGCCGTTTTAGAAGTTTCCTCCATTGCCTGATTGTATTTTTCAGACGACCCTTCCTCTTTACCGCACGACGATTATGAAAAAGAAAACCGTTATCCTGGCTATGCCGGAGCTGTTTAAAATCCACGAGCTCATCATTGAGAATCTGGAAAAATGCGGCTTCGACGTACTGTCCCTGACTTACGAAGAAAAAGAATTCAAATACAAAAAGCATCTTCCAGCGCATGCAAAAATCTGGTACCGCAACATCCTCGGACGAATGGATTTCAAAGAAACGGGTGATGTTCCGTTTGGTGGAAGAGCAGTTGGAAGCGTTGTTGGAGCAATATCCCGAGCAGGCGGATTATTGTTTCATGATTTGGCTGGGCGCGTATCCGAAAGAGTTTGTTCCAAACTGCGCAAACATGCCAAGCTGATGGTTTATTACAACTGGGAAGCGCTGACTTTCTTGAAAGAAGATTTTGAAAATATCGAATTTTTCGACAAATTTTTATTTCTTCGATCCGTTTGATCAAAAACAAACTGCCCAGAATACGACCATGTATTGCATCCGACCACAAGTTTCTATTTCGACAGCTTCACGCCGTCTGAAAAACCGAAAAACAAAATCCTCTTTATCGGATCATACGCAGAAGACCGCAACAGCGACATCCGCGCATTCTGTGACGCCGCACGCGCCATCGGTTTGGATATCGACTTCCGACTGGCGAGCAAGAAAAATTGCCGAAGAGCAAGCCGCACTGGGCATCCCTGAAGTGCAGTTCTTCTCGTTTGCCAACGCGTTGTCTTACCGCCAGAATTTAGAAGAAGCCGCCAAATCCTCCGTATTGGTCGACTTCCTCAACCACAAAGCATTACGGCTTGTCTTTGCGGATTTTTGAGGCCATTGGTTTGGATAAAAACTGATTACCACCAATCCGACCATCGTGCATTACGATTTTTACCATCCGACAATATGTTCTACTGGGACGGCAGCAATCTCGACGAACTCAAAGACTTCCTGACCCGACCGTTCGTCCACATCGCGCCGGAATTGAAACGAAAATACAGCTTCAGCAACTGGATAAACTGCGCATTCGATATCGAGCCGAACATACCGATCGGGCTGCCGCATATCGACAGGGATGCCATTCAACAGATATAGCGGAGAAGCAAATTTGCGGGATAGGCGGTACAAATAAAAGGAAAATATTCACTGAGTGCTTCGGCACTTTCAAAGTCTATTCACAATAAACGATGTTTTGCGGACGCCGACTGTTCAAACACAGGCGGTTTGTCCGTTAAAAGACATCTTTCACATCGAGAATGTACGGTTTGCCGTACCTTCTCCCCTGCCGTTCCCGAATCTGAAACCTATCCTGTTTTTCAAAGGTCAGTTTGAACAGGGCAACAAGATATTTATTCATCTGTATAACAATAATAAGTTGATGATTTTAAAAATCAATAGGAGGACACACACCATGTCTCGAAACCTATTATCCTATTAGGCATGTACCAAGTTAACGACATTTATAAATTGCTTATCCAAAAATTTAGAAAAACAAGGATTTCAAGTTGTCGATATCAGCTACAACCATATCGCGCCCCCTTTCAAATATTCGTCTTTAAAAAAATGAGGCTGGGGGCATTCTGGTGCAAAAAGTCCTGAAACAGAAGAAGAAAAGAAATTTTGAGGAAAAAAAGCCCGGCTTCGGCATTTCACGAAAATTTATCAAGAAATGATGGAGAAAATAAAAACATACGAGTATTTCGATTACGCATTGTTTTTAAACGGACAAATCTATCCAAGTATCTGCTGGAACAGGTCAAGCGAAAAAAACCGAAAAAGCTGATGGTGGCCTACCAATGGGACGGCTTGGACAGATTTCCCAAAATATGGGAGAGCATCGATATTTTCGACAAAGTGTATGCCTTCGACCCTGAAGACAACCGGAAATATCGCGATAAAGTCATTCCGCCGCCAATTTTTATTTTGAAGTAGACCAACCAACCGATACCGGCAACCGCTACGATTTTTATTTTCTGGGATCGCATGTTCCCCGATCTCGGCAGGGACAAAAGCCATTTCAACTTTTTCCAAATATGCTGAAAAGAAAGGCTGGAAAAATCGATTTCACGATATTCCATGTCAACGACGGCAGTTTGAACGAACATTCCGATGTTTATCCCGACAGTATCAAAGCGACGGCAGAGCCACTCACGTTCGAGGACAACATCAAGCGCGAAATGCAAAGCCGCGTTTTGCTGGATTTTAAAGCAGCAGTGCATACGGGTTTATCGTTTCGGACAATCGAGTCAGTCGGCTATCGGAAAAAGCTCATTACCACCAATGCCGAAGTTGCCAAATACGATTTTTATCATCCCGACAATATCTATATTTGGGACGGTAAAACCTTTGACGGCATGGAAGCGTTTCTCGACAAACCCTATTGCGAGCTGCCGCCGAAATCTACCAAAAATACAGCTTCGACAACTGGTTGAGATACATATTGGATCTGCCTCCATATCAAGAAATCACGTTACCCGAGTAAGCCTCTTTGAGGTCGTCTGAAAACCTTTGATGTTTTCAGACGACCTCAAAAATTAGATTCATCACACTATTTATGCTATAAGGTCGTCTGAAATCAACAGACTCCATTCCCAAAACAAGGAAGTAAACATGAGCACACAAGATTTAAGCGGCAAAGTCGCATTGGTAACAGGCGCATCGCGCGGTATCGGCGCGGCGATTGCCGACACGTTGGCGGCGGCAGGTGCCAAAGTCATCGGTACGGCGACCAGCGAAAGCGGCGCGGCGGCGATTAGCGAGCGTCTGGCGCAATGTGGCGGCGAAGGCCGTGCATTGAATTCCGCCGAACCCGAAACCATCGAAAACCTGATTGCCGACATCGAGAAAGAATTCGGCAAGCTGGATATTCTGATCAACAACGCCGGCATCACCCGCGACAACCTCCTGATGCGTATGAAAGAAGAAGAGTGGGACGATATCATGCAGGTCAACCTCAAATCCGTGTTCCGCGCCTCTAAAGCCGTCTTGCGCGGCATGATGAAGCAACGTGCCGGCCGCATCATCAACATCACATCCGTCGTCGGCGTGATGGGCAATGCCGGTCAGACCAACTACGCCGCGGCAAAAGCAGGCTTAATCGGTTTCTCCAAATCTATGGCGCGCGAAGTCGGCAGCCGCGGCATTACCGTCAACTGCGTTGCCCCCGGCTATCGACACCGACATGACCCGCGCCCTGCCTGAAGAAACCCGCAAAACCTTCGAAGCGCAAACTTCGCTGGGCAAATTCGGCGAAGCGCAGGACATCGCCGATGCGGTATTGTTCCTTGCTTCCGACCAAGCGAAATACATCACCGGTCAAACGCTGCACGTCAACGGCGGTATGTTGATGCCTTGATTCGGCGGAAAATAAAGAAGGTCGTCTGAAAACGGATTTCAGACGACCTTTTTATTGCCGCTTGGATGAAAAGGTTGGAATAAACAGTTTAACCTTTGTTGAGTATCTGTTTGTTTTCGCCTTCGCGCCGCAGTTCTTTGGGGAGGACGAAGACGATGCTTTCTTCCGCGCCTTCGCCTTCGCGTATGGTTTCGTGTCCCCCATTGCTGTATGGTTTGCAGGACTTCCCTAACCAAAACTTCAGGGGCGGATGCGCCGGCGGTGACGCCGACTTTGTGTTTGCCTTCGAACCATTCGCGTTGCAGGTAGCCGGCGTTGTCGACCATATAGGCATCGACGCCGCGTTGGGCGGCGACTTCGCGCAGGCGGTTGCTGTTGGAAGAGTTGGGCGAGCCGACGACGATGACGATGTCGCATTCTTCCGCCAATTCTTTGACGGCGGTTTGGCGGTTGGTCGTGGCGTAGCAGATGTCTTCTTTGTGGGGATTGCGGATGTTGAAACGGGCGTTCAGCGCGGCGATGATGTCTTTGGTTTCATCGACGGACAGGGGTGGTTTGGCTGACGTAGGCGAGTTTGTCGGGGTTTTTGACTTGCGGTCCGGCGACGTCTTCAACGGTTTCGACCAGCAGCATTCTGCCGGGCGGAAGCTGTCCCATGGTGCCTTCGACTTCGACGTGGCCTTTGTGTCCGATCATGATGATTTCGCAGTCTTGCGCGTCGAGGCGGGCGACTTCTTTGTGGACTTTGGTCACGAGCGGACAGGTGGCATCGAATACGCGGAACCCGCGTTCGGCGGCTTCCTGTTGCACGGCTTTGGAACGCCGTGTGCCGAGTAAATCAGGATGGCGTCTTTGGGTACGTCGGCGAGGTCTTCGATAAAGATTGCACCTTTTTCGCGCAGGTTGTCACGACGAATTTGTTGTGGACGACTTCGTGGCGGACGTAAACCGGTGCGCCGAATTCTTCCAGCGCGCGCTCGACGATGCTGATGGCGCGGTCAACGCCGGCGCAGAAGCCGCGCGGGTTGGCAAGGATGATGGTTTTTTGGGTCATGTGTATGGTCCGGATTTCAGACGACCTTAAGGGTTGTCGGTTGCTGGTTCGTCGGTTGGTTTGGGTTGTTTTTTGTGGAACAGTCCGTCCAAAACCAATAAAACGGCACCGACGCAGATAAAGCTGTCGGCAACGTTAAACGCGGGATAATACCAATCCTTCCAGTAAAACAGTAAGAAATCAACCACATGACCGTGAATCAAGCGGTCGATGACGTTACCGAGCGCACCGCCGATAATCATGGCCGCGCCGATTTTGCCCGAAAGGCGGAATTCGTCGCGCAGGATGGCGCGGGCGAGATAGGCGCTGATGACGAGTGCCAGCCCTAAGAAAAAGAATTTCTGCCAGCCGCCTTGGTCGGCAAGGAAACTGAACGCCGCGCCGGGGTTGTAGGCAAGGGTCAGGTCGAAGAAAGAGGGATAATATTGAGGCGCTCGCCTTCTTGGAAGTGGGCGAGGATTTCCCATTTAGTCAGTTGGTCAAGCGCGATGCCGGTCAGCGCGATCAGCAGGTAGACGGTTTTTTTGGAAAGGGAGGAAGACATTTGGTGAAGCTGCCTGAATAAACAAAGCGGCTATTTTACCCAGCGCAAAAGCCGTGTTTCAAAAGGTCGTCTGAAAACCTTTTATTACAGGGCGAGACGCAGGGTTTTGCAGGGTTATCGCAAAACCGCGTAAACGCTGCGCGCAAAAACACTGTCATACGTAAAACAAGGTTTATTTGCTTGATAGGGTGTTGCCTTGCCGATAACATGGCGGCGTTTTTATATGCCTTCCCCGAAAGGATACAGTATGGCTAAAACAAAATCTTTATTGGCAACCGGCATTTTGGCGCTTTTCTCCGCCACCGCCTTCGCCGCCCCGCTTCCTGCCGAAATTTACCTTCCCGCAGGCGCGCATACGGTTAAAGCCGACCGTCAGGGCAACGGCGAATTCGAATACGAAGCCGAGCTGCCCGCACGCGGCAACCCGATTCCGTCTTTGGCGAAAAAAGTCATCGCTCACGCGCGCAGCAAAAGGTTTTCAAGTGGTCGAATCTGAAATCAAACACGACGATGCCGATTTGAAATTCAAACGCGGCGCACAAGAATTGGACGTATCCATCGAGAACAAAGGACACGGCCGCATCGAATACAAAGCAGATTTAGACTTGGACAAGCGCTAAATCGATAAATACCAGAAGGTCGTCTGAAAAGAGGGTTTCAGACGACCTTTTTGTTCAGTTGGACAAAACAGAACCAAACGGTAGAGCAGGGCATTTACTGTGGTTTAGGTCAAAAGCCGAATCATGCCGTATCGGTTTATTTGCCACCGCAATATTTTTGTTTTTACTGTAAAACACGGTAAAATCCGCGCTCAAAAACAATATAGTGGATTAACTAAATCAGGACAAGGCGACGAAGCCGCAGACGAGTACAGATAGTATGGCAAGGCGAGGCAACGCCGTACTGGTTTAAAAGTTAATCCACTATATAAACTAAAAACCATGCCCGAAAGCACCAAAATGCCCGATATGGTTTCGCCTCAAATAAAAAACGCAGATTCATGCACCATTGCAACCCAAACGTCTTACGAAATCATGAAAACATTCCTACTCCTCTCCCTGCTCGCCGTGTCCGCAGCGGAAGCCGCCGACGTGCCGTCCGAGCCTCAAAAACCAGCCTGCTCCCGAGTTGCAGGTCAAAACGGCAGAACCTGCCCCCGTCGAAGAAGCAGCGGCCAAGCCTGCTGCCGAAACGTCGTCTGAAAAAGTCGTCAACGTCGATGCCAAAACCCTGCTCGACAATCCCCAATTGCTTTCCCGCGCCATGTATTCCGCCGTTGTGTCGCGCAACATCGCGGGCATCAAAAGTCGTCCTGCCGATTTACGAACAATGGCCGGGACACGATAAAAACATGGCGCTCTACGCGCACGGATTGGTTGCCCAAGACGACGGCAAAATGAAAGAAGCCATCGGGTATTACCGTCAATTTATCGCCGAAAACCCCGATGCCCCGTCGTCCGCTGGCAGCTTGCCACCGCTTTGTTTGAAGACAAGCAAAAAGCGAAGCCGCCGCCGACCAGTTCGACAAACTCAAAACAGAAGCCAACCTGCCGAGCCGCTCGTCAAAGGCATCGAATCCTACCGCAAAGCATTGCGCGAGCGCGATTCGTGGAAATTCAATGCCGGCAGGCGTTACCCACGAACAAAACATCAGCAAGCCCCCAGCCGCCGCACGTACGGCAACTGGACCTTCCCGAGCCTATCGACGCTACCGCCATCAACTACCAACTCGGCGCAGAGAAAAAAATGGTCGCTGCCCAAAAGGCTGGTACGTTACGGCGAGGCGCGGACAATTACGGCAAAATTTATCCCGAACAAACCAAGTATAACGACGTAACAACCCGCTTTTCGGTAGGCGCAGGCTACGCCGACCAGCGCAACGACATCGGCTTGACCCCGTTCCACGAACGCCGCTTCTACGGCAACGACCCGTATACCTACTCCAGCGGTGCGCGCCTGCACATCAACCGCTGGTGGCAGCCTAAGCTGCAAACCTTGAGCGCCGTTGAAATGGGTCGTCTGAAAAAAACACCCGCCGCGCCCGTTCCGACAGCAACAACCGCCTGTTGAGCAATTCCGTCGTCTATTACCGAAATGCCCGCCAATACTGGGTCGGCGGTTTCGACATCTATCAGGAACGCAATAAAGAAGACAAATCGGACAGCTTCGACCGTTACAGCCTCCGTACCGCATGGGGGGCAGGGAATGGAGGCAGGGCTGTCCACCGTATGTGCGGCTGAGTGCGGCGCAACGCCGTTATCAAACGCCCAGCCTTTTTGAGCGGTCAGGAAAACCGCCGCGATAAAGAAGCGGATATTTCGCTCGCCGTGTGGCACCGCGCTTTCCACTTCAAAGGCATCACCCGCGCCTGACCGTCGCCCATCACAAAACATGGAGCAACGACAAATACTACGAATACGGCAAAACCAGAATGTTTGTCGAATTCAGCAAAACGTTCTGACGGTTTGCTTTTGAGCGATAAAAAGGTCGTCTGAAAACCTAGAAACAAGGTTTTCAGACGACCTTTCATTTAGTCCGACAGGAAATGCGGATTACAGGCTGTAATACATTTCAAATTCCAACGGGTGCGGCGCCATGCGGATGCGGCGTACGTCTTCTTCTTTGAAGGCGATGTAGCTATCGATCCAGTCTTTGCTGAACACGCCGCCGCGCAGCGAGATTCGTGGTCGGCTTTGAGGGCGGCGAGGGCTTCTTCCAAAGAGGCGCAGACGGTTGGGACGAGTGCGTCTTCTTCCGGCGGCAGGTCGTAGAGGTTTTTATCAGCAGGGTCGCCCGGGTGGATTTTGTTTTGAATGCCGTCCAAACCCGCCATCAGCAGGGCGGCGAACGCCAAGTATGGGTTGGCGGTCGGGTCGAGAAACGCGCTTCGATGCGGCGTGCCTTGCTGCTGTTCACGGACGGGATGCGGATGGACGCGGAACGGTTTTTGGCAGAGTAGGCGAGCTTGGTCGGCGCTTCAAAGTGCGGCACGAGGCGTTTGTAGGAGTTGGTGGACGGATTGGTAATCGCGTTCAGGGCTTTGGCGTGTTTGATGATGCCGCCGATGTAGTAGAGCGCGGTGTCGCTCAAGCCGGCGTAGCCGTCGCCTGCGAACAGGTTTTGACCGTCTTTCCAGATGGATTGGTGGACGTGCATACCGCTGCCGTTGTCGCCCATGATGGGTTTGGGCATGAAGGTAGCGGTTTTGCCGAAGTTAGTGGGCAACGTTTTTGGATGACGTATTTCATGTCTTGGGTTTGGTCGGCGCGTTTGACCAAGGTGGCGAAGCGTGTGCCGATTTCCATTTGGCTGCCGGTACCGACTTCGGCGTGGTGGACTTCGACTTCGATGCCGAGTTCTTCCAAGATGTTCACCATGGCGGAGCGCAGGTCTTGTCCGGCGTCGATCGGGGCGACGGGGGCGTAGCCGCCTTTGACGGCGGGGCGGTGGCCGGTATTTTGACCGTCCATGTGTAGCCCGCTTGCCCATGCGCCGCTTTCGGACGTGATTTCGTAACGGGTTTTGTGCATATCGGTTTCAAACTCTACGCCGTCGAAGACGAAGAATTCGGGTTCGGGGCCGAAGTAGGCAGTGTCGCCGATGCCGGAGGATTTGAGGTAGGCTTCGGCGCGGCGGGCGATGGAGCGCGGGTCGCGGTCGTAGCCTTGACCGTCGGCGGGGTCGATGACGTCGCAGGTGAGGACGACGGTGGTGTCGTCGTAGAAGGGGTCGATGAAGGCAGTCGCAGGGTCGGGGCGCAACTGCATGTCGGATGCCTGAATGCCTTTCCAGCCGCCGATGGACGAGCCGTCAAACGCCTGACCGTTTTCAAACCACTCTTCGGGGTCGTCGAGGACGATGCGGGCGGGGACGGTGAAGTGGTGCTGCTTGCCTTTGGTATCGGTAAAGCGCAAATCTACGAAGCGGGCTTCGCTTTCTTCAATCAGTTTTACTGCGTCTTTGATAGACATTTTCGGCTCCTAAAATGGGAAGTAACGGATACGCAATCTCGCGGAAAATCTGCTGCATTTTATCACGCCGAAGGTCGTCCGAAACCGCAAATCCGTTAAATTTCTGACTTGCGGAATATAGTTTCAGACGACCTGATTGTCAACAATCCGATGCGTATTTGGATTTATTGGAAAACAGCGGTATGAGGGTGGCAAAGGCGGTTATAATGGGCGGTCTTTGTATTTGTCCTGCCGGATAGGATTTTTTTATGAACACTGTTCCCCGTTATGCCGTTTTTCGGCAACCCCGTCGCACACAGCAAATCGCCGCAAATCCATCGGCGAGTTTGCCTTGCAGGAAGAGCGTTGAAATCGAATATGAGCGCATTTGCGCCGACATCGGCGGTTTCGCGCAGGCGGTTGAAGCGTTTTTTGCCGACGGCGGACGCGGGGCGAATGTTACCGTACCGTTCAAGCAGGAAGCGTTTGCCTTGTCGGACGAACATTCCGAACGCGCGTTGGCGGCGGGTGCGGTCAATACGCTGATTTTGCTGGAAAACGGTAAAATACGCGGCGACAATACCGACGGAATCGGACTGACGGACGATATTTCAAAGAGGCTGGGCGTGGAACTGTCGGGTAAAACCGTCTTGCTGCTCGGCGCGGGCGGCGCGGTGCGCGGCGTGATTCCCGTATTGAAGGAGTACCGTCCCGCGCGAATCGTTATCGCCAACCGAACCCACGCCAAAGCGGCGGAAATGGCGGCGCATTTTCGATATTGAAGCCATACCTTTGGATGAACTGGAAGGCGGCTTCGACATCATCATCAACGGTACATCCGGCGGCAAGCGGACAGCTTCCCGCCGTATCGCCGAAAAATCTTTGAACATTGCACCTGCAGCACGATATGGTTTTACGGCGAAGCGGCAGAGCCGTTTTTAGCGTTGCCCGCCAATCAGGGTGCAAAACAAACCGCCGACGGATTGGGCATGCTGGTCGGGCAGGCGGCGGCTTCCTACCGGCTTTGGCGCGGCTTTGCGCCCGATGTCCTGCCCGTCGTCCAATATGAGAGAGTTATAAAAATGTTCCGCATCATCAAATGGCTGATCGCCCCTGCCTTTGGGCGCATTTATCTTTTTCAACGCTTATGTATACGGCAACATCATCACTTACCGCGCCGTCGCACCGAATAAAACCGCCTTCATGGCGATGCGGATGCAGCGGTTTCAAAAACGAAGGCAAAGATGTCGCACTCGATTACCGCTGGGTGCCTTACGACCGCATTTCGGTCAACCTGAAAAAAGCCCTGATTGCCTCCGAAGACGCCAAATTCGCCGAACACGGCGGCTTCGATTGGGGCGGCATCCAATACGCCATCAAGCGCAACAAACAAAGCGGCGAAGTCAAAAGCAGGCGGCTCGACCATCCAGCCAACAGCTTGCCAAAAACCTGTTTCTGAACGAAAGCCGCAGCTATATCCGCAAAGGCGAAGAAGCCGCGATTACCGCGATGATGGAAGCCGTTACCGACAAAGACCGCATTTTCGAGCTGTATCTGAACGCCATCGAATGGCACTACGGCGTATTCGGCGCAGAAGCCGCGTCCCAGTATTTCTACAAAAGACCCGCCGCCAACTTGACCAAACAGCAGGCCGCCAAACTCGCCGCCCGCGTCCCCGCGCCGCTGTTTTACGCCGACAACCCCAAAAGCAAACGCCTGCGCAACAAAACCAACATCATCCTGCGCCGCATGGGTTCGGCGGAGCTGCCCGAAAGCGATGTGGGATTGAGGTCGTCTGAAAATTAGGTGACGGGGTTTCAGACGACCTGTCAGGAGGTTTGAATCAGGAGCGATGGTAGGGTCGACTTATATATAAAACAAAGGAATAGAAATGAAACCAATAAAACCCTTATTCTTGTCTTTATTGCTTCTGACTGCCTGCGGAACGAATACGCCGCCTGCCGCGAAATCCGAAGTTTCCTGCAAAAGCAGGAAGAGCAGCTTTTTCGGGGCATGGGACTGCGAATTGAAAGCGCAACGCGATATCCATTCGTTTGCGCCTAAATTTATTGAGTTTCAGCAAAAGGACAAACTGCCGGCGCATTTATGGGCAGGCTATATCGAGATTGAGTGGAAAGAAGAAAACCTGAACGACGCAGTTCCTTACGTTATCGGGGAATGGTACAACGGCTTCTGGCGCATTAAAGACGACAGGCATATCGTCATGACTTTTTGAAAGCGCAGGCTCGGAACGTTTGTTTGACGTCAAAGACTTAAAAACCGCCAAAGGCCGCGAAGCGAACCGTTCTTATATGAAATTCAGTGAACAAATGGCCGCCAAGAAAAGTTTTTAAATCCACCGATTACCAAATTCTCGATATCAATCAAACTTCCATGAGCATCACCGACGGCGAATCTTTAATCGCCCTGCCGCAAGATAGAGAAGGTTGAAAGTGAATAAGCGAGGTATCCGATTTTTGAGGTCGTCTGAAAACCATGTGACGGGTTTTCAGACGACCTTCTAACTGTAACCTTGTTTGCCGTA